>OBEQ010669281.1_pt1 | contig 56870 bp, 59 predicted proteins | sample 1670901 | NCBI WGS metagenome assembly OBEQ01 (sample SAMEA104232315, study PRJEB22302) | groundwater metagenome | biome: forest; feature: aquifer; material: groundwater | place: USA | collected 2011-08-07 | depth 5.4 m
ATTTTGTGAGTACAGTGGGAATCGACGAAGAAATAATATTAAACTATGTAAAATGGCAAGAACGCCAGGATTCAGGTCAAGCGAAGCTTGCTTTTTAAAGAATTAAAAAAGTGCCACGGGCTTTAGCCCGTGGGTATCTACACCTTTTTGTGCTGCATCGCAATAGAGCAACCGATTGTCCAGTAACGGCTTGAGACAAACATGGCTTTGTAATGCAAAATTCGGGATAAACGGATGTCAATCCTAAAAAATATTTTTTCAAAACAAAAACGCATTAACAATTTCTCGGAAACGGTTGCCGGTTTTACCAAAAAACAGGCGCAGGAAGAAGCCCTGCGTTGTCCGCAGCCGACATCGCATGTGCAGGCGCAGCGTTGTCCGTTGGGCGTTGATGTTTTTAGTTTTATCCGTTCCCTGCGTGAAGGAGATACGGTCGGGGCGTTGCAAAAAATCAGAGAGCAAAATCCTTTGCCGGGAATTTGTGGAAGAGTTTGTTCGGCGCCCTGTCAATCGAAATTGGGCGATGAACAGGCGTGGTCCGTTGATATTCGCAGCCTGGAGCGATTTGCCTATGATCAGGGTGATAAAAGGGCAGGGGCCGCCCCTGCAGCAAAGCGCAAAGAAAAGATTGCCATTGTTGGTTCCGGTCCGGCGGGGCTTGTCTGTGCTCATGAATTGGCAAAGGTTGGGTTTGGTGTGACGATTTTTGAAGCGCTGCATTTGCCCGGCGGAGTTTTGCGTTATGCGATCCCCGAATTTCGTTTGCCAAAAAAAATTCTGGATGCGGAAATCACTCATCTTCAATCTTTCGGAGTTGAAATCAAGACGAATTGTTTTATCGGGCAGACAATTTCCATTTTGGAACTTTTTGAAATGGGTTTTTCGGCAGTTTATTTAGCAACAGGATCCGGAGTTCCTCAAGGATTTGGAATTACGGGGGAAAGTTTAAAGGGTGTTTATTGGATGAGCGAATTTTTGATGTCATTGAATTTGTCAACCGCAAAACCCCATGACCCATCGAATGATATTTTTCATTCTGGCAAGAAGGTGGCGGTTTTGGGGTCAGGGACGATTGCTTTGGACTGTGCGCGAGCCGCTCTTCGTTTAGGAAAGGACGTTGTTTTTGTTTATGAACGCAGCGAAGATGAGCTCCTGGCCTTACGACAGGACATAAACTTTGCCAAAGAGGAAGGCATCAGGTTTGAATTTTTTGCGCGGGCACTTGAGATATTGGGGGACGGCCATAATCATGCGCGAGGTGTTAAGTGTGTAAGAGTTGATTTTGCCGATGTTGATTCTTCCGGGAAATGGCAACTCAAGGAAGTCGAAGGCTCGGAATTTATGATCGATGCCGATCATGTGATTGTTTCCGGAAAACATCAGCCGAATTCAATCATTGCGAAATTCACAAACGGTTTAAAGACAAATCCGAACGAAACATTCGTTACGAATAATGATCATTTTGAAACATCCATTCCCGGAGTTTTTGCCGGAGGGGATTGCGCGATGGGTGCGGGGCCTTTGATCACAGCGATGGCATCCGCTAAAAAAGTGGCGATGGAAATCGACCGGTATTTGCAGGATTTGGTTAAATAATAATGTAGGGGCGCACGGCTGTGCGCCCCTACGGAAAAATAATTCACATGAAAATATCCATTAAAAACATTTTAAATAAAAAACGCCTTGGCCAAAAAATCACCATGCTCACCGCTTACGATTATCCTTTGGCCGTGCTCATCGATCGCGCCGGAATCAACATGATCCTGGTTGGCGATTCGTTGGCCAATGTTGTTTTGGGATTGGATTCGACCCAGAAGGTCGGCATGGCAGAAATGCTGCATCATGCCAAAGCCGCCCGACGGGGAGTTAAGCGTGCGCTTTTGATTGCCGACATGCCGTATCGTTCCTACGCGAATGAAAAACTTGCGGTCAAAAACGCGAAACGCTTTATCAGGGAAGCCGGATGTGATGGCGTTAAACTTGAATGGTTTGACAATTGCGGCAAGATCGCAAAGGCGATTGTCAAATCCGGCATTCCGGTCATGGGGCATGTGGGGTTAACGCCGCAAACTGCTAAGGCGTTTAAAGTGCAGGGGGTAACCGCGGAGGGCGCAAAAAGGATCGCGGAGAACGCGGAAGTTTTAGAAAAAGCAGGCTGTTTTAGTATTGTTATTGAATGCGTTCCGGATAAAGTCGCGAAACTCATCACGAAGACGCTTAAAATTCCAACGATCGGGATCGGTGCCGGGGGCGATTGCGATGGGCAGGTTTTGGTTATCCACGATATTTTAGGGCTCACCGATGGGTTCCACCCGCGATTTATCAAGCAATATGTCAACAGCTGCAACATCATTTTGAAAGCCGCCCGGCGTTACCGTTTTGATGTTGTCAAAAAGAAGTTTCCTTCTTCAAAAAATATTTTTCATATCAAGGACGACGAATTCAAAAAATTCCAAATACTTTTAGGACTTTCGCGGTTGAATACCATCCCTGTGTCTTTGCGAGCCATGAACCATCATGGTTCATGGGGAGGCTGAATATTTTAACCGGAGATCGAAGCCCCGCCATGGTGGGGCTTCACAAAAAACGTTCCAATGACACCAAATGCGAAAGTCCTAATTTTAACGCTCAAGTTAAAAAAAGGAGTGCTTTATGAAACAATGTTTGTTTTGCCATCAGGATATGGCCGATGACGTCAATTTCTGTCCGATGTGCGGGACTCCGACCGATCCGTTGCTTCAGCCCAAGAAGGTTCGATGGTTTCATAAAACAACGTCGATCGTGATCGGATTTTTTGTTGTTGGCCCGTTTGTATTGCCCGCGGTGTGGTCTCATCCGGCTTATTCGAAAAATACAAAGATCGTGGTGAGTATCATCATCATCGTGTTGACAGTTTTTATGACCATGGCTTTTATCCGCGCCATGAAGGAAAGCGGGACACTCTACGATCAGATCATGAAGCAGACGGGGGGAATGTAGATAGGGGCGCACGGCCGTGCGCCCGTACGGAGGGATTTGCGAGCAAGGGCGCCCCCCGCCACGAATCTTGGCGGGGGGCGCCCCCAGGGATGGTTGAATTTTAATTTGCTTTTTCAAATCCTTTATATAGAATGAGGGCTCAATGTCAAACCAGGATTTTATGGAAAAAATCGTCTCGCTTTGTAAAAGGCGGGGTTTTATCTTTCAGTCATCCGAGATTTACGGGGGTTTAAGCAGCAGTTGGGATTATGGCCCTCTGGGCGCCGAGCTTAAGCGCAATATCAAAAACGCCTGGTGGAAATCAGTTGTCCACAACCGTGATGATATGGTCGGATTAGACACTGCCATCCTCATGCACCCCACGACTTGGAAAGCCTCCGGCCACACCGAGAATTTTATCGATACTTTGGTGGACTGCAAAAGTTGCAAGAAACGTGTTCGCAAAGATCATATTGTTGAGGGCAAATGCCCCGAATGCCATGCGAAAGCGGAATTCACCGGTGAGCGCTCCTTTAATCTCATGTTAAAAACGAATCTCGGCGCTGTCGAAGATGAGGGTTCGGTGACTTATTTGCGCCCCGAGACAGCACAGGGAATTTTCGTCAACTTTCCCAATGTCCTTGATGCGACGCATCGCCGGCTTCCCTTCGGAATTGCCCAGATCGGAAAATCGTTTCGTAATGAAATCACTCCCGGGAATTATACTTTCCGTACGCGCGAATTTGAGCAAATGGAAATTGAATATTTTACACGGCCTGCCGATGCTCCGGCCTGTCATGAAAAATGGGTTGAAGAACGTTTTCAGTGGTATTTGAACTTGGGGATGAAAAAAGAAAATTTAAAACTTCGCGTCCATGGGAAAGATGAATTGGCTCATTACGCGGCGGCGTGTACCGATATTGAATACAACTTTCCCTTTGGTTGGTCAGAGCTGGAGGGCATTGCCAATCGTACGGATTTTGACCTCAAGCAGCATTCTCAATTTTCCGGGCGCGATTTACGTTATCAAGACCTCACGGCGAATGAACGTTTTTATCCTTTTGTTATTGAACCATCCGGCGGGGTGGACCGCGGGCTTTTGGCGTTTTTAGTTGATGCCTATCACGAAGAAAAAGTCAAAGACGAAACACGCGTGGTGTTGCGTTTTGGCAAAGACCTTTCGCCGGTTAAAATTGCCGTCCTTCCTCTACTGAAGAAACGCGCGGATATTGTTGAGCTGGCCAAAAAAATTAAACACGATTTGCAAAAAAATTTCACAACCTGTTATGATGACACGGCGGCGATCGGCAAACTCTACCGCCGGCAGGATGAAGTGGGAACTTTTTATTGTGTGACGGTGGATGTCCAATCCATGGATGACAAGCAGGTCACCGTTCGCGATCGCGATACGATGCAGCAGGAACGTATCGCTGTCAATAAATTGCAGTCTTATTTTACAGAAAAGTTTTCTTAAAAATTTCTAAAAAAGCAGACAGCGTTTCGTTTTAGAATCAACGCTTGGCATGTTTACTTTTAAAAACACCGTCTGCAGCAGGCAGAAAAGGAGTCAAGTTTCGATGGCCAAAAAGTATGTGTATTCGTTTGGTGGCGGAAAAGCCGAAGGCAAAGCGGAGATGAAAAATCTTTTAGGAGGCAAGGGTGCCAATTTAGCGGAGATGGCCGGGCATAAGGATTTGCGCCTGCCGGTTCCACCGGGTTTTACGATCACGACAGAAGTCTGTACGCATTATTATGAAAATGGCCGCAAATATCCTTCGGCTTTGAAAGAGGAAGTCAATAAAGCCATTAAAAAAGTTGAACAGATCATGGGCAAGAAGTTTGGCGATGTCCATGATCCGCTTTTAGTGTCCGTCCGTTCCGGTGCCCGCAAATCCATGCCGGGGATGATGGAGACCATTTTAAATTGCGGTTTGACCGAAAAAACGATTATTGGTTTAATTGCGAAAACCAAGAACGAACGATTTGCTTATGATTCCTATCGGCGCTTGATGACTATGTATGCCGATGTTGTTATGGAAAAGGCCGCCGGGCTTGAACCTGCCGAAGGCAAAGGCGTTCGTAAACAACTCGAGCATATTCTAGAGAAGATCAAGAAAGAAAAAAATTATAAAAATGATTCTGATATCAGTGTTGCGGATCTGAAAAATATTTGCAGGCTCTACAAAGCAAAAATTAAGGAAGTTCTCGGGAAAGAATTTCCGGAAGATCCTTATGAACAGCTTTGGGGCAGCGTAAGCGCTGTTTTCTCTTCGTGGCAGGGCAAGCGGGCTATTTCGTATCGACGCATTGAAGGGATTCCCGATGAATGGGGAACGGCCGTCAACGTTCAGAGCATGGTTTTTGGAAACATGGGTGATTCATCCGCAACAGGTGTTGCCTTTACCCGTCATCCCGGAACCGGTGAGAATCAATTCTTCGGTGAATACCTTGTGAACGCTCAAGGCGAAGATGTTGTTGCCGGTATCCGTACACCCGCGCCGATCAATAAGTATTCTCAAAGCGATTACAATCGTCATTTAAAGTGTTTGAGTGAAATCATGCCCGCTACTTACAGGGCGCTGGATAGCATTCGCAAACGCCTCGAGAAACATTATCATGATATGCAGGACATCGAGTTTACCATTGAAGACGGTACACTTTACATGCTGCAATGCCGTTCGGGAAAACGAAACGGCCCGGCGGCTGTGCGTATGGCAATGGAAATGATCAAAGAAAAATTAATTAAGAAAGAAGAAGCTGTCATGCGCGTAACGCCTTCGCAGCTCGATGAACTTCTCCACCCCATCATTGATCCCAAGGTTGAGAAAGCGGCAAAAATTCTCGCCAAAGGCCTTCCGGCGGGTCCGGGCGGTGCGGCAGGGCAAATCGTTTTTACCGCCAACGATGCTGTTGAGTGGGTTAAAAAAGGAAAGAAAGTTATTTTAGTTCGCGAAGAAACAAACCCTGAAGATGTCGAAGGGATGCGTGCGGCGGAAGCGATCTTAACAGCCCGTGGGGGCATGACCTCCCACGCCGCTTTGGTTGCCCGCGGTTGGGGAAAATGCTGTATCGTCGGATGTTCCGATATCGTAATTGATCTTCCGGCGAAGACCATGCATGTCAAAGGGACGGCCTTAAAAGAAGGCGATTCTATTACCCTGAATGGTTCCAAGGGGACTTTTTATCAAGGTATGCTTTCCATGATCAATGCCGCGGAAGAAAATGAATTGTTCAATGCGTTTCTTAAAGTTTGTGACAGTATCAGAACACTTAAAGTTCGTACCAACGCTGATACCCCGAAAGATGCCGCCCGGGCCCGCGCCTTCGGAGCCGAAGGCATCGGACTTTTCAGGACGGAACACATGTTCTACGGCAAGGATTCCGAAGAGCCATTGTTTAAACTGCGAAAGATGATTGTCTCCAAAGGTGTCGATGAACGCCGCAAGGCTTTGGATGAACTTTATCCGTACGTTAAAAAAGACATTAAAGGTACGCTCGCGGCCATGGACGGATTTCCGGTCACGATCCGTCTTTTGGATCCGCCGCTTCATGAGTTCGTGCCGCACGGGAAAGAGCAAATGCAAAATCTTGCCGCCAGCCTTGGCATTTCCATCGAGGAATTGGAAAAGCGCGCCGCAACATTGCGGGAGAGCAATCCGATGATGGGGCACCGGGGTGTTCGCTTGGGTGTGACTTACCCCGAAGTCACCGAGATGCAGATTCGCGCGGTCCTGGAATCGGCAGCGGAATTATTAAAAGAAGGAAAAAAGATCATTCCGGAAATTATGATCCCTGTTGTGGGGACGGTTAAGGAGTTGGACCATCAATATGAAATCGCAAAAAAAGTTTACGGCGAGGTTTTGGCCAAGTATAATCTTAAAAAGATCGCCCATCTGTTCGGAACGATGATCGAAACTCCGCGGGCATGCCTTACGGCTGATAAACTTGCCGCATCAGCGGAATTCTTCTCATTCGGTACGAATGATCTCACGCAAATGGGATTTGGTTTCTCAAGGGATGATATCGGCGGATTTTTACCGGATTATTTGGGAAAGGGTATTTTACCGGAAGATCCATTTCAATCGATCGATATTGAAGGCATCGGGCAGCTTATGGAAATTGGCGTTGAAAAAGGCCGCGCGGTTAGAAAAAACTTAAAAATCGGTATTTGCGGTGAGCATGGCGGTGATCCGGCATCCATTGAATTTTGTTATAAAATTGGAATGGATTATGTCAGCTGTTCACCATACCGTGTTCCGATTGCGCGTTTGGCGGCGGCGCAATCTGTTATTAAAAACGGAAAGAAGAAAAAGTAAAACATGGATCCGGTCAAATCCTACTTTAAAGACATACGGCATATTCCGCTTTTTACTATCAAGCAAGAAGGGGAAGTTGCACGGCGTGTTAAAAAAGGCGATAAAAAGGCGCGGGAGGAAATGATCCGCGCCAATCTGCGCCTTGTCATTTCGATCGCCAAACATTATGTCAATCTTGGGACGCCTTTAAGTGATTTGATTGAGGAGGGAAATATCGGCCTCATGCGCGCCGTTGATAAATTTGAACCTTCCAAAGGGTTTCGCTTTTCAACCTATGCGGCCTGGTGGATCAAGCAAAGCATTTCACGTTCCATCATTGACCAGGGCAAGATGATTCGTATCCCGGTTTACATGAATGAAGAAATTTCCAAATGTAAAAAGATCACGGAAGTCTTGACGCACAAGTTAAAGAGAAAACCTACCTCCGGGGAAGTGGCCAAGCGGATGAAAATGGGCGTTGACAAGATTCGTGAGATCAACAACTGGATTACGAAAATTTCGAGCCTGGACGCGCCCATTGGCGAAGAGGGCGAGGGGCAGATCAAGGATGTCGTGGGAGATGAAACCATGATCGGCCCCGATGAAGAATTGGAAGGATTCTTTAACAAGGAACGCGCCGCCGATCTTCTCAATATGATGCCGGAACGCGAGCGGAGAATCCTTGAAATGCGTTTTGGAATAATGGATGGAGAAACATATACGCTCGCTCAGATCGCCAAGAAAATGGGGGTCTCCCGCGAGCGGATCCGTCAGATTGAAGGGGCGGCCTTAAAAAAACTAAGAAAGATTATCAAACAAAAAGAAAGGGCTTCGGACAGTGCATAGCAAACGACGCAATCAAACATTTGCTCTGGTGATTCCTCGGTTTGAGGATATTTTTCATTCGTTTTACGCGGGAGAGATCATTAAGGGGGTTGGCCTTGCCGCCAGCCGGCTTAAGGCTGACATCCTCATGCACATTACAGATCGATTTGATCATCATGATTGGATTGAGACATCCATTTTTGATACGGCCTATATCGATGGGATTATCTTTGCGGACATTAACAATGATGTCGATATGCTGCGCAAGGTGATCAGCAAAGGCATTCCTTACATCGTTTTAAATAATGCGTTTGAAGAGCCTATCAATTATATTACGATCAACAACCACAAAGCGGCTTTTGATTTAACCGAGCGGCTTATTAAACTGGGTCATGCGAAGATTGCGACCATTGCCGGAGATCTGTCAACGCAGGCGGGAAAGCTGCGTTTGGAAGGTTATCGGGGTGCGCTTTTAAAAAATGGTTTTAAAATCAATGAAGAGTATTTGACAACGGGTGATTTTTTAAGAACACCGGCGCGCAGGTCCGCCCAACAGTTACTAAAACTTCGAAATCGTCCGACGGCCGTCTTTGCCGCATCGGATGTCATGGCGCTGGAATTGATTGATGAAGCCAAGAAACAGAATATTCGCATTCCCGAAGAATTGTCTGTGATTGGTTTTGACGACAATCCTTTGAACAGTTACAGTCCTGTCAAATTATCAACGGTCTCCCAACCTTTGGTCGAGATGGGGCGTTTGGGTGCCGAGCACTTAAATCAACTATTCTCAGGAACTGAGAAAGTTCCCGTGAGGGTTTCCCTTGAAACAAAATACATTGAGCGCGAATCTGTAGCCGCTTTACGAGAAATTAAAACCCTCTAATCAGGAAGGTGAAACGTGAAAAAAGGCGATCTCAAAAAAATTATCCGTGATATCCCTGATTTTCCAAAGACGGGTATCATCTTCAAAGACATTACTCCGCTTCTTTCCGATAAGGATGCCCTGAAAAAAGCCATCGATATGCTGGCTTCCAAATTTAAAAAAAGTGGGATTGAACAGGTGGTGGCGGTTGAATCACGTGGTTTTATCTTCGGTGCCGCCCTCGCGTATAAGTTGAAATGCGGATTTATTCCCATCCGAAAAAAAGGAAAACTTCCCTTTAAAACCAAAAGCGTGACCTATGAACTTGAATACGGTACCGATACCCTTGAAATCCACGAAGACGCCATTAAACCGGGAACCAAGGTTCTTATTGTCGATGATCTTTTGGCAACAGGCGGGACTGTCAAAGCTGTTACTGAGCTTCTTAAAGGGATGCAGGCCAATATTGCCGGTATCGTTTTTTTGATCGAGCTTAAATTCCTTAAAGGAAAAGAAAAGCTTAAAGATTTTCCGGTTACCTCCATCATTAAGTTTTAGGTGCAGTTTAGTTTTTCATGTCCCATTCCCCTTAACATACGTTTAGTAACTGGTTGTCGAACGCTGCGTCTGCCCCCAGACAATGAGAGCTGGCGGGGGCTGGCGCAATCTTCGTGGATGTAAATATTTTAGTTTAGAGGTTGATTGCGCCTGTAGCTCAATCTGGATAGAGCGCGGCTCTCCTAAGGCTGATGCGGTGGTTCGAATCCACCCAGGCGCATTCTTCTTCGCCCCAATGTTTTCACGTTGGGGCTTCGAAGGAATGTCAGGAAGGTTCTACGAAGCCAAACACGTTAAGTATTTGGCGAAGCAGACCACCCAGGCGCATTCTTCTTCGCCCCAATGTTTTCACGTTGGGGCTTCGAAGGAATGTCGGGAAGGTTCTGCGAAGCCAAACACGTTAAGTATTTGGCGAAGCAGACCACCCAGGCGCGTTTTACCTCTAAGTTTTTGACAGAAAGAAATGCGCCAGTCCTTGGCGTTTCTCAGCCAAGGGCAGGCGCGTTTTTACTTGAGCTCATTTCTCTTTCCATGTTTTTTAAAAAACGGTTAGAAGTATATTTTCAAAACTTTGTTACCAAAAATTGTTACCAAAAATTTTTCTTGACAAATAAAATTCTACAGATATACTCTCAACTGTTCGGGCTAATGACGGCCCGGGCCATTTTAAAAACGGACACTGATGTCCGGCGAGTTTTCCAAGAACTTGCCGGGCTTTTTTGTTTGTCTTTGCAGGGCATAGAGGTCCTCGTAAAACCAGCTTATGGTTTTTTGCGGGGATCTTTTATTTTGGGCGTTGACGTCCTCGTTTTGACCGATGGCGGTTGGTAAAAGAAAAAATCAATTAACGACAAACGAAAGGAAAAAAATGAGAATAGCAAAAACATATTTGCAGCAAATATTGAATTTTAAATTGCCAGGAGCGATCTTTTTAGTTGTTATTATGGTGATAGGATTGAATGCCGTTTCTTTTGCAGCGGACGGAAGCGATCCCAAAGATGAATTAATACAAAAACTGATGACGAGAGTCGATCAATTAGAGAATAAGGTTGATAACCTTTCCAATAAATTAAAAACCTACGAGAGTAAACCAGCGCCAGAGATGGCTGTTTCCGAAGATGTTATCCAAAAAAAGGTGGATGAAGCAATCGCCAAGAAGGGAGAAAAAGAAGGCGGAGCCATTCAGATGCCCAAAATCACGGGGTTTATTGATACCACCTATAATTATAACTTCAACAACCCAGCCAGTCAGACCACCAAATTGGGAACACCCGGCACGACAACCGCGGGATCAAATCTTTCCAGTTATCTTACCAAGGCTAACGATATTACTTTCAACACGGCTCATGTCGCTTTAAATGGTTCCTTAAAAGATGGAATTGGTTACACCATTGAATTTGATGCCGGTTCAGATGCAAACGTGAATACGCCGACCAGCGGCTCAGGCGCGGCAGATGACTTTGACCTGCAAGAGGCTTATTTAACTTCTCCTCTTTTTGGAACCGGAGTTAATTTGAAAGTCGGTAAATTTGTCACCCTGGAAGGAATTGAAGTCATAGAATCTCCGCTTGATCCAACCATTAGCCGGGGCCATTTCTTTGGAATGGCAGAACCTTTTACGCATGTCGGATTTTTAATGTCTCGCCCGCTTCCCATCAAAGGTCTGGAATTTAGGGCAGGACTCGTGAATGGCTGGGATGTCCTTACGGATAACAATAACAGAAAGACAGTTTTGGGTGGGTTCGGTATCAATTATGGAAATCTCGCTACAGGAGCTTTGTCCATTTATCATGGACCGGAACAGGCGGGTAATGACAAGAATGACCGCACCAGCGTCGATTTAACCATTTTCACCAAACCATTTCCAAAACTCACTATTGGTCTACAGGGCAATTGGGGCCGAGAGCAGAGAGTCGTTGCAGGAAAAAACAACGACAGCTGGAAAGGAGTGGGAATCCAGCCCATTTATCAGTTTACGGATAAGATTTCTTTAGCGGGCCGTGTTGAATATATGGAAAATAAACTCGGCAGCCGTTTTGGCAATGGTGGGGGAGAAGCTGCCAATTTCACCATAACCCCTGGCTACAAATTAAATGATAGTGTAACCACGAGGGTCGAATATCGCCATGACGTCGCGAACAATTCCTTCTTTGAGGGAGAAGACGGCGTATTTGATGAAAAAAGCGCAAATCAGGTATTAGCAGAAGTCTTTTATAACTTTTAGGATAATGGTTTAAATATTTTTCAAACAAAGTTGTCAGAGCTAAATAGCCCTTGGATTCTGTCTGAGGGCTATTTTTTCTCGAGTCCAAACACCCTTCCCTAGTCAAATTTCACTACAATTTACCTATCCGTAGTAAATCGTCAATATTGCAGAGTCCAAAAGATATATTAAAAAAAACTTGACGTCACCCCTATATATGTGGAAAATGACGATACTTACAACTCCAGGCATGGTTTCAATACTGACTAAAAAAGGAGGGATGATAAAAAAATCCGTCAGAAGCCATCAAATTCTGGAAAAATAATATAGAAATTACCTAGGCTTCATACAATTCAACCTAGTATAAAATATAGTAATTTTTCTGATATTCCTAAAGGAGGAAGAGAGAATGAAACGTCTAATCTTAGCAGCTTTAATGGTGGCAGCTTTTGCTGTTCCATCATTTGCTAGCGTTCAAAATGTGAAGGTCAGTGGCGACATTGACTCAACATATCTTTACAGATCAAACTTTGATCTGGGAACTGCTGTTCCTGGTTTACCAGTTCCTTCAGCATCGATTTCTGATTTAACTCAGAGTGTTTTCCTTACTCAAACTCGTTTACGCGTTGATGCGGATTTGACAGATAATGTCAGCACAACCGTTGCTTTAATCAACGAGAGAGCCTGGAATACGAATACATCAGCAAGTTCTGACATCGATCTTAACCTTGCCTATGTTACCTTGCGTGAAATGCTTTATTCACCCCTGACCGTTGTTGTCGGTCGTCAAGCTTTTCATTTCGGTAACAGCTTCATTTTCGATACCGCCGGTACCAATAACGCGGCTCTGGCCGATTCAGGTATCAGTGGTATCGCGAGTGATTTAATAAAGCAAAGAGCTCAAGACTCCATCCGAGCCATTTTAGATTACAAACCGCTAACCTTGCAGTTGTTCTATTCAACGGTGGCCAATACGGCGACAGCTCAGAAAGATAGCGCTTTGAATCGTGATGATATCAATACCTTCGGTGCTAATGCAACCTATGAACTTGGCGATAAAATGAATACCCAGGTTGAAGGTTATTTCTTTGCGAAAAGAGATCGGACTACGGCAACTATCATTGGTTTAGGAGCTAGTGGCAACGCGAAGGCAGATACTATTTATTTGCCTGGCGTGAGAGTTAGCACCAAACCTATTGAAGGATTGAATGTGCAGGGTGAACTTGCCTGGCAGACGGGTACCAAAGTTGTCAGCAGCGCGACAAATCTCGGTGCTATTCATCGTGATGCTATGGCAGTTCAATTCATTGCCAATTATGAAATCCCGGCACTCAAAGAATACAAACCCATGGCTCAATATGTTTACACATATACGTCGGGTGATCATAATCCGGCTAATGTTGCTGGTTCTACCCAAACATCACGTGAATACTACAGGGCATGGGATCCATTCTTTGAAAATCAAGGTGGCGGGAGTATCTACAATACGATTTTCAATTTAACCAATTCCCATATTCACGCCGTTTCGCTTTCAGCGACACCCATCGAAGATGTCACGACCAAGGTGACATGGACCGGGTTGTGGTTAGCGAATGATTCAACCAATCCGCCCTATACAACTCTTGCATTGGTCCAACCTGGTTCTGCTGCTGTTACTCCTCAGGTCCAGAATGGTAAGAGTCAGCTCGGTAATGAAATTGATTGGCAAACCGATTATGCTTACACAGAAGATGTCACCATCGGTGCCAATTTAGGTTGGTATCTTCCGGGCGATTTCTTCAAAACAATCAATGAAAAGATTGCCTCACAGGCGATCATTCATATGAATGTTAACTTCTAATTAGTTTTTAGGAGAGCGCATTCACAAGAGCCCCTGCTCCTCCGCCGCGAAACATGGCGGAGGAGCAGGGGCTCAAATTTTATATTCACTAAGAAATAATTACGATTAATTCTTGCAAACGCGTTGTATTTGTTATAATAAAAATAACGAATACAAGATATTGTAGAAATAATGATTATCATTAAAAGAAGGCACAATGACAAAAGATGAAATTTATGAGCATTTGGCTCAAGTGTATTTAGGCAAGCGCGAAAAGATTCCCGAAAAGAAAAAATTTCAAATTGATGTTCAGATTTTTATGAACACCATTTTGGTTGTTATTATCCTTGTGAGCGTTGTTTATGGCATGTCGGCATTTTTATCACGCAAAGGGCCTCTGTCGCACAAAAATATCATTTTCGCGCTCAGCAATAGCCCGATTCGAATTCAGTACAATTTAAATTATCCCTATCCGCAGGTCAGCGGATTTTCAGTCCCGATTCCAAAGGTTAATGCCGGCAAATATGAACAGCTTAGCTTTTCGGTTCGCGGCTTGGAAGAAGGTTATCCCAGTATTATTAAAGTTGTTGTCCATAATCGAAAAAAAGAAACCTCATTTTATCTTTTAAAAGGTGTCGGGTTAAAATGGCAAAGATTCAATATTCCGTTTTCAGAGTTTAGTGACATTACCGACTGGTCGAATATCACGGATGTGTCATTTGTTTTTGAGGCGTGGAATATCAATAAGAAAAAGGGAATCATTCTCATTGACGATTTGTGTTTTTCAACCTAAAAGGAGGGGACGGTATGCACGTGATTGCCATCGCTAATCAAAAAGGGGGCTGTGGTAAAACAACGACAGCGATTAATCTGGCTTCCGCTCTGGCGTTGCAAGGACGAAAAGTTCTGTTGATTGATCTGGATTCCCAGTCGCATGCTTCGCTGGGTTTAAATATCGAATCACAAGACAGTATTTACAACGTGATCTCAAAGCTGACACCCCGGAAATTGAAAATCGAAAATATTATCGTCACTGTTGAAAATACATTTGATCTTGTCCCTTCCAATGTTCTTGTGGGGACTCTTGAACAGGAGTTGGCTGATGAAATCGGCCGAGAATTAAAATTGACAGAGAGCCTATCAACGCTTAATGGGCGGTATGATGACATCCTCATTGATTGTCCCCCCAGCCTAGGGTTTTTGACAGTCAATGCGTTACGCGCCTGCCAGCAGGTGATTATCCCCGTTGAAATGAGCAAGTTTTCTCTGCAGGGTGTTGAAAGGCTGATGGACATCATTCATCTTATTCGCGAACGCTTGGGGCATAAGGTGGAGTGTCAGCTTCTTATCACGATGTTTGATTCACGATTAAGGCATTCCTTTGCGATGCTGGCAAAGATCAAAGAGAAATTTACGGGAATGCTTTTTGATACGATTATCCATGTGAATGTCAAATTGAAGGAAAGTGTTCTCGAAGGTAAAACAGTGGCAAAATATGACAAGTATTCCCGGGGTTTTAAGGATTATTTTAGCTTTGCCAAAGAATTGATCTCCCGATGGGGTGGAAAGGTGTCCCTTGCCTCCACGCCGCGTCCTGCGGTTGTCAAAGCCATTAAACAAACCCGAAGGCGTTTGGAGATTGTCGAAGAAGTTTCCTCAGAACCAAACGATGAAACCACGGTATTTACGTTGCATGCTCCGGATGCGCAGTCTGTCTATATTACGGGGTCATTTAATGATTGGGCTTTAACGGAGTCCTATCGGCTCACAAAAGAAGGCGACCAATGGGCCATTCGACTTCCGCTTAAATCCGGTGTTTATCGATATCGCTTTATTGTGGATGGCCAGTGGAGAGAGGATCCACAAAATCCCCTCATGGAACAAAATCCTTTCGGGGATCGCGATTCATTGCTCGAAATAAAATAATGATGAGGATTACTATGGACCAGGATCAAGAGATTATGGAAGGAAAGGCACTTGCGATATTATCCTATCTTTTTATCCTGTGCATTATCCCGCTTTTATTAAAGAAGGAAAACCGTTTTGTTCTATTCCACGGTAAGCAGGGGCTTATTATTTTTGTCTGTGAGGTGGCGGTCTTTATCGTTCACATTGTTGTTGGGCAATGGATTCTTGATTTCGGAATCTTTTTATTCGGATTATTGTCTTTGATTGGAATTGTCGGAGTTTTAAGAGGCCGTTATCTAAAGATTCCGGTTATTGCCGAAATCGCTGAACGCGTCGCTCTTTAACTTTGAGGGATTTTCTTAAAAGAACCATGGCATGCGGATATTTAAGAAATTAATTTCGGCGCTCAAGAAAGCCCTAAAAAAATCAAAACCTTATCGCAGAAAATCAAAGTCCTCGCAAAAGAAATCACGCCGCAAGATTTCCGCTAAAAAATATCGCTCATCCAAAGGCCGGCGAATTACCAAAAAATTTAAACTGATAACCGTGAAACCTTCCATCGAAGTGGGAGAGATTACGCATTATTTCTCAAAGATTAAAGTTTGTGTTGTTAAAGTCAAGCGTAACACTGTTGCCATCGGCGATCAGATTCAAATTCGGGGGGCATCGACCAACGTCAAACAGCAGGTCGCCTCGCTTCAAATTGAAAACTCGGATGTTAAAATTGCCCGCCCCAAAGCGCTTGTTGGTATGAAAGTGAAATCTCAGGTCAGGCCGGGGGATAAAGTTTATAAATTATAGGGCGTTTATGATAATATCACGTTGTCCGTTTGCCAAACAATATTCTCGTGATATATTAAAAATAAAATTTTATGGGTTAAGGATTTATCAGTTAAGCGTCAGCGATGATCAAACGAGGTGAGCGATGCATCGATTAAAAAAAGGCCAGAATTCCATCGAATACATTTTATTGTTTGGTGCGGTGGTTGTCGTTTTGTTAGTGTTTTTCAGCCGGAATAATATGTTTGCGAATAAGTTTAATTCTATTATTCAAGGAACGGTCAATCAGGTTAACGGCATGGTCGACCAAATGAATATCACCGTAAAGTAATTTCTGATATATCATCAAAACATCCGCAATGAGCAAGTTCGATAAAGAAAAACAGAGGTTAATTCGACGGTATTTGATATGGTGCTACAAAACAACCAAGGAAGAATTTGAGCGTATCGAACGGAAATTTACGCAGCTTACCGTCGATGAATATGTGTTGGTCTATCTGACACGCAAATACTCTAAAATCAACCATAGGCTGTGTGGTGATCAAGCCCGGTTAAATGGCTTTAAGCAATATATTGAAAAAAAACGCAGCGATGCATTTGCTAAGAAATTTTCCAGCCAAACCCAGACAAAACTCGTCTCAAAGTACAGTTACCTAAAAAATCGTTTGGAAGCAGTCGAAAAGGCCATTGAACATTTTCTGGGTAAGGCTGATCTCAACAATATCCAAACGCTCTACGAGAATGAGATGACAAACCGTATTTTGCAAGCGCGAGACCAGGTCTGAACATGGCAAATCTCGAAATCCTCAATCACAAAGATCCCTTAACAGGTTTTCACACCAAAGATGGACTCAGCGAGTATTTAACTTCCAAATTGACATCGGTTTATGAGCAGCCCCCTTGTCTGACAATCATTATTTTGGATTTAGACAATTTTAAGGGAATTAATGATAAGTACGGGCACATGGCAGGGGATGATGCGTTAAGGTATTTTTCGACGGTCATGAACACCGCCTTGAGAGGGCGACATTTCGTGGCGCGTTACGGTGGTGATGAATTCGTTATTGCGATCATTGACAAACGTGATGGTGTTGAAGGTGTTGAAGTCGCAAAACGTATTAAAACGATTTTACGTAAAGAAAGATTTCTTACGACAACAGGGTCAATGACGATAACATCATCCATGGGAATTGCGAGTTTTCCGCGCGATGCCAAAACTCCGCGAAGTTTGCTTGAGACTGCCGATCAGGCTCTTTATTACAGTAAAAAGCATGGCCGTAATCGGGCTGTGAGTTCGAAAAATGTCACTCTTTATTCTGTTCGTGAAAAAGGCGCTCGTGTTTTTAAGGTTGGAGTGGTTGTTGGTTTGCTGTATTTATTTTTCTTAAGTTATCAACAAGCGGGATCATTCAAAGGAGTTGCCGCATATTTCCAGGGGTGGAGAGTATACAGCCAGTATACTTTTTATCATTATTTTTATCATAACAACTATTGTCAGATTGAAACAGCAAGGGGTGATCATATTGAAGGGTGGATTATCGACCAGAATGAAAATGGTTTTGTTCTGACCATAAAAAAACCTTTGATGTCTTTACTGCCGCAATTAAATTCCGTTTCGGTAGGCCCTCCGATAAAAATTCCTGCAGCGATGATCAAAAGTGTTGCAAAAAGCTCACGCTAAGAATAAAAAAAGGAAGGATGTTCGTTACTAATGAGTATCTTTCAGTCGGCGCATTTGATATTTAAGATCATCCATTGTCTGACGATAGGATTGCTGGCCACCGGTGGAAGGATTGTTTTGTTTAAATTGTTCAACGGATCGCTTATTGTCCTGCATCATTCGCTGATAGGAATCATTGCTTTCTTGAACAAACCGTTGCTGATCTTTTTGAGTTGATGAGCCTGAGATTTCAGATCTTGGCAGGGGAGCGTTCAGTTTTTTTGCGCCATACAAGAAAGACGTCATAAGGCCGATGCCCCATAACCCTAAAAAGATTACAATAAAAACGACTGTTACATGCCTCATGAATTTTATTATAAGAATGTTAACGCCACTGCGCAACAAATAAAAGTTTATCTTTATAAAACAAAGGTTTGAGGATGTTGCTGTAATGAATTTTTTGAAGTACAATGAAATATCAATTGATAATTCGTGTATTCCTATGAACAATAGAAAAAAATTTTTGAGTCTCGCGGCTATATTTATTTTGTCTCAGGTTGCCTGGGCCCAGCCGTCATATAACGGGCAGATTGAGATTTATCGAGCAGGGCGAAGAGACGACACGGTGGGGGACCCGGTACGGGATGCTAAAACCTCAAACCTTTTGTCAACTTCGGATGATATTGCAGAAATGATAAAAAATACTCCCGGGCCATATTCAACGCTGTTGAAAACTATCGATTTTAAGAAGATCTTGGGCACGACACAAGCTGATCAGTCGCAGCCGGCAAGCGTAAATACACATCCGGCCGTAGTAGCTCCTGAAGGCAAACAAAAAAATAGGCAAAAACAAGAAGGCCAGGGGCAACACTTGGCGGCAAAAGATGATTCCCAGGAGAAACAATTTAAACCATACCCCAACGGAGCCGAGTTATATATCAAACAAATGTGGCAAAGGCAAGATCCAGCAGTCAATATCCAGGCCTCCGATGATCAGAGAAAGTAATTTAACTCTCGAAACGTTAGAAATAAAGACGTGGTAGAGATTTTTAAGGGATATCCGTGAAAACTATTTGGAACTTTTTTCAATCTTTGCCAACCCGTCGAGACGCCATTCTTCTATCGGCATTTGCGATGGTAATAACATTCCAGCCATTTTACCTTCAAGGTCAAATCAACATTTTTGAGGTAGGGCTTTATCTTCCGGGTATCAATGGCATTTTGCACGGACTTGTTCCTTATCGGGACTTTTTTCATCTGCGCGGGCCGTTTGAATTGTATATGCCGGTATGGATGATGACCATTTTTGGAAAAAATATTGCCGTTTTGTCGGCGTATTTTTATTTGGGAACAATCTTAACGCTTGTTGCCTGCGTGTTCCTGGCCAGGGAAATTTTTAAGACCCGGTTTATGCTTTATTTGATGGTCCCGGTGTTAGTCGCCAGAACTTTTCCGCGCGTTGTTTTTACTTATTGGGGCGGGATGCGCTATGCCTGGGGCATTTTGGCGATATTTGCAATGATACGATTTTTAAAAACACAGCAATACAAATGGATTTATTTGGCTGGATTTGCTTCGGCCTGTGGATTATTTACGAGTGTTGAAATTGGCGTCTGTGCGATAGCCGGCATTTTTGCGGCGCACGCATGTTCGTTTCTTTTTAAACTGTATGAGCGGACAGTGATCGCAAAATCTCTGGGAGTATTTTTATTGGGGATTGCGGCCGTTGCGCTGCCTTACGTATATTATCTTTGGGCAACCCACTCGCTTATTCCTTACGTTGACTGCGTACGTGCCGTTATCGTGAATATACAAGAAACGTTCAACCCCCATCTTGTGTCGGTGTATCCCAGCAATGCCATCGAGGCACTGCGGGCCATGACAAATCCACTCAGCAAGAACTTCAGGCACATGACTCCATCGTATCTTTATATTATTTTGCTGGTTTATTTGATAGCCCGCATGAAAAACAGGTCAATGGACAAAACGGGTTTAGCGATTGTGTGTCTGGGCACATACGGATTCATTATGTATAATACGGCATTCCGAGGTATCTGGGCGGCCCAGTTTGAAATGGCGCTTCAGCCGGAAAAAATTCTGCTGTTTTTTCTCATGGAGGAAGCTTATTTTTTCCTAAAACAAAAACGCACGGCCCTGCTGGTAGCGGGGGAGTCATCAAAAAGGGCGGTGGCGAGAGATGGCCGGCGGCGTTTTTTGGCCTACGCGATTACTTCGCTCTTTGTTGTCATTGTTATTTCTTCTATTGGTTACTCAGTCGACCGCTACAACAAGCGTTTCTTTGCCTTTAAATATCTGATGTGTACGCTGACAGGGAAAAACGTACAGGCGCTTATGCCGTTGGCAAAAATCGAATCGCGGCCACTAGCAATTGAAAGAGCCAAAGGAATGACGGTGCCGGCAGAGCAGGCCGATGAATTGGAAGCCATCACTGCTTTCTTTAAGAACAATAGCATGCCGCAGGATACTATCTTTATGTATCCGGAGCTCGGGACTTACAGTTTTCTCATTGACCGGCCATTTTTAGGCCGGTTCCCCATCGCTACGTTTTCCTGGTTTGATGACCGTTGGCATGGGGAGCTTCTTTCTGATTTCAAGAAAGTTAAGCCGCCCTTCGTTATTATGCCGAAAGATTTTCCGCCTAGTTGGCGTGAGGTTTACCTGGGGCGTGAGGAAAATAGAAAAAAGTATCAAGAGATGATCAATATGATATTTACCGACTATAAGTTGAAGACGACAACGCCTTTTTCCAATATTTATGTGTTAAAATATGAACGGTAGGCGTTTAGAAAGGTGCCGGGGAAATGCTTCAAATAAGGCTGCCAAAAGAATAGCGAAGCTCAAAGGATTCTTTCTTCAGGCGTACTCTGTCATTATGTTTCGTTACGCTTCATGGAATACGGCGGCGCTACAAAAGCAAGGCCGCAATCTTAATGTCGGGCGATTGCATATTGGCTGCGGTCACGTGCTTCTTTCCGGATGGCTTAATATCGCTTTTGAAACGCGCGAAGAATACGGAAGAATAAAAACAAGGGGCGGCGCGCCGTATCTTAATTACAATCTTCTTAAGCCTTGGCCCTTTGACAGCGGTTCGATAGAATATATTGCGGCGAGTCACTTTATCGAACATCTGGATTTAAACCAGGGAATGGAATTTACAAAGAGATGTTACGGGGTCTTAAAGTCGGGAGGCGTCTTACGCCTGAGCTGCCCCGATCTCGAACTTTATGCGAAAAATTATGCCCAAAACAATAAGAACTTTTTCAACCATCCCTTAATTAAAGAATGGTGCTGCTTTAAGAACGCGGTTACGCCCGGCGAGATATTTATCGCCAAGGCCTACGACAGCGGCGGCAGCCATAAATGGTTCTATGATTTTGAATCGCTAAAACATATCCTGGAGGCCGCCGGTTTTACGTCAGTTCAAAGGGTAGGGCGTCTTGAAGGAAGGACGCCCGATTTAAAGAAAATAGAGTTGGAAAAAAGGGAGCTCGAAACGGTTTATATGGAGGCTGTTAAAATATAAAATAAATTGGGCTATTAGAACTTTGAATTGATAGCAATTTAAGGTTGCCAAGGTCGCCGAAGTTACCTTTTAGAGGTTGCATCAGGCTGCCTAAGGTTAAGGAAATCTTTTTTGCAATCTCATTTAACTTCTTTTAACCCGGATTTTGCAAAGCAAAATTCGCCGGAAGGGCCGGCACGTTGAAATCTCTTTGAGATTTCAACGAAACTGCCAGGGTAATCCCAATATTTTGCCCCGCCAAGGGCGGGGCAAAATTTGGGTTTAAAGCAACCTTTGTAACTTTGGAAACATAGGAACGTTGGCAACTTTTCTAAATTTTATTATTGGGTTATCCCCTTGACTACCATTCCACGCATACGGTGGGCACAAAATTCAATCGCAGTGGTCGTCATGGGCATAACCCTATTTTATTAACTTGGCTTTTTAAAAGTATAGATGAAAATTTATGACTAAGAAAACCTACCTCTGTATTCACGGGCATTTTTATCAACCTCCTCGGGAAAATCCATGGATTGAAGAAATCGAATCTCAGGATACTGTCGGCGGTGGATTTCACGATTGGAATGAGCGCATTTCATCGGAATGCTATCATCCCAATGCGCTGGCAAGGATTCTAGACGCCAGGCAGAATATTGAGACCATCGTGAATAATTTTGAAATGATGAGCTTCAATGTCGGCCCCACATTGTTAAGCTGGCTCGAGAAATATGATCCGCGAACATACGAGAGGATTATGGAAGCGGATAAAAATAGTCGCCAGCTTCATCATGGCCACGGCAATGCTATAGCCCAGGTTTATAATCACATCATTATGCCACTCGCGAACCGACAGGATAAAGTCACCCAGGTCAAGTGGGGAATCAGAGACTTTCAGATCCGTTTTGGCCGCATGCCGGAGGCCCTGTGGTTATCCGAGACAGCTTGCAATGAAGAAACGCTCGAAGTTTTAGTTGAAGAAGGAATAAAATTCATTATTCTGGCTCCTTCGCAGGCTGAAAAGATAAAAAAGTTAGGAGAGGACCCATGGACTGATGTTTCGCGCGGGGGCATTGATCCAACGCGTGCTTATCGTTGTTTTTTGGAGAATCATTCCGGAAAGTCTATTGATATCTTTTTTTATGACGGGCCTATTTCAAAAGCGGTCGCTTTTGACGACCTTCTTTGTGATGCCAAAATTTTTGCCAATCGTTTGGAGGTGGGAAGGGATGCTTCTCGCAGGCGCAATGAACTGGTTCATATCGCCACCGATGGGGAAACATATGGCCATCATAAAACCTTTGGAGATCGGGTCTTGGCTTATTTATTAAAAGTCGAGGCACCCCGGAGAGGATTTACGATTGCCAACTATGGTGAATATTTGGAAATGTTTCCACTCGAATATGAAGTCAAGATCAAATCGGGTGAGAATGGCATGGGGACATCCTGGAGTTGTCCTCACGGGGTTTTGCGTTGGGCCGGGCATTGCGGCTGCCGTGGAGGAGGGGAGGGCCATTGGCGTCAGGATTGGCGCAAACCTTTGCGGGAGACTTTCGATTGGTTGAGAGACCGGTCGATTGAAATTTTTGTGCAGAAGGGAAATCTGTTTTTTAAAGATGTGTGGGCCGTGCGCAATGATTATATCGATGTGATCTTAAACCGCAGCGAAGCTGTTCAGCGGCAATTTATCCAAAAACATGCCAATCGTTTGTTGTCCGATGAAGAAATGGTCACATGTTTTAAGCTTCTCGAAATGCAAAGAAATTGCATGTTGATGTACACCAGTTGCGGTTGGTTTTTTACCGAATTGTCCGGTGAAGAGACGGTTCAGGTTATTAAATATGCCACGCGAGCCTTGCAATTGGCGGAGGAAGTTTCGGGGATGAAGTTATCCGAGGAGTTTTTAAATCGGTTAAGTCAGGCGAAAAGTAATATCGATTATTTTAAAGACGGACGCGGTGTTTTTGATTATCTTGTACGCCCATCCATCGTTACCTTAGAAAAGGTTGTCTGCCACTTTGCCATCAGTTCATTTTTTCATTCACAGAAAGAGAAATTGCCAATATATTGCTATGAATTGACCAATATAGATGTCCGTAAAGAGACTGTTGAAGATTTAACGCTCAGTTATGGACACGTGAAAGTTAAGTCGACGGTTACTTTAGAGGAGATTGATGCTGTCTATGTCCTGATGCAGTCGGAGCTTTACGATTTTTATTGTTACGTGCAGCCGTTTGATAAAATTCGTGATTACTTTCAGTTAGGCCATGATTTGTTTGAAGAATTTATGCCGGGTCATCGCAATAAAGTTGGGGAAATCATTTATGAAAATTTTGGAAAAGATTTTTACTCTTTAAAAGATCTTTTTAAAGATGAAAAGCGTAACATCCTTGATTGGCTTTCAAAAGACGGGATGGAGCGTTTTAAGGATTTCTATGGAGAACTTTATAGCAAATATCGGCGTATGATCGATGTTTATCGGTTGTCTAAAATACCGCTTCCGGAAGCGTTTCAATTTATTGTCCAATGTAAATTATCCGATGAGTTTAATCAGTTGGCCACCGATAAAAATTTAACGAATTCTGAAATTTGGGATAAGGCTTTTGCCATTCGCGCCCTGGCCAAGGAAGTCGGTTTAAAACTCCAGCGCAGGCCTTCCGAGCAGTTTTTGGGTAGGCGTCTCAACGATGATATGAGAGAGCTTTTTGTAAGGTGGGATGAAGAGCGATTAAAAGATTCATGTGAAATTGTCAAAGTCGCTGATCATTTGGGGATTGATATCGACAGGAGGTTGGCACAAGAAAATTATCTTGATATCATGGACAAAATCAAAACGAATGCGGGCTATGGATCACGTATCTCATCACAGGGTATTTTAAACTTCAAAGAATTAGGTCAGCACCTTTTTATCAATATTGAACAGTTTCAGAATATTCTCAAGAAGTTTATTGTTGAGAAAAATGGTGAGGGCTCCCACATTTAAGGTTTTCGTGTATCGTAAAATAAAATCTGATAAAAGCGTTGACAAGCCCCTAAGTCGGATTGTATACTTCACTCAAAGCAATGGATAGGGTTGTCATATTAGAAGAAACTGGTGGGCGCTAATCTTTAACACGAAGATTGGTGCCTCTTTTTTTTCTAGAGGGTGACAACAAATTTTAACAGTTCAGAGGGAGGGTTTTAGCAATGCCTAAGGGTAAAGTAAAGTGGTTTAACAACCAAAAAGGTTATGGGTTTATTACGCCAGAATCAGGAAATGATGTCTTTGTGCATTATTCCGCAATTCAAGGCGATGGTTTTAAGAAATTGGAAGAAGGACAAGAGGTCCAATTTGAAATCGTCAAAGGTGATAAAGGAGAACAAGCGACTAACGTCACGAGATTATAAATCTTAAGCTGATAATGTAAAAAAAGAGCCGCCCTCCGCTCCGCCATGAATCATGGCGGAGCGGAGGGCGGCTCTGTGCTTTTAGGCATATTGTCGAGCTTTTTCCTTTGACTTACGTTTTCTGAGACGATAATCTATAGGCATTGTGCACCGACCAAAACAGCAAAAAAAAATTTATGAAGTGTCTCTGACATGTAAAGAGGGGAATAGCTTCGAGGCCCAGATTCTCAGGTCTCTTCTTGCGAGAATGTCGATTAAAAATACGCAAATTGCCGAATCTCATTTTGGCCTTACGGCAGAGATTTCTATTTATTTCCCATCGCTTGCAAAAGCCAAAAGCCTTTGCGATTGTTTAAAAATCATGCGACTGAAATCGATTGCGGTCAAGATCAAAACACTTAAAAATAAGGACTGGTTGAACCGCTGGAAAGAAGATTTTAAACCTTTTATGCTCACGAAAACAATTCGCGTTATTCCTACCTGGCTTAAGAGGCCTAACGATAAACTACCTGTCAAAACAATTTTTATTGATACGGTGAGTGCGTTTGGAACAGGTTTGCATGAGACAACCCGCTTTATGTCACGCCTCATTGAAGAATATCGTGGGCAATATGAATCATTTCTTGATATCGGAACGGGAACCGGGATCTTGACATTTGTCGCTTTAAGAAACGGCGCAAGGAAAGTAACAGCTTTTGATTATGACCGGCACGCCGTTGAGGCTGCCAAAAAAAATTTCATATCAAATGGTCACTGTCCCTCAGTGGTTAAACACGCTGACATTTCCAAATTTAAGACTAAAAAGCAATATGATTTTGTAGCGGCCAATTTGATCACATTGGATCTGATAAAGTTTTGCCAGAAAATTTATTCTTTTGTAAAACCAAAAAAATATTTAGCTGTTTCCGGAATATCCCTTGAAAACTTTCCTTTATTTCGTCGGAGTTTTGAAAATTGTTCATTGCGATGTCGAGAAGTTATTAAAGGAAAAGAGTGGGTGGCAGTGTTGTATCAAAAACATTAAGAGCGCGAGATTCCTATGTACGACGTATCCACCGAAAAAGAAAAGAAACTTATCGAACGCATGAGGCATTTGGGTATTAAGGAGGGGGATCTTAAAGAGTCATTCGTGCGCTCCAGTGGTCCCGGCGGGCAAAATGTCAACAAAGTTGCCACGTGCGTTTACCTTTGTCATGAGAGAACCGGGATAACGATCAAGTGTCAAAAAGAGCGCTCGCAAGCCGCTAATCGTTTTCATGCCCGGTGCTTGCTTTGTGAGACCATGGAACGAAAGCGCATGGCGGCCATTCACTCGCAAAAGCAGGCGTGGATCAAAGCCCGCCGGCAGAACCGTAAGCGTTCAAGATCCGAGAAAGAAAAGATCTTGGAATCAAAACGTAAGAATTCCGAAAAAAAGAAGTTTCGAAAGAATATTCACTTTTCAAAATTAGGAGAATTATGAAGTTAATAATCAATGCCGATGATGCCGGCATCGATTGTTCGCGTAACCGCGGAATTTTTGAGGCCATTGACGGTGGCCTCGTTAAAAGCATTTCCGTTATTGTTTGTCAGGGTGGTTGGGACAATATTATTGAGCGGCTACAAGGACGGAAGGATATTGGCGCCGGGCTTCATGTGAATTTAACAGCCGGGCGGCCTTTGCTGGATGGCCACCGAACATTAGTCAAAGACGACGGTTGTTTTTATAATAAATTCGATTTGTTTAAACGGGCCATGGCGGGACTGATCGACGCGGATGAAGTTGCGCGTGAATTTGAGACGCAATGGAATACTTTTATCAAAACAGGCCTTAAACCCAGCCACGTCGACGGTCATAATCACGTTCATCTTTTGCCTGGCGCGCGTGAAGGTTTTATGAAAGTTATCCCCAAAAAGATGTGGGTACGTTTACCGTTTGAGAAAAATCATCAATGCGTTGATCCAAGCGGGTTTGTCACAGCCAAAATATTTGACGATACCGACAGCTTTATTGGTGTAACGAATTATTTGAGCCTCCAGGCCAAAAAAATTTGGAAAAGACGTTTTCAATATTTGGATGATTTTCGCGGCAGTAAGATCACGGCATACCCATCGCTCGCGGCATTTAAAAAAGCGATCTGTGAATTTAGTGGTGATATCTGTGAACTGATGTGTCATCCCGGCTTTGAGTCGGATGGAGATTCTGTTCCGTTTTCCAGGCTTAAGGAAAGGCAGTTGGAATTAAAACTTTTAACATCAGATGAGCTGAAGGATTTTATTAAAAAAAATAAAATTAAGATCATCTCTTATAAGAATCTCGCACAAACAACGGATTAAAATGGGCATCACATTATTAAAAGGAAAAGTTCGTTTTGATCGCCATGAATTGGCGGGGAGTTTTGGCGATATTGGGACGGATTTTCCTCTTATTGTCGGAATGATTTTAGCGTGCCCGCTTGATCCGACGAGCGTTCTTGTCATCTATGGACTGATGCAAATATTGACAGGATTGATTTATGGAATTCCGATGCCCGTTCAACCGCTTAAAGCCATGGCGGTCATTGTGATTACGCAGAAATTGTCCGGAAATGTTCTTTATGGAGCCGGCCTTGCCATCGGTATTATAATGGCAATCTTAATATTGACAGGGATAGTTGGGTGGATTGCAAGAATTGTTCCCAAAAGTGTTGTGAGGGGAATTCAATTTGGCCTTGGTTTGCAGTTGTCCCTGCTGGCTTTAAAGGAATATGTTCCCGCGGATGGGGCCACGGGTTATGCGCTGGCGTTTTTAGGATTTGTTCTCGTTATCATCTTTCTTCGCCATAAAAAATATCCGGCGGCTTTAAACGTGATTGCACTCGGACTGATTTATGCGATGTGTTTTAGAATTGACTCTCGCATGCTGACACAAAATATTGGTTTTCGCCTGCCCGGCTGGCATGTTCCGCAAATAAACGATATCTTAACGGGTCTTGTTGTTTTGGCGGTACCCCAGATCTGTTTGTCGATTGGAAATTCGATACTGGCAACTCGGCAGCTGACCCAGGATTATTTCCCAGAAAAGAAAATGACCATTAAGAAGATCGGGATCACATATTCTATGATGAATCTTGTTAGCCCATTCTTCGGAGGTATTCCTGTTTGCCACGGTTCGGGGGGAATGGCGGGGCATTATACCTTTGGCGCTCGCACGGGTGGGTCAACCCTTATTTATGGGTCCATTTATTTGTGCCTGGGATTGTTTTTCAGCCAGGGATTTGGCGAGGTGATAAAGTTATTTCCAAAACCGATTTTGGGCGTTATCCTTCTTTTTGAAGGTTGGGCGATGATGCGCCTGATTCGCGATATTGATGTGGTGAAAGATTTGGGAATTGTTTTTTTGATCGGAGTTCTGGCGATCGGCCTTCCGTATGGATATCTTATCGGGCTTCTTGCGGGAACAATTTTGGTCAATTTAAGAGATAGAAAAATCATTAACAGTTTGGATTCGTATTGATCTCAAGCAGGGTTAAAGATTATGATTTCCTTAAACGAAGCGAATAACATCATTCAAAAGAGCACAAAAAGCATCGGAATAGAAACAATTCCTTTCCTTGAAGCTCACGGTCGGATTTTAGCTCAAGATATTATTTCAACGACAGATTTGCCGCCGTTTGACCGCGCCACTGTTGATGGGTTCGCGCTGCAAAGTCAAAATGTTCAATCTGCCAGTAAAGCTAACCCAAAAACTTTGAGCATTATTGATGTTGTCCAGGCCGGCAAACCGTCGTTAAAGGAAATCAAAAACGGCCAGGCGATAAAGATTATGACGGGTGGTGTTGTCCCCAGGGGCGCGGATTGTGTTGTTATGAAGGAAAATACCATCCTGGAAAGCAAGGTTGTCAAAGTTTTTAAGGCGGTAAAACCCGGTGATAGCATCGCGTTTTGCGGCGATGATATAAAGAAAGGAAATGTCATTCTCGGCCATGGGATGCGTTTGACTCCGGCATGTACAGCGCTTTTGGCAAGCTTAGGGATAGGAATGGTCAAGGTTTATAAAAAACCACGTGTGGCCATTCTGGTGACCGGAAATGAACTTTTAAATTTAAAAGATAAATTAAAGCCAGGAAAGATTCGGAGTGCGAACCAATATGGTTTGTCTTGTCAGATCAAAGAAGTTGGGGGAGAGCCAACAATTTTGGGAATTGCGAGAGATAACTTAAAAGAAACAGGCGAGAAGGTATCACAGGGTTTAAAATACGACATGTTGATTATTTCAGGCGGAGTTTCGGTTGGCGATTATGATCTGGTTCCGCAGGTTCTTAAAGAGAGGGGAGTTCGTTTTATGATTGAAAAGGTTGCCATGCAGCCCGGCAAGCCGCTGATTTTTGGAAAAAAAGCAAAGACGTATATTTTTGGCCTTCCGGGAAATCCGGTTTCGACCATGGTTTGTTTTTATGAATTTGTGCGCCCCTGCCTATTAAACATGCAGGGGGCGCACAAGACGGTTTTGAACAACGCGTATGCGGTCTTGGAGGAAGACTTGAAATTTAAGCCGCAGCGCACAAAAATTTTGCGGGGGGTGACAAGTTATCGCGACAGAAAAATTTTTGTGCGCCGGACAACCCACCAGGGTTCCGGCAACATCATTTCTCTGGCCAAAGCCAATTGCCTTTTTAAAGTCCCCGAAGGCATCACGCGTTTGAAAAAAGGGAGTGCGGTTGAGATAGAGTATTTGCCATAAAATATTACTGTCATGACAAAAACTTGAGGAAAAATGATGAATAACAAAAAACAAACTTCCGGAATGATGGATATCAGCCATAAAGATATGACACGCCGTGTGGCGATCGCATCCGCAGAAATTCAAATGAGCAAAAGCGCTTTTGAAGCGCTTATTCATAATAAGTCTCCCAAAGGAAATGTTCTTGAGACGGCCAAAGTTGCGGGGATCATGGCCGCCAAAAGAACTCCGGATTTAATTCCCATGTGCCATCCGCTGGAGTTGGGTAAAGCATCGGTCAGATTTGAGGTCAATAAAACCAAAAGAAAGATTATGATTATCAGCGAAGTTGTTTATAACGGGAAGACGGGCGTTGAGATGGAAGCGTTAACCGTCGTATCGGTGGCTGCGTTGACGATTTATGACATGATGAAATGGGCTGATAAATCCATGACGATCACAAACGTTCAGCTTTTGGAGAAGCAGGGTGGGAAGAGCGGAATGTTTCGACGGTAAATATAGGGGCGCCCCTCCGCCACGAATCTTGGCGGAGGGTCGCCCGGACAAAGGCGCGCGGGCGGGCGTTTTTCCCTGGGGGTCAACGGAAAGAGAGTGAAGAGGAGATAGCGTTTTTTTGGCCGGGAAAACGTGATGCCGTTATTGTTGCGTTAATATAAATTTCATTGGCCAGGTCCGGATATTCCTGCCCCAAACGGTAGAGTCCCCTTAGAACTTCAGGGGTAAGGATTCTTCGGATCTGGTTCATTTGTTTGTTTGAAAAAGGCTTTAAGAAATAACCTCCTGATTCGAGGACTGTAAAACCGTGTTTTTTCATAACTGCTAAAAGGGATGTTTTATCGAAAACCCGAAACTGCATCAACGCTTTGTTGCGAGCGCTGAATTCCTTGAGGTCTTTGATGAGGTTCATCGATTTTGCAAGCCGTCGGTGCAATGAATGAGCGTTGGGGACATTGATATGAAGGGTCCCTTTTGGTTTTAAGATCTGACGGATGGCGCTAAGAAGATTACCGGGTCGTGGAACTTCATGAAGGAGTCCGGAACAGATAACAAAATCCACCGGTTGTTGGCTTACCTTGAGAATATCTTCAACGGAATCTTCAAAAAACCCGTGGATCACAGTGAGGGGGATGTCTTTGCGGTTGGCCTTCCGGGCGGCTTTGGCAAATGCATCCATCGGCTCAGCGATAATCCATTGTTTGATCTTTAATCGTTGTTTGAGGACTTTTAAATAGATCGGGTCAATCCCACAACCGATCTCAACGACAAGGGAGGGTTTGTATTTGCGCAGAAGATCCAGGATAAGCTCTTGACGATGCGCGACAATATCCTTTTCAAAGCCATAATCATGAATATAGGCATGGAAATAATCTGCGAGGCGCTTTTGTTTTTCTAAATTGTGCGGAGTGGTCATAGGGATTTATGGGATGATGTGCCCGTAATTATACAATCGATTAAAAATATTGTGCATTCATTTTTCAATAATGTTTTCTCTTGCTTCGGCTTATGGGGGTTTGTACAATAACGGCCAATCCATGAAAAAAAGAAAAAGGCCTATCGCGCATTTATGAAAAAATATCTCGTCGGTACGTGTGTTTATAATGAAGGCCCGAAGATCTTGAGGATGATTTCGAGATACGTTTCATGGGATGACTACGATATGGTTGTTGTTGATGACGGATCAACGGATCATGCATTGATTGCTATTGAAAATAAATATCCGGTCATTGTCCTTCGTCATTCAAAAAATCAAGGAGCGGGTGAATGTATACGCCAGCTCTTTTCTTATGCCGAGGCCCACGGCTACGAAACCATCTTCTTCGTCTCCGGCAACGATAAGGATGACCCCGGTGATATTCAGAAACTCAAAAGCGCTATCGAACGGGGTTATGATTTTGTCCAGGGATCTCGTTATCTTAAAGGAGGAAAGCACGGAGGAATGCCATTTTATCGTAAAATGGCAACTCGTTTTATCCATCCGATTTTATTTTCTTTGGTCACCGGCAAGAGGATTACCGACAGCACCAATGGCTTTCGGGCTGTGCGTTTATCGATGTTAAAAGACCCCAAAATCAACCTCAACCAATCCTGGCTTGACCAGTATGAGTTGGAGCCTTACCTTTTTTACAAAGCCATTACCCTGGGTTATAAGGTCTGCGAGGTTCCGGTGACCAAGATCTATCCTCCCAAAGAGGAAGGCTACACCAAGATGAAACCTTTCTCGGGGTGGTGGAGTATTTTAAGACCCTTATTCTATTTGGGACTCAAAATCAAAAAATAAGATGTCCCTATTTTAAGCCGTCAAAGTTGACCCGCATCTTAGTTACGAACTTTTAAAGCAGTTTGTTTTTGAACATCATGAAAATTTAAGACAGTCGATGGTTAAAACGTTGCCTTTTCATATTGCCATTAAGAGGCTCATACTTCCTGAGCTGGATAGAAATTTATTTTCATCCGCCGATTGGATTTCGGTTATTGATCACACGTATCGATTGAGGATATTCGTTAAATACATCGAAGAGGAGGGGCGGGTTTTAAGCTATATCATTTATACGGCCGTTCACAACTTTCTCGAAGACAAGATTTGCATTTGTTCATACTGTGATTACTGCGATTGTTATGTGACGAGCCCGTTGCACTGGCAGGAGTTATTTGATACGCTAAGAAAAGAATATCCGATGTATCGCATCACGGTTCGAAATTTACGCAATGAGATCGTGCGTCAAAATCCAAATTTTCAGCAGTTGAGCAAGGAGCGGTTCCATCTTTTGGATGTTCGCAGCGATCTTGATGTGGTCTGGAAAAAAACCCATGACTCGTTTAAGTCTGCGGTCAAACAGGCACAGAAAAGCGGAGTTGTTGTCCGGCCCTGTTTGAAAGAAGATTTAAAAAGATTTTATGATCTCCATCTCAAAGTTCGTAAAAATAAATACCGCCTGTTTCCGCAACCCTATCGGTTTTTTGATAACATCTGGCATCAGTATATGGATCATGATCAAGGTATCCTGCTGGGGGCTTTTGACAGGGATAACCGGATGATCGGGGCCAACATTTATTTGATGTGCGGCAACATGCTGTATTATAAATTTAATACCTCACAGATCGGGACGCTTTCACTGCGTCCCAACAATATTCTATTTTGGGAAGGGATCAAATTTGCGAAATCACGCAAATTGGAATTTATGGATTTAGGCTCCAGCGGGTGGGAACAGGACGGCCTCATACTTTTTAAAAACCACACCGGCGCGCAGATGTCAGAGATCATCCATCTTGGCTTTACACCGCCGAATTATCAATTCAGCAATAAAATTATTCTTAAAATCCTAACGCGATTTTTTACAAACCCGTGGATGCCGGATATATTTTTACGATGGGGAAGTCGCTGGATTTATCCCTACCTGGCTTAATGTGGTGAGTCTTGAGAATGGAATCGATTTTATCAATCTTATGAAAACGAAATTGTTTCTTATCCCAAATTTTGCACGCACACATGAAGCATGCGCGAAATTATGCGCGCAAAATATTGGGATTAGCCCTGCCTTCTGCGCAAAATCTCTTTTAGAGATTTTGCGCGGCGGCCCTTTGGGCGCCTGCCTACCGGTCAGGCAGGGAGTTTACTTTGTAAAATCCGGGCTTATTTTTGTCCTGGCGCTCAGCGGTTGCCATGTGCCGCCGACAGAAAAACATCTTCTTAAGTATAGCGAAACGCGGCCGCTTTTTGGGACGATGCTAAGGGTTGATATTTGTTATGACGGTTCCAGGTCGGATGATATGAAAAAGGCCGCGCAAAAAGTCTGGGATCGTTTTGACGACATGCAGGTCAGGATGAATCTTTGGAATGAACGCAGTGACCTTACGAAGATCAATCAATCATACGGTGCGCCGGTGCAAATCGGCGCTGATACCTATGCCCTTCTGCAGGACGCGGTTAAATTTAATCAACTGACCCGTGGTGTTTTTGATGTGACGGTTTATCCTCTCATTGAGGTTTGGAAAGGTGCGGCAAAAAAAAATAGAATTCCATCACGGGAAGAACTTTTAGAAGCCAAAAAAGCGATTGGCTTTGACAAAATCAAGTTTCTGGGTAACCATCGTATCCAACTTCTTCATCCTAAAGCCAAAGTTGATATTAATGGGATCGCTTGCGGATATGGCGCCGATGAAGCGGCGCGTATTTTAAGGGAAAATGGATTTGCGCGTTTTCTGATCGATACCGGCGGAGAACTTTTTGCCTCGGGTAAAAATTGTGAGAATAAAAAATGGCGCCTGGGGATCGCTGATCCACGTGATGACAGCAAGTTAATCGATACCATTGAACTGGAAGACCAGGGCGTTTCGACATCAGGCAATTATGAGAAATTTTATGACATTCAAGGTCAGCGATGGTCGCATATTATCAATCCCATCACAGGATATCCTGCGTGGCGTGTCGCAAGCGCGACGGTCATTGCGCCAACGGCAACCCAGGCGGATGCTTTATCGACAGCCCTTTGTGTTTTGGGAGGAGAGCGGGCGATCGCACTCATTGAGGACCTTAGCCAGGGATTGTCAGCGATGGTGATAGAAAACAATAAGGGAAAACTATTATTTTTTAAAAGCCGTACCTATGGCCAATACCGATCAGATCCTCCGTAAAATGGGGGTGGTTTAAGAAAAAAGTTGGTATTCTTGTGTTTCTAAAAAAATTATTTTTGTTATAATAAAAATCACTTCTAAAATCGCAAATCATGGAGAATCCTTGTGGCCGTAAAAAAAACCTATCCCTACGATGATTTCGCTGATTCTATTTTAAACTTCAAGGATAATTATGACAGCGACATTAACCATGAGTGTTATTTTGGTTTTCCCATCGCGCCGTTACTCCGATCGGAAGAAAATCTGTTAAATCCCAAGAAACGTTCCATTGCTTATTTTTCGATGGAGTATGGCCTGGCTCCGAGTATTTATCATTCCTTTAGCCAGTTGCGGCCGCTCAGCGAGAAAAACAAATTTTTTCAACACGAAGTTTTTTCAAATTACTGGCTGTGTGATTATATTTTTAAGATCCAGATTAATAAGCTTCTTGATCTCCCGATTTATAGCGGAGGTTTGGGAGTGCTGGCAGGGGATGCCATGAAAAGTTCGGCGGACTTGGGACTTCCGGTCGTTGGCATCGGGATCTTATGGAATAAAGGATATTTTAGACAAAAATTCTGGTACAAACATGGCCAAGTTCCTGAGGAGCTGCGTTGGGATCCCCATTCCTACCCCGGACTTGTTCCCTTAAAGCAGATTGTCAAGATTGATACGAAAGAAGGCGTGTTGCATTTACGGCTTTGGAAATATTATATCTATAGCTACGATTATAAAAATGTTTGTCCATTGATCCTGCTTGATTCCAATCTGCCGGAAAATAGCGAACAATTTCGCAATCTGACGGATCAACTCTATCGCTCCGATAATGTCCGATGGAAAATCTTTCAAAGAGCGATTTTAGGTATCGGAGGCGTCAAAGCTCTCGAGGCTTTAGGATATTATATGGAGTGTTATCATCTCAATGAAGGGCATGCGGCGTTTGCTTTTATTGAAAAATATGTTCAACTACAAGACAAGAATCAGATGGCGGAGTTAAAACAAAAATTTACTTATACGTGCCATACCCCGGTTCTTGCGGGGCATGACCGTTTCCGATCAGGCGACGTCAGAAATATTCTCGAAGATGAGTACGCATCGGCCGTTGAAATGTTTGGAAAAGAAAAGCCCTCCAGCGATGAAGTCAATTTAACGTATTTGGCTCTTAATAATTGCTGCAAGGTCAATGCGGTTTCCAAAAAACACGGTGAAGTGATGCGCCTGCAGTTTCCGGATTACGCCAGCAAGATCGATACCATCACCAACGGTGTCCATACGCATACGTGGGTTTCGGAGAGCATGGCAAAGCTGTTTGATAAATATGAACATCCTTTTGGTGACTGGCGCGCTGATACCGGAGCGCTTGCAAAGATCACGACTCTGAAATCTGATTTAGATTTTCGCAAGCAGCTCTTTGAAGCCCATATGGACAATAAACGTCAGTTGATTGCTATTTTAAAAAATTGGCGCGTCAAAGAAAATATTTTCACCATCAGCTGGGCCCGTCGTATCGCAGCTTATAAAAGACCGGCATTGATCTTGCATAATATCGAACGCTTAATTGAGATTGCCAAAAATATCGGCCCCCTACAAATTGTGATGGCCGGTAAAGCCCACCCCAATGACAATTTAGGAGCCGCTCATATTGATGAAATCCTCAACCGTATCGATCAACTCAATAGCCATAAAAATATTATTCGTGTTTTAATGTTGGAAAACTACGATACGTATTTTGGCAAGATGCTCACCAACAGTGTTGATGTCTGGCTCAATAATCCTTTGCCGCCTTTTGAGGCGTCGGGGACAAGCGGAATGAAAGCGATTGTTAATGGTGTTTTACAGATGAGCACACTCGATGGCTGGGTCATGGAAGCGGCACATGATGACATCGGCTGGTTTTTTGGTTATCAACATAAAGGTCCTGAATTGGGGCGGGAAACAGATTCGCGGCTTTCTGAAGATTCGATAGCATTGGGAGATGTTTTAGAAAAGTCGATGAAACTTTATTATGAGACGTACCGGGATGGAAAAATCAATGCCCAGAGCGTATGGATTGACAAGATGATCAATTGCATCAGGCAAAGCGCGTTTTTTAGTACGCAGCGCATGATCCGGCAATATCATGATCACATGTGGAAAAAAGAAGACCTTTCTGTCCCGACGCATTAAATATTATGAAGCAATATTTAGATCTTGTTAATTTTATCTTTGAGAACGGTGAAAAAAAAGATGACCGTACCGGAACGGGGACGCTGTCTGTTTTTGGATATCAAATGCGCTTTGATTTGAGTGACGGATTTCCGCTTGTGACGACAAAAAAAGTACTCTTTGATGCGGTTGTTTGGGAACTGCTGTGGTTTTTAAGAGGTTCCACCAATATCAACAACGACCTTAAAAGCCATACGCCCATTTGGAACGCATGGGCTGATGATAAAGGGGAGCTGGGGCCAATTTATGGCTATCAGTGGCGTCAGTGGGAAAAGTTTTCTTGGAATGAGAAATCAAAGACTTATGAAAAAGGCCATATTGATCAAATTCAAAATGCCATCGATTTGATTAAAAAAAATCCAAATTCCCGGCGAATCATTGTCAGCACCTGGAATGTGGCTGATATTGAGCGCATGGCACTTCCGCCATGTCATGCATTTATTCAATTCTATGTTGTCAGTGGCCGATTGGATTGTCAGCTGTATCAGCGCTCAGCGGATGTGGCGCTCGGAGTCCCATTTAACATCGCCAGTTATGCGCTCTTGCTCATGATGATGGCGCAAGAATGTCATTTGAAGCCGGGCTATTTTGTTCATACGCTGGGAGACGCTCATGTGTATTCAAATCATTTGGAAGGTTTGGAAGAACAACTCAAACGTGAGCCGCTTGCCCTTCCAAGTGTTGAGTTAAAAAATAAAAAAATTTTCGATATGACATTCGATGATATTAAACTTCTGAATTATCAACACCATGCCTTTATTAAATTCCCCATCGCTGTTTAGCATGAGACCATTCTCTATCATTGTTGCTGTTGATCTGGAATTGGGAATTGGAAAAGACGGAAGCCTTCCCTGGAATCTTCCGGAGGATATGAAGCATTTTAAAGAACTGACGACGCAAACAAAATCTCCCGATAAAAGAAATGCGGTTGTGATGGGAAGAAAAACGTGGGAATCGCTTCCTGAAAAATTTCGCCCACTTCCGGAACGTCTAAATGTTGTTCTGACTCGAAATGAGAACTGCAACTTTGATAAAAATGTTTTAAAATCCCCAAGTTTGCCGAAAGCTTTGGATCTTTTAAATGAAGATCCTCATCATCAGAGCATCGAATCAATTTTTATTATTGGAGGAGGGGAAGTCTTCAAACAGGCGGTTGATAGGGAAGCCTGTCAAAAGATATACCTCACTCAAATTCTCGCCAAATTTCATAGTGATGTTTTTTTCCCAAAATTTGATGAATATTTTGTGCTGACTCAACAATCTCTTGAGTTACAGGCTCCCTTATTCAAATATCGTTTTTGCGAATACTCCCGCAAGCCTTAAGTCTTCTCAACCCGGATTTAATTGATCCTTTTTAAGAAAAAATCGTTTTCTTTTGATATTTTCTTAAGTCTCCGACGGAAATAGAAATAAAAAATCATAAATTATTTGATGTCAATAAGATAGAAATTAATTAATAGATAGCATTGTTGTCTCCATAAGATTATACTTTCAATAGAGATGCATCTAAATATATATCGATTGACATTTTCCATGTCGGGAGAGTTAGGATGCTTGAAAAAAAGAAGGTCTTGGTTGTTGATGATGAGGACAGTATTACCAAAATGATGTCAATGCTTCTTCAGAGCCGTGGTTATGACGTCGATATTGCCGCATCGGGACAGGAAGCCATCCAGAAGTCAATCGACAAACCTGATCTGATTCTTTTGGATTTAATGCTGCCTGATCTGCAAGGTTTTGAAGTTTGCCGCAGGATTCGACAAAAAGACGCAACCCGCCACATTCCCATCATTATCATCAGTGTTAAATACCTCTTTGAAGACAAAATCGAAGGGTTATATCTTGGCGCGGATGATTATCTGACAAAACCTTTTGATTATGAAGAACTTTTTGCGCGCATGGAAGCTGTTTTGAGGCGGCACATGTTCACCGAGGAAAGTCATCATGATCAAGATGCTGTTATCTTAGAACTGCATCATATTATAGACCACGAGCTCATCACGCCTTATTATCAACCGATTTTATATTTGAAGAACTTTAAATTATTAGGATATGAAGCCTTAAGCCGCCCTCCGCAGGACAGTATATTAGCGAATCCAGAGGTTCTCTTTCAATCTTCGGTCCGTTACGGTGTTTATGCGGATTTGGAAGCAATTTGTTGGAAGAAAATTTTAAAACGGAAACCAGTTTTTGAGGAAGGACAAAAATTATTCTTAAATTGTAATCCCTATTTAATTGAGAGTCATAATTTCTTTAAAGTGAAAAATATTTTTGAAGAATCCGGTTTCTTGCCGCAGGATACCATTTTAGAAGTGACAGAGCGTTCAGCCGTCTTGGATTTCTCAGTATTTTATGAGAGGCTCCGTCAATATCGCAGCCACGGTTTTGGAATTGCCATTGATGATGTCGGCAGTGGTTATGCCAGTTTGGAATCCGTGATCGAAACGCAGCCGACGGTATTAAAAATCAACGCACACCTTTCAACGGCTTTGTTTCACCACCCCATCAAAGAAAGCCTCCTTAAATTTATCGTATCATTTTGCCGAGAAAACAATATCATCTCTGTCGCAGAAGGTATTGAGAAGAAAGAAGACCTCGATCGCTTGATCGCTTTAGGCGTTGATGCGGGACAGGGATATCTTCTTTCCCGGCCTCTCGAGCAGCCCTCCTTGGCAAGTGTCTACCAAAATCTTAAACTCCGATTGAACTTATCAAGCTTACCGGAATAATTGCAATGATCGTTTATAAGTTATGGAAGTTCATTTTGCAAATGACCGTATAATTCACTATACTACTATCACCGAAAATTATGACCTATCTGACTATTCTTTTTTTCAGTATCCTTGGCGCTTCTGCCGTGTGTTCGATGATTGAAGCGGCAGTTCTTAGTCTGCCGACTTTACGCGCCCGTATTTTGGTTGAAGAGCGTCGCAAGGGCGCAAAAGACCTTCTTTTTATTAAAGAAAATATTGCTATTGCCGTTGCCTGCCTTGTTGTTCTCAATAACGCTACAAATATCATTGGCGCATTTTATATCGGTTTTAAAGTGGCTCAATTATTCGGTGATCAGTGGTTAGGCCTTGCTTCTGCCGTCATAACAATCGCAATTATTATTTTTGGTGAGATTTTTCCAAAAGCCATCGGTGAACGTTATAAAGTAACGGTCGGATTGTTGGTGGCAAAACCCTTACATGCCATCGTTTGGCTGATGAGCCCCCCGGTGAATATGCTTTTAAAACTTGGCGGTCTTTTTAGCGAGAAAAAAGCTCCGAGAGTCACTGAAGAAGAAATCAAATTGATGCTCAAGCTGGGTCGCGATGCCGGGACGGTTGAAATGGATGAAGAGGTTTTATGCAATCGCGTTTTTAAACTCAATGACGTCAAAGCCCATCAAGTCATGAAGCCGATTGATCAGATTTTTGCGCTGCCGGCTGATAAACCCCTTAAAGATATCCGAGATGCCATCATTGATTCACGCTTTAGCCGCATCGCCGTCTATGATAAAAATCCAACAGACATTATTGGCGTTGTGGAACATCGCATTCTCTTGCGGCATATTGCTCGCGGTAATGATGGGATTTACGTTAAAGAATTTATGACAAAACCGATTTATATTCATCATATGACCAAAGCGGACGCGCTCTTAGAAAAATTCTTAGCCTTCAATCAGCATCTTTTTATTGTTCAAGATGACGGTGGAAAATTCATCGGGCTTGTCACGATGGAAGATGTCCTTGAAGAGCTCTTTGGAGAAATCTATGATGAAAAAGATGTCAAGGCAAGACAGAATCTCCCGACCCGTTCCAATAACCCCCCTCAGATCAGTAAATAATGAAGATTTTTCAGGTTTATTATTTGCGGCATATGAAAGACTATGTTAGAATCTTGGCGAAATGAAAATCTCAACATTTTTCCCGCTCAAAATATCGATTCTCTTTTTTGCCTTTTTTCTCAGTATCTCTATTGTCGGATGTACGTTGTTTCAAAAAAAGCAAACCCTGCAAGACGCTGCCGCAAGGCCCGAACAATCCGTTTCGAAACTCCATACCGGTTTATTGGTCGAAGGAGGACGCCTTGCGGTTGTTCCCTTTCGCGCGGGAAGCGGGGTGGCGGCAACCGGAGAACTCAATCATAATTCCCTTGGGGCGGTTAAGGGTATTATGGATTATTTAAATGAGCATTCAAAATCGATTTTAGCGGTTACGGTGAGTCAGATTGATAGTGCGGATTTTATTTTAAGAGGGCATGTCACTCAATTTTTAAGCAGGAAAGAATCCAGAGGATGGTTTTCCAGTTTGGAAACACGGCAAATTGCTATCGAAGGCCAGATTGTTGATGTTAAGACAGGACAGGTCGTCTTTCGTTTTGAGCGAAATAAGAAGGTGCCTCTCAAATCTCCACGAGCCCAAACCTTGGGCTATGACCTGGGCCAGGATATCGGCCAGTTTATTTTTGAGCAAATTTAATTCGTAAAAGGAATCGCATGATTGTTTTAACGGGAGCGGCTGGTTTTATCGGCAGTTGTCTTTTAGCAAAGCTCAATGCCATTGGCCGCCAAGACCTTATTATTGTTGATCATTTGAATGATGCGCAAAAAAAAGAAAATCTTAAAGATAAAAAGTATACAGAGTATTACGACAAAAAAGATTTCCTTGAGATTGTTACAAATGACAAATTAGATAAGTCGGTTGACCTGGTCATTCATATGGGAGCCTGCAGTTCCACCATCTTGCAAGATGCGCAATACTTTGAGGAAAATAATTTTCAATATTCCTGCCGTTTGGCAGAGTGGTGTTTGAAGCATCGTGCGCGGCTTATTTATGCCAGCTCGGCGGCCACTTATGGGGATGGCGCGCAGGGATATCGCGATGATCATGCACGGACTCACCTCCTCAAACCGTTAAATCTTTATGGGTTGTCGAAGCAAAAATTTGATCTCTGGGTTCTTGATCACAGCGCGATGAATCAATGTGTGGGTTTGAAGTTCTTTAATGTGTTTGGCCCCAATGAATATCATAAAGGCGAAATGCGCAGTGTTATTGCCAAAGTGTATGATCGGGTCAAACGGGAAGGTAAGATCAATTTGTTTAAATCTTATCAATCCGGTTATCGTCACGGTGAGCAGAAGCGCGATTTTATCTATATCAAAGATGCCGTAAATATTGTCATGTTCTTTTATCATCATTCAGATATCCATGGTATTTTTAACGCAGGAACAGGGCAATCACGCACCTGGAATGAGCTTGCCGGCGCGCTTTTTGCCGCCGTCGGTAGAAAACCCTGTATTGAATACACGGAAATGCCGGATTATTTAAAAGAAAAATATCAATATTTTACCGAGGCCGACATGTCGAAACTGCGAAAGGCTGGTTATCAGAAGAATTTTATGAGCCTGGAAGACTCGGTCAAAGATTATGCGGCCTACTTAGATCAACACGCTTATATTTAAAAAATGTCGATGAGAAACAAAATCGCGATATGGATGTGTGGTTTCATATTCCTGGCTCCTATGAGCTGGGCATTAAGTGAAGATGATTATGCTTCAATGGCGGCGCGGAATCTAAAAATGATGCATGAGGTCAATGGCAACGTGCCGGCGATGGCCCGCGCCTCAGAGGAATTCATGAAATCGTATTCGAAAGAAACGATTTTTGAATATCTCGAAATGGCCCGACGCATTATGCAGGATCCGGGGTTGGCCAGCCGGATCAGTCAGAAAATCATTCGATTATTAAAGGATATGGGATATCGCGTCCATGCCAGTCCAGGTTCGGGAATGGATTCGATCATGATCGAAAATTAGTATATTCAATACTTTAAAAAAAGCACATACGAGGACGATGATGAAAAAGGAATGTTTTTTAATAGTGATGGTGACGGGTGTTTTGACAGTGAGTGGTTGCGTAAAAATCATGGAGCCTCCCAAAATGATTTGGGGCTCATCAACGAAAGCTCTTGAAGACGCCAGAGGCACGGGCGTTATCAGGGAATTTGCCTGCGCATTTGATGATTGTTTCGGTGATGTCATCGCGATCGCCAAAGATAACTTCTGGGAGATTTTTATTCAGGAAAAACAAAAGGGTACCATCATCGTCATGGGCATCGAGGGGAGCGTCAATACAACCGAAGTTGGAATTTTCCTAACTTTACAGAATGAGGAAAAAACACAACTGGAAGTTGTTTCCTTAAGTCCGCTTGCCCAGGAAGCGGCATCGGAAGTATTGTTCCGTGCGCTCGAGAAATTATTAGACAAGGCTGTCAAATGATTGAACACGAACTTTTATTCCTGGGATTATTGCTGGAAGGCCCCAAGCATGGTTATGAAATTAAGCGGATGATTGAAGAAGAGCTTTTTCCTTTCATTGGTTTGCAGATCAAGTCGATTTATTACCCCCTTAAAAAGATGGAACGGCTGGGACTCGTCAATAAAGATGTTGGCCGTGAGGGCAAATGGCCGGAAAAGTTTGTTTATAGCATTACGCCCAAGGGAAGGGAGATCTTTGATCATCTTGTCACAGAAAGTTTTATGTCGATAGAACGGCCTTATTTTAATATCGACCTGGCGCTCTATTTTTTGCCTTATGCCGACAAAAAGATCACAAAACGCCGTTTGCGGGCGCGTGTTATTTTTTTAAACCGTATCAGAAGAGATCTTGAAAATTTAAAACCGAAAACCACCGCAAAACATCTCCTCATTATTCTCGAGCATGAGCTTGACCTTGTTTCTGCCGAGATCAAATCCATTTCCCGCCTTTTTGAAACTTTAGATTAGTTTCGGCTTCGTAAATCAACAATAATGCGCTTGACAACTTCAATTTATATATTAAAATCAAACTAGTAAAATTTCACTAGTCTGAGGTCAGCATGTTGAAAGTACAGCAAATACTACACGATACAGCGCAAAAATTCTTCCAAAAGCCTGCCGTTATCTTTAAAGAACAGGCCATTTCTTTTGTTCAGCTTCAGGACCGCGTTTTGAAGTTTGCCAATGCTTTACGGGATCAAGACGTTAAAAAATCCGATAAAGTTGCCATTTATCTTCCCAATTGTCCGGAGTATATGGACAGTTATTTGGCGGTCTTTTGCCTGGGGGCGGTCGCAGTACCTCTGGATATTATGCTCAAAAAAGATGAGCTGATATCATGCTTGAATCATTCAGAGGCCAAGGTTTTGATCGCCTTTATGAAAGACGATGTTTCGCTCATTGACATTCAAAAAGCTGTTCCAACACTTCAAAAAATCATTTTAATAAATGTGGAAGCGGATGGTTTTCTTTCGTATCAAAAGCTGGTTAGCAATGCGGATACGGCTTTTGCGCCGGCTGAGATCTTTAGCTCCGATCCGGCGCTTATCATGTACACATCGGGGACAACCGGAAGACCTAAGGGGATACTTTTAAGTTATAAACATCTGGAAGGTTCTCCGAAGGCGATGGAACATTTTGTGGACTTGACCGACAAGGACATTAAACTTTGCGCCCTTCCACTGAGCCACATCGGCGGATTTATTTATATTCAAAATTGCATTATTTTTGGAATCACGCTGGTTTTGATGGACCGGTTTAATCCGCTGGAGTATTTAAAAAATATTCAAGAATACAAGGTGACATGTTTTCACACCGTTCCGCCGATGTACACGGCATTGTTGGCATTGAAAGATATTGAAAAGTTTGATATGTCATCCCTCAGGTGGGTCGTGGTTTTCGGGGCGCCAAGTTCTCCGGAAATTTTAAAACGTTTTCATCAGTATTGCCCCAATGCCGAATTTTTGAACGGTTGGGGGATGACGGAAACATGCCCTCCCAATACGGTCACGCCTCTGGGTAGTGATAGGATCGCAAGTGTTGGAAAGCCATCGCCGCAATGTGAGATCAAGATTTTCGATGATCGGGATAAGGAAGCCGGCCGGGGGGAGATCGGGGAGATCGTCATTCGCGGTGAGGTTGTCATGGACGGATATTATAAAGATCCGGAAGCAACAGCAGAGTCCCTTCGAAACGGCTGGTTTCACACAGGCGATCTGGGACGGTTTGATGAGGATGGCTTTCTTTACATTGTCGGGCGTAAAAAAGAAATGATCAAGGTCGGCGGCCAGATCACCTATGCCCCGGAAGTGGAGGCCGCACTCTATAAGCATGAGGCGGTGTTGGAAGCGGCGGTCATTGGCATTCCGGATAAATTACGCGGGGAAGCGGTTAAAGCGTTTGTTTCTCTTAAAACAAAGGGATTGATATCAGCGGATGAACTAAAATATTTTGCCAGGGAACATTTGGCCCATTTTAAAGTCCCTCAAACAATCGAAATCCTCGAGGTTTTACCGAAAAATAGGGCAGGAAAAATTGATAAAGAGCTCTTAAAACAAGGAGTATCAAAATGTCAAGCATGATACAGGAAATGAAAAAGGATATTCATTTAACCGGCAAAGATTTGATGGGCATGGTTCAACTTCGTGCCAGCGACATAGGAAAATATGTGATTGTTCCAGGCCCAAGAGAACGGCTTGATGGTTTGCTCAAAAAGATCGAGGAGCCTGTTAAAAATTTCTCATTTATGGAATATACGATGTACACAGGAATGTATGAGGGGGCGAGGGTGACGGCCATCAATGGCGGAAGATTTTCCGCGGATACGGCAATTACCACGGAAATATTATGCAATGCAGAAGCGGAGTATATGATCCGCATTGGAAGCTGCGGCGCACTTCGTGAAGATATTAGAATCGGCGATTTGATTGTTGCCGATAGCGCCCTTCGGGGGGAAGGTGTCACGCCGTATTATGTCAATGAAAGTTTTCAACCTGCTGCCGATAAAGATTTGACAAAGATGATGGAAGGCGTCGCTAAAGCCGCGGGACAAAAGGTTCATACAGGAAAAGTGTGGTCAACGGATGCGATTTTACGGGAAACCAAAGAACATGTCGGAAAAGCGATGTCAAAGGGAGCTATTGCCGTTGATATGGTCACGTCCGTCTTTTTAACGATCTGCGAATTGTATAAAATCAAAGCCACGGTTATTTTAGCGGTGAGCGATAATCTGATCACCGGCGAGATGGGCTTTATGAATCCGTCCTATTACATGGCGGAGGGGTCGACGATTAATATCGCGCTCAATTTGGTGAAGAAATTGGGAGACAAGTAGGGGTGCACGGCCGTGCTCCCCTACGAGGGCAAAATATGAATTGGGAATCTCCACTTTTTTGGCCTGCCCATTTAAAAGGAAATACGTTGTTCGTTTTAGATGAAACGATGATTCCTAAAAGGATGCATTATATGAAGGTCAAAAACACCAGGGATGCCGTAAAGGTCATCCGTGACATGAAAACGCGGGCCTTCGGGCAATTTTTGGTGGTGTTAAACACATTTTTGTTGGAGATAAGCGCGGTAGGGGCGCCCCGCCAAAGGCGGGGCGCCCGTCAAAATGATCTGTTTGAGCGATTGCAAGATACCGCGCAATCATTAAACGCCAGCCGTCCAACGTTTCCTTTTAGCGAAGTGACGGGAATGGTTTTGAGTTGGGCGAAAAAAGCAGAAGAGCAAAACGTAGGGGCGCACGGCCGTGCACCCAGACAGGAGCAATTGTCTAAAAATATTTTAGGATTTTTAGAAGGAATCCGTTATCGCCGCTTGGAACGCGTCAAACAGATCTCGGAAAAGATCAAAGATGGTGATAGTGTTTTAACGCATTGCAATGTCAGCGGAGAGCTCGCCATGGCGGCAAGTCTTTGCAAGGCGAAAAAAAAGAAGGTTCGTTACTTTGTCACCGAAACCCGGCCGTATTTTCAGGGCGCAAAATTAACGGTTTGGGAACTGCAAAAAGCCAGCGTGGATGTGACCCTTGTTCCCGATAATGCGGTTGGCTATCTGATGAACCGCCGCATGGTTAACAAAGTTATTGTGGGTTCCGATCGCTCCTGTGCCAATGGGGACTTTGCCAATAAGATTGGGACCTATCAAATCGCTGTCTTAGCCAATGAATTTGAAATCCCTTTTTATGCCCTAACGCAGCCTTCGAATAAAATCGCGAACGGAAATGATATCCCCATCGAGATTCGAAATCCCGATGAGATCTTAAAATTTGAAGGAAAATCGTTTTTACCCGAAGGTGTTAAAGGGTTTTATCCAGGATTTGATGTGATTCCCCATCAATTGTTAACGGAGGCGATTGCGCTTGATGTTCACTGAGACGCCAAAGATTCTGCTGCGCGGTACGCCGCAAAAATCGTTTTTTGATATCCTGGCGTCAAAAAATATCAAGGAGCTCTTTATCCTCGAAGGACGGGGAACGGTTGGGAAAACATCCGCCTTTTGTAAGGAGATATTAAAGCATCATATCACGCCAACATTTATTACGGATAACATAGCAGGTTTTCTGTTCTATCAGGATCTGGTCAAAGAAGTTTGGGTAACCTATCAGGATGTCAAAGAAGAAGGTCTTGTTTCTGAGGCGGGAGCATTGATGTTGGGTGTGTTAAGCCGCAAACATCGCATCCCTCTTTTCGCGGTCCGGTCTAAACATATTGTACTAAAGATAGGGAAGCCAAAAGATATTTTAGAATTCTTTGGCAGGACGATTGCACCTAAGGGGACGAAGACCTTTGTTCCGCTTTTAGAAAACCTTCCGAAATCGTATGCAAAAGGAATTTATTAAATGAACGACGCGTTAGTTCAAAAATTAAAAAAAGAGGTGATCGAGGCTGGAAAACTCCTGTGGGATAAAGATCTGGTCACGGGTTTTAACGGCAATATCAGTGTCCGTGTTGATATGGAAATTATTCTCATTACCGGCCGAGGAACATGTTTGGGTAGGCTTAATGGCGGCGATTTTGCCCTGATGGATCTGGATGGAAATAATTTGGATGGAGGGCAAGCCTCGTCGGAACGTGCGCTGCACAGCGAAATTTATAAGAATTTTCGTGAAACAAATGCCGTACTTCATACCCATACCGTTTATAGCAACGGTTACTTTGCGGTCAACGATACGCTGGCCCCATCGACATTTGAAGCAAAATTCTACCTTGGAGAAATCAAAGCCCTTGTGCAAACGACTCCGACTGTCACCGATCTAAAACCTGTGATCGCAAATTTAAAAAGTAACAGCATTGTTGTTTTTAAAAATCACGGTGTGGTGGCGATGGGAAAAAATCTTTTCGATGCCTTTGTTTTGATCCAGGGCCTTGAGGAGGCGGTCAAGATCGACGCGGTCAGCCGGCTTTATAAGGGGAGTGTGCAGGCAAACGTTTCTGGCGTCCCCCGCCACGATTCTTGGCGGGAGGTACCCGCTAAAAAATTTCAATTGTTCTCAAAAGAACAGATCGATGAGATCGTCAAAGTGGTCAATGCCGACAATCAGCTCAAAGAGATGGGCCAGAAAACTCAGATGACCATGGACCTGGCGGTTAAGCTCAGTGAGACCGGCCAGGTTTATAGTTTTCATTTTCAAAACGGAAGTATTACTAAAGTCGGCAACGATGAAAACGCAGAATTTTTAATTTCGGCGCCAACGAATATCTGGAAAGCTGTTTTTAACCGTGAGATCGATCCGTTTGTTGCCACGACCCAGAAGAAAATGAATCTGCGCGGCGACTTTGCCAAGATTTCGAAATGGTATGTGCCTTGCAGCCGGATTTTTGAACTGTGGCAGCGAGTCCCTGTTGAGTAAAATATCGGGGATGAGCAGTCCCGGCCTCCATCAAAGGCGGGGCGCCCCAGCAAGATATACAGAGTTCTACTCAGCAAAATGAACGCACTTATGATTGAGCAAAAACAATTTGAATTACTGGTTGGCGGACAACTCAAACCCGCTTTGTCCGCAAAATATTTTAACCTGATCAATCCATCAACCGGAAAGGCCTTTGCGCAAGCCGCGGATGCCAGCATCGAAGATGTGACAGCCGCGATTGCAGCCGCGCGTCATGCTTTTGATCAAGGTTCTTGGCCAAAACTAACTTTAACCGAGCGAGGGATTTATTTAAAGACAATTGCCGCGCTTATCCGCAAGCACGCCAAAGAATTATCCGATCTGGAAACGATGCAATGCGGGAAGACGCTCAAACATTCAACCTTTATCGATATTCCAACGGCCGCGGATTGTTTTGAATATTTCGGTGGTATACAATCCCAAATAAATGACAGAGAAAATAAAACCGATGCGCCGGTCAAAAGCATGACAACCTTTGAGCCGATGGGTGTGGTGGGATGTATTGTTCCCTGGAATTATCCGCTCATTATGGCAGCCTGGAAAATGGCGCCGGCTTTGATTGCCGGAAACACAATTATTTTTAAACCGTCATCGTTAGGGTGTGCATCGATATTACGCCTGGCACAACTTATAAACGAAGCCGGATTGCCGGAAGGGGTCGTCAATATTATCACAACCACAAACGGAGAAGCGGCTGGTTTACTGGCGCGGCATCCCGATATTGATATGGTGAGTTTTACTGGTGGCACGTTGACAGGCCAGGAGATGATGCGACTTGCCGCCGGGACGGCGAAAAAAATAAGCCTGGAACTCGGCGGCAAGTCGCCGAATATCGTTTTCGCGGATTGCGATTTTGAAACAGCTGTCGGTGGGACCATGTCGGCGATCTTTATGAACCAGGGGCAGATGTGCACGGCCGGTTCACGGTTGATTTTGGAAGATAAAATTTATGATAAGTTTTTAAAAAAACTCATCGCGAAAACAAGGTCGCTTACGATCGGCGATGCCATGGATTATCAAACGGCGTTCGGCCCCATCATTAGCCGTGAACACCGGGATAAAATTTTGGGGTTTATTGTTCGGGCCCTTAAAGATGGCGCGGCGATTGCCTGCGGAGGAAAAATTCCTGAAGGAGAAAAGTTTAAAAATGGTTTTTATATGGAACCAACAATATTGACCAGTGTTAAAAGTTCCTCCGAGATCGCTCAAGAAGAAGTTTTCGGCCCGGTTTTGGCCGTGATGAAATTTTCAAGTGTTGAGGAAGCTGTCAAAATTGCAAATGATTCAAAGTATGGGTTGGCATCCATGATCTGGACAAAAGATTTGGGCAAAGCCAATCGCGTTGCCAGAGAATTACGCACAGGAACGGTTTGGATCAATACTTATGGTGGTTTTTATAATGAAGCGTCCTTCGGTGGCGTCAAGCAAAGCGGTTTTGGGCGGGAGCTAGGCGTTGAAGGGCTTTTGGAATATACCCATTCAAAACATATTTGTACGGACAAGACACCCGGCGGAAAACCGCTGGTGGTGTCGTGGTTTTAATAATGAACGTGTGAGATGAGGCGTGCTGCATCGAGAACCAGAAAGGAGTCAGTTTTTTCGCGGCCTTCTCATTGTTTTATACGGCGGCAACCAGTATTGATTAGAGAATAAAATTATTGAATGCCCGTCCTGTAAAGAACGCGTCAGAAAAGACGCATTAAAATGTAGATTTTGCGGGCATCAATTGAATTAAATTCTGCGAGGGATCATGAAAACCAAAAAAGAAATTTTATCAATCTTGCATCAATCGAAAGATGAATTGAAAAGAAGATTCCATCTGAAAAATGTCTGGCTTTTTGGGTCTTTTGTCCGGGAGGAACAAAGACAGAAAAGCGATGTTGATGTTCTCGTAGATTTTGCGGAAGGCGCGACTTTGTTTGACTGGGTGGGAGCGGGGATGTACCTCGAAGAAAAAATAGGCCATAGAGTGGATGTTGTGTCCAGGCGGGCTTTACGAAAAGAGTTCAAAAGCAGCGTTCTCAAAGAGCGTATTCCTGTATGAAAAAAAATTACAGATTTTGCTTAAAAGACATCCTCGAGGCGGCGAATCTTATTGAAAAATTCGTTCGTGGGATGAGGTTTGAGGATTTTCTGGAAGATAAAAAAACATCAAGCGCCGTTATCAGACAATTTGAGATTATCGGGGAAGCCGTGAAAAGTATTCCCGCGGAAATTCAAAAACAACATGAGGGTATACCGTGGAAGGAAATTGCAGGCATGAGGGATCGTTTGATTCATCAATATATGAAGGTTGATGATCGGGTCGTATGGGATTCGATTCAAATGCTGCCGGAAATAAAACGGGTTATCAAGAAAATTCTAAGATGAAAACCAACGATGGAGGTAAACCAATGAAAGTTCTTTTTCTAACACCACCGCTCAAGGCCTGGGATTCGCACGGAAATCATTTAGCGGCCAATCAAATGCACGCGCAGATGGCCAGCTATTTGCGGGAAAAGAAAATCACGGATGTCGATGTGCTCGATTGCCGTGCCCTGGGATTGGACTGGCAGCAGATGTTAAATAAAGTCGGCGAGATCAAGCCGGCGATCGTTTTTGTCGGTGAGCTTCTTCACTCCACCTGCGGGGCCGCGGTCATCTGGTATTTTAATGAAGCGCTGCGCTTGATCAAGAAACAGGACCCGAGCATCCGGACGCTTGCCGGCGGATTGTGGTATTCCGGTGACTCGGACCGGCAAATGCGGCTTAACCCCTGGATCGATTATATCTTGATCGGGGAAGGCGAATTAACCCTTGAGGATCTTTGCAATAATTTAAAATCCAAACAAAAGGATGAACGCGAAATTCCGGGCCTCGTGTCGCGGGCTAAAGACGGCACAATTATTTTGGGTCCCCACCGGGATCTGATTCCGGATTTAAACGTATTACCCATGCCGGCCTATGATCTTTTTCCGATGGAGAAATATGTTGGCCACACCTATTGGAAACCGTTCGCGGAGCTTATGACCTCGCGCGGATGCCCGGGAAAATGCCATTTCTGTTATGAATGGGCGCTTTATGATTCCAGGACTGCGACGAAAGATTTTACATCCTGGAGAGGTTTGAAGGGAACGCGCATCGTTGATGAACTCGATATCTTAGAGAAAAAGTACGGCGTGACCACGGTTGTCATGCAGGACGACGCGTTTAATACCGATACCCAGGCGATGATCGAATTTTGCAATGAAAAGATCAAGCGCGGAAATAAGATCGGCTGGGTTTGTTTGGGAAGGGCTGATCAGTGGATCTCCCAGCATGATATTTTACCTCTCATGAAAAAGGCCGGTTTATTTATGGCCCTGACCGGTGTTGAAGTCGAAGATGACATGACACTTTCGAAAACCGGCAAGGGTGTCACGATTGCTCAGATTAGGAAGACGATCACCATCTTGCGCGAGCAGGATATCGGAACGGTCGGAACAGTTTTGATTGGCTTGAAAGAAGATACCGAAGCCAAGATCAAAGAACGCCTTCGCGTGGTCGATGAAATTGATCCCGATATTTTCGCGCTCGATTATCTGACGCCGGTCCCCAATTCCCCCGATTGGCGTTACGGTATTAAAAAAGGGTGGTTTGATCCGGACAAGATTGATTTGAAGATGTGGGATTTTCAGCACCCGGTTATCCCGACGGATTATTTATCCATCGAGGATGTGGGCCGCCTGGGAGCATGGTGTATGCGCGAGTATTATTCAAAACCGGAACGCATTCATCGCATTTTCGCAAGCAATTACGATGACCGTGTCAAGCTGTGTGTCAAAGATTTCATGGATAATATTTCCAAATGGGAGAAGAATTCCCGGGTTGCAGTTTCAGCAGCGGCGTAAGCTAAGAAAGGGCCATATGGCGGAAGGATTAAGCTGGGAGCCTGCGACAAAAAAGAAATTCGATACCATGATCGAACGGATCCCGCTTTTCCATCGGGAAATCGCAAAGACAGTCACGGTCAAGAAAGCGGAAATCAATGCGCTTAAACGCGGCTCGAACATGATTGAAGAAAGCGACATCATCACTGCGTTTTTAACCGAGGTTCCGAAGGCGTTCTATAGCCTCATGATAAGGTTGTTCGATGAAGTTGGTTTTGATTATAAAAAATATCTTTCTCAATAAAGACGATTGGCGAAATCATCATCACGTTTTTATCGAAGCATCCGAGGATATTGTGACCCCGCAAGTTTTTTTGTGGGGAGAAGCGTCCTGGTGGCCGAAGGCTTGCGGTGTCCGTTTTTTTAAAACATCCGCCGCTCCTTTGCAGGTTGGGACGCGCCTGGAATTTCAGGTGATTAAACCGTTTCGCATGAAAAGCTGGGATGTCGAAGTTTCAAGAATGGTTCCCAATAAAGAGATTGAACGGCAATTCTTAAGCGGCATGTTTGTCGGGAAAGAATGGCTGACCATCGAGCCCCGGCTCAACGGGACAAGAGTTGATTATATTCTCCAGTATCGTATCCGTTCAAAGGGAATGGCCCTGCTGTGGTTTTTGTTTTTAAGAAAGATCCACGATAAAAATATTGAGCTGATATTTTCAGCGTTGAAAGAATATGCGCTCAAAGAACAAAAGAAACGGGAATATCCATGAACATTGCTGTTATCGGAGCGGGTGCCATCGGTTCGATTGTTGCGGCGTATTTGTCGCAGGCCGGGGAAGATGTTGTGCTCGTCGGCCGTTCCAATCAGGTCGAGGCGATTTCCAAAAATGGCTTAACAATCAAGGGTATTCACGGGGAGAAGAATTTTAAACTAAACGTTTTACCGAAGCTTGATAAAAATTACGACTTGGTTATTTTTACCGTCAAGACTCAGGATCTGGAGCATGCGTACAATGATCATCAGCATTTCGTCAACGAGTCCCTGATCCTCACAACACAAAACGGTGTTCAGGCAGATAATATTTTAAGCAGCCATTTAAATCAGGATAACATGATGAGCAGCATCATCATGTTTGGCGCAACCTATATCAATCCGGGCGAAGTTATTTTTAATTTTGCGGGAGATTGGATCGTAGGAAAACCCTTTGGCCCGAACGACCCGATGCTGGAAAAGGTGGCGCAAGTTTTAAAGAAAGCATTCCCGGTTGTTATTTCGCCGAATATCATCGGCATGAAATGGCTGAAGCTTTTTGTCAATTTTAACAATTGCCTTCCGGCGCTCATTGGAAAATCCATGCAGGAAACTTTTTCGGATAGGGATCTTTGCAGGATGAGTATTGAGCTTTTAAAGGAAGGGTTGGTGGTCGTTCAAAAGGCGGGAATTGAGCTTGTGTCACTGCCGCAGTTTCCGGCGGAACGAATTTTAGGGATGGCGGCGATGCCCATCGACCAGGCCGCCGGCATCATGAATAAAACGTTGACTGCGCTTAGCAAAGAACCCTTATATGGTTCGATCTTGCAAAGCATCATGCGCCAGCGAACAAGCGAGATTAATTATATTAACGGCGAGGTCGTTTCGCTGGCGCACAGCATCGGCATGAAAGCGCCGCGTAATGCCCGCGTGGTGGAAATGGTCCATGAGGTTGAGGAAAAAGGAAAATATTTTAACATTGAAGATGTTAAGAAAACATTTGTAGGGATGGGTTTGAAACCCGGCCGAAAAGGGACAGGCCGCGGCCTGTCCCTTTTGACAGAAGGATTTTCTATGAAACGACGTGTGGTGGTCACGGGGGTGGGAATTGTTTCTCCCAATGGTGTTGGCAATGAAGCCTGTTGGAGGGGAATGATCCATGGTGTTTCCGGTGTTAAACGTGTGACGGAATTTGACGTCTCTCTTTTTAATACCAAGATCGCCGCGCAGGCCCGGGATTTTGATCCGCATCAATTAGGACTCACCGAAGAAGAAGTTATTAGAACCGATCGATATGTGCAATTTGCGCTGGTGGCGGCGCGCATGGCGCTTGAGGATTCAAAACTTGATTTAAGCAAAGTCAATTGCGAGCGTATGGGCGTGTCACTGGCCAATGCGATTTGCGGAACAAAATATATGGAAGAGGAATTCGCGCTGGTGACCAACAGCGGCAGAGAGCCCATTGATCCGTCCATCGTTCGCCCTGATCTTTATGATGCCTCCATGTTTAATACGCCCTCCAGTGAGATCTCAGCCAAATATGGTTTAAAAGGAATTTGCAATACGATCTCAACCGGTTGCACGGCCGGGACCGATGCCGTCGGGTTTTCACTGGAGGCCATTCAGGACGGGGAAGCCGATATTATGATCACGGGGGCCAGTGAAGCGCCCATTACACCCATTACGTTTGGCGCCTTTGATGTCGTCAATGTTTTATCGGTTCACAATGAATTTCCGGAAAAAGCGTCACGCCCTTTTGATAATAAACGAAACGGTTTTGTCATTTCCGAAGGCGCCGGGCTTTTGGTTCTGGAAGAGTTAAGCCATGCGCTTAAACGCGGCGCGCGGATTTATTGTGAGATCACCGGATTTGGAACGACCTGTAACGCGTTTCACATGACCGATCTTCCAGCGGAAGGGGAAGCGATGAGCGATTGCATCAAGCTCGCGATGCAGGATGGCGGGATTACGCCAAAAGATATCGATTACATTAACGCCCATGGTTCATCGACCCGGCAAAACGATGTTTTTGAAACCGCGGCTTACAAAGATGCTTTAGGTGAGTATGCTTATAAGATCCCGATCAGCTCTTTTAAGTCGATGATCGGTCACCCGCTGGCAGCGGCCAATGGCATTGAGCTGGCGGTGGGCGCTTTGATCTTTGAAAGAAATATTCTTCCGCCAACGATCAATCAGGAAGAACCTGATCCACAGTGCGATCTGGATTATATCCCCAACGTCGCTCGGGAAAAGAAGATCAATTGTATGCTTAAAACGAGCAGCGGATTTTCGGGTGTCCATTCGGCGATGGTGTTACGGAGGTTTGAACGCTAATATGAAAAAGATTTGGGTGCACAAAAGCAACAGTTTTAAGGAAGCGGAAGAGTTTGACCGAAAATTTTGGCGCCGGGCAGGCAGTCACGCGCGATTTGCCGCGGCCTTTGAATGCCTCAAAGATTATTTTAAACTGAAAGGTAAGGATGAACGTTCACTCCGATTACGAAGATCTGTTCAAAATATTGAACGCTTACCGGATTAAATATCTTGTCGTAGGGGCTTATGCCGTGATGTATTATACTCAGCCCCGGTATATGAAAGACATTGACGCTGGATCATCCCTCAGTTGAATGATACGCAGAAAATTCATGATGCGTTAAAAGCGTTTGGTGCGCCGCTGACAGGGATTACCCTGGAGGATTTTGCGGATCGCCAGATGATTCTTCAGATCGGTATTGCTCCGGTTAGAATCGATATCACGATGGATATTTCCGGTATTTCTTTTAAAGACGCTTGGGAAAACAGAAAAAAGGTCCGGTACGGTCGAACGGGGATTTATCTGTTGAGCAGAGAGGACTTAATCGCGGCCAAGAAAAAGGCTGCTCGTCCGCAGGATAAAATTGATTTAGAAAATTTGAGTAAACAAGTTTAACTCTGATGCAAGGTGAAAATCAATGGAAAAAATCGCCATCACCGGACTGGGCATCGTCAGCCCCAGCGGAATCGATAAGCGCGTTTTTTGGGCCAACATCAAGGCCGGTCATTCCATGGTTGCCAGGATCGAACGCTTTGACGCGTCGCGATACCCTTCGCATGTTGCCGGGCATGTTCATGAGCTTGACGCCTACAGCCACGTCTCGTCGCGTCTGTTAAAAAAGATCGACGTGTTTTCTCATATGGCCCTGGTCGCCTCAGAACTCGCCATTGCCGATGCCGGGCTTGATATGGCCAAAGAAAATTTAAAACGCTGCGGAATTTTTACGGGTAACGCCATCGGCGGTTGGCTTTATGCCGAGACTGAACTTCGCGATATGTATATGGAAGGCCGCGAGGGAGTAAGCCCCTTCATGGCTTCCGCCTGGTTTCCGGCGGCGCCGCAAGGGCAGATTTCCATTCATTATGGAATTAAAGGTTACAGCAAAACGATCGTCTCCGACCGCGCCAGTTCTTTAATGGCCATTGCTTATGCCGCCAAAAATTTAGGCCACGGCAAAAACGATTTCATTTTAGCGGGCGGCATGGAAGCCCCGGTCACCCCTTACGCGCTTTTGTGCTGCAATACGTCGGGCATGCTGACAAAACGAAATCATTCCCCCAAAACCGCGTATCGGCCGTTTGATAAAACCCGAGATGGCTATGCGATCGGCGAAGGTTCGGGCATTATGATCTTAGAGCCGCAAAAAAGGGTTACAGCGCGCAGCGCCCATGTTTATGCCAACATCATCGGCTATGGAACCACGACCGATGGCGTTGATCGAATTCATCCGGCTAAAGATGCCAAACAGCTTGCGCGGGCGATCACCATGGCACTCGATGATGCGACACTTTCTCCGTCAGAGATCGATTATATCTGCGCGGATGGCGCGGGAACAAAAATGAGTGATGTTACGGAAACGATGGCGATCAAACAAGTCTTTAATTCGAGAGCCAAATCTATTCCGGTCTCCGCACCGAAATCCATGTTTGGAAATTTGCTGGGCGCCTCAGGCGCTTTGGATGTCATCACAACCATTTTGGCGATGGAAAACAATTTAGTTCCGCCAACGATCAACTTAACCGAGCCTGACCCCGAATGTGATTTGGATTACTGTGCCAATAAGTCGCAGGCTAAAGATATCAAACGCGCGCTTGTTATCAACCGCGGGCGCGGGGGGATCAATTGCGTGTTGGTTTTGGAACGCGTATAACGATAAATTGCCCCGTAGAGGCGGGGTTTGAAACCGCCCCTACACAAACTTGAGGGAAAAAGTGAAAAATACAAAAAAAACAAAAACACTAAAAA
>OBEQ010072125.1_pt1 | contig 56599 bp, 52 predicted proteins | sample 1670901 | NCBI WGS metagenome assembly OBEQ01 (sample SAMEA104232315, study PRJEB22302) | groundwater metagenome | biome: forest; feature: aquifer; material: groundwater | place: USA | collected 2011-08-07 | depth 5.4 m
GCGGCAGTACAATCAGCGTTACTGGTGCAAGTATTTGCACCAGCGCCAGCAACAGTTACACAAGCATTGTTACTACAGGCAAGATGGGTAGCGGCAGCGCAATCAGCATTGCTGGTACACGTGTTTGCACCAGCACCCGCAACAGTTACACAAGCATTGTTACTACAGGCAAGATGGGTGAGGCCACCACAAGAATTAGTAGTACAACTAGTACTACAAGAAGCAGGACAAGATCCATTAGATCCTCCAGCATCACATTGTTCACCGGGATTGATAATGCCATTGCCACAAGCCGACCCTATGCTGATTTGCCGAATTTCATTTACCATAGTCTGACCATTGCCCCCAGGTCCAGATGCTTGGATTTCAACTTGAGCTATTCCCTGACCAGTAGCAATACAACTTGCGCTACCGGCAAATTGATTTGTGCTAGGGTCTACACCGCATGTGATGGGGCCACCAAAAAGGAAAGTACCATTCCAAGGACTATTAGCTACATTCCAACTTATATTTAATGTATCGCCCACGACTCCACTTGATGGAACACTAAAAGGATTTATATAAACCCTCCGGCCATAAGCAGTACCGGCGGTATCAGTATAAATATCGTTAACAAAAATATGGACACTGAGATAATTTAAATCCCTCAGATCTCCTAGATCTATCTGGTTAATATCCGACCACCCGAATGGTAAGAATGCGGCATAAGGAAAAACATTTTTATCTACAATCCTTTGACAGCTTGCTGTATTTCCTGCGTTCCAACCATATTGAGTTAGACAACTTTCAACCATTAGATAGGAGCTCCCGCCAAATGTTTCTTGAAGAGTCGTGGTGTATTCGCCCTTATAGGCCTGGTGGTTATCGTTACTTGGATCGTATGGGAGAGGATAGATTGCCTGTTCATACCAACAATTCTTCGTACTAAGACTATCGCAACGATAGCTACCACCGCGACCGCCATCAAAAGCCGGCGGCATATTGACTGCTGCCGAAACAAAATAAAAAACAGAGCCGAGAGAAAAGGCCATTATTAAAATCAGCCATTTATTAGATCTGAGATTTTTAGATCTCATAACTGTATTTTGTCATGTATAGATAAGTTGGTTTTCCTATTGAGGCCTATTCGGCTCAACCTGCTCAATGTATTCAATTCTAGTGGGAGTAAACTTGGACTTATTAAATATATTTTTGTCCGAAAGAACCCTGATTGTTATACCCTCCTTATTATCGGTTAGGTCGGTAATCATTCCGGTGGTTTCTTCTTGTCTCAAATCGGCCGGATTCCACCTTCCGCCTGTTTTCTCAAGCTCCTCTGAGGTGGGCATGTACATTAGAATTTTTACAACTATTGTCTCTGTCGAGACGGTTATCTCAACATCTTTACCCAAAGCTTTGCTGGCTAACTCTGGATTATCTCGATTAATAAAACGCCCATGAGCCCAAATCACATTGCCTTCAACTTTCTTAACTTGTCCAATAAACTCTTTAGACTCACCGCGTTCCATGAACAAAAATTTAGATGCAAAAAAACCAGCTACGGCCAAAGCTAAAACAACTAACACAAATAAAACTGACTTTTTGTTAATCTTGGCACGCTGAGATACGAGTTCTTCCATAAGTTAATTATACCGCAAATAAATTCCGCCTCATCCTTACTTATCAACAAAAAACGGCTCATTAAAAGCCGTTCTAAATAATACTTATAAACCAAATCCTACACTTACGAAGACAGTTGGTACTGCCATTCTTCTATCTCTTGAGGTTACCGTGAGTTTATCGTTAGAAACATTATACTCATCGATACCAAATTTCATTATATTCACTCTCGTCCCGGCCTCCAAGATAAAGGCCTTGCTTCTCCTTACCAAGCTAATCTTCGCAAAAGGATAAAGAGCTCCATCATTTTTCAAACCATTTCCAGGAATATTAGAATTCTTATTTAAGAATACATGATCATAAGAAAGGTCTGAGTCGGTCTGGATATTAAACCTTGTGTGGCTGAATCCATCAGACGGCATCCCCCACTCAATTCCTCCGCCAAATTTAATATCCGCTACCCTAATACTCTTGGTCCTAAAAGTATCTACATTTAGTAAGTGGCCAGATTCCGAGTGCTCAAGATTATCTTTCCTATAACCAATGGACCAGCCCGAAAGACCTAAACGGTTACTCTTGAAATATGTCTCCACTTCGACACTCAAACCGTTGATCACATATTCGGCCCATTCAATACTACCCTCACTATGGACAAAGCCAAGCTTGATATATGTACCTGACCCATCATTATTCTCCTGAGCATAAACATTAGTGGAAAAAGTTAAAATCAATCCTGACAAAAGAGCACAGATCTTCTTCATCTCATACCTCCTAGTTCTCACCAATCAAAACTTTAACCAACGGACTTCGCCAATAGTCGAGACGGGGAAAATCTTTTAAATTTCTAACCAGTCCGAATCCTGTTTCCCACCCATATTCTCCGTCTCCGACAAACAATGCATACCAATATATCCTTTCGGGTCTAAGATTATTTGCTAATCTAGCGTAATCATTCACAACAAATGAGATATGCTCATTGTAATCAGCGACACCAGTCTCAGTAACCCAGACTCTGTAGTCTCGAAGAGAACCGTCTAAAACATCTCTATACCCATTAGAGGCACTTACGGTATAACAATTAAAAGAAATGATTATTTTATCGGGAGACATCTCTTTCAAACCCAGTTCGATCATTCTATCGATCTCGCGGGCTCCGGACGTACCAGATCCAATAGCGGGTTGAACCAACAGCATGGCTCGATTGGGATGATTTCTCTGAACATGATCGTATACCCTTTTAAAAACCTTCATATACTCTTCGATGGTCATAGTCGGCCCAGACTTTGGAAGAATTGTTGTGATCTCATTGCCAACCTGAAAGTAACGTATCGTCGGATGATTTCTAAAAATTTGGTCGATCCTATCTTCGATATTTGGCTCAAACAAAAAAAGATTGTCGATTACTCCCAAGGCATCAAGACCTAGAGTGTTTATTACGCCATTAGTTAGACCATTTATATTTGTCTGATCAATTCCCACCCTAACGCCCTTCAAGCTTCCTGCCTGAACGAGTCTAGTTAGAATATCTCTATATCCTTCTTTTACTTCCCCCGTATCATGAATTACGAGATAGCGAGACCAATTGTTCCTCACGCTGGCAACGACATCGTTGCTAGAATTAGAGTGGTCGCTAGGCGCAAGTACGGAAAGGGCCTTACCACAGCCAACGGACGCAACAATTGCCATAGAAATAAGGGCTAAAACTGACTTTCTTGTCATGCCATCTCCTTCTTTGTCAAAGAAACTTTAGTTGGCTCTATAATAACAAAAAGTTGAGAAAAGTCAACCCCACCCTTGAGAATCCTCACTAGCCCTATTCTAGTTTTTTATTAAGCTCTCCGACCAGATCTTTTACCAAAATCCTCTCTTGCTTGGCCGTATCCCTATCCCTGATGGTAACCGTGCCATCTTCGAGGGTTTGAAAATCTATAGTTATACAATAGGGTGTCCCTATCTCATCTTGTGAATAATATCTTTTGCCAATATTGCCCCTATCATCCCAAACAATGTTAAACTTTTTCTTCAAGTCTTTATAAATTTCTTCAGCCTTTTTAACAAGTTCGGGCTTGTTTTTAAGTAACGGAAAGACAGCCGCCTTATATGGAGCGAGCTTGGGATTTAATTTTAAGACCACGCGATCGCCATCTTCGGCATAAGCGTCAAGCATCAAAAACAGGAAAGTTCGGTCAACGCCGCCTGAAGTCTCAACAATATTTGGAATGAATTTCTCGCCAGTTTCTACATCGGTATAACTCAAATCCTGGCCTGAATATTCAGCATGTCTAGATAAATCCCAATCGCCTCGCCAATGAATACCTTCCATTTCTTTTCCAACCGATGAAGCCGTATATTCAATATCAAAAGCTTTCTTGGCATAGTGGGCCAGTTTCTCATGCTCATAAAAACCTAAGTTCTTTGGATTAGTAAAAATACTTTGATACCAGTTCATTCTTTCCTCCTTCCAATATTCAAACCATTTTCCCATTTCTGAAGGATGACAAAACCATTGTAAATCCCACTGCTCAAATTCTCTTTGCCGGAACAAGAAATTTCCAGGAGTAACTTCATTGCGGAAAGCTTTACCGATCTGACAGATTCCAAAAGGAACTTTAACCCTTGTTGTGTCCAAAACATTTTTATAATTCAGATAAATGGTCTGACACGCTTCGCCTCTTAAATAGGCATCGGTTTTTTCTCCTTCAATTACGCCGAGTTTGGTTGGAACCAAGATATTAAAAACTTTCGGCTCGGTTAGCGGACCGCCACAATCTGGACATTTATCACCCGAAATATCATCCGCCTTGAAACGATGATGACATTTTTTGCACTCGACGAGCGGATCAACAAAACTTTTCACATGACCACTCGCTTCCCATACTTTAGGATTTGTGATTATAGCTCCGTCAATTCCAACGACATCCTCATGCTCTTTTGTCATCCACTTCCACCATAAAGATTTGAGGTTATTTTTCATCTCGACACCAAGGGGACCATAATCATAAAACCCTGCCAACCCGCCATAAATCTCCGATCCGGGAAATATAAAACCTCGTCGCTTACATAAACTCACAACCTTTTCTAATAAATCCCGCTGCATATTTAAATATTTAAACTTCCGATAAAAATTATGGATTTTTATCGGACGGTCCCTTCTCTGGGTCTATCTACTATACTATCAGAATTAACCGCTCCCTTGTTAGTAAACAAACCTTGTTTGGTAAAACTATCCGTTCCGGTGAACTGAAGACTGCTCAATAGGTCAACTTTACTACCAACTTGCTGGGATGATGGTTTGACTTTTATCCTAAATACTCCTTCATACTTACCAGATACTACTCCGGTTCCATATGGAAGTCTTGGCAATATCCAGCTGACTTCGGATGAATTTACATTAAAGATTGGCACCGGTAAGTCGTTGTTAGCCGTAGCCGTACCTTCCCACTCAATACCGGGAGACAGTTTACCTATTATTTTAACATCCCCTATTTCGTTTCCGGGATTAGTCAATTGCCAATGAACGGCGAAGAATGTTTCTTCGCCGGCTTTCATAGGAAAAGGTCCGAATGAACCAAGACTCGGATCGTTATAGTAAATGAGCTGGTTTATGGTTGGCTGAGTACTGATCTTGGTTACCAAACTAGACAGAACATAGACCTCATTACCATCAAAATCATTTGGCACTTTCTGAGTTCCAAACTTGGCCGATACTTTAACAAAGCTGTCCTGCGAAGCACCGGTAATAGTTGAAGGAAATCCCGACTTGAGAGCTATGCTAAAATTTATCTGGCCATTAAGATTTGGTGTAAAATTTTGAAAATCGGCCACAACGCTGGGGTTCCAGGTTATGGTCTGAGTGGAGTCATCATAAAACCCACCCCTAGTATCCAGCGTAGAAAAATCGAAGGTGCCACCCTCCAATTTGACCGACAAGTTCATTCCAAAAAAATTAATATTGGTATTGTTGGTATACTTGATTATGTAGTTAAGACGATCACCGAGGGCAGCTACATAATCAGTAGAGTTATTAACCATAACCCCTAACCCTAGGACTGGATTTGAGATTACTGTAACTGCTGATGATTTTTGATAATCAACATATTCACCGCTTATTTTTCTTTTTAACTTCACCGATGCTATCTTGCTCTCCCCTTCTTTTCCATTTAGAATCCCACCGATGGTTATTCGGTTACCACTGTCCTTTTTGAGAGATTTGATATTCCAAGTATTCTTATTAGAATCTGGCTCTGGATTAAAATCTTTAGGAATAAATCCGTCCGGATAGTCGAGCTCTAAAATAAGATCGGACGCATCTTCGTCAGAAATATTTCTATAGTCAAGAATATATTGAATGCCGGCTCCTGAAACTGCATTGGGTGGAGCCACTAATGTAAGGGTGATCGGCGCACTCACTATTGTAGTAGAGAGGGAAACATCTTTCTCGAAAGTTGAGCTTAAGGTCCCGGCCTTAAAAGAAATATTCGCCTTAGCAACCTTGACACTTCCTTTTTCTCCAATCAAGAAAGCTGAAAATTCTTTCTCGCCTTTTTCGCCCACATCTAGCTCATCTATCATAAAATCTTCGCTATGATCTTCGAGTATCTGGCCATTGACCAACACTGCTGAACCCTCCGGATAGAAGAAGGATAGGTTTAAGTTATGAAGGGTACTTCTTGTCTCATTAGAGTATTTTAACTTATAAACTACCTCTTCGCCCGCGCCAACCTGTGTCGGTCCCTCAAGTTCGAAAATCACATCCTTCTCACGAAATGACGGACCGGAAAGCCAAAAAGAAGAGATTGCTCCAATCAACAAAATAAAGGCCAGTAAAATGAGATATTTCAGTATCTTACTATTCATTCTTATACTATTATAACACAGCCTTCGCCAGGTAGTGAAAGTTCAAGATACAATTTTCCTTGAGGAAAATTGTTTGCCAAAGGCAGCTTGAACTTCTACTACCTGGTTGATAAAACTTAATGAGTGGAGTTTCTTCTCTACGAGACCTTCGAATAAAGAGCCGAGAACAATCGGACTCTGCCAATCACCATTCTTGAGAATTATCCCCCTCTGTCCTCTTAGAAAACAATCCTGGCAAATCCCTCCCCTCGCCTCGATACTATAGGTGGTCAGGCGGCCATCAATTTTGGCTGAACAAAAAGTACACTCGTCAAGATTAGGAGCGTAGCCCAAAATATTAAAAAATTCAACCTGTTCTGATTTTAAAAACTCGTTCATATCAACTGGCCTAGCATCGAGTTTTTCTATGAGAGAACTCAGAAAATTCCAGATTTCTCCGTCTTTTTGATATTCAAAAAATAGTTTATCGGCGGTTTCGGCAAAAAAATAACCAACCGCTAGGCAGGCCAGATTATTTTTTAAGTTGGGATGGGTTTTCTCAGCTTGAGCGCCAGTAATAATCGGGGTGGCTCGGCCATTTAGAAGTTCGAAGTCAACCAGATTAAAAATATCCAGATGCATTGCCTGAATAGAGCTTGGTTTCAAAACACTCTTCGCCACAGCCGTAACCTTTCCAAACTCTTCGGTATAACAAGTTACGAGCTGATCATACTCATTCGTGTTTTGCTTTTTTAAGATAATTGCTCGAGTACGCATTTGATGTGGAAATGCAGACTGTTACCTTTTGCTACCGTTCGCTCACCCAGCGAGCTCGCTCACTGCTTTTCGTCGCTACCTCTGGCCTAAGAAGGCCAACCATGCCCGTTCGCTCCTCGAAGCGCGCAAGAAGGCAATAGTCTGCATTCCTCTAAATCTACTGTGCCATTTTTAATAGTTCCCCTAAAACAACCGGGAGTTCGACCACGTTATCTTCCTCGGTAATATGCCCCTTGTTCTTCAATATTATGACATTTATACTAAAATTTTTCTTAAATAATTCTACATCGCTCATCGGTACATATGGATCATTATCTGAATTAATTAGAACAAGATTATCTGTATGCTCTTTAATCACCTTAAAATTGATAGGTGTATTGACCCACTCATCGGCTGTTTCCTTCGTATAGGTTTCGTCCCAAGTTTCATCTGTTAAGTTAAACCAACCAGCAACGAAAATCGCTCCTCCCGCTCTTTGATCCTGGGGGAGCTGTTCCAAATATCTCATCACTGCCTGGCAACCAATACTATGACCAACGAAATAAGTCTGGACATCGGATTTTCCAACAACTTCGCTTATTTTACTAACCCATTTATGAATTTTTGGTAACCACGTATCCGGCATTTCCGGAATAAAAACTTCGAATCCTCTATTCTTTAACTCTTTGCCAAGCCAAACTAGCCATCCCTCATTCGGATTCCCGCCCCAACCATGAATTATATAAACTCGTTTAGACATAGTAAAAATAAATTGTGTTAGAAAATAAAGCGTAGCTACTTGAATTTTGAAACCTTTGAGCCGCTTTACTACAAATACAAAATATTTCTGATATTTTCTTATGAATACAAAATTGGGATGTATTCTTAGGAAGGGGCCCAATTTTTATTCAAGAAAATGAGTAAATATTGATGTATTTGTTAATGCGGCGAACCGGTTGAAAAATTAAAGGAGCGAAAGCTTTATTTTCTAACCCCTACCCAGATCTTTTTCTGCGGCGCCAGCTCGAATTCTTTTTCAACATCATAGGCCCTCTTGCCTGCTGGGCCAGAAACAAACTCCTTGAGTAATGCTTCTTTCTTTATTTCTTCTGTCCACTCGTGGATCGCTCCCGAAACTTCTCCGTCGTCTGAATGCCACTGGCCATGAATCTTCTGATCTAATTTATATTTTGCCTCTTTCCGCATATCCTGTATCTGGCGGATTAGCTCCCTGGCATAACCCTCGTGAAGCAAGGCCTGGTCAAGTTCTACATCTAGCACAACGAGAGCTTCCTGATCTTTGTTGTAAGCTAAACCCTTAACATTCAGTTCTTCTTTTACCAATTCTTCCAAATCTGGAGAAAATTTAACTACCCGCTTGATAGTTGCCGAACGCAAAGGTTGGCGGACTTTCATTTGTTTATCTTTTCTTATTGCAAGCCCCGCCGTAACAGCACTCCGGACTCCATCCATCTCTTCTTCGAGTTTTTTGTTCACTAACTTCTTATCTACTGCTGGCCAGTCATGCAAATGGACACTCGTTGTTCCCGCTCTGTGTCCTTTGTGCATCCTTGCATGAATATCTTCGGCCATAAATGGAATAAAGGGGGCAAGAATCTTAGCTAATTCTAAAAGTATAAATCTTAAAAGCCCAAGGGCTTCCTTTCTTTTTCTTGAACGTCTTAACCACCAGTTCGATAGATCCTCAACAACAAATTTTTCTATTGCTCTAGCTCCGGTTGTTGGATCATATCTGTCTAAGCTATCTGAAACTTCACCCACTAATCCGTTGAGTCTCAAGATGATCCATTTATCTAAGAGGTTTGGGTTTTCAGATTGTTTAGAATTTTCCGTATTATACAATTCATAGAACCTAACACAATTCTGAAGAGTAAAGATAAATCCTTTTAGTTTTGACTCGACATCTCTCATGGAAAAATTCTTATATTCTCCCGGAGAATTCAGAGTATAAAAATACCAGCGAGCAGTATCAGCACCAACCTTGTCCATCACTTCAAATGGTGAGACAACATTACCTTTCGACTTCGACATCTTCTTACCTTTGTCATCCAAAACATGACCCAGCGACATTACATTTTTATAAGGATTCCCTCTGCCTAATAGGGTAGAGATGGCAAGCAAGGTATAAAACCAGCCCCTTGTTTGATCTATGCCCTCAACTATAAAATCGGCTGGGAACTGATCTTCAAATAACTTTTTGTTCTCAAATGGCCAATGCCATTGAGCATATGGCATTGCGCCAGAATCAAACCAGACATCTATTAAGTCAGGAATTTTTTTCATCGAAGCTCCACAGTCACTGCATTTGAGATAAATCGAATCTATAAATGGTCTGTGTAAATCGAGTTCCCCATGGTCATTCCTGGGCATAAATCTCCACTTGAGCTTACTCAGCCCAGCTATTTCAGGGTAAAATTCTCTTCTTAAATTATCTTCGATCTCTTGGTTAGTGTTTCCGTTGGCTATACAACCCAAAATCCACAGAGGATCACCATGGCTGACAATGAGAATATTTTTTCCGGAATACTTCAACTCCATCTCCTGCATAAAATTCATCATTCTTATTCTTACCTCATTCCAACTTTCTCCAAATTCGTGAGGCTTAGTATCTACGCTTATTCTTGAACCTTCGGCATCACAATCGGTATGGGGCTTACCATCACACCCACCGTGACCTATCTCACTTATCCTGTCGTCTTTATTAACATTGAGGTGAAGATGTTTTGCGACTGTTTCTGCAGTTTCCATCGTTCTTATGAATGGAGAGCTGTATATTATATCAATTTTATAATTATTTTTAATTTTTTCGGCATTCTTCTCGGCTTGTTTTATGCCTTGGTCAGTAAGATGATATTTGTCTAAATTTATATCGGTGCTGATTATCATTTTTCCTTTTTCATCTCGAGTGGTATAACCATGACGTAAAATGTAATAATTGTTCTTCTTGGCCGTAGATAGGATCGAATGTTTCTCCATATCTGCCACGGAACCGATAACTTTATAACTCTCACACTTCTGACACTTCCATATCGGTAGTGGTGTGCCCCAATAACGCTCACGCGAGATAGCCCAATCCTTCCCCTCTTTAAGCCACTGACCGAATCGGCCTTCTTTAATGTGCTCGGGAAACCAATTTATATTCTGATTATTTTTTAAGAGCTGTTCTCGAACAGAAGACATTTTAATAAACCAGGAATCTTTAGCATAGTACAACAACGGAGAATCACATCTCCAACAAAATGGATAATCATGCTCATATTCTTCGGTTTTAAAAAGTGACCCCTGCCCATCAAGATACTCGATTATTTTACTAGTGGTTTTTTCTTCTGTCGGCTTGTCTTTGTGTTTCACTGGTAATCCATCGAGGTCCGCACCAACATGTATAAACTTGCCGGTCTCATCAACCGTATGAAACTTGGGCAAACCAAACTTGGTACCTAAATTATAATCATCTTCTCCATACATAACTGCCGTATGCACCACTCCTGTTCCTTCTTTCGTAGAAACAAAATCGGCGTCATAAACCTTATATGATGTTTTTGATTTTAATTCAGGAATATCAAAAAGTGGTTTGTATTCTAAACCAACTAGGTCGGAACCAAGAATAGTGTCATGTATTGTGTATTCTCCCGTCGAAGGTTCCCGTGCGAAGCCGGGAATCGCTGTAGCATTAAGAACTTTCCCGACTAGATCCTCAGCCAAGATATATTTCTCTTCCTTACCCTGAATACTCACTACCTGATACTTAATACTTTTTCCAACAGCTAGAGCAACATTGCCAGGTAAAGTCCAAGGAGTAGTCGTCCAAGCAAGAATATATGTATTTTTAAATTTAGGACTTAAAATCTTGAATTTTATATAAACCGACTTTTCTTTTACTACTTTGTATCCTTGAGCAACTTCATGCGAAGACAGTGGCGTTCCACATCTAGTACAAAATGGTACAACTTTGTGGGCGAGATAGAGAAAATCTTTATCCCAGATGGTCTTGATAATACTCCAGAGGGATTCAATATAGTTATTATTATAGGTAGTGTAGGGATCTTTCATATCCAACCAAAATCCCATTTTTCTTGTCATATCTTCCCATTCTGTCTTATACTTCCAAACGCTTTCTCTGGCTTTTTTGTTAAACTTTTCAATGCCATAATTTTCTATATCTTTTTTGTTTTTAAATCCCAGCTCTTTTTCTATTTCTATTTCTACTGGCAATCCGTGAGTATCCCAGCCAGCTTTCCGCAAAACAAAGAAGCCCTGCATTGTTTTATAGCGAGCGTAGACATCCTTGAATGCCCTTCCTAAAAAATGATGGACTCCGGGCCGACCGTTAGCCGTAGGTGGACCTTCAAAAAAAACAAACCTCTTGGACTTCTTACGGGCCTCTAAAGATTTCTCAAAAACATGATTTTTATGCCAAAATTCAAGAACTTCTTGTTCTACCCTCTTAAAATCATACATCCTGTTATTCTACTCGATTTTTTGATAAAAAACAAACTAAATGCTAGAATATCTATACTATGAAAAAGGCTTTTATCGCCCTCGTGGCGGTCTTTTTAATAAATATACCAAGCCTGTACTATGGCTGGTATATTAAATGGGACTGGATTGATGTAGTTCTTCATTTTTCAGGAGGTTTTCTTATGGCAATATTCCTGGCTGGATATCTTAAAGACCGTCTTGTTCTAGGAATAAATATAAAAAATGTGCTGATCGTCGTTGGAGCTACTGTTTTTGTAGGAGTTGTTTGGGAATTCTCAGAATATATCGCCAACCAGACCCTAATTGATCCGTTCTATCGATGGTTCGGCATTAGAGCGTATTTTATGGGAGATCTTCAGGATACAATAAGCGATCTTTTAATGGACATACTTGGAGCCCTTACTTTTATGTCTTTACGGTCTTTTCGTAGAATACAAGACTAAATCCTTTCTAGGATTTCTATCCCCAATAAGTTTAGCCCTCTTTTTAGTACCCTGGCTGTTGTCTCTACTAATAACAAGCGAGCATTACGGCGTTCGTTATTCTCGTCTTCAATTATTCTAACTTGTTCATAAAATCTGTTTGTGATACTAGCTAATTCATACAGATATAATGCTAGAGCATTCAAAGTATACAATCTAGAACATTCTATAATTGCCTCTGGAAAATCTAAAAGTTTACGCATAATCTTTCTCTCCGATGATTCAGTAAGCAAATTTAGATCATACCTACTCAAGTCTCCTCCAACCTTTTTTAGAATATTTGCTAGCCGTGCATAAGTATATTGAAGATATGGCCCGCTGTTACCTCCAAGATCAAGCATAGCGTTCCAGTCAAATGTAATATCTGAATATGGATGCTGTTTAAGATCGTTATATTTTAGAGCGCCAAGGGCCACTACTTCTGCAATTCTTTTAACCTCTTGATCGTTTAGATCGTGACTCTTCTCTTTGACGGTATTAAGAGCCAGAACGGTGAGCTTATCAATGACCTCCTGAAGCGGCACAACCTTACCCTCGCGAGTTGCCAGCTTCTTGCCATCCTCTCCCAAAACCATTCCAAATTTAACATGGGTTAATTCTGTATTAGTCCAACCTAACTTTTGAGCTATTACGAAGAGTTGCTCAAAGTGAAGAGCCTGCTGGTTGGCAACTACATACAAAATTTTAGCCGGATTATAATTTTTAATACGGTCATCAAGGCTGGCAATATCCCGAGTAATATAAAGCGTCGCCCCATCTGACTTGCGAAGCATAGCTGGCGGTAAATTTTCCAACTCAATAATAAGCGCGCCCTCACTTTCTTGGGCAAGACCTCTCTTTTCTAATGCTTGGATAATATCTTTTAATTTAGTCTCGTAGTCACTTTCGCCCCTTATAACGTCAAATTTTCCAACGCCAATTTTATTATATACATTACTAAATACATCTAAAGAAATTTTCCTAAAATCTTCCCATATTTTTCGATTTTCTTTGTCTCCTGCTTCAAGTTTTGCAAACTCTTCCTGTCCAGCTCTTTCTTTACCTTCACGACTCGCAAGATCCATTTGGTTGAATTCTACATATAGCTTAACCATATCTTCTAATGTCGATATGTCTTTTTTGCCACCCATTTCTTCATCCTTCCAAGCTGCGATTAACTTTCCGAATTGTGTTCCCCAGTCCCCGATAAAATTCCACCGAATAACTTTATACCCTAGCGCTTCATGAATATTAGCCAGAGCATCACCAATAATAGTCGAGCGAAGATGACCGATATGCATCGGCTTAGCAATATTGGGCGAGGAATATTCTACTATAATGGTTTCGTCGTTCCCCTCTTTAGATTTCCCGAATGAATCCCCTTGTTTGTGAATTTCTTTTAGTTGTTTTTGTAAAAAATCTTGACTTAAATAAAAATTAATAAATCCGTTACCAGCTAGTTCAATTTGATCGAAATGCTTTTTAAATTCTTGGTCTTTAGAAAATTTATCAACCAAATCCTTGCCGACTTCCTTTGGATTTCCGCCTTCTTTTTTGGCCAACACAAAAGCCAGATTAACCGAATAATCCCCCATTTTTTCATCAGGAGGAGTTAGAACATCAAAGCCAACATCGGGGTATAGGTCCTTTATCTTACTTTGAAGCCAAGATTTCATAAACTAATACTACACGAAAAATAAAACGGCATAAAGCCGTTTAAAATTTTATCTGCTTTCTAATAACTTTTCTTATCTTTTTCCGATCTTCCACGAAATCAGTCTTTTTAAAGTAAGAGTCTACCAATCGAAGTTTTTTTGCCTGCGGTAAGCTAAGAACTTTGCTGGATTTTAGCATTTCTTCAATAATCCAAACTGGCCTACCTCTCATTGAGAAATAGAAAAACTGGATAAAGTCAGCTAACTTTAATCTTTCAGCCCAATCACTTAACTCTTGCTGGGTCATTTGAATATCCTTTTGATGGGCATGGAACATGCCTTCGGCAGAATGGAAAACAAACTTAGTTCCTGGAAGGGCAGCCCTCCACAGACCTGCCTGAGTTAAAGTAAAACATCCAGAAGCAACATAACAATGGGCCACGCATCCGATCGGACTGGAAGAATTAAAAACATCGTTAATCATAGAAAATGCAGACCAGGGATCTCCGCCAGGACCTCGGATGTAAAAAACAATAGGAGCGACCCTCAGCTTATTCAGCCGATCTACTATCTTGCTAAACCTAGAAGCAGTTTTTTGAGTTATTGACCCGTCAAACCATATGATCCTATCTTTGTAATCGGCTACCAATATAGACTTTTCCTTATTCATCGAGATTTCCCCAGATTTCAATGTTCTTAGTTCTTGCTTACCAAAATATAACTCTCATCAGCAAATAGCAAGCCTATAAAATATAGAACCGCCCTGGCCCTTTATAGGGCGACACAAATACTTACCTAGGAGCTCTCTGTCTACGAGGACAGTATTACGATTAAAGAATTTGCGTTCAAGTCTCATTTTGATTAGAATATAGTTATTATGAATAGTTCAGACCATGACAAATTAACTATCGACTCGGTCAAAAAGGTCGCCCCAGCAGTTGTTAGTATTGTTATATCAAAACATCTGCCTAAAATTAAGGGTCTATACCCGGCTCCCTTTATGAATCCGTTTATATTTGGCGATGTTGACCCCAGTCAGACAGAAAAAGTTAAAATCGGCGGAGGGTCCGGCTTTATTGTCCACCCCGACGGTCTTCTCCTTACTAATAAACATGTAGTTTTTGATGCCGACTCAGAGTACACGATTATTACCACTGACGGAAGCGAATATCCGGGAAAGGTTGTTTCCAGAGATCCAATTAACGATATAGCTGTGGTTAAAATAAATGTGAAGGGATTACCTTTTGTTCGCCTAGGTAACTCCTCGAAACTAGAACCAGGCCAAACAGTAATTGCAATTGGTAATGCGCTGGGTATGTTCTCAAATACAGTATCAAAGGGCATCATCTCTGGCCTCTCTCGTAAAATATCGGCTTCCCTCGGAACTGGTGGCCAAATGGAACACTTAAGGGGTGTCCTACAAACTGATGTTGCCATTAATCAAGGAAATTCCGGCGGTCCCCTCATTAATCTCGACGGTGAAGTCGTTGGTATAAATACTGCCATTATTTATGGCGCTCAAAATATAGGTTTTTCAATTCCAATCAACTGGGCGAAACAAGACCTCGAAGACATTATTCAACATGGGAGAATTATCAAACCCTTCATTGGCCTTCAGTATGTAATGCTCAACAAAGCCCTCCAAAAACAATATACCCTATCAACTGATCATGGTGCCCTTGTTGTGCGCGATCATGTTCCAGATTCTGTTGCCGTCGTCCCCAACTCACCCGCTCATAAAGCTGGTGTAGTAGAAAATGATATTATCACCGCCCTTAACGGTGAAGAGTTAACCGAAGATAAAGATCTACAAGACATGATCCAAAAATGTACCGTCGGTGATGATATAGAACTCAAAGTCATCCGCAAAAACGAAACCCTCAATCTCAAAACAAAACTCGTTGAGCGTAAATAATTAGTTTCTTTCGCCCTACTTTTTCTTCATCCACTTCGCCTCATCAACAAATTCTAAGATATTTCTTAATTTTCTCTGACCAATGGGGGTTGCCCCCGATCCGGCCATGCGCCCGATTCTTAAGAAAGAATCGCGGCCGTTCCGGACCACCCCCATTCGGTTCCCAGGAAAATAGCAGAAATATATTGAATTTGTGGTAATTCGGCTCTAAGGATTCAGAAAAGGCAGGGCTACAAAGCTAATTATTTTCTTTTTCACTTTTAAAAAACGGCAAGATTCTTTTCAAGCTCAGCCATCCCCATCTCGCAGACCTTTCTTTTTTCGAGCAACAAATTGCTTAAATTGATTGATAATTTAGCTATATTGAGTTTGGGTGTTGAGACTTAGGGAAACAGGACCTGAAATCAATAAGCTAAATTGAGATCAATTTAAGTAATTTGGTTAGAGGCGAAGGTTCACGTGGAGGAACTTCCACGGGAATCGCCTCCGAAGATAAAAAGGCGGTCGAGAAGATGGGGTGGGTGAGCTGTATTTCAGAATTCACAAAAAACAAGCTATGATAACAGCATGGCGGAATACGCGACAAATTCAAAGGCGGGCTTTGATTATGAAATCCTTGAGACAATCGAGGCCGGAATTGTTTTGGAAGGACATGAGGTAAAAGCAATTAAAACCGGCAAAGCATCAATAAAAGGTTCTTATGTAAAAATTTACAGCGAAGAAGCATTTCTTGTTGGGGCAACCATATCTCCCTATCAGCCGGCTAATACTCCCAAAAAATATGACCCTCAACGCTCCCGCAAACTCTTGCTGTCTAAAAAAGAGATCTCAAAATTTATCGGCCTCTCCCAATCACAGGGCCTAACTCTCATTCCATTAAAATTTTATGACAAAAAGGGCAAAATAAAACTTCTCGTCGGAATTGCCAAAGGCAAGAAAAAATACGACAAGCGCGAGACTATAAAGAAAAAAGACATACAACGGTTAAAACAAAGAGGGATAGAACAATAAATAACCCCGGCTTAAGCCGGGGTTATTTATTGTAAAAAGTGGAGACGGTGGAAGTTGAATCCACATCCGAAGTTTAATCAAATTACATTCTACAGGTTTAGTTGGTTTATTATTGTCCGACTTTGAAGCCAACAAAAACGTCGGACCAGCATTCTAGCTAAATTTCCCGTCTGCAGCTTAGAACACACCAAGACCCCACAAACAGTATCCCGCTAATGGCGTTCTTCTCAACTAGCGAGAATTATTGAGAGAACGGGTACTTAAGCGAAAGCTAAAGCGCCTGAATAATTGTTTTTGGCAATTATAAATTTTAGATAGTATTTTAGGTAGTGATATCCATCTACCACCTGCGTATAATTTGAAATGAACTCCGTCGAAGCCCGTCATCCCCAATATGGATATTATAACATAGAATCAATATATTTACAAACCATTCCAACTGTGTTATAGGAAACTAGAGCTTTCTACGGGGTGGCGACCTTGGCAACAGAATCGAAACTTAATCCACAAGATGAGCTGTTCCTTATTCATATTAAAAATTTCATAAACGATGCGCCCAGCCACCGCCAATGGCTTAACAACTGGCTAGCCAAGAGAGTGCCTGATATCCGACCGGATATCGATTCATGGATAGAAGGTAAAAATTTTCCAGAGTTACCGGTACAGTCGAGAATAATGGATGCCACTTGGACTCATTACTGTGATTGCAAATGTAAATAACCCCGATATGGCGGGGTTATTTTTTATTGAAAAAGGTTGTCCCAGCTAGAAGGATTGTCGATTCTAATTTTTTTAATTTCGTCGGTTGTTGCTGTTTTAAATTCTATTTCTGTTGCACATAGAGCTAACGAACCATCAGGCATCTTGCTCTTGGCCCCATACTTCTTATCTCCTACTACTGGATGGCCGACTGCAGATAACTGAGCCCGTATCTGATGAAATCGACCGGTCTTAAGATTTATTTTTAAAAGAGTGTGCTCGCTATCCGATTTAACCGTTTCATACTCAAGCTCTGATCGATCATAGCCAGTCTTGGGTGAATCGGAAACAAGAGCTATTTTTCTATTTTCATCTTTGTTTAAATAGTGGGTTAAGTTGCCATCAGCAGGACTAATCTTACCCTCTACAACGGCATGATATATCTTCTTAATTTCATTGTTACGGAACTGTTCCGATAACCGAGCCGCACCCTTAGATGTTTTAGCGAAAAGAACCACCCCGGAAACATTACGATCCAAGCGATGAACTAATCCTAAAAAAACATTTCCCTGCTTTTTATATTTATCCTTTAAATACTTTTTAACATCATCCATTAAACTTTCCCCGCCCGGTAAGTCGGGCTGAAACCCGTTAGAAGTCCGGTTTGTCAAAGACATACCGGCAGACGTCCTCAGGGACGTCTTACTTCTAACGGGTTGAACCAAAACTCCTGCCGGTTTATATACGGCAATAATATGATTATCTTCATACAGGACCCGGAGTAACATGAACCCTAAGATACCACTTGAGGGATTTTTTGAGAAGCTTGTCTTTTCCATATAAGGACTCCGATTAGGGCAACAACAATAAGTAAATATGGCCAAAAAGAAATGAGTCTTTCGATAAACGACGATTCCCCTGCCTTTAGCTCGGTGGGTTTATCTATCTTTTTAAACACTCCGTCGTTATTAGCATAAACGATTACCGTATATTCTCCGTCGGCTAAGTCGGGCACCTCAATCCCATGAGATTTGTCCGACACAAGAATAGTTGTTACTAACTTGCCCTCCTCATCAAACACATCGACTCGATAGCCATTGCTAGGCTCTCCTGTTACTGGCGAATTCCACCGAACTGTTCCGATATTTGTGTCGCCTCCCGATGACGAACTAGAAGTAACAATGTTTGTAGCCAACGGGGTTGGACTAGTTTGCGAGGAGATTTGTGGATTTGTAGTTCCTGCCGGCGAAGAACTAGGCCAAGGTGTTGGGCTTGGCCCTGAGCTTGTCGATGGAATTGGCGAAGGTGACGGCATCATAGTCTGAGCTGACAGAGTAGTAAAACTCAAACTAGCCGATGACCTATTATTATTAAGATCAGCAGAAGTAACCCTAGCAGTATAAGTAGTGCCCGGGCTAAGAACAGAATCGGTTTCTAGTAAATGCTCGAGCTCAAAGGTTGGATCAGAAACAGCGGTAATTGTAATCAGATCGCTCGAAAAACTAACCAATAAGTTTGAATTAGCAACCTCATTGGTCGTCCAAGCCACCTCTAGGGATTTATCGGTTTTACTAACTACACGAAAATTAGAAATAACGAATGGCACCTCTGTCGGTGTGGGGGTTGGTAAAGGAGATTGGGTTTGACCAGAAGTAAAGGTACCTGTGGCCTGTCCTTGATTCCCCCAAAAATCTTTTACGGTAAGAGTGTATTGATAGGTAGTATTAGGAACAACCGAAACCGTAATGTTACAGGCGGATACACTTTCATTACAAAAGCTATAGTTTCCAGAAAAATTTGAATTCTGGTTATACCCCTGACCCGATGGCCCATACTCGATCCTATAATCTACCGGTTCATTAGCGTTAAAACTAACCTTCATTTCACCTTCAGAAATAATAGCCCAGCTGATATTAGATATTACAGGAACTGATACTTCACTAGTCTCATAGAGGGCGAACTTAAAGCTAAACTCTTTCTCTTCCCCGTCTATTTCAGCTGCTCCATTTAAATAATCAGAAATGTGAGTTTCATTGTGGCCTAAAAATTTTATCCGACTAGCATAATATATCTGTAACTCGGGCATGCTGCTTGATATCTTTATCTTATATTGACTGTTGCCAACAATCGATACTAAAGAACTCCAATCCACATGAACTTTTTGTCCACCAGCTATCGGATCTATGTGCGGAATGGATATACTCTTGGTTGTAATCAGATTGCCATTCCTCCAAAGCTCAAAAGAGGTTAAGCCTGAGCTGCCAGAGTTATCGAGCCAAATATCAAAACCGCCTAAGAATTCATTCGATGGCAAGAAAACCTCATAGATGACACCCGCGGAAGAAACATTAAAAGATTTTGTTCTAAAGGGGTCTGGATTAAATTCAAAATAGTTATTGCCATGAGCACTAGCGAGTATGGGGAAAATAAACACAGCGACTACCAACCATGTATACTTTAAGATTCGGGGAAGCATATTTAATTATATCATCTTTAACCAAAAACGCCCCTTGGGGCGTTTTTGGTTAAAGATTGGTTAAAGGTCAGAATAATCTTTTAACGAACAACTGAAATAGCTACTCCGAGCTCAGCACCGGGAGCAGAAATAGTGATTCTTCCACTGGCATCCCTAGCTATTGTATAACCGGTATCAGCATTGGTTCCGCTAGACGGATCCACTACCATAGACGGGAGATAGGTAGAGACGACACAATCCTCAAGATTGGTAAGACCAACACCAGTACCAATATTAGTCGCTGTGGCAGGAAGAGTTACGGTCGCCTTAGCACAAGCCGAACTCCAAATACCCTTATTGTCAACCATTCTTTGCCAAACAGCATTTAAGATAGCGTTAACATTGGATGAGCGTTGGGTGTTACGGGCCTGAGCAAACTGTCTGGCTGGGTTTAAAGCCACAATAACTACAGCTGCTAAGATCGCAATGATACCAATAACAACCAAAATTTCGATAAGTGTAAAACCACTCTGTTTATTATTTTTTTTCATAATATTTAAACTTTTAAATATTTAAACTTTTTATTTTATCCGTCCAAGCGCTTTGAGACAGATAATCGACCATTCAATACTACTTATTTTAACACTTGTCTCTCGTCTACTAAAACTAGGTTGTCCACATACCTATTTAACCTCATTCCAGAAAATCTGCTCATAATAATCCGAGGTCAATGGGAAACTGGGTGGTGGCCCATAGAGTAAGTAGCTATCATAGATAAGATTTCTTGTTGTGTAACCGGTATTATCAGTATAAGCAAAACCGTATCGTTGGTAAGAGCCAATCATACCATAAGAAGTTATAGTACTTCTAACATAATTCGAGCCACAAGATGAAGAATAATAGTACCTTCCCACCCGGCCATTTTGAGCAATAATCGCTGCATCAACTCTCAAGACATTATTGCTTACCAATCCGATATTCAAATTATTTTGAGCAATCAAACTCAGAATATCCTGGCCATCATAGTTGGTATATAAAAGATCTTTATTCACGGTTATACTTGTCCGGGTATTAGAATTATCTGGAAACTTACCAGAAGCAATCGTAGCCCGGGCAGTATTGATTTGGCCTCGAACCCAGGCATGATCTTCGATAAAAATCAGCCCATTAGCCGGTATCGTATAGTTACCGAGGAGCGTCTCTGTTGATATGCTCCAAGTCCCCCATCCTAACTGATTAAGCGAGTTAGAACACCCACCCAGAGGGCTGGTCAAAGCCGTTACCTTATAGACATCGAATGTATCATTTGTCTTTAAAACAATATCATAACCTTTTGAACCGGAAGGTCCAAAATATCTTCCACTGGCTTGAGCTCCGGTTTTGATTTGCGACAATGATTGGGTAATGCCAGTAAAATCAACAGCCGGAACTGGAAACTGTCTTCCAGCCATAAAGACATCTGTTCGACTAGGAACTGCGGCCGGAGGGATTGGATCAATCGGAGCAATGTGAGTATGGACTCCAAATTCATTAGATCCAGAGTGATCAGGGTCGTCATATTGTGGAACAGCACTAGTCACAATATTATGAGCCAGGCCATCAAATCTTATTCCACCGTTGGAGTGAATCTGGCCAAAAACATTTGTTCCCGGTCCAAATCTAACATTATCATTCAAAACGACTGCATATTTCGCGAATGACGGCTTGGCCATTTTTATTTCAATAGACTTCTCAAGACCAGAAACACCCTCAACTGTTCCGGTTGATCGAATCGTAACTACGGTAGAGCCAAGCGGTGGCGGAGTTATCTCAAGCTTGAATTTACCAATGATATTTCCTGACTTATCACGGAAATTATGAGTATACGGCCCCGCCTGACCAGTACCATCCTTAAAATCCAGTGGTGCATGAGCCAAGTGCCAACGATAATATTCTATGCCGGCCTCAGCTATTCTAAAAGCTGAATCACGATGAATACTTCAATAAGCAGATTTTAAATTAACATCAACCCAAATTATTAGTCCCGACAATATAATAATCGCTACAAAGCTAAATAATAAAACAGCTAAAGTCAGCTGACCGCTCTCGCTTGTAGCTTGATTATTGAACATTGCGAAGGTTTCTTATGAGCATGGTTGATGAGTAATCAATCCGACCTATTAGATCTTGAGGGGTTTTATCAGCAGTAACCGTAGCTCTGATCAGTCTTATCTTATTTACATCTATCGGTAAGGGTAGCGGGGCCTGAGTACCAATATAATTTTGGTCGTAGTATAAAAATAATGATTGACTGGCAGCAGGTGGCAAAATAATATTTTTAACCACATCAGTTGAAACTTCGTTGGCTAAATTATAAACAGCAGGATTCCCGCTCGGTTCTATAACTCCCCTTTTTAAATTAGCACCCGACACAAAATATCTCACTCTTTCAAAAACATTATCACCATCTATGTCGCTATAGAAAGTAAGGGAATTAGAAGATGCTGATTCAATTGGATAACTGCCATTTGCTGATGGTCCCGTTGCCCTAATTTCAATACCCATACTAGTCAAAGTTAAGTTAATTTCCTGTTGCATTGTAAAAACATCTCCTAAGAAAATCTGGAAACTGAAGATATCGAGACCAAACATACTCACGATAAAAACTATTCCCGAAAGAATACTCATAGCAATCAAAACCTCTATTAAAGTAAAGCCTGTCCTCATGGTGTTAGTGTTGCCCTAATTTCCTGCCAGCCACTTCCTATTGTTACAGAGGAACTAAAATCTTGATAACCGTTTTTGTGGATTAAAATGTTATATGTACCGGCGCTTAATCCGGAAAAGAACGATTGCCCGCTGGGTATGCAAGAAGATGAGAATTCAATTTCAACATCCTGAAGTTTGGGAGTAAAATTGTGATCTTGGGTCATAAGATAAACCTTATAGCGGAAATAGCGATTATTGCTAGAACCTCCAAAAATCACTGAATCAGGATTGGTATAATAAGCATTAGCACTTCCATCTGGACCAACAAAGTTCCAGGTACTATTGTCATTATTACTGGCAATCTGAAACTTCAAGCTATCAGGACCAGTTTGAGGTGGTTGATTAGAAGGATTCCATTTTATCCGGTAAAAATTAGCTGCCACTCCAAGATCAAATGTATTAGACTCGAGCCATTCCAGACTCATTGAAGCGTATTTGCCATTAATCTGCTTAATGTTTAACTCGCCAGTAGGATTCGTCTCTTCAAGATTCAGACTTTTTTGAAAAAACTGCCCGCTTGACCAGTTAGTCTGACTGAAATAATTATGTCCAGAAGTTTTAGTCGAGCTAAAACCAGTCTTAGACAGGGTGATTGTCGCATCATCTAGGAATTGGCTTGTCGAATTTTGAGCTACAGCTAAGAGAGAAGATAGGTTTTTGGATTCCATCAGCCAATTTACGCCATAATTCGTCCCCGGATTAACAGAAAATTGGCTCAGTAACGAAGTTCCGGCTAAATCATAAGCTGCATCAGTATTAATTAGTGAGTATGTATCCCACTCCAGATTTGTCGAGTTTATTCCGCTTATATTAGTAGCATCGCTAACTGAATATTTTAAAATATCGGGATCAGTACCGATAAGCTTATTTCCCTTTTGGTTAAAATCGATGGCTGGAACTGGCTGACAAAATTTATCTTTTGTAGTCAGATTTTGGGTACTCAATCTATCGATGCTAAAGGTAGTTAGAGTAAGTTGTTGACTGACTACGGTTGCATGAGATTTGACCGGGTTAGGGTTGGCCGGAAGGCCAGGTTTATATGTCTTATCGGTAGAATACCCCGGCTTGGTAACAGTTACCTGATAACCCAAGGAGCTAGTAGCAATATCCACGAGCTGAAGCTGACCACTATTGTTAGTAATATCGTTGATAGTAATTGTTGGACTAACCATACTATTGACAACGCTAACATTGGCTCCGGCTATCGACTGACCTGAAGCATCTATAGCTGTAACAAAAAGGTTTCCATTCTTAGATGTACTTTCAAGATTAGCAGGACCAACGGTAGTTGTAGTGGTTATCGGTATAAATCTGGAACAATTAGTACATGACAGTTTAAGTTCAACTAATCGGTAATCTGCCGGAGCTGTATCATTTGGCGCACCCCCCAATACTCCATCAAACGGATCGTCTATATTCCGAACTGTTGTATTTAAAACAAAGTCGAATCCTGAAAAATTTATATTCTTCTGCGCGAGTATGACTCCAGCTGGCGAACCTCCTTGAATACCTATGTCTTTATATTTTATATTCCTGATAGCCTCGAGCTCATTACCAATAACAGCTAGAGCCGTATAATTCAGCTGTGAAGCAACGGTTATATCAAGCACATTAAGATATGTCGAATAAACTGCCGTAGACACAATGGCAAATATGGCAACGGCTATGAGAGTTTCAATTAAGGTGAAGCCTTTGTTAAATTTAAAATTCAAGATATATAATTTATAAATTTATCTCCCCAATGTTTGGGTTATCGCGTATATAGGCGTAATAATAGCTAGAGCAACAGAGGCAACAATAAGGCCCATGGTTAAGAGAAGAAGCGGCTCAAGAATATTGGATAATGATTTAGTTGACTCATCTAATTCAGACTCGTAGTAATCCGCTAAAAATAGAATTGACTCATCGAGTTTTCCAGTATTCTCTCCTACTAGAACCATCTGCGAAAATAATGGCGGAAAAAGCTTGGTATTTTCATTAAAATATTTAGACATGGGATCACCCTTCCTTACACCTTCGGCCACCAGTAATATCTCCTTTTTATAAACAAGGCTGGGAAGAGTATTGGCGGTAATTTCAAGCGCCTCCACGATCTTTATTCCTGCCTTTAGCAAAAGACCGAGAGTTCTTGAAAAACTAATAATATTGATTGAAAGAGACATGTTGCCTATCAATGGCATTGAGACAATAAGTTTGTGCCAAGCAAAACGAACTTTATGAATTTTTAAAATGAGCCAGGCCCCGATAACTAAACCGACAAAACCAAGGCCAACCAAATAACCATATTTTATTAAGAACTGTGAAATGAAAATAAAAACTCTGGTTATAAGCGGTAACTTGACGTTAAGACTTGTAAGAACGGGGAGTATCTTCGGAAAAATCATAAAGATCATTATCGAAGTAATGCCCACTGTAGCTACAAAAATTACTATCGGATAAGCCATTGCCCCTTTTATTTTTTTCTGGAGCTCATCTTTTTTCTTTAACTCTTCGGCTAAGTATTTTAGATTTTCGCTCAAAGTACCCGAGGCCTCTCCTACTCTAACCAAGTTTATAAAGAATTCGCCAAAGACATTCTTGTAACGCTCGAGTCCAGCCGAAAGAAAATGGCCGTTTTTTAGATCATCGGTCAGTTGATCTAATATTTTTATAAAGGTCCGGGATTTAGCCTGCTTTTTAAGTATCTCCAAGCTTTGAAGTATCTGCATTCCAGAACGTATCATCACCTCAAGATTGCGCGCAAAAAGCATCTTGTCTTTATTGGAGAGTCGAAAAAAGAAGTTGTTTAAATTTAGCATTGAATGTAGAAATTTAGTTTACTCATTTACCACCCTTATTATTTCTTCGAGTGTAGTATAGCCGGCAAGAGCTTTCTTAAATCCATCCTCGAGTAGTGGCACCATTCCATTTTTAATGGCAATCTTTTTGACCTCGCCCGCATCAGCCCGACGCATTATTGCTTCCCTGATAAAGTCATTCACCTCGAGAACTTCATAGAGACCCATACGACTAAAATAACCTGAGTCGCCACATTCAGCACAACCCTTGCCATAATAAAAGTTTCGATGATCTTCAACGATTTCAGTCGGTAAAATTTTCCTAAGATTTTCAAATTCTGCATCGGTCAATTTCTTTTCGACTTTACAATGAGGACAAATCATTCTTACTAGACGCTGACCTAGGGCAATATTAACCGTGGAAGCAACTAGGAATGGCTCAACGCCCATATCTAATAAACGTGGGAGAGTTGTAGCTGAATCGTTAGTGTGGAGAGTCGAAAGAAGTTTATGGCCAGTAAGCGCTGCATTCACCGCGATTGAAGCAGTCTCCTGATCACGTATTTCACCGACCATAATCACATTCGGATCTTGACGCAGGATCGAACGGAGACCGGCTGCAAAGGTAAGACCAGTTCTGGTGTTGACCTGTATCTGATCTATCCCCTCCAATGAATACTCGATTGGATCTTCAATTGTAATAACCGATACCTCACGAGTATTAACCTCTTTAAGTATTGTGTATAAAGTAGTTGTTTTTCCTGAACCCGTTGGCCCAGTGGCTAATATCATTCCGTGAGGCCTTTGGGTGGCTTTCCTTATTTTAGTTTTATCTAACTCGGTAAGGGCCAAGTCATCTAATTTAGATATCTGAGTTTGCTCAGCCAACAATCTCAAAACCGCATTCTCACCATAATAAGTAGGGATGATTGACACCCGAACATCAAATTGGCGAGGTGGGTTAGCAATAGCAATCCTAAACCTTCCGTCTTGAGCGGCTTGGTGCTCATCGGTTCTCATGCCTCCTAATACTTTTACCCTGGTAATTACGCCGGAATGAACTCCCTTAGGAAATTTAAAAACATCGTGAAGAATCCCATCTATTCTTAGTCTCGCTAGAAGTGAATCCTCAAATGGTTCAAGATGAATATCCGATGCTCGAGCCAAAAATGAATATTCCATCAAGCTATCAACAAGACTAATTATAGAAATCTCACTCTCTGGTGTCGTAAGTATCTTGTCGATTTTTATTTTAAGGTTTTTAGGAGCCTCAATAGACATCTCCGGTCTAGCATGAGGGGTTGTTTTTTGCCTAGCCGTTATATCCACCGGGGTTACTTCCTTTTGAAGAGTAGGAATTTTTTCTATCGGAATTTCTCTGGTCTTACTTTCTAATATCTCGGTTATTTTATCTACTATCTCATCAGTATTGGTTAGGGCCTTAATGAGATAATAATTAGCTCCCAGCTTTAAGCTTTTATCTATGGCCTCCGGCTGATTTAAATTGAATAGAACCACAACAGGAAGAGTAGCTTTACTGGAAGATTTTCGAATATCACCAAGAAGATCAAAACCATTCACTTCACCAGCCAAAGGCAAGTCAAGAAGAATAAGTACCGGTTTATCTTTGGCGATCCTATCCATAACCTCGCGGCCATCATAAAGAGTCGCCGGCTCGTAACCCACATTTGAGATTTTCTCGGCCAAAAGTTCAGCCATAAAAATATTATCCTCGATGATTAGGACCTGACCAAGATTCTTAGCTGCCCGCGGTTTAAAAATAGCCATTCTAGTTTGAGGGGTTTGGTTTTAATTTAAAAAGTTCCTGCTTTACTCTTTCAATTATTTTATCGAGATCATCAGTCTTTAGAAGGTGGCCAATAGCGCCAATATCCCTGGCAAATTTATCATCGAGGGGCGCATCAGATGTGTTAGCTTCGCCGTAGTTTGTGATAAATAAAACCTTAGTTTGCGATGCGTCCGGATCGGCTTTTATTTTTGAGAGCGCTTCGATGCCATTCATCTTTGGCATTTGAACATCCATTAGAATAAGATCGGGCTTATTGCTTTTGGCCTTGTCAACGCCGTCTTCTCCGTCCTTAGCTTCAATAACTACAAAACCAGCTACTTCCAGTTTAGCTTTTACTATTTCTCTAAAGTCAGCATCATCATCAACCAATAAAACAACGTATTTACCGTCTTTAGCCATGTATAAATAATAACACACTATGTCTTGTTCAAGAATTGGCTAGAGAGTATAATTGAAAGGTGATTGATCAATCCCCCAAAAAAGTCTTGGTTCGAGATGTAATGACTAAAAAGGTAGTTTCTATCTCGCCAGATATGTCCATATTCGAAGCCGCTAGAATAATCAGCGAGCATAATTTCGACGGCCTACCGGTAACCGATAAAGAAAACCATATAATTGGCATCCTTACCGAATATGACCTGATAATGCGCACATCAACAGCCAATGCCACTTTTCTTCAAAGAATATTAAGCGAGGTTTATTCAAAACAGACAGACAAAGCAAGGGACGCAGTCGAAGAAGGCGCCAGAGAAATATCGTCCTTAAAAGTATCCGACATTATGAACAAGGAGCCCTTGGTACTAAAGGATGATGCTGCCTTTGATGAGGTCGTAGCTGCATTCATTACCCATCATCGGGTTAACCCAATACCAATAGTTGATAGCGATAATAAAGTCGTAGGTATAATAAGTAGATTTGATGTTCTAAGGCCACTCAACTTACTTGGCTACGGATCTCATGAAAAATAACTATGACTGAAATAAAAACCGACACAAAAGTTTTTGCAAAAGACATAATGACCAAAGAAGTAATCGCCGTACATGTCGATACTCCTCTTTTAGATGTAGCCAAAGTATTGGCGGAACATAATTTTGACGGAGTACCGGTAGTAGATAACAACAACAAAATCCTGGGCCTAGTTACAGAGTATGACCTAATAAACAAAACCTCGGCCGTTCACCTTCCAACCCTTCAAGTAATACTTCGAAACTTACCCCAGTTCAAAAAAGAAGAACAACATTTTCAGCAGGAGATTCTATCCCTAAAAGTATCGGATATAATGAATAAAGATCCACTGACGATAGCACCTGATCTACCATATGATGAAATCATAAAACTATTCAAAGAACACCATCGAGTTAATCCAATCCCAGTCGTGGACAAGGATGGTAAGATATTAGGGGTTATAAGTCGGTTTGATGTTCTTCGACCTTTTCATGTTCTCCAAGGCGTCCTCAAATATTTTTAATAACAGGTTACTCTTCTCAATTTATCTCCGGTCCTCGTCTGCGTCAATATCCTCTAACTAATTAGGGATTTACATATCAATAATCACAGGTACCCTCGCTTGCCTCTTCGTTTCACTCAGCGCTCGACCTCGTGATTATTGAGTAAATCCTTTTTAGTTCTTGGATATCTCCTTGACTGCGAAAGGAGATAAATTGAAAAAAATAACCTGTTTTTTGCTTCGCCACTGGTTTAGCTCAAGCATGTAACATGTAAGTCTTAACCTACTCAACCTATCCCGCAGTAAAAATGAAAAATTAAAAAGCCGATGATTAGTCTGCATCGGCATAAATAATATCACCTACATATATTTGACCCGTCGTTAGTATCTCTGCTCGCAATCCTCCGAAGCCAGAAAATAATTCTTCAAAGCCAGATTTACCAGCAAGTTTAGATGGTCGTTGGCAAGGGTCGCAGGGCTCTACCCCTCGCATTCGGACATTACCAACCATGAATTCTTTTCCGATTAGCTCGTTAAGTGGGAAATCACTTACAACTATGTTGCGTCTCGTTTCTTTTGGAAGAAAATGAGTTTCAAGACTACCATTTGCCCTATCTATCGCTTCCTGCTCTATAAGGCTAACTTGCCTTATTACCTTACGCTTGGATTTTGACCAAGCACCCCGTTCACCAGCATACCTATCTCCCTCAAGTCCTAGTTGCTCAATCGCTTTGACTTCTTGTAACTCCTGCATCGGCTCACCTTCGTTTGGTGAAATGAATATGTGTGTGACTTGTCCGCTCATTAGATTTCTCCTTCCGTCCAAAGACAGTACAGCTTTCTAAATTATCATATCTAATTTGACTAAAAAATCAAACCAGCGGAAGTTCAACAAAGAACGTACTGCCGTGGCCAGAACCTTCGGATTCGGCCCAGATTTTGCCGTGATGAGATTCAACAATACTCTTGGCGATGAAAAGGCCAAGACCAGTACCTTCGATCTGTTTCTCCTTGCCATCTCTCCTAAACTCCTCAAATAAATGAGGCAAAAGTTCTTTAGATATTCCATGACCAGAGTCAGAAACAGAAAAAACTAAATTGGCTTCCTTGAGTTCAGCTTTTACTTTTACAAATCCGTTATCGGTATATTTGATTGAGTTTTCAATAAGATTCTGAAAAACCTGTCTTATTCTTTGGACATCAACATTAGTCCAAGCTTCCTTAGTAGTAGGTTCGTGGCTGAATTCTAATTTTTTATTTTGAGCCAATAGTCTAAACTCATCCGCCACCTCTTTTATAATTTTAGCTATATCGGCTTTCTCGAATTTATATTCTACTTTCCCCTCTTCTATTTTTCTCACATTCAAAAAATCTGTGACAAGCTGAACCATCCTATCAACCGAATCTTTTATCTTGTGGGCGGTTTCAGAAACTTTATCCGGCACTTGGCCATAGGTCCCATCATAAATAAGCGTGGCAAATCCCTTTATAGCCGCAAGGGGTGCCTTTATCTGGTGAGAGGCAAATGAAAGGAATTCTGATTTAATATGGTCGAGCTCCTGTAATTTGTCGTTGGCCTCTTCGAGCTGTTTAGTAAGAATCTCTAATTTTTCTCTCTGCTCAATTTCTCTCTTAACGCTCTTGGTCAAAAGAATGCCGAAAATAATTGTTGCAAATAGAATCAACCCGTCCAACATTTTGTCTTGAAAACTATCGTCTGATAGAATCTTGGCACCGAATATAATCCAAATACTAAACACAAGGGCTTCGGTGGCAATGACTTTGATATCAAACAGATGATATTTAACAATAGCATAAGCGGTAATCCCTAAGAATGTTAAAGCATACAACGGAAGCAGCGGAACAAATAAACTTACTTCCCAAAAAACAACGGGTAGAAAAATCGTAATAATAATCAGCCCAAACATTAAAAGCAACCCCAACATTACAGTTCTAATTTGTTGTTTTTCTTCCCCTTTAGACTCTCTGTGCCTCACCAATAGAACTATTATTGCTAAGAGATTTAAACCAACAGAAAAAATGCCGAATATGGCCATGCCCGGACCAGGAATTGGTGTAATGGAACCACTAATATCTCGGACTCCTTTAAAAACATAGGGGGTAAGTGTCGATAACATAACAAATGCCGTAATCGCTATAAGAAGAATCAGCCAAGGAGTTTTAAGTCCAAGTTTTGGGCCAGGTACAGTCTTTGAAAGAACTAAGAAAAATGCATTAAGTAATGCAGCGAAAAATAAGCTTAGACGAATTAATATCAAACCCTGGTTAGCTAAGGTTGGCTGTAACGATAAAAAGTTAAAGACAAGCCAAATTGACATAACAACACTCAAACCAACATAAACTTTATTGGTTGCACTTTTTTTATTATTTTTGTAAACAAAAGTGGCTAATAAAATATTAGCCATTATGGCCACAGTTAGGAACATTAGATTTAGGGTTACGAGCGAACTCATTGTTTATTTAGAAACTCTACCGCAATTCTGTTGAATCTATTAAATTTTTCTAGTAATGCGACATGGCCAGTATCAGCAAATACTTCAAGATGGGCATTTGGCATAGCTAAAATACTTTGGCTAACCAAGTTCACTGGTATAAGTGGATCTTTGTCGCCAGCGATAACCAATATTGAAGACTTGATCATATGAAAGTCTCCACTTAAAACTAGTTCATCTTTCATTTTGAAAAATCCTGAAAGGCGGCTAATAAGCATCAGCGGGTGAGTGACCATGTCTTTATTTACTGATTCGTAAAAATAATCAATAAAAGTATCGCTTAAATTATGTTTACCATAGAGTACGCTCTGTAAAAAATTCTTCATATTTTCTCTACTTGGCTTCATAACGGTTCTTGAAATTATTTTGGCAATAAGTGGAATCGCTATCGGACGATACTGCCATGGCATATACTGAATTAACCCCAAAGGGTTCACCAAGATCATTTTATTTACGCTCCCCTCCATCGCAAGCTTTAGGCCGATCCATGCTCCAATGGAGTGTCCTATAAAGTGGTATCCTCTTAGATTTAGCGATGAGAGTGTTGACCTGACAACATTAACAAAATCTTTCTCCATGTTAAGCTTACTGAAATTAATTTTAGTTGATCCGCCACTCCCCGGTAAATCAATTGCATAAACAGTAAAATGCTTGGCTAATTCGGCTATATTCAGGTGCCACTGCCCCCAACCGATATTTGCTCCATGTATAAGAACAACGGGATAGCCAGTTCCAATTTTAGCGTAATTAACCTCATAATCACCTACTGTTATTTTATTAATACTAGCCCCTGGAACAATTGAGTCAGCCAATTCTCTTTCTTTTATCTCGAATGATGTCATTTTTTATGCCATTTTTGCTTAACCCCTACTGGAAAATAATCCTTATGACCATATTGGCAAAGACTTACTCGAGGATCGACCCTAGAACCTAAGGATCTGTATAATTCATTATATTCTTTATTCTTTTGTTTTAAAACTTTTATTATTGTAGTTTTTACCTTTTTCTCAAGATTTAAGCTGGTTTCTATCACGCCGTCTTTCAGCTCAATAATCGTTTCTAAGTATTGATTCATTTGTTTGTCATTTCTTGTAGACATAACAAACTTCCCGCTGACCTCTCCTGCAATATTTTCGCTGGTTAGGGCGTCTCTAACATTCTCCGGATAAATATTTATTCCGTATAGTGATGCCGTCAGATCATTTCGACCATAAACATAAAGAAATGGCAGTCTCCAGTTGCTTATACCGGCTGATCTCGCTTCCTTTTTAAGATCAATACGATACTTTCTTAGAAGAACGGCCATATTATCATGTAGGACAATATCGCCACTATCGCCTATTTCATACCTAATTAAAGGAATCCCGCTGAAAGCCGAAAATATAAGACTACCCTTAATTGACTCAAAATACTTTGAAGAGGGATTATATTGAACGAGGGTTGGAACTCGAGCATCATGGTTGAATAAATCTTTATACAATCCGTCCTTATTTTTGTTGGCCAATCGCCTTATTAAAATAGATAGCGGTGTTTCATGACCCAGGATAAGTGCATCAGCTGTACCATAAATATTTAATGAATCCTTGAGCGGATTTTTAGCACCAACTTCTTTATACATATAGTCTCGCCATTTTTCACTGAACGCTTCGGCAGCAAAAAGAAACTTAACTTTGAATTTTTTCCAATCAATTCCATTTGTTCCGCCTCCATCAATTATGTCCTTCACGAATGGCGGATATCCAGCAATAACAATCTGCTCATATTTAGAACCGAGCTTCTTGATAATATTAAGAACATCGTTTTTATTTATCCCCGGCGTGATGACTGTCATTTTATACCTTGAGGCGATGTCCTGTACCGCTCTATAGGTAAGAGTCCCGGCCACCCACATACCCATAGAGAAAGAGACGACGAACAGAGTTGAATACTTGTTTATACCAAATGAATCGACCAGAAGCAGTTCATGATCTAACATGGTTTCGCGTTCGTGTTCTTTACTACGCAACCAGAAAAATGGTTCGCCCGACGAACCAGAGCTTAGTGAAATCATATCTGCAGAAGCTATCTCCCCATCCCAGCATAACTTTTCCAGAGGATACTTAAGAAGATAATTTTTTTTATTTACCGGAGGAACCTGACTAAAATCAGCTATGGTTTTTATCTTGGCCGGATTTACTTTACTAATTTTTAAAAAATCCCGATAAGCTGGAATTCTGGCAGAGGCCATACCAAAAAGACGAAGAGCCATTTTTTCTCCCTCTTTCAACCAAAACTTATCGTCTTTTCTATCGAGAGCTACTCTAAGATTTTTTAGATCTTTGAACATCACTTAGTTTTAAATTATACCTGCCTGATCGGCAGGCAGGCCTACCTGAACTTACCTTATCACCCTGAGCTATCTGTCGAACAAAGTATGCTATAGATGCCCCTCGTAAAAAAGATGATTCGGCAATCTGGGGAATACCGGCAATCTTTCGACCTACGAGGTCGAAAGATTCGACTAATCGGGAGTGTAAATATTTAACTCCCATAAAATCTCGGGCTAGTCTAATTTTCTCACCAAGTATCATCGGTCCTACTTTTATTCCATCAATCACACTCTTTTTCAAATATCCGCTCAGTAACGGTAAATTAGGATCTCTATCGAATCGCTCTACATCAATTATAACATCTGGTCCACTTCCAGTAACCATGATCACCGGTATCTTCCACGCCCTGGCCAGCTCTCTTATTTTTATCTTGAGCGGCAAATTATCCATCTCTTCAACAAGGACATCGATCTTGGGTCGTAACAAAAACTTCTCAATATTCTCGTCACTAATTCCTCTTTCAAAAATCTCTAACTTGGCAAATGGATTTATCTCATATATCTGTCGGGCAGTTAAAATCGCCTTATTCAATCCGAGATCTGGTAGACCTGCCCGAAAACGATTCAAATTAGAAAGGGACAAAACATCATTATCCGTAAGTTTCATCTCTATATCCCCTTCGAGAGCCAGACATAACGCTCCCGGGTTACCGACATTCAAACCAGCTATACCAACCCTAAACTTCTCCAGTTTTTTCTGCTCATCCTTGGTAATTAAATCCTGATTCCTTGAGGTTCTTAAATACTTGAAATCTTTTTTATTTAAACAGTGAACGAGAGTATTCTTCCACGGATAATATACCCAGATTATCTCGACTTTTCTATTTAAATTGAGCTTGCTTGGGTCTAATAATAACTTTGGATTCTTAACAAATTCGAGTTCTTTTAATTGTTCTTCAATCTCATCAACAACATAAGGCCTTCTTCTTCTAATAAGAGCTAGGTCTGCCCTATCTTTTTTACTTCTACTATTTAAAATTATTGGTTTCATATTAGTATTTTTTGATTAATATCGTGTCTAGGACTGTGTTTTTGGACATCCTTCATGTATCCGGCACAGAAAAGAAATTGGGGAATTAAATTATCACCGATGACTTCCTGAACTTTTTTGTACAAATCCCCCATCTCTATCGAAGCAACAAAAATTGATGTTCCGATCCCTTGTGAATTAAGGTGGAGCATGTATCTCTCTGCTAAGCGACCGACTTCAAGCCAAATTGATGGATTAGACTCTTCGGAACTTAAAATGCAAATGAAGGGTGCCGATAACATACTTTTATAATTCAATTTCGCCAAAAGTGGACTCATATCAAAAAATCTAACCAGAGTTGGCATTAAAAATGAAAGAAGAAGTGGCATCCGCAAAGAATATCCAAGCAATCCTGTCTTTTTACTAGACAAACTATTGTGCATCCAACCGGACATCTCCCTCCTAAAAGATGACCTTCCGTGGGCAAATCGTAATCCCTGGGCAGTAATTTCGGACAGCCTTTTTATTTTTTCTTTATCGGTTATAAAATAGTTATTTATTCTTCCTTCTTTTTTCAAAGACACCATCTCGGCTAGTATATTTTCAGGAAGAGTTATTGATTCGAAAAATCCCCTAGCATTCACCCTTCTAGGAATAATGTCGACTAAATATTCTAAATCTTTATTGCTTCGATCGCCGTCTTGAAAATATATTTCGGCAATGAGATTATCTTTTAAAACATGTCTTAAATCCTTAAATATCCCAAAATAATTGGCGACAATTGCTAGATTCTCCATCATACAGCCCATACTAATATACAGATCTCTTCCTTTTGGATCAGCTTCGAGTAATTTTAAATTTGGATCATAATATATTTTGACTAAACCACCTTCGATTTTAAAAAGCCATGGCTGACTATTATGAGTAGAGGGGGCTAAAATTGCATAACCTAAAACGAATTTAATCTTGTCAATTAGATTGCCACCATCGGGAAAGTCTTCCTTTTTTATATCCCAAGGATTAAACATATGTAAGCCATTTTTTATATTTCTGGTTATAACCTCTTACTATCTTGCTATATTCTTCTTTAATTTTTATGGATAAGGGGCCGAAAGTTCCCTTGCCTATCGCGCGACCATCTATCTTAACCACCGGACAGATCTCAACTGCCGTCCCGGTAAAAAAGGCCTCGTCAGAATTCTTTAACTCTTTAACTGAGATTTTCTTTTCAATGACTTTTATCCCCCTATCTCTGGCAATCTGGATAACGCTACTGCGAGTAATGCCTGGAAGTATAGCACCCTTCGCAGGAGTATAAATCTTACCGTTCTTAACAACGAAAATATTCTCCCCCGCTCCCTCGGCGACATAGCCATCATCGTCCAATAGTATAGCTTCATCGATTCCCCTCTTTTTCGCTTCAGCCGAAGCAATTATAGAATTAGCATAGTAGCCGCTTATTTTAGCATCGATAGGAATTGACTTGGGACTCAACCTCCTGTAACTAGAGATAACGGCCGATAATTCTTTGCCACCAAGATACGCCTCCCACGGCCAAGTGGCAATGGCAATATTAATTGGTGATTCAGAAATGTCCAAACCTAAGCTTCCATATCCACAAAAAACTAGGGGCCTTATATAACATTCGCTGACACCATTGGCCCTGATTAAATTTAGAATGGCTTTTGATATTTGATCTTTAGAAAATGGGGTCTTAATCCCCAGACAACTTGCAGAGTAGAAAAGCCGATCAATGTGCTCCGACAATCTGAACACCGCTCCACCTCGGTCTGTCTTATAGCACCTAATACCCTCAAAAACTGCGCTTCCATAATGAAGCGCATTGACCAAAACATGGACTTTGGCATCTTTCCAATCAACTAGCTTGCCATTCAACCAAATTTTCTTGGTTAGTTTCATAATTTAAATATATCATTTCCGGTTGAATAATCTATTTGTTTTTCAACCTAGTCATGATAGAATACAATCCATAATCATTAATGATAAAACATCTAAGATTAAACAATCAGATAAGGGTCCCCGAAGTTCAGGTTATTGATGACGAGGGTAATCAGCTTGGCAATATGCCCATAGCCGAAGCGTTGCGAATAGCCCATGAAAAGAATTTAGACCTAGTAGAAGTTGGGCCGCAAATGAAGCCCCCCATTGCCAAAATCATGGATTATGGTAAATATATATATCGCAAAGAGAAGCAGGAAAAGGGTACAACCAAACAAAAAGATCAGGAGATGAAGACGGTGCGGGTAGGATTCAAGACCGGCCAACATGACCTTAAGTTCAAGTCAGAACAAATAGACGGATTTTTAAAAGACGGCCACCCAGTCAAGGTAGAGCTTACTCTTCGGGGTCGAGAAAAGGCCCTAGCCCATATGGGAAGAGAAAAACTCGAAACCTTCTTGAAGTTAATAAGCGAACCTTACATTCTTCAAGGTCCACCATCTAGGTCACCCTATGGTTGGCTGACAGTGATAAGAAAAGATAAGCAAAAATAAACCAATTAGAGACATGACCTATATAAGATCAGCAAAAACAAACAAATCATTCCTAAAAAGAATAAAAATAACCAGTAGCGGAAAGATTTTGAAGCGTCCGCCGGGCCAGAATCATTTCAACTCCAAAGCTACCGGTCAGCAAAGCAGGAATAAAAAAGGTTCAATCTTGGCACCCCACGAGTTGATCAGAAAATACAAAGCCCTAATATTTAACTAAATTTTTAAAATAAATTACAAATGCCAAGAGTTAAACGAGGAGTAACAGCAAATGCCAGAAGAAAAAGATTGTTGAAACATACAAAGGGTTTTTTGTGGAGCCGTAAATCAAAATTCCGAGCTGCTAAAGAAGCGACTCTTCATGCTTGGTCATTCCAGTTTGCTGACCGCAAGAAAAAGAAACGCGACTTTCGCCGATTATGGCAGGTCAAAATAAACGCCGGAGCCAGAGAAAATGGCATCAGCTACTCAAGACTGATAGATAAACTTCACAAAGAGAATATAGAGCTAGACCGAAAAATACTCTCTGATCTAGCAGAAAATAACCCGGAAGTATTCAAAGAGGTCATCTCGCAGTAACCCCGCCATAGCGGGGTTACTTATTACTCTTCTTTTTTACCAAACTATTGATGTTGGCAGGACGTCGTAGAGGATGTTAGAACTGTATTTGAACGGCTAAATGATGCCGCAATCTACATTCCGACATTCTCTAATTTATAATTTACCCTACGGGGCTACTCACTATATCCTAAAGTCTGTCCAGCTTATCGTGACTAGCCATCGTAATGGCATCTTTTTTAGTAACAGTAAGATAGATAACAGTTACTAAGATAGCGGCAAGAAAGAGCCCACTCGTTACAACCGTGCCTAATCCTAGACCACCATCATCGTGGGTTTGCGACAAATAGTCACCTAGCGAAGCACCGAGCGGACGGGTCAAGATATAGGCAATCCAGAAAGCCCAGACAGCGTGAAGTCTAAAGCGTAAATGAGAAACTGCCACAACAGCAATCAGTACGGCAAAAATAACGGCGGAGATGAGATAGCCAAGGTTAAGACTTTCTGCCGCTAGGTCTCCTGCCGCAGTCCCTAGTGCAAATGTAAACAAAATAGCAAGCCAATAAAATGCTTCCCGCCTTCTAGTATAAACTGTGTGAATAGATAGTGTCTTTTCTTTCAAATACCACAGAGCAAAAGTTATAGCCAACGCAATACCGAAGATAATAGTTGTTGTTTGTAGAGATATGCCAAAGTTGTCCGTTAGATTGTCGGTTATTAGAGTGCCTACTATGCTGATTAAAACGACCGAGAGCCAGTAAATACTCGGTTTATATTTATCCAAACGAAACTGAAAGAAAAGCGTAATGAGCAATATGCTACCCATTACATAACTTGTATTAGTTAAGCCGAGATTAAGATGTGTGCCTAAAAAGTCTGATGCTGTTTCACCTACTGTAGTGCACAGGATTTTAATAATCCAAAAGTATAGAGTGACTTCAGGAACTTTGTTTAACATTTTTGAGCCACCATTCTGCCACCAATTCTTAAATGTATTCATAGGTAAAATTATTGCATAAGCGTTAAATCCTCGCAACTCACTATTGCTATACGTTTTCCTCCCTTTGCCGCTTATAATTTATCATCCCCATAATGAACAGCAGGATGATTGGTTCACCCAGAGCAACAGGTAAAACTTTTCCTGGGTTTAGGTTGTGCTTGGGACTGACTTTGAAATGGGTTATCTTGCTGACTTGTGGTGTTTCACTTGTAGGTGCAGTAGCAACAATCACTAAGGAGTAAATGCCAGCTTTTACAAAATGAATTTTCCAGTTCAGGGGAAATACTTGATTGGGCTCAATTGTGCCAATAAAAAGACCCTTTTCGGCACTCCAATCTTCCAAATCAACTGGCAGTTTATTCTCGTTATCAACCAAGGAAAGATAAGTTGTAATATCAGTTATTGGTTGTTGGCTGATATTAGTAATTTGAGCTTGAACCGTAACAAAGTCGCCTGCTATGCCATCTAGGTTTTTTGAGGAAAGAATGTCCAAAGCTAGAGGTAGGCCAACGTCGGCTCTGGTTGTGTAAGCTAACAGAAACATTGAAGCAACCAGAATTGTAATAAAAGTCATCGTTTTCATATTAGTCGTTTTTAATTACCCCTTCTTTTTTGAAACGCTTTGAGGCAAATATCAAAAACATTAAGCCCAATAGACCAAAAATTAGTAGGGGTAGTAAGTATTTAACATTCTGTAATAGAGAAGTTTGATAATCCACTAAGACATTATCCAGTGAGGAAAATATGTTATCTACGGGATTTATTCTGCTAAAAAAGTCAGCGACACTATTGGTTTTTAATGTTGAAGAAAAAAGTGCTGGGATAGAAAAAGCGAGCAATATAACCAGTGCAGTTGTCAGGGTATTTTTAGCTGAACGATACAGTAGAGAGATGCCAAAAATAATCATAATTAAGCCAGCTACGCCGAGCGTTCCCAAAATTGCCGTATACGCAAGAAACGGTAAGGCAAGATTGCTACCGCTTGAAGCAACAATGATGTAGGGCACTGCAATAATAAATATCATAGCCCAAAGAGTTAGTGATGCTAGAAACTTGCCGACAAGAAAATCTTTCAGAGATATTGGAGATAAAAATAAACTTTCAGCAGTTTCCTTTTCAAATTCAGTAGTAATGATTGATGAAGCATCAATAGCGATTATCAGAAAGGCTACTCCAATAATTATTTTCCCAAGCAACCATAACAGTTCGGTCTGGTCTAATAAACTAAGTTCTTTATCGGTTAGCAATAAGTAGCTGGTAAAGCTAAATAAAAGCGAGGAAATTAAAAGCCACAAGGTGCTTTTCCAAGTATAAAGTTCGGCCCTTATTTCTTTAAGCCAAAGTTGTTTAATCATTATTGGGGTTGGTTAAAGATAAAAAGACATCGGTTAATGTTTGGCTCTTTGTATTCTGTATCAGTTCTTGAAGTGTCCCTTGAGCTACTAATCGGCCCTCATTGATAATCGCTATTCGGGAACATAATTTGGAAACCTCATCTAGCAGATGTGACGAGTAAAAAATTGTTACACCGTTTTTATTGAGCTGTTTGAGTAACCTTTGAATATCCTGTTGACCCTTCGGGTCTAGCCCCAAAGTGGGTTCGTCCAAGATTAAAATTTGCGGGTCGTTAATTAGGGCACGAGCCAAGCCAAGTCTCTGCCTCATACCCCTTGAGTAAGCTCCGATTTTCTTAGATTTATTTTTTAGTAAGTCCACTTGCTCAAGCAATCGGATGACTTTTTCTTTTATATTTTCTTTCGGTATTTCATAAAGACTAGCAAAAAAAGTAAGATATTCTAAGCCATTCATCCAATCGTAAAACCCCCTGCTCTCTGGTACTACGCCTAATAATTTGCTAATTTCCTTTGCCCGACGATTATTAAATCCAGCGATACTAATACTACCGCCATCAGATTGAATTATGCCCGTAAGCATCCGAATGGTAGTCGTTTTACCCGCTCCATTTGGTCCTAGAAATCCGAAAATCTCGCCCCTCTTTACAGACAATGTTAAGTCATCAACTGCCTTAGTTAAACCATACGATTTACTTACGCCTTTGATTGAGATTATATCGTCCATAATTATTCGGCTTTATCTTTTCTCGCCTTACTCCAAAACAAGTTTATCAGTATACTAGAAATGCTAATAATAATTAAAAACCAGCTAACAAAAAAGTTTATGGTCGCTTGGGCATCAGGGACGTCATAAAACAGCTTCAGATAAAGACCAAACACCAATACTGTCAATGAAATAAAAAAGAAGATTTGCCTCATTTGTTTTCCCACTGAAAACTATTAACTATTGACGTGAATAGCGACTGTAGGTTTTGAAAATCCTGTTGCTTTACAGAAAGCGTGATGAGCTCTGCGTGGTCTTGACCAGCTATATAAATGCGGTCAGTTTGGAAAGTTTCCCCGTTTATCTTTGAGGTGTAGACTAATTCATAAGCCTCGTTGCTATTAACTGAAATCTTTTTATAATCTATGCGATTATATCCAATCAGCGAAGCTCGTAGTTTCGGCTCATCTTGGCTCAAAACAAAAAGCTCTAATGTGGAATTATCATAGACATCCATCAACTCAAAAACACCGTTACCATTAGTAAAGTTGACCGTATAACTTCCCAGACTTTTTCCAGCTTGAACTTGCCAGTCCTGCGGTATCTGGATGGTATAATAATTTTCTTTCAAATCTTTGTTGTGGTAGGTAGTTAATACTCTATCCATATTGTTAATGGTCAATTTTTGCGTTTGAGCGGGATTTAGAGATAAAGGGTTAAACTTATTTGACGCTATAGTTCCAGAAAGAGAGCCAAAGGAATACAAATATAAAATAACCATAGCAACAGTCGTTGAAAAGAAGATAAAGACAACCTTTTTGTTCATATAAGTTAGGATACAACTTTTTACCCTACCCCGCCACTCACTATATTAAAAGCTTGAGATAATAACTGAAAACTGATAAGTTGAGGCAAATTACTATTACCATTACTATGAGTTCGCTTTTTGAACGCTTTTCTTCAAGGGAAAATCTTAAGAGGGCATATAAATATGTTCTGGATGAACTTGCTCACTCCTCTCTTTCGGTTACCCCAATAAATCACGCTTCAATAACTGCCATCAATAATCTGGGCGAGCAATTTTTTGTTGCCCTTGAAAAGTGTCTCCGAGACGGAAAGTATGTCCCCGAAAAGGGATATTTTGTTTATATCCCCAAGGATAACTTGGGTCTTCGCCCAGTTTGTATTCCAGCAATGGTAGACCGTATTGTTTACCAGGCGATACTGAACCAGAGGGTCCTTGGTTATAAAATAGACGGGCAATTATCAGATAGGGTCTGCTTCTCAAACCGTGTAAACGATAAGGAAGGAGATGACGATTTCTTAAGTCCTTATTTCAACGGTTATGATGCTTTTTTGAAGAAACAGAAAAAGGCATTTGAAAAGGGGTTCGTCTGGAAGTTAGGATTTGATGTTCAGCAATACTACGAACATATTTCAATAAAAAAACTTATTTATAAACTCCAAAACAGCTTTGGTATTAAGGACGAGAAAGTTTTAGCTATACTTGAAAAACTATTGAATACTTGGGTTGAGTATGAAGACCTACCAAAAGGAATACCGCAGGGTCCTAATGCGTCGGCAGTTTTAAGTAACGCTTATCTTGCGTCCCTTGATAAGTTCGTAGATGAAGAACTTAACGGGAAAGAGCTCCTTGGCTTTCGTTACGCCGACGATATAATTCTAATGGGCAAGACAAAAGAAGCCATACTTAGGGCTACTGAAAAGATTGTCCGTTTCTTAAGAGAACTTAACCTTACCTTAAATGAAAAAACACAAATTACCGAGTTAAAGGACAGTAGTACAATTGAGGCAATGCGTATTATGTCTGACTACGAAGATAATACGCCAGAAATACCAGATGATGAGTTTGCTATCGTTCAGGCGAATGTCCCCGTTGTCATTGAGAAGATTGCCAATAATGAAAAAGTGGACAAACAGGAACTTAGTCAATTGAAATACTATCTAAGGGTGGGGCGAGAATATAATCTTAATTTTCTCCTTAGTCTTATTAGCATCATACCGTTACGTCCGTCTCTGACGATACGAATTGTTCAATATGTGGCAGAGGGTAGACAAACGTTGGATTTGTTCGGAGACACAATGGATACCGTGCTTATAGACCAAGCACTATGGGATGCATACAACAATACCGAGATTTCAGAATGGTCAAAGTTTTGGATACTTAAACTTCTTGTATCAAGTCGGGGTCTTCTTGTCGGCGGTATGGATAAAGAAATGAAACGTATCCTTGCCTCAAAAGGTCAAACAATTTTCAAAATTGTCAGTCTTTACCATCAAACGATTAAGGGACATAAAATAAATATAGACTTAGTGAAACGAGCTATCTCCGATAGTGTTAGCGATGTTGAGAAGTCTTGGTATGCCTTTTTCTTTCTAAACGCCTTTGAGGGCGTAAGAATGCCCGTAATACGTGATTGCATAGAGAAACTGCTAAACGCCAATTCTCAAGAATTAAATCTTATTGGTTCTTACTTATATCAAAGCAAACCTCAAATAAAAATTGATATTATTGAGGGAGGATTTTCTTCCTATATTCTCAAAAGAAAAGTTAAAATAATAAAATCTCCAGACAAAAAAGTCCAGATTGTTCAAGGCGATTATTACTTGGTTCGTCAGGATGCTCTTATCCCAGTCGCATCTCCTATTTCAATCCTTGGAGTGAACCGTAAGCGACGGCTGAAGCATACCATTGACCTCCCACTGCCAGAGGCAATGCAATGGGAAAAAGTTACGTTGAAGATGAAGAATGGACTAAAAGAAGTGGAGATTTGGTATGATGATAAGCATCTGGCAACCGTAGATTATATTCAGCTTGGTTTTTTCAGAGGTTCAAAACAGAAAAATCCAGATAGGTCGTGGGGTTTTATCTGTGCTTTGTCGGCATTCTCTGCGACAGATATGACACAAGCTACAGCGGCAAATATGAGACCGATGATAGCCGTAAACGTCAAAACCTCTCTTACCACAGGAAATGTTCATCAAATAAAAAAGACCCTAATGAACAGAATGCGTGCTATTTTTAAGACCGATGAAAACCCATTTCACGATACCAGGAATTATTACCACCCCCGCTTCACACTATTGCCTTCTCCAGAATTAAGACAAGAGGAGGTTTGGCAACAAGGCGGAAAGTTAAACGAAAATCTGTCCTATGAAGATACGGAGTTAAACTTAGACGAATGAGCCACTGAAAAATCAGTGGCTTTTTTCTACATATTCTTAATCAAAAACCCTGCTTTTATGGCAAGGTTTTTTCGTTCGCTGATTTTTCAGCATAAAGGGTAGTGCTTAGTCGGAGCACAAAAATAAACTAACTAACATTACCCTATATGGAAAAGAAAAAACCATTTAATCCAGAGGATGATTATAAATACATCTCTCTGGACCCATCCGAGGTTTGGACAACCTACGATATGGGCGTATCAGCCGCACTTTTATGTGTGGGCTTTGAGCTATTGTCCCTAAATAAGGAACAGCCGCACAAATCCTTATTTGTTTTTCGTCGTGCAGACAGGATTGATGAAACCGTAGACCTTTATTGGTCCGACAGGTTAGAAGTCAAAGCGAGGTCGTTCTTTGACAGCATTAAGGCATTAAAAAATCGGTTGTATTCCGAGTGATATTATGGTCATCCCAGACGAAGACATAATTCGTTTTCAAGAACTTTATCAAAAGTATTTTGGAAAAGAAATCAGCAGAGAGGATGCCTATGAGCAGGGCATCAAACTCTTGCGGTTGATGTCGCTCGTCTATCAGCCAATGACCGAGGAGGAGTTCAGTCGTATTCAAGAACGGCGTAAGACACCCCTCTCCATACCAACGGAATAAACATTACACACCTATGAACCTACAAACAATTACAATTAAAGAATATCTCACCGAAAAATCTATCAAGTTCAAAGAAAGCGGCAAAGAACTTATTACCGCCTGCGTTTTCGGCAACTGCGACGCCGATAGCAGGAACGGTGAAGCCCACCTATACTTCAACGCCGATACGGGTCAGTATGACTGCAAAAAATGTGGAGAGAAAGGAAATCTTCTGACGCTCGCTAAATATCTTGGCGACATTCCACAAAAATCTACGACATCAGCGATATTCAACCCAGAACTGATTGAGACTTGCCATCAAGCATTACCAGAACATATCAGACAGTATCTACGCTCCAGAGGGCTTACAGACGGCGTTATAGACGACTACAAGCTCGGCTACGGACAGTTTTACTGCAAGTGGTGGATTACCATACCCATCAAAGATACTTACGGCAACTATGCTTATTTCAAGCTCCGCCAGGACCCTACTTTTGGGGATGATAAGATAACCTATCCCAAAGGAGCCGAAGCCCAGTTGTATGACTGGCAGATGCTAACAAACGCTAACAATCAGCCACTTATTATTTGTGAAGGTGAACTGGACCGACTGGCTCTTTTATCCAAAGGGGTACCAGCTATAACCTCAACCCACGGAGCAGGGACATTCAAAGAAGATTGGATTAAAAATATCGGAAATTATCGGAAAATCTATGTCTGTTTTGATAATGATGAACCTGGCAAAAAAGGAGCGGAACGGGTTGCAAAAATGGTGGAAAAAGGTGGGTTTGAAACTTATATCATTACCTTGCCCGATGAAGTTGGAGATGGCGGAGATATAACCGATTACTTAACAAAACTTAACGGATTACCCGACGACTTATCCAACAAATATGCACATCCTTATCCAGAACGAATTGATATAACTCAATTCTCACCGATTACTTCAGAACAAATTATTGAGACGCTCGGACTGACCATTAAATATGACGCCGAGAATAAGCTCACCACTTTCTTGTGCGAGCTCTCTGCCTATACCGAAAACGCTCAATTCAATATCAGCTACAACGCTCCGTCTTCAACGGGTAAAAGTTATATCCCCACCGAGATTGCCCGCTTGTTCCCGCAGGACGATGTAATGGAAATAGCTTATTGCTCACCGACGGCGTTCTTTCACGATGCTGGCGAATACAACAAAGAGAAAAATACCTACTTGGTGGACCTGTCCCATAAAATCTTAATCTTTCTTGACCAACCGCATAACGAACTCCTTGCCCGCTTGCGTCCGCTCCTGTCCCACGATAAAAAAGAAATCATCCTCAAGATAACGGATAAATCCCAGAAGTTCGGATTAAAAACCAAAAACGTCTTACTCCGTGGCTATCCATCGGTTATCTTCTGCACAGCAGGGCTGAAAATTGATGAGCAGGAAGCAACCAGATTTCTACTTCTCTCGCCAGAAGTAAGCCAAGAAAAGATACAGCAAGGCATCAGTGCGATTATCCGCAAAGAGGCGGACAGCGAGAGCTTCATAAGCTGGCTTGAAGAAAATCCAGATAGGATATTGCTTAAAGACCGCATCAAAGCTATCAAGCTGGAAAACATACAGGATATAAACATTACTTCACGAGAACAGATTGAGCAGAGGTTTTTGAGTAATAACAAAGTTCTCAAGCCACGACACCAGCGAGATATTAAACGCCTACTCTCGCTCATTAAGTCCTTTGCCATTCTTAATGTCTGGTGGAGAGACCGCAACGGGTCCACGATAACAGCGAATGACGGCGACATAGACGAAGCGTTTAAGCTCTGGGATAAGATTTCAGTAAGCCAAGAACTAAACTTACCGCCGTATATCTATAACCTATACAAGGAGGTTATTTTGCCTGCGTGGAGAGAGAAGAACGAGGGTCGTAATCCTGATTTTGAAAGCATTACAGGTAAACTCGGACTTTCTCGGCAGGAGGTTCTTGAAAAGCACTTTGCCGTCTATGGCAGGATGCTGGACAACTACCAGCTACGCCAGCAGATACTTCCGATGCTTGAAACGGCAGGATTGATAGTTCAGGAACAGGACCCAAGTGATAAGCGAAAGGTTTTAGTATTCCCATCGTCCACGCATCTGTTTTCAGACAACGAAAAGAATAGTGGAGAGGACGGTAGGGTAAATGAGCAACCAGAAAATAACAATAGTGAAACGGAGGGTGGGGTAAATGATGAATTAGATATTTTTTAACAAGTAATCATACTGATAAACAGTATAATAACAGCATAAATTATGAGCACACAAAAACAAACAGAAGCCAATAAAAATAATGCCCAACAAAGCACTGGTCCAAAAACCGATGAGGGCAAGGCAGTAAGCAAGTATAACGCCATCAAGCACGGCTTGTTGAGTAAAGAGGGTTTACTTGAGGGAGAAGACGAAGCAATCCTTATTGAAATCGGGAAAAGATTAAGGACGGAGTTAGGACCGCAAACAGAACTTGAATTGGTGCTGGTAGATAGAATAACGGCTAATGTCTGGCGGTTAAGACGAGTAATGAAGATAGAGCGAGAGATGATGGATGATGACCGCTTTACCACCGACTATCTTGGAAAGACCACGGAAAAAACACTTGGAGAGGCGTTGAGCTATGACTTCGCTAATAACGACACCTACGGCAAGCTCATACGCTATGAGGCAAGCATTGAACGAGGCATCTATAAGGCACTCCACGAATTACAGCGATTACAAGCGGCGAGAAATGGCGAGAAGGTGCTACCACCCATTGCTATTGATGTTGATTTATCAGAGGAGAAAGAAAATGGGTTCGTTTAGTAAAAATAACAGTATAAACAGGTTTTTATCAGAATTGAGATAAAGCTCCAAAAAACCCTTTGTTTAATTGATAAAATTGATTTTAATTTCAAAAAATAAAGCGGATAATCTCTAATGATTTCGGCGGATTTTTGAAAAAGTTTTATGTCCAAATCCATAGCAGAACAATCAAGTGCCTTAAGTATCTTCTGGCTCAAGAAGCACGGCTATTTCCACAAGGACTACAGCCATCGGTCTGGAACAATTACTTGGACTTATGGCTATAGTGAGAACAAAAGTAGTATCGGTTTTTCTATAAGCCGAGATAACTGGGGCACTACCGATGAGAGAGCTTATATGAAGCTAAATTACACCCACACCGATAGATGGAGCAGTGAAAAATCAGAGATGGATTATCGGATTGAGCTTGCTACTACTCCTTGCCGATACGGAGGCAAAAGATATTGGTTTATCTGTCCGCTAACCAAGAACGGGAGATACTGTGGGCGACGGGTGGGGGTGCTTTACTGTCTTGGCAAATGGTTTGGTTGTCGCCACTGCGGAGAGATTGCCTATGCCAAACAAATGGAAGGCGGTAAGTTCAGGTGGAACGGTGTATCGGTCCCAGATATAGAGCGAGCAGAGAAAGAAGTTAAACGATATTATTACAAAGGTAAGCCAACCCGAAAGTATAGGCGAGTAATAAGGTTAAATGAGAAGTTTGAGGATGGATTTTTTAGGATGTCTGCACGGCTCCGCAAGTTTTAATTGGTTATAAAAGGTGGTATAATAGTCCTGTTGCCCAATTTATTTAGTCTCCGATTTTTTATTACATCGTCCCCTAAAGGGGGTAGTCTGCCAATGATGTAATCTTCGGAGAACTGAATTGGGCAACCAGACTGCCCCCTTTAGCGTTTTTATGAAAGAAGACAATCAAAAAATTAAATACTTCCTCTACGCCCGTAAATCATCAGAAAGCGAAGACCGACAGGTTCAATCTATTGATGACCAGATAAATCGCCTTAAAGACCTTGCGAATAGTTTGGGCTTGGAGATTAAGCATATTTATACGGAAGCAAAAACTGCCAAGAAGCCGAACAATCGTCCTATCTTTAGTGAGATGCTGGCAAGGATTGAAAAAGGTGATGCGACTGGTATTCTCTGCTGGCAAATAAACCGCCTATCTCGTAATCCCGTGGATAGTGGAACTATTAGCTGGATGCTTCAGCAAGATATTTTGAAGTGTATTCAAACTATTGACCGAAAATATCTTCCAGACGACAATGTTCTTCTTTTTAATGTTGAAAGCGGAATGGCTAACCAATTCATTATTGACCTTCGTAAAAATAGCCGCCGAGGTATGGAAGGACACGCTGACCGTGGCTGGCTTCCATCCCGTCCGCCTCTTGGATATTTGAATAATAAGTTAGAACATATTGTCGTTGATGACCCAGAGAGATTTAATCCTGTTCGCCGTATGTGGGATATGATGCTGACTGGAAACTATACTCCTCCTCAAATATGGAAGATTGCTAATGATGAGTGGGGTTTCAAAACCGTAAAATATAAGCGGAGTGGCGGTGCTAAGATGACAAAAAGTGTCATCTATAAGTTATTCAACAACATTTTCTATACTGGAATGTTCCAGTGGAGCGGAAAGCTCTATAAAGGCAACCACACGCCAATGATTACGCTGGAAGAATACGATAGAGTTCAGGTTATTCTTGGTAAGCGAGGAAAACCGAGGTCAAAGGACCACTTCTTTGCCTTTACTGGAGTAATACATTGTGAATGTGGGGGTATGATTACTGCTTCTGAAAAAATAAAGATAATAAAAAAGACGGGAGAGATAAAAACATACATCTATTATCACTGCACAAAGAAAAAGAAAGGTAAGCCGTGTCTGCTTCAAAAACCTCTTGCCCTTGATGAGCTTGAAAACCAAATTGAGATGGACATTGAAGGAAAAACCATCATTCCAGAGTTTCAGCAATGGGCTCTTGAGATTTTGGATAAACGAAATGATAAAGAAATCACCGACAGAACTAAAATCTATGAGATGCAACATCAGTCAGTAGTTGAAACACAGAAAGAGTTGGATAGCTTAACTCGTATGAGGTATAGGGAGCTGATTGACGACGCTACTTTTATTAAAGAACGGGATACTCTTACAACAAGTATTATTAAATTAAAAGAAAAACTGCGAGAAACTGAAAACCGAGCCGAGCGTTGGATAGAGCTTACTGAAGAAACTTTCCACTTTGCCACTTATGCTCGCAAAGCGTTCTTGGATGGCTCTCTGGACCAGAAGCGAGAGATACTAACCGCACTTGGCTGGAACTTTTCCATTAAAGGCAAGAAATTGACCATTTCTACTCACGAATGGTTCGTTCCTATTGAAAATAACTATCCAGAGCTTGAAAGAGAATATAAACGGCTAGAACTGGATAAAACCCTTACTATTACTGAACGAAATGCGGCTTTCGCCACACTCCGTCTACGTTGGCAGCCCTAGCGAGAGTCGAACTCGCCTTCTTTGCTTGAAAAGCAAATGTCCTAACCGATAGACGATAGGGCCATATCATTTAAAATTTTAGCACTTTTTTGAAAAAAATCAACCAAAATGCTACAATATTCTGACTATGAGAATACTCGGTATTGAAACATCGTGTGACGAAACCGCAGTAGCCGTTTTGGATATAACTAAGGGCAAGATTAAGGTTTTATCAAACACCATCTCGTCCCAGGTCAAGCTCCACGCCAAGTACGGTGGAGTTGTACCAAATCTTGCTGCCAGAGAACATGTTAAAAATATAAAACGTGTATTTAATCTCGCCCTAGAGAAAGCTAATTTACCAAGGGCCGCCCTTGGTAAATTAAGCGGTATTGATCTGATTGCTGTTACTCGTGGGCCAGGATTAGGACCTGCATTATTAGTCGGAATAACATTTGCAAAAACTCTTGCCTGGAAATATCGTAAACCACTAGTCGGCATAAACCACCTTGAAGGACATATTTACTCCAACCTTTTAAAGAAAGCGGGAGTAAATTTAAAATTCAATCCGCCAGCTGGCGGACGAAATTCGAAATTGTTCCCCATTCTGAATCTAATTGTTTCGGGAGGACACACGGAGTTAGTACTGATGACAAGTCATGGAAAATATAAACTAATCGGTGAAACACTCGATGATGCTATCGGTGAAGCATTTGATAAAGTTGCCCGCTTGCTTGGCCTTGGTTATCCCGGTGGACCAATAGTTTCGAAATTGGCAGAACAAGGAAATCCCGACCGCTATCCTCTGCCAAGCCCGATGATAAATTCTAAAGATTTTAATTTTAGTTATTCGGGCTTAAAAACAGCTGTCTTATATCTTGTTCGAGATTTAGAAAAAAAACTAGATGATCAACAAAAAAAAGATATTTGTGCCTCGTTTCAAAAAGCCGCAATTGATGTATTGATCAAAAAAGCTCTTAAAGCCGCCAGAGAGTGCGAGGTTAAATCAGTATTTCTCTCGGGTGGTGTCTCGGCAAATAAATTATTGAGGTTTAACCTCAATATGGCAGCCGAGGGATTGGGAGTAAATTATTCACAGCCAGAGCTAGAATACACCGGTGACAATGCGGCGATGATAGCGCTAGCAGGATATATGAATTACAAAAATAAAAAAGACTCCTCGTGGGAGTCTGTCGAAATGGATGCTAATTTAGGATTTTAGAAAATACTGCATTCAAAGATTTCTCTGCGTATCTAACAATAATGTTCCTTAAATCGATACATCCCTCTCTACATTTAAGGCAGTTGACATACTTACCCATTCCATGCGGATAATTTACTACCATTTCTTGGCAGCTAGGGCATCTGAATAAATAGAAGCTTAGGTGACCAGACCAGCCGGGCATCGTAAATTTCCCAACGGATACAACTCTTCCTTGATCCGCCTTATCCTTTTGTTTCTTACTGACTAAGTTATCTAGCATATCTTCTTGATCTTTTGCAAAAGTACACTCCGCACAACCGACATCCTTATGCTCTGGATTCATTCTCCGCCACTCTTCCTCACTAATCAGGTGTATATTATCATCTTTGACTCCCCTGATACCGTTAGCATCCAAAACAACATGATCAAAGTCGTCGAGATTCATTCTGGAATCCATTGTTTCTCCTTGTTTTTTAAGCTACAATTACTAAGTCAAAACGCATGATAATTTTATAGTATTTATTATAAATGTCAACGGGACTACTCGATAAGACCTCGGGACAAGCTATGCCCAAGGCCTACAACCCAAAAGAAACCGAGGACAGGATATATAAACTCTGGGAGGAGTCGAGTTATTTTAATCCGGATAATCTACCGGAAAGACATAAAACACCATTCTCTATCGTTCTTCCACCTCCAAATGTAACTGCTGCCCTACACATGGGGTCAGCCCTAATGTTGGCCATTCAGGATATCATGATCCGTTTTGAACGAATGCGCGGTAAAAAAACACTCTGGCTTCCCGGTACAGACCATGCTTCAATCGCTACTGAAACAAAATTTCTTAAAGATAAAAAAATAAACCGAAATGACTATATAAATAAAAGGGGTGAATTTATAGATTTAGTTAATGAGTTCGCCTTACAAAATCAAAGTACAATTATTAAACAAATGCGATCCATGGGTGCTTCGCTTGATTGGTCGCGACTAACATATACCTTGGATAAAGAACGAAGCGAGGCGGTTCAAGAAGCCTTCACAAAAATGCATGAAGCAGGATTGATATACATGGGCAAGGGTAAGGTAATTAATTGGGACCCCAAGGGTCAGACCGTAGTTTCAGATGAGGAGATAGAATATGAAACAGGAAAAGCCACTTTTTACACATTCCGCTATTCAAAAGACTTCCCAATAGCTATATCAACCACCCGACCAGAAACAAAAGTCGGCGACACGGCCGTAGCCGTTCATCCGAACGATAAACGCTATAAAAAATATATCGGAGAAGTTTTTGAGCTTGAATTCATAGGAGTTAAATTATCTATAAAAATAGTGGGCGACCCGTCAGTTGATCCGACTTTCGGTACCGGCGCTTTAGGAGTAACGCCGGCACATAGTCTTATCGACTCTGAAATTGCTAGCAGGCATAACCTGCCTAGTCGCCAGGTCATCAATGAATTTGCCCGTATGAATAAAGATGCCGGGCCGCTTCTTGCTGATAAAAAAACTACCGAAGCCAGAGAGATAGTTGCTAACTACTTAAAAGAACAGGGGCTTATTGAGAAAGAGGAGGTTATTGATCAAAATATACCGAAAGCGCAACGATCTGGTGGAATTATAGAACCGTTGCCTAAACGCCATCAATTTTTCGTTAATGTTAATAGACCTATCAGCGAACGGGACGGCAAAACCCTAAAAGAACTTATGCGAGAAGTCGTTACTAGCGGAAAAATAAAGATATTGCCGGAGAGATTTGAAAAAATATATTTGAATTGGATAGATAATCTACGAGATTGGAGTATATCCAGACAAATTTGGTATGGTCATCGACTGCCTGTGTGGTACAAACCACCGGCACCAATCGGCGATGAACTGAAATATGTAGTCAGCAAAATAAAACCGGCCGGAGAGGGCTGGGAGCAATTTTCGGACACTCTCGATACTTGGTTTTCTTCTGGTCTCTGGACTTTCTCAACACTTGGCTGGCCCAAAGAAACGGCTGATCTGAGCACATATCATCCAACTGATGTTCTGGAAACGGCTTACGATATTTTATTCTTCTGGGTGGCAAAAATGATACTGATGTCTCAATTTTTGATTGGCGATATCCCCTTTCGAACCGTTTATCTCCATGGATTAGTCCGAGACGAAAAAAACAGAAAAATATCTAAGTCTCTGGGCAACAATATTGATCCTCTTGATATGACAGAACAATATGGAACTGACGCGGTTCGTATGGCAATGATCGTTGGTACAAGCGTCGGAAACGACAGCAAGGTTTCGCCGGAAAAGTTCAGGGCATACAAACATTTTGCTAACAAACTTTGGAACATCACTCGCTTCGTATTAATGAGCATTCCAGACAAGATGGACACTAGTGTATCCCTAACCTCGGAAGACAAAATATTAATCGACGAACTCCAAAAACTTACAAAGGATATAACCCAAGATATGGAAAATTTCAGATTCTATTTAGCCGCAGAAAAAATATATCACTACATTTGGCACACATTCGCCGATAAGATAGTCGAAGAAAGTAAGGCTAAACTCAATAGCAAAGATGAGATGGTCAAATTATCAGCTCAACGAATGCTTTTAGAGATCCTGACCATCTGTATCAAGCTACTACACCCTTTTATGCCCTTCATCACCGAAGAAATATATTCTAAGTTACCCATAAAAGACAAAACACTCCTCATGATAGAATATTGGCCAACGGCTTAGTCAAAGATGGTTGTGCTATAATATAGGTAGTGTCTCTCCCCTATAGTATCCTATTTGCAACCTTGGGATTTTTACCCAGTTTAATATGGCTTAATTTTTATTTTCGGGAAGACTGTCATCCGGAACCAAAAACACTTCTCACTAAGGTTTTTCTGATGGGTATAATTATCTCTCCTCTGGCAATAATTCTCCAGCTTGCGCTTGTAAAATGTGGAGAAGTGGCCAGTTTGAAAAATTACTGCTTACCGATTGGATTTCTTATGCCCAATAGCCCGGAGTTCTTCATGTGGTCAGCCTTTGTTGAAGAACTGGTTAAGTTTTACGCGATTCGAATAATGGTAATGGATAATCCGGAATTCGATGAACCTATAGATGCCATGATATATATGATGGCCGCATCTCTCGGATTTGCTGCTATAGAAAATACTCTTATCGTATTCCAAACTACTCCCGACGGATTAGCCGTAACCATCAACACCCTGATACTGAGGTTCATCGGAGCAACTTTATTACATGCTCTTTCTGGGGGTCTTCTCGGATATTTCCTGGCCATATCCTGGTTCTTCCGACACCATAAGAAGAAACTCATCATAACCGGAATGATTGTGGCCACCCTATTTCACTTCACATTTAACATAATAATATTCACATTTGAAGGCCAGGTAACTGCATTACTCTATACTACCTCGCTACTTCTGGGTATGGCTTTCTTGATATCGATCCTATTCGACCGACTTAAGGATAGGCACACTACGACACCCTACATAGAATAGTGTTTTTAGCTAAACATTCTGGTTTCTGTTATAATAAAAATATGGACAATGACCTAGAAAACGACTTTGAGCCACGGCTCGCAGTAAAAAAAGAACTTCAGGAGGAGGGTCATTTGACCGTAGATGTTTTTCAAAATGGAAAAAACATAGTCATCCAATCAACCATAGCCGGAACCGATCCAAAAGACATTGATGTTTCAATAACCAAAGATGTGGTTACGATAAAAGGCCATCGCATTTCAGAGGAAAAAGTAAAATCCAACAACTATTATCATCGAGAGCTCTACTGGGGTTCTTTCTCAAGATCAATTATCTTACCGGCCGAGATAGACCCGGACAATGCTAAAGCTTCCGTAAAGAACGGCGTCCTTACCATACGCCTACCTCGAATAGAAAAATAAGATGACTGTTATAAGTAAAAAAACAATCTCTCTACTAAAGTACACTCTCGTGATTGGCGGGAGTTTTTATTTAGGAGCAATCATTAACTCCTTGTCCACCAACCCTGAAAAAGAGTTGCCCCACCTATCAGTAAAAGAATTTTATCCAAACCTGGATGCTGGCCTCAAGAATAACCTACTACTAGAAGCTGGCGATATGAAAGTAATTATTAACAGTTCGGAAATTAAAAAATGGATAGAGTCCTACATACGCGACTACTCTGGTAAACAGGATGCGAGGATCTCTTATGCGGCTATAAGTCCACATCTTGATTTAATCGCCGCTCGATTCGATATTAAACCGATCGATGCAAAATTAAATTTTAAAGACCAGAAGGCGGATGTCTTTGTACCTTCGGCGAGCGGGAGAAAATTAAATACAGAGAGGTCATTAGACTCTATCGCTTCGGCAATATTCAATAATAAAGCTTCGGCTAGTTTATCGTTTGATATTATAGAACCAGACATAACCCTGGAAAAGATAAATAATCTTGGAATAAAATCTCTCTTGGGCCAAGGGACTTCAGATTATGGTAAGTCCCATGCTTCAAGAATACACAATTTAAATCTGGGCATGTCGAAATTTAACGGAGTGATTCTCAAGCCGGGTGAACAATTTTCTTTCAATAAGCTTCTGGGTGAGGTTGATGGTGAGAGTGGTTATCAAGCTGAGTTGGTTATTAAGGGTGGCCTGTTAAAGCGTGAATACGGTGGCGGACTCTGCCAAGTTTCAACTACAGTGTTCCGGGCAGCCATATTGGCCGGCCTGACTATAAAAGAGAGGAGACCCCACTCATTCCCAGTTCAATACTATAATCCTCAGGGATTTGATTCAACCATATACCCCGGGGTTGTTGATTTAAAATTCATAAACGATACGGCAAACCACATTCTCATTCAAACCAAAATAATAGGAAGCCAACTAAGTGTAGAGATATACGGCTCTGATGACGGGAGAAAAGTTACAATGAAGGGACCCTTCCAATATGACCACCAACCCAGTGGAGCGATGAAGGCATATTTTTTGAGGGAAATAGCGATGAGCGATGGTACCATTAAAGAAGAGCGGTTTGATTCTGTTTATAGAGCGCCTCCCCCATCACCTCTTCAAAGAAATCCGTTGGAATAAAAGTGCCGAGGGCTGCCTGCCTGCCGGCAGGCAGGGATTTTCAAATCCCAACACAAAACAAGAAATTGTTTTGTGCCGAGGGCGGGATTTGAACCCGCATGCTCTTGCGAGCGTCAGCTCCTAAAGCTGATGAGTCTGCCAATTTCTCCACCTCGGCAATATTGAGGTTTGAGACCATCTTAGAACATTCTATCCCAAATTAACCTAAAATAAAAATTACCTCTTCGGGTGATTTTTATTTAATCAGTACTGGTTAAATACTAGACATTAAAGAATGTAGTCCAGTTAACTAACGAGGCCAAGCTTTGAAGAATCAAACCAACGGCTAACACCACTAGGGCACCAATAATTCCGTTAATAATAGTTGACTTAGCTGATCCTAATTTTGAAGAATCGTCACCGGCAGACATATATCTAATACCGCCCCAAACGATAAAGATTACAGCTACGATAACGCTGACTAAGATAAGGAATCTGGCGATAGTCTCAATAACACCTTGGACATCGGATAAGGTTACCGGCTGACCAGCATACGGAGATGTCGGAGTTGGCAACTGA
>OBEQ011241590.1_pt1 | contig 56498 bp, 56 predicted proteins | sample 1670901 | NCBI WGS metagenome assembly OBEQ01 (sample SAMEA104232315, study PRJEB22302) | groundwater metagenome | biome: forest; feature: aquifer; material: groundwater | place: USA | collected 2011-08-07 | depth 5.4 m
CCTGAAAGATTCAGGTCTTTTTGATAGCTTTGTGTAAGTTAACATAAACAGATTACGATTCTCTATGAGAAATAGATTTGGGTGTTTTAGCAGTTAATTGCACAACAGGTCTATTAAATATATCTATTCTATAAAGCTTTAAAAATTTAATTATAGTACGAAGCATAACTATTTAGAACATATATGTTTCGTACATACAACAAGGAGTATAAACTTCTTGTGTACACAAAGACTTTTTTTAAAGTCTTTGTTGTATAGTTAGAACAAAAATATTATAGTCTAATTAGTTTTGTTCATAACTATAAATTCTGTATATTTCTATCTGAAATATATCTTAAATATTACCAGAATGTAAATAATTGTTAGGTTTGTGTTATGATTGTGAAAGGAAAGATAGCTCATGGAGTTCTTAGAGGACAAGCTTTGATAGATAGATACTATCATAGGCTAAGGAATGTATTAGGATTTGCTCCTTTCAAAGGTACTCTTAATATACAATTAGAAACAGCTATTGACATAAAAGATTATGAGTTAAAAAGACTTGATCACGTATTGATGAATGGAAAGACTTGGGTTGATGTAAGGCTTGCGCCAGCTATATTACATTTTACACAAGACAATGAAAAAAGAAACTTTGGATGCTGGATAATACGAGAAGAAAAAAGTATACATTATCCAGATGTTATAGAAGTACTTTCAAGGGAAAATATAAAAGATTCATATTCTTTCAAGACAGGAGATGTTGTAGAAGTAGAGATACAAAAAGTAAAAAGACCTACATATCGTGTATTCAGAGAGAAAATCAAGAGCTTGATATTTGCAGGAAATGTCTAGATAAAGGAAACCTGTATTTTTATAGTGAAAGACATAAATATTTGAAATAATATAAATATCTTTCACACACTCAAACAATATCAATTGTTTGGCGCATCAAAGACGTTTTCGTCTTTGAATGTATAGTCAGGACAATAATATCATCCAAATAGCACTGTCCATGACTATAAGTCCTTTAGGAGATTAATGAACTAACTGACTTTGGTGTATTGTAATGACACGTTTTCAAAAAATAAACTTTCATGGAGATAATAACATAGGATTATACGGATTTGCAACAGATAGTTATTGTCTTATTGGGTTGAGAAATAAAGAGATGAATAAAAAGCTAAAAGAAGCTCTAGGAGTCAAAATTTATAATTTTGAATTTCTAGGAACTGAGCTTACAAAACTATTTTCTATAGGAAATTCTTCAGGTGTGATATTAAGTTCTATAATTCCTAATTACGAAGTAAAGGAGTTCAAAGAAGTATTTGATAAAGAAGTAAAAGTTTTGAAATTGCAATATGCTCTTGGAAATTTTGTATTAATGAACGACAAGGGTATAATAATATCCCCAGAAATTAGAAAACATCAGGAAGAGATAGAGAAGTTTTTCTCTCTAGATTCAAAAATATGTACTATAGGAAAGTTGAATTTAGTAGGATCTCTTGGAATAGCTAATAACAAAGGGTGTCTTATTCATCCAGATGCTTCAGATAGGGAAGCAGAGATAATATCAAGCACATTAAACGTAGAAGTAAATATAGGAACAGCAAGCTTTGGTAACGCTTATGTAGGATCTGGTATAATAGCAAACAGTAATGGATTTTTAGCTTCTAAGAATACAAGCGGTCCAGAACTAGGTAGAATTACAGAGACTTTAGGATTCTTAGATAGTGAGTAATAATTATTTGTATTTTAAAGCTTTTCTACATATTTTATATTTGAGAAGAAGGCATTTATTATGAACAAGAAAACACACGACAAATCACATGAGAATTATGAGGAAGATTTGCAAAAAATGTACATGCAACATCAGATGTTACAGCAATATATAAAAGGTTATTCAGAGCAAACCAATATCATAGAAGGTAAAATACAAGAACTTATTTCTACTACAGATGCTATTAACGAGATCAAAAATACAAGTATAGGATCTGAAATAATGGCAAACTTAGGATCTCAAGTATTTGTCAAGTCTAGTCTAAAAAGTACAGAAAAAGTAATAGTTGAATTAGGTGCAGGTATATATGCAAGTAGATCAATAGAAGATGCAGTTAAAATACTGGATAGTAGAAAACAAGAATTAATGAATGTAAACAATCAGATAATGATGGAAATAAACAAACTTGCAATGCAAATGAAGCATCTAGAACCTGAAATACAAAAATTAATGGAACTAATGCAAGGTCAGTAAAAGACACAAAAACATTTCTTAAATTAATATCCCTTTTTATCTTAATATTGTAAAATTATTGTTATGTTCGGCTCATTAAAGAAAAAGCTTAGAGATGCTATTGATAAGATTTCTGGAAAAATAGAAAAAGAAGATCATGTTATTCTAGAAGAAAAGGATTTTAAGCAAGAACCTATTGCTGAAGAAACATTGAATATAGAGGAAAAAGAAGCTCATTCTATTGAAGAATTAAAAGAACCAGATGTACTTATTGAAAATGAAGAAGAATGGCAAAAGCAGGTAAAAGAATCTGACAAGAAAATAGTTGAAGAAATAGATAATAAAATAGAAAAATTAGAAGATATTGAAAAAAATCTTGAGGAAGAAATTGAAGAAAAAGAAGATAAAGATGTAGTAAAACAAGACAAAATTATTATAGAAGAAATAGAATATCAGAAAGAAAGGCTTGAAAAAATCAGAGAGGAGACATTAAAGGAAGAACAATTGATAAAAGAACCTAAGCAAGATGAGATACTGGAGGAAATAGCTGAAACACTTGCAGAAAAAATAGAAGTAGAAAGCAAGCAGCAAGAAAAAGAGGAAAAGATTTTAGGTAAAGCAGATCAACCACTTATAGAAAAAGCTCTTGAAGATCTTAACGCTGAGAAAAAAGCAGAAGAAGATATTAAGGAAACTGTTATTGAAGAAATTAAATTAGATGATATTCTAAAAGCAGAAGAAGAACACAAAAAAACTATCGAAGAGAAAACAAAAGAAATCATAGAAGAGCAGACTAAAAAAATAATGTTTGAAGAAACTTTACCAGAAATAAAGATAGATTCAAATGAGCTAAGTGAGAGCGAAAGATTAGAACCAGAAATAATAGTTGAAAAAGTTAAATATGAAGAACCTAAAGAAGAAAAGAAATTTTCACTCTTCAAAAAAATAAGCGAAAAAACCCTTTCTGAAGAAGAAATACAAGAAGTGCTTGATAATATTAAAACAGTTCTCTTGGAAAATGATGTTGCACTAGAAGTTACAGAAAAAATATGTATAGATGTAAATCATGAGTTGACAGGAAAGACAATAAAACGTGGTAAAACTACAGAAGTTATAGAATCTGCACTCAGAGATGCAATGTTTGATGTTCTAAATCAGGAAAAGATAGATATTGAAGAATTGATTGAAAATAAAACCAAAAAGATGCATGAAATGCATCAAGCTCCAGAGCCTTTGCTTGTTATGGTTCTAGGATTTAATGGTGTAGGCAAAACAACTACTGTAGCTCGTCTAGCGCATAAGTATAAAAAATACAATCCAGTAATAGCAGCTGGAGATACTTTCAGAGCAGCAAGCATAGAGCAGTTGGAAGAGCATGGAAAAAATCTAAAGGTAGATATTGTCAAGCATAGATACGGCGCAGATTCAGCAGCAGTTATATTTGATGCTAAGAAGCACGCTGAAGCTAAAGGATCTAAATTAGTGTTAGGAGACACTGCTGGAAGAGCTCATACAAATACTAATTTAATGGATGAATTGAAAAAAGTTTGTAGAGTAAATAAACCTGACTTAAAAATATTAGTTCTAGATGCTCTTACAGGCAATGATATATATGAACAAGCTAGACTATTTGATCAAGCAGTAGGCGTAGATGCAATAATACTTACAAAAACAGATGTTTATGAAAAAGGTGGAGCAGCATTAAGTGCAGCATATACAATAAAAAAACCTATATTATTCTTGGGATCTGGACAAAACTATGGAGACTTAAAAGAATTCAAGGCAGAGGATGTTGTGAAGAGCCTTTTGGGCTGAGATATGTAACATCTTTAGAGTAGTTATTTAAACATTAATATTGATTACTTCTATATGTTATCAGAAGGAACGGAAATAGGAAGTTATCGTATTTTAAGACTTTTAGGAAGCCAGGGAGGAATGAGTGCTGGATATTTAGCAGAACATATCCGTACAGGTGGAAAAAGAGCTCTAAAGCAATTTGATAAGTCAGTGCATCCAGAATTTGAGGAAGGTGCTATTTATCAAGAAGCTAGAGTTCTTGATAGTTTAGATCATCCAAATATAGTAAGAGTAACTGATTTATTCGAGGCAAGAGATTCTGTATTTCTCGTTATGGATTATATAGATGGAAAGAACGTTAGACAAAGTACTGAAGAGGAATTTCAGAAACCAAGAGGAGGAATAGGAGAATATCACGTAGGCGAGGTAGGAATAAAAATATCCAGTGCATTAGAATATCTTCATAGACAAAATCCTCCTGTTGTTCACAGAGATATAAAACCTGACAATATCATTTGTAGAGAAAAAGATGGCAATATATTTTTAGTAGATTTTGGTATTGCATCATTGGCAAATGACCCATATCAAAGAGAATCTATAGGAACTCCTCCTTTTGTAGCTCCTGAACAACATACAAGAGAAGCTTGCCCAAAATCAGATGTATATGCATTATCAGGAACATTATACTATATATTATCAGGAGAAGAGCCTAATCACGATGCAGATAAATTTTTAATGCAGATTGAAGACAGATGGAAGAGCCATAATATGTCAAGAGGAATGTGTGATGTGTTGACAAGGTCAGCACAACCATCTACTTGCGATAGATATAATTCTTCTGAAATGTTTCATCATCTTAGTATGCTTAAAGACTATACTAAAATACCAAACCATTTGGTAGATAATGTAGTAAGGCCAAATTTATCAGAAACTGCTAAACACCTTATTGATACGGGATGTGAATCTGTGATAATAAAAGACAAAGATCATAGTGAAAGATATACTGCAAGATTAGTAAGAGCTAGGAAAGAACCATGGAATTCGAATAACAAAGAAATTATTTATAAATTATATATAAAAAAGAAGTTTAGAAGATCCATGTTGGGTATATTAAGAGAAATGTGGTTAGATCCTCAAGAATTTCCTATACAAAACACTGTTCCAATAGAAATAATTCATACTGAATTATATCCATTTAATGATCAAGTAGTTGTTAGTTATGTAAGCCGTGATAGCAATGGGTTCAAGCACGAAGAAACTAATGTTCCAATAAAATAAAAAATTAAATTATGAGTGATGTTATGAAAGATCCATCAAAAGCAATTTTCAAGGAAAGTGAAGAGCCTGCTGGTTTGGAGATAAAAGGAGTTGATTTTTCTAAGCATGTGGACTTGAAGGAGTTTATAGAATATTACAAAACAACAGGAGCTCAGGCATCTCATTTAGGTAAAGCTATAGAAATAGCTAAGAAAATGCGTTCTGAAGATATAACAATATTTTTAGGATTTACTTCTAACATGATTACTTCAGGCGTTCGTGAGCAGATAAGATATCTTGTTCAAAATAAAATGGTGCATTGTATTGTGACTACAGCAGGCGCTATAGAAGAAGATATAATAAAGTCAATGAAGCCTTTCATACTAGGTGACTTCAGACTTGATGGAGCAGACCTTAGAAAAAAAGGCATTAATAGAGCAGGAAATATTCTTATTCCAAATAGCAGATATATAGAATTTGAGAAAAAGTTTACTCCATTTTTGAAAAAACTTCTTGAAGAACAAAAGAAGAGCGAAAAAATAATTACTCCAAGTGAGCTTTGTAAAAAATTAGGAGAATTAGGTGACGAATCTTCAATATTATATTGGGCTGCAAAAAATAATATTCCTGTATTTTGTCCAGGAATAACAGACGGATCTATGGGAGATATGATATTTTTCTTCAAGCAAGAAAATCCAGCTTTTAAAATAGATGTTACAGATGATTTGACTAAACTTGTTGATATTGTTTTTGCTGCTAAGGAAACAGGAGCAATAATTCTTGGTGGCTCTTTGCCAAAACATCATATAATGAATGCTAACTTAATGAGAGAGGGAACAAAATATACTATTTACATAAATACAGCAATTGAGTCAGACGGTTCAGATTCTGGTGCTTTGCCAGAAGAAGCAAAGTCATGGGGCAAAGCATCTGCTGGAGCTGAATCTATAAAGGTACAGTGCGATGCTACAATAGCTTTTCCAATTTTAGTTGCAGGAGCTTTTGTTGATTCATAAATATAATTATATATATCACACAAAACCAAATTTTTTAATGAAATCAAAATATTTCCCAATTGGATTAACAATTCTTTTAGCAGCTATTGTAGTAGTAAGTGGCTGTGTAGGACAGTCATCAGAACCAGCAGTTACTCTTAATCAAAACACAGTAAAATTTACAACATATGAAAATTCTCAATACAGTGTTAAAATAAGTTACCCAGAAGATTGGAAGCCTGGTAATGATGCTAACACAATTCTATTCTTTGTATCATCAAAAGGTCAGTCAATAAATCTTGTGTATAATGATTATTCCAAAAATCCAATGACATTAGATAAATTTACAGAAGAAGTACAGAAGTATTTTGATACTATTTCTATAGATCTTTATCCTCCAGTACCTAAGAAAACTACAGTTTCAGGAAATCCAGGGTATTATGTAATTTACAATACAAAATTTGGAAATATTGATGTAAGAGTAATGCAAGCATGGACAATAAAAAATGATAAAGTTTATAGTTTGACATACGGAGGTCCTATAAAAGAATTTGACGAATCTCTTGGAAAAAGAATAATAGACTCATTTGAAATCACTGCATCAAAGGCAATATAATTAAGTCTGTAGCGTCCAACTTATTTCCAATCTGTTCTGTCTTATTTTGCAAGTGTAGTAATGCACACAATCCACATAATATTGAATCATACTGATCTTTAGAAATCTTACCCCTATTCCAATTACCTTTTTTCTCTAACCTGTCTCTTATAGAATCTAAAAAATATTCTTTGTTTATCTGTAATATAGACTCAATAGCTTTTGTAAATGTTTCTATCTTTCTATATCCTATAAGCTGATTATTGATAGAGACAGCCCTTTCTGCTAGACCTCTCATATTTATCAATTGTGTAGAAACAGGCTTGAAGCCTTTTGTTAACAAGAATGTTTCAGAAGTTCTCCATATATCTTTTGCAATGCCGAAAGGCGCATCTATTGCTGCTAGATTAGGATTTAGCTCTTTTATTCTATTCACAATATCTTCATTTGAAAAAACATCTTCAACTATAACCTTTTCAATATTATCTACAAGACTTTGAAAAGAAGTTATTTCATGCTCTTTATAGAAAATTGTACAAAATCCACTAGGATTTGTATCTTTTCCTGATAAGTCAAGACCAACAACAATCATATTAATTAAATAACATCAAACTTTAAACATCCTCTAAATAAGTTATATTATGAAAAATATAGACATTGCAAAGATATTCTATGATATTGCCATTTATCTTCAGATGAAAGATGAAAATATATTTAAGATAAGAGCTTTTGATAAAGCTGCATTAACTATAGAAAGCTTACCAGAAGATATTGAATTTATTTATAAAAAAGGAGGTTTAGAAGCTCTTCAAGAGCTTCCTGGTATTGGAAAAGCTATTGCTGAAAAGATAGAAGAATTGCTTACTACAGACAGATTAAAATTCTATGAAGAATTAAAAAAAGAAATTCCTGTTGACATAGATGGCCTTAGAAGAATAGAAGGAATGGGCCCTAAGAAAATACTAATTCTTTACAAAAAACTAGATGTTAAAAATATAGCAGACTTGGAAAAAGTTGCAAAAGCTGGAAAAGTAAGCAAGCTAGAAGGATTTGGTGAAAAAAGCGAACAAAATATTCTAAAAGGAATAGAATTTACAAAAAGAAATAGCGGAAGATATTTGATAGGAAATATATGGAGTCTTGTGATTGAAATTGAAACAAGACTAAAAGGACTACCTTATGTAAAAAAAGCTATTGTAGCAGGTTCTTTTAGAAGGCGGAAAGAAACAATTGGAGATATAGATGTTTTGGTTACTTCTGACCAGCCAGAAAAAGTTATGGATTATTTTATAAAAATGCCAGAAGTTATGGATGTTTTTGGAAAAGGAAAGACAAAGTCTACTGTTATATTAAAAAATGGTATTGATGTTGATATAAGAGTTGTTCCAGAGAGAAGCTATGGAGCAGCTTTGAATTATTTTACAGGAAGTAAAGATCATAATGTCGCATTGCGCAGAATAGCTATACAAAAAGGATTGAAGCTAAGCGAGTATGGTCTTTTCAAAGGGAGTAAGTTTGTTGCTGATGATAAAGAAGAAGATGTTTACAAAGCTCTTGGACTGAAATATATTGAACCTGAACTAAGAGAAAATAGTGGAGAAATAGAAGCTGTAAGAAATGGAACGTTACCTAAATTGATTCCGTACAAAAGTTTGAAAGGCGATCTTCAAACACAGACAAATTGGACAGATGGTTCTAATAGCATAGAAGAAATGGCTCTAGCTGCTAAAAAATATGGGCTTGAATACATTGTTATAACAGATCATACAAAATCTTTGGCTATGACTGGCGGCCTTAATGAAGAAAAACTTATAAAACAAGGAAAAGAAATTGACAAAATAAATAAGAAACTTTCTGGATTTACAATATTGAAAGGTGCAGAAGTAAATATTATGAAAGATGGAAAATTGGACATAAATGATAAATGTCTTAAAGATTTAGATGTTGTTGGTGCTTCTATTCATTCTAACTTTAATATGACTAGAGATGATATGACTAAAAGAATAATACACGCTATGGAAAATGAACATGTTGATATTTTATTCCATCCATCTGGCAGGCTTATACAAAAAAGAAAAGCGTATGAATTTGATATTGAGAAAATAATAGATGTCGCAAAGTCCACAGATACAATATTAGAGATAAATGGCCAACCTGAGCGTTTAGACTTAAAAGATGAGCATATAAGATTAGCTGTAAAAGCTGGTATTAAGTTGTGTATAGACAGTGATGCTCATGATAAATCTCACTTTCCTTTATTAGAATTAGGCATTGCTCAAGCACGAAGAGGCTGGGCAGAATCCAAAGATATTATAAATACACTAAAGTTAAAAGAGATGTTGAAGAAGTTGAAGAATTAACCAACTATATATTTAAATTTATATAACTTCTAAATAGTTACATATTTGGTGATATTAAGTATGTCAGAATTTTTAATAAGATTGGCACAAGTAATGAATGGAAAAAAAGTATATTTTGTTGGAAAAGAGGATGAAAACGGTTTAATACCAGCTGCAGGATTTCCAGCTTCTTTAGAAAGAGGTGTTCCAGGAATATACGAAGATATAGAAACAGCAAGATTTACACGAGAAATAATACGCACACAATACCCTGATACGGATATAGGAATTTATGAAATTGCTTCTAAAAAGGTTGAATAGATTTGAAAAGACTTGCATTTTAAATATCTGAAAAAACTAAACGTTTAATTCCTGAAGCAAGTGAGGAATTTTTTCAGGAGTTTGAACGTAAGAAAGCACTAATTCATAAACAGCTCTTTGTTCGCCTTCTGAAAGAAAATGTGATATTCTAGCGTTTCTTAAATAATCGTCCAAATATTGCGGATAATATATAGTCGTGTACAGAAAATCTAATAATTTTGGAACAGCTTCATGAGATAATCCCATAGATTTTAATTTCTCATAATTTACCCTATTCTCTACTGAATGAGCAAGTTCATGAACCATTATAGCTTCTTCAGGAATGTGGTAAGAAGTTCTACCTATAATTTTAGAAGCTTTACTAGAAGCAACAAAAATATACCTATCCCAGGGTTTTAACAGATCTCGCTGAAAACACTGAAACAGATCTGCATCAAAAAGATCTTGTTCAGTTAAGCTTGGTTTGGTTGTATCTATATAAAATCCTCTAGTTCCTATAGCTCGTACTAAAGCACTGAAATGTGTGATTATCTCGTCAGAAGAAAGTTCTTTGATATATAATCCATTTTGCTCTCTATAATCCATCAATTCTTTGTTTGAAACCAAAATAACTCTACCAAATGTGTATCTTTTAGAAGGATCTAATTCTCCTTGATGCTCTTCAACATCTGCATCACAATAAACAACAGGCATCTCTACAGGCCCTAATCTTTCTGCAACAAATTCAAAAGGCCTTGTAAATAATGTATGGTAATCCATGTTTGCTTTTAATCAGAAGTCTTTTTAAGTAGTCTGAAATAACTCTTCTTCCAAAGGTTTCATACCAAGAATCATGTTTTGAACCCATTTTCTAGGAAAGAAAACTCTTCCACCTTTTTTATAAAATACTCCATCTCTCTTTGCTTTATATGTAATTCCTCCTTCTGTATAGCCTGTAGCTAGCGCAGCTTTTGGACGACTTACAAGATCAGCAACCGCATATTTTTCTACATCATCTTCAGAAAAAAATGAAGTTTGGCCTAATGTAATTCTTCTTATAGTTCCTTTTCTTCCAAGAGAAATAATATACTGTTCACTATATCCAGTAATTTTTTTAGCTTCTTCTGATGTTATATATCCTTCAGGCTGTTGCTTTTTCTGTCTTGGTTTATGTTTTCTATATCCTGATTGTGGTTTTCTATAGTTCCCTACATCTTCTCTATTAACTTTATGAATTCTGCCATTAGAATCTGCTTCATATCTCATATCTCCAGCTTTTGCAAGCTGTCTATATCTCATCGGACAGTAGCCTCCTATTTTGCTGGCTTGATCTGGCGTTATATACGCTGATTCTAAAGGTCTGCAATTATTTTTCATAGCATTAGAATTAGAATCTTAAATATTTATAGTCATAATTTCTTGATAATTCCTTGTTTAGGACAAGTGTTGTTTAAAAAACATTTTGAACAAGATGGTACAGGTGCTTTGCATAGAGCTCTTCCATGAGATTTCATGTAAAATGGAATTGTTTTCCATTCGCTTTTTGGTAGGAGTTTCATAAGATCTTTTTCTATTTTTTCTGGGTTTGTATTATTTGTCAAACCTAATCTGTATGAGACTCTAATAACATGCGTATCTACTACAACTCCTTTTACAATATCAAAGCCGTTTTGTAGAATAGCATTTGCAGATTTTCTTCCAACTCCTGGAAACTCTATCAAATCCTCCATTGTATTGGGAACTTTTCCGTTATATTTTTCTACTAGAATTTTACATGCTGCCTTAATATTTTTAGCTTTGTTTTGGTAAAATGTGACTGGGTTTATTATAGTTTCTAGTTCTTTTTGATTTGCTTGCTCATAGTCTTTTGCTGTCTTATATTTCTTGAAAAGTTCTTTTGTGCATTCATTTACTATAATGTCTCTGGCTTGAGCTGAGAGTATTGTAGCTACTAAGAGCTCCAAGGGATTTAAGAAGTTTAGATAGTGTTTTGGATTAGGATAGTTCTTTTTTAGTTTGTCTAGGGCTTTGTTCATAAATATCTACTTGTATTTTTCGTTTGTTTCATAACTTTTTTTCTTTTTTGTTTCATATTGATTTTTAGAATTATATGCATTTATTGCAACTTTCATTATTTGATCAAAACCATATCCAGATTCTTGTTCTTTATAACCAGTTTTAGAATCTCCATACGGCTTTACTGGAGTAGACTGTTTTATCTTTTTTCCATAATCTTCTGCTCCTTTTTGAAGAGCTTTCTTTACTTCTAATTTTATAGATATATCCAAAGAATCAAATACTGGACCTAAAGCTATCATAAGCTCTTCTGCATCTTTTTCGCTAACATTCTCTATATTATTCAGAACTTTGAACTGAGAAGAGTTTGTTATATTCAAATCTCCTAAAGGCCTGCTTAATATAAGTAACCAACTCAAATTGGAATTCTTTATTTCGCTAGATTTTAAAATACCGTTTCTAAATGTTACAAAATCTATTTTGCATTTTTCAAATACTGTGTTTTCCAAAAATCCTCCATTAAAACTTCCATAAAATATTTCACAATTTATAAATTTTACATTTTTTATAATACAATTAAAAAATGTAACAAAATAAAGTCTTGAATTTTTTATTGTTATATTCTCCAAGTTGCTGCTTATTTCTGCAAACTGTAAATTTATATTAGAAAACTCTTTTTCTCCTGACTTGTATCTTTCCAATAATTCCTTACTTAGTACATTATCCAACATAATATACTATATTCACATAAGGAATTAAAAGATTACCATGATAGTTGAAGACATTAATATCTATATCATAATAATGTCTTCAGCATATAGTATATGACATCATACTATTCCACTTTGTTATGTCATATACTATAAATTGCCTTTATATGCTTTTACTTATAATTATTGTTATAAAATATGTAATAGGTGTGTAAGAAGTTTATTAAGAGTTTAGATTCTATAGATTAATTCTAGTGAACAAATTCTGAATTGAAATTTTTCTATCCCATACAAATTTTATAAAAAAAGATTTTGTAGAAACTCTATAAAATCTAAAAAATTAGGTGAAATAAATGGCTTTCGGAGGAAGAAGAGGCGGAGGCGGAGGTTTCGACAGAGGCCCTCGTGAAATGCACAAGACCGTTTGTTCAGACTGTCAAAAGGAATGTGAAGTTCCTTTCAAACCAGTCGAAGGACGTGAGGTATGGTGCAGAGACTGCTTACCAAATCATAAACAACCAAGAAGATTCTAAGTTCAAACGAAGCGTGTGAGTAAGAATTATTTTTAATAATTCGCTAACGAACTAGCTGAGAGCGAAAGAAAAACTTAAAATCGTTTTATTTTTTATTTTATAATTTCTATTTTATATTAAAGAATTATTTCTTACAGACAAACATACCAAATTCAGTTTTTTCTATTATTTTCTGGATTTTTATTATTTTTAGCTTCTTTCATCAATTTTTTCTAATTGTCATTTGATATTGGCCTTATTTAACAAATTTCAAACCTTAAATAGTTATATCAACTTATATATTATATCAATTGATATATAGGTGGGTAAGATGCAAATGCTAAAAGACAGAAAAGATATACTAAGATATCCTAGATTGGATACTGTTTTGATGGTAGAAGAGTTTATAGTTGACCATGGTGGAGAATATACAAAGACTTCTATGTGGAAGGCTTTGCCTAAAGGAGTAATGTATCAAACATTTTCAGTAATAATAGACTACCTATTAGAATGTGGAAAAATAGCTGTAGATAAAGAAGGTAAGATTTGCTGGATATATAATCCATAATTAGTTAAAAAATACATGAATAGACCTGATTTGAGGTGGACAGGAAAATGAAAGAAATATTTTTCGTTGATGATAAAGTAAAAGAATCATTTGATAAACTAAAATCTGGAACTACTGAAGAAAGAAAGTTATATGAGTTAGCTGTAATTCTAGAATGGATGGATCATAAAAATTATGAAAGAAGATTCAAGTATTAATTTATCTACCTTCATGATAAGCATGAAGTTTAGGAGTTATAGGAAAAGTTGCATAGTCTCTAGGAACCACCAATCTACCATTCCCATCTAAAAAATATTCAGGAACTCTATCAGTCAACAATCTATAAACATGTCCTAACATAGGATATATAGAAGCTGTTTTAGATCCTGTTACTTCACGCATAAATTCTCTTTGTGATTTATTACTCACTTTTCCATTTATTTCTGCAACTTGTATTTCAAAATCTTCTTTAATTTCATTTAATAATTGTCCTTGTATGTAATCTAATTCATTAGAATCTAGGAATACTATATCATAAGGTTTTTGACTAGATTGTGGAACATATGCACCATCAGCAACCACAAATCTATAAGATAATCCAGCTTCACGATCTGTAAATATAGAAGCTTTTGTATATCCTTGTGCAGTAGCAGCTAATTTTCCATTTTCATAGTTAAATAAATAATGAGTAACTCTAAGTAAATCAGGTTGTTTATTAGATCTTTGATCAAAACTTTCTGAAAACAATAACCCTATAAGATTTCCCCAATATTTCCAACTATAGGATTTTGTACAACAGTTATAGAACTATCCTGAATACCACTAGCTACATTCAATAATCTTACAGAAGGATCTAGTTCTAAAGTAGGATCTGTTTGAGTAAGCTGAGTTGGTCTTAGTGGTGCTTCTATTTCATTTACATCTAATGTAGTTACCATGAAGATAAATATCTTGAACAATATATTTAACCTTATAAGTGTGGGAAATATACTTGAAATACTGTGATTGGTTATGTTAGAAAACTTGTCAAATAAAATCAGAGACGCTTTAGGAAAGATCACCAAAATGGGTAGTGTAGATAAGCAAGCAGTTGATGATCTTGTAAGCGAGATAAAGAGAGCTCTCTTATCAGGAGATGTTAATGTACATTTAGCAGAGGAATTTGGAAAAAACATAGAGAAAAAATCTTTCGATAAGTTGCCAGCAGGTGTTACAAGAAAAGAACATGTTCTAAAAACAGTTTATGAAGAGCTTACAAACATACTTGGAAGTGAAAAGCCAGTTATTTCACTAAAACCTAAGAAAATTCTTTTATGTGGTCTTTTTGGATCTGGAAAAACAAGCACTGCAGCAAGAATAGCCAGATATTATAAAAAACAAGGTCTTAGTTGTGCTGTAGTCTGTTGTGATACAGTTAGACCAGCAGCATACGAACAATTAGAGCAACTAGCTAAGAAAATAGGAGTTCAGTTTTATGGTCAAAAAGATGAAAAAGACGCTCCAACTGTTTTAAAAAATCAGTTGAAAAAAATAAAGTCTGACATAGTAATAGTAGATTCTTCTGGTAGAGATGCTCTTGATAAAGATCTTATAGATGAAATCATAAAATTAAATGATATTCTAAAATCAGATGAAAAAATATTAGTTATACCAGCTGACATAGGTCAAGCAGCAAAAGTTCAAGCAGATGCTTTTCATAAAGCCCTTGCTGTAACAGACGTTATTGTTACAAAAATGGATGCAACAGGAAAAGGAGGAGGAGCTCTTACAGCATGTTATGAAACAGGCGCAAAAATAATGTTTATAACAAAAGGAGAAACCCCAGATGACATGGAAATATATGATCCTAAGAAATTCGTAGCTCGCTTAGTAGGAATTCCTGATATAGAAACAATAGTAGAAAAAGCAAAAGCAGCCGGTTTAGAAAGCAGTGCAAAGAAAATAATGAAAGCTGATTTTGACTTGAATGATTTTTATGAGCAAATAGCTGGTGTTGGTCAGGTAGGAAGCTTTTCTGGAATAGCAGATATGCTTGGAGTAGGAAATAAGATTCCAAAAGACCTACTTGAAAAACAGCAAGAAAAAACAAAAAAATGGAAGTTTATTCTTGATTCAATGACTGTTAAGGAGAAGAATAACCCAGATTTAATTGATGTCTCTAGAACTAAGAGAATTGCAAAAGGATCTGGAACATCAGAAGCAGAAGTAAAAGAATTTCTAAATAACTACTACAAAACCAAGAAAATGTCAAAGCAGCTGGGTCTATCAAAGATGAGACAAGGAGACATGTCAAAGCTTCTGAGAAAAGGAGGCTTGAAATTCTAGATTTATAGTTGAATGCATAACTATTTAGATAATAATTATAGTACGAAGCATAACTTTCTAGAATATAGATGCTTCGTACATATAGTTAGAACAAACATATTATAGTCTAGATAGTTTTGTTCATAACTATATACATTCAACATACATTCAAAGAATTCATATTCTTTGATGTGCCAGAGAATATATCGATATTCTCTGAGCATAGCAGTAGCATCATAATACTCTAGAAAATTATGCTACATGCTATATAAAGATTTCTGATTAATATGAGTTTGATAATTATGACAGAAAAAAGAAGTGAAACAAGATATAGAATGGCTAGAGAAAAAGGTATTGGTTTATTTGAAGAAGGAAAATATGGAAGTGCTAATATAGAGTTTAGAGGAGCTCTTACAACAGCAGTAAGGTATTCTTTAAGTGGTTTAATGATTAGAGAATCTGCAGAATCTTTATATGAATCTTTAATAGCAGACGCTAGATCTCTTTCACAAAGAAAGCAATTATCATCAGCAGAGGAAAGGGCAATTGAAGCCAAAAATATTGCAAGAGAACATCTAGATGTTGATAAGCAAATGAATGCTCTTAGGCTACTTAGAGAGCTGGATGAAACTCCTCTTTCATAATTTCTTTTAGTTGCTTATTAATCTTTGAAATCTATCTTTGATAGATGCAATTTCCATTTAATTCTGTTAGAGATTGTCAAAAAGATATGATGAGTGATATTGCATTTGCTGTACAAAACTCTAGTCATCTTATTGCTCATGCCCCTACTGGCATTGGAAAGACTATAGCATCGCTATATCCTGCTTTGGAGTATGCTATGAACAATGACAAAACAGTTTACTTTCTTACATCTAGACATAGTCAACATAAAATAGTTATAGATACTTTGAAAAAAATGAAGGAGTTTGGTGCAGGAGTAAAGGCAGTAGATATTATAGGTAAAAAATGGCTATGTTCTTATGATGTTGAGAAAATGGACAATAGCATGTTCAATAATTTCTGCACGTCTATGGTTGATAATAATCACTGTGTGTTCTATGCAGCTACTAGAGATAAAGTCTCTATAAAAGAAAAAGCTGAAAAGACTTTAGGAAAAATGCGACTAGAAAGTCCTATGCACATAGAAGATGCCAAAGAGCTTGCTGGAAAGAACTTTTGTACATATGAACTTTTGATAGAAGCTGCAAAATCCAGCAATGTAGTAGTAGGAGACTATTTTCATATATTCTCTCCTCTTTCTGGAAAATTCTTTAGAAAAATGGAGAAAGATATTTCAGATGCTATAATTATTGTAGATGAGGCTCATAATCTAGCTTCTAGAATCAGAAGTCATCTTTCTTCTAAAATAACTACACGTACTTTTAAATTGGCTATTGAAGAAGCAAAAGAATTTGGATATGATGAAACTGTGGATTCTTTGAAAAGACTTGAAGATATATTTAATTATCTAAAGAAAAACAAGTTAAAAATTGAGAAGGAAGTTTTTATTACTAAGGAAGATTTTTCTGATCTTATAGAAGATTTTACTAGCAGTGAGCAGCTTGCAGAAGATTTGAAAAACACCGGAGAAGCTGTGTTAAGGGAGAAAAAGAGATCTTTCATAGAAGCTGTAGGATTGTTTATAGAAAGTTGGATAAAAGGTCAAGATATTGGATATGCTAGAGTATTTTCTAAAGAATATGTTTATGACAAAGAACAACTTTCTTTGTTTTATAATTGTCTAGATCCATCAATAACAGCAAAATCTATAATAGAAAAGTCTCATTCTACAATATTAATGTCAGGAACATTGCAGCCAATGGAGATGTACTCTGACATACTTGGATTTGATGCTCAAAAGACTTTTATGAAATCATATACATCTCCATTTCCAAAAGAAAATAGACTAAACATAGTTGTTGATAGTGTAACTACATTATATAAAGAAAGAACAGAGGATAATGCAAAAAAGATAGCTTCTTTAGTAGAAATATCTTCTGAGAACATATTAGGAAATGTAGCAGTATTTTTTCCAAGCTATGAAATCATGAAAAAAATTAGTTCTATGATAAATATTAACAAGAGTGTTATAGAGGAAAAACAAGGTATGACAAAACAAGAAAAAGCAGACATGTACAAATTATTTGCTTCTTTTGCAAACAAAGAAGGCGCTGTTTTACTCGGCGTTCTTGCAGGATCTTTTAGCGAAGGAATAGATCTTCCAGGAAATCTTTTAAATGGCGTTGTTGTAGTAGGACTTCCTCTAGAAAGACCTAATAAAAATACAGAAGCTCTTATAAATTATTACCAGCAAAAGTTTGGAAAAGGAATGGATTATGGATATACTTATCCAGCAATGATAAAAGTAGTACAAGCAGCAGGCCGCTGTATCAGAACAGAGACTGATAAAGGAATTTGTATATTTGCTGACAAGCGCTTCCTTTGGAGTACATATAAAAAATTCTTGCCAAATGATATGAAAACAGTGTCTAATTTAGAACATTCATTATCCACATTTTTCAACAAGCAAGTGATAGCATGAATATTGAAGTAATTTTTATAGCACTAGGAATTTCTATGGATATCTTTGCAATATCTATAGCATTAGGATTTTCCATAAAGAAAATGATAAATAATGATATACTAAAAATTGCATTATTCTTTGGAGCATTTCATGCGATAATGATATCTTTAGGATGGCTTATAGGTTATGGATTCAGAGATTTTGTATCATCTTTTGGCTATGTTATAGCATTTGTAATTCTATTATTCATAGGAGCAAAGATGATATACGAATCAAAAGAACTGAAGTTAAAAAAATCTATAGATAACAAGTTTCTATTTATATTATCTATTGCAACAAGTATTGACGCGTTCTTTATCGGTACAAGTTTATCTATAATAAACGTTCCTATGATAGATACATCTGTATTTGTAGGACTTGTTGCATTTTGTCTCTCAATTATAGGCATATTTATTGGAAAGAAAATAGGTCATCTATTTGAAAATAAGATAGAGATTGTAGGAGGAATTATCTTGATATTGATTGCTATAAAACTTTTGCTTGAGAATATCTTTTATTATGAATAATGGATAGTTTGAAAGTTGAAAAGAATTTATAGTTCTTATATAATATTCTATTATGTTTGATATTTATTTCTCAAATAAATCTAGTAAGCAATATGATAGTTTTGAAGATAAATATAAAAAGCAGATTGAAGATTGCTTGAAAACTCTTATACTAGATCCTATTCCAGTTAAGAAATATGATCTCAAAAAACTCTCTGGAGCAGAAGATAGTTTTAGAATAAGGATAGGAAAAATAAGAATAGTTTATGTTATTTATTGGAAGATTAAAGAGATATTAGTAGCGAAAATAGAATTTAGAGAGACAGTTTACTGAAATTTTATTGTTCTTTTACTCTTATGTTCTTTTACAGCGTCTTTTATAGATTCTATATCATCTTTATCAGCTTTTTCACTGTCAAGAAGAGTTATCTCTAAAGAGATTATTTGTGATTTAATGCTATCTATTTCATTTAAAAGCTGTTTTTGATTTAACATAATAATTATTGTTAATGGATTTATTTAAGTATATATTAACAGAGAGATTTGTGGTATTATGGCTTTGATGGATATAGTAGATCTGAACGACAGTATCATAGGTCAGGCAGATTTTGATGATGTTTACGCTTCTATTAAAACAAAAAATCCAATGATATTCAGATCTGTTGCTATATTTGTTCTAAACTCAGAAAATAGATTACTTATACAAAAAAGAAGCAGTTCTGTAAAGGTGTCTCCTAGACTATGGGATAGCTCTGCAGCAGGTCATATAGATGTTGGAGAGTCTTATCTAGAAGCAGCTATCAAAGAGCTTTCAGAAGAACTAGGAATTAAAGCAAAAAAGAAAGATCTTATTTTTGTAGGAAAACTAGCGCCAAATAAAAATCTAATAAGTTTTAGTGTTCTGTATCTTATAAATTATAATGGACCTATTAAAACAAATGAAGAGGTTGAGAAAATAAAGTTTATATCAATAAATGAAGTTAAAAAAGATATTAAGAAAAATCCTAAAAAATATTCAGAACATTTCAAAATAATATTTAATCTTTTCATAAAGGGATATCATGGAAAAGGAAAAAACAAGAAAAATATGTCCTAATTGCCGTTCTGTATATATAGGACTATGGATGGGAACAGATCTTGGAATGAAATATCAGTGCAATGAATGCGGTTACATAGGCAACATAGTTATAGAAGAGCCTATTACTAACAGTGTAAAAGCTTCAAACTCTAAATATAATCATGGATCTAAAGTTAGAAAAGGAAAAGCTGATAAAAAGGCTAACAGAAGAAAGAGTTCTAAAAAGTCCTGATGTTATAGAAGCTTTCAGGAAAGTTCCTAGAGAAAATTTCGTCCCATCAGAGTATAAAAAATATAGTTATATTGACGAGCCGTTGCAAATAGGTCATGATCAGACTATTTCTCAGCCATATACAGTAGCCATAATAACAGAAGCTCTTGATGCTAAAGAAGGAAATAAGATTTTGAAAATAGGAACAGGTTCTGGATACCAGTCAGCTATACTGTCACAATTAATTGGCTCTTCTGGACAAATAATTACAATAGAAAGAATCCCTGAGCTATACGAATTTGCTAAAAATAATTTGAGAAAATATAAAAACGTAAGAACCGTTTTATCAGATGGAACATTAGGCTATAGAAATAATATACGTTCTGAAAGAACACAAAAGGAAATGAGGTTAATCTTCAAAGAACAGAATTCTTTGAGATGCCGAAGAATGTTTCGTTCTTCGGGCACAAGGAGAGAACCCTTAGATTCAAGTTCTATAAACTTGAAGAACAAGGAGTTAGAAATAACGACTTGGGTTTCATCTCCTGTATTTGATAGAATAATTGTGACAGCTGCAGCGCCAGATATTCCAAAACCTCTTACAGATCAGTTAAAACCAGACGGAAAAATGATAATAGTTGTTAAAAATGAAATGGTTCTTATAGAAAAAAATGACATAAGTTATCTTAAAAGAACGAGTTTAGGAGCATTTAGATTCGTTCCTCTAATAGGAAAGTTTGGTTTTAAGCAAAAATAGAAAAAACGAAGAGATGCAAAATGAAATGATGCCGAAGACATCTGACGATTTGCATCAATCTGCTTAAGCTGAAATTGGTTCAAGCAATTTCTGCTTTGCCAATTTGTTAACTTTCTGCTTGCATGCAAGACAGATATTTTTCCCATGTACTCTATCCACTAGCCTTGTTTTCTGACATTCTACGCATCTGGAAATGGTTAAATCCATTTTTTTACCTCAAAGTGCCTATTTTTAAAACTACTGTTACTTGCAATCATTCACTATATAAAGTTTGTGGTATTTTTTCAAGTTTCCCACATTTTTTGTACTCATTAGATAGTAAAAATTCTAACCAAGAAGACAAAAACACTGTTTAAATCTCTATAACCAGTAAACTTATTATATATTGTGATAAAATGTCTTTGAGAAATTACGCAGCAAGCCTTCTGTTAGGTCTTTATCTATTAAGTCCTACAGGCTGTTCTAGACAGCAACCTCCTATACAATTGCCAGTACCACCTTCTCCTAAAGAGTTTTCAGGAAAGCTAGGAAATGAAGAAGTATATGTATCAGAAAGATATCAAGATTCTGCAAATCCTTATAGATTTACAATGATTAGAATAAGAAACCCAAATGGTCAGATAGACATATATATAGACAAACATAGCGATGGAATAGTAGAAGAGCATAGAACAGTAGTAAACAGAAAAGGCCATTTCAATCCTATAACACATGATACAAACAAAACATTTAAGAAATATCTAGATGCAGTAAAGAAATAGAAAAACACCAATAAAAAATCTATATTAACCCCTTTTTCTAAATAGTTCTATGGGTTTCACTAGCAAGGCGAATTATAAGACGCTTTTGATAATATCTATATTTCTAGCAGCGTCCTTTTTAACAATTAGCATAAGCTATGCTGCTCCAGGAAATTCAAATACATTCCCAGGATCGCCACATCCAACAGATCTTTTTGGATGTCCTACAATGAAAAGCAGTAAATGTACCTGCTCTTCAGAAGTCAAAATAATAAGCAAGGAAGAGCTTAGAAAATTATTAAGGCAAAAAATTCTACAAAAATATATTGAAAAAGCAGAAATAGAAACAAATCTTGCAGCTCTAGAAGAAGGCTATAGAAATGTAAATACAGAGCATGATAAGGCATTTGAAAAATGGTATACATACAATTCCCTATTATCAAGATTTCGGCACTCTGATATAATGCCTTATGATAATCTAAACTTTGATAGCCAATTATTGCAATTTGCAAATGATCCTAGTTTTGATGCAATAATGGAACAAGCTTTTAATGTCAATACTTTAGGTGGAGAATTGGGAATAAATGGTGGATACAAAGAAGCCATAAAACTTAGTATAGTATCTTCTGTATTTGAAAACTATAAATCAGGAATGTCACCAAATGATGCAAATTATATACAACAACAGTTAGTTAATTATAGAAGTGATCTGCAAAAAGTATTTGACAATGTAGATACTACTGTAAGATCTCGTGACCAGATGTCTCTTGCAGTATCTAAATTAAATAATTATATGAAAAATCTTGACAATACTGCACTAGATACTATTGATTCAACATCTGTTTCTAATCAGGCTATTTCTGGTACAAAGGATGAGATAACTTCTATAAACAAAAATGGCATAAAAGCTGAAATGGACAAAAACTTTGCAACAAAAACAGATAGCACAATAGACTTTCTTAAAACTATAGTTAAAGGAATAAAAGATGGAAATATAAACGAAAAATTTAATGAAAAGTTTGGTAAACTAAGAAAAGATCTTTCAAAAGCAGTAAAAAATAATGAGAAAACATGGAGAGATAAAACAGACAATCTTCAAAAAAGATTAGATGAATTGAAAAAAGCTATAAAAGAAGATCGAGAAGATTTGGCCAGGGTAAATGCAGAAATCCATGGATTACAAAATGAATTATTATTTCTAAAGGATGACAAATCAGTCAGCTACAAGATAACATGCAAGGACGATGAGTATTTGCGGGATAAAGAGCATCCTGATGACAGTTTTGATATATCAACAGGATATTCTCAGTATGTTTTTGATCAGCAATCTGCTATTAAGAATGCATCTTCTTTGGTAAGAATTCCATTGATGTTTAATAGCTATATGAGATATGCAGCAGCTAAAAATAAGACAGACGTTTTGGAAGCGCTTAACATATATAATCAGCAATCTAGTATTTCTACACTGGATGAAAAGAAAATATATCTAGATTACTGGAATCCAGATAGTATTTACAAAGCAACAATATTCTCACCAATAAATAACTTAGTTCAATTGTCAAATGAAACAGATATTAATAAAATGAATACAATAATAGAAAATCAATTATTATATATGAATAGTTTACAATCTATTTCATCAACTCCTAATATAGCAGTTTTAAGGTCAGGATATCAAAGCGCTGTAGTTAATATCCTAGGATCTATATACGAGCCAGTTGGCTTGATAGATAGAGACAATCTAGATAGTCTAAGTCTTTATGATACATTGATAATCCCATCAGGAGCTCTTGTAAATAATAATGATCCATTCTTCAACACAAAACTTAAGGATTATGTAGAAAATGGAGGAATCATTATAGTGTTCTCTCAGGTTCATGGATATGATTATAATGTTCTGCCTAGTGGTGAAAATATAGCAGGATATGGTTATGCAGAAGATGTTTTATGCCAGGAAAATTCTATAACACTTTCTGAATATAACCCAATACTTTCTTCATTAAACCTATCAGGAAACCAACCTAAATTATCTATAAATGTTGACGGATATTTCACAAAATGGCCTGATAATGCAGCTATCTTATTAAAAAGAACAAAGAACTCAATGCCAGTAGCTATATCATATACATATGGAAAAGGAACTGTTATAGCAACTGGTCTATATGACGATTATGCATTTCAACAGCATTCTTCTACAGTGCAAGGTATTGACTTGATAAAAAATATTGCATCTTGGGCTAAATATCCAGATATGACAACGCAAAACATAGTTTTCAATACACAATCTTCTTTGCAATTAAACATAACAAATCATGCAATTACAAACACAACTTCAATTGTAATAGATGTTGTTGATCCAGACAGAGCAGTAGAATCATTTACATTCAATCAAGAAATTTCTAGAAACGAGAAAGAAACAAAAACAATAAACTTAACATACACTCCAAAGAAAAGAGGATTTTACTATATAGATTACAGACTTTTAGATGCAAATGGAAACATTATTGAATATAAATCAGATGCATTCCGCTTTACATCTACAGATATATTCAAAACAGATTTTGGATATTCAAAAGCATCTGATTTAATATTTGCAGTGCAATCAAGTTCTGACAAATATCCTGCAGGAGGAACTGCTAAGTTTGATATTAAAATTTGGAATAAAGCAGACAGGGAAAGAACTATAGATATTAACTGGGAATGGATACATAATGGTAAGAATAGATTAGGAACATTTACATTAAAGCCAAATGAAACAATCACAATTCCATATGTTTATGAAAACATTCCAGATAGCGGAATATGGAGATTCTGGGTATTTTTCTATGAAAATGGTCAACACATAGGAACAGATAGTATAGGAGGCAGTGTATTTAAACCAGCTGTATCTTTGTCAATAGATGCTGAAAAATCAGAATACAAATACAATGATCAGGTAAAATATACAACAAAAGCTGCAAACTTAAGACCAACAGCTTATAATGCTACAATAAAAGTAAAAGCTCTAAATCCAAATAATCAATTAATTTATTCAAATAGTTTTATCGTGGAGATGAAGCCAAGCGTAACAAATAACATTACAGATATGTTTACAATTCCAGAAGGATCTGCTATAGGAACATATCAACTGATTGCAGATGCCTATGATGAAAAAACTGGAGTACAAAGAATAGGGTCAAATTCTTTTGTATTTGAAATACCTTCTGCTTATACTCTATCATTAAAATCAGACAAGCCAGGATTTGTATACAGAATAAGAGATAGTGCTTTGCTGACTTTAGAATTAGGAAATTCAGTTCAAACTTTGATAAACTCTTCCTATAATATATCAATACCAGATCTAAGTTTCTTAGTAGAGAAAAAAATTAACTTAAAGTTAGGAGAGGTTTCTACAGAAACATTTAGTCTTCCAATTCCAACAAACTTACAGCCAGGAAAGCATCAAATATCTATAAAAATAGTTTATGACAACAGAACAAAGTTATACAATTTCTTTATACCAGAATCATTGATAGATGCAGAATTCCCTAAAGATAGTTATAACATTGGAGAAATAGTTTCAACAAAAGTAAAGAATATAGGTGGTGTAGATACAGATGCAGTTTGCTTGCTTAGGTTATATGATAAAAATACAATAACTGCTTACAGCTTGGATACTACTAAAACTATTTTAGCAGGATCATCACAAAGCATAAATTTTACTGTTCCTAATTTAGCAGATGGATCATATTCTTTGGTTTTGTCATGCCAAAACATGAGGACAAATGCCATATCATCGTTTACAAAATCTTTGAGCATAGCTGGAGTTAAAGCTTCCCTAGATCTATCGACATCAAAGAAAATATACAGGCCAACTGAAGCAGTTTCAGCATTATCAAAAATATCTTCTGCTGCGTTGACAAATGCAAAACTAGAATTAAAAGTTGAAGGAGTTTCCTCAGGATCTTCAAACTTTGCAGAAGCATGGAAAGCAGGAGGAAATTCCTATAGCTCATTGAACAATCCAGTAAAACTAGCAGTAGATAGATTAGGAAATATCTATGTAGCAGACTGGACAACAAGAAAAATACACAAGTTTGATAAGGATGGAAATTTCATTACAGCTTTCAATCCATATGATGAAAACAATAACCCATATTTATCAAGGCCTTATGGACTGGAAATAGTAGGCGATAAGCTTTATGTTGCAGATTATGATAGAAGCTATGTAAGGGTTTTTGATCTTGATTTGGATATATCTTCAAGATATGTTGATGGAAAATTTAGCCAGGCAATGAAATTTAATAGCGGAAATTATATTGAAGTCAAGAATAGCCCATCAGTTAGCATAACAGGTCCTATTACAGTAGAAGCTTGGGTAAATCCTTCGAGATTTAATTCATATAATCCTATATTTTCAACCAACAGTTTTGGAATTGAGAGATATTCTAGTGGAGGATTAGCTTTCTGGTTAAATGATGGAACATCTTGGAAAGAAGCGCATTCATCAGGAGATATTCCTTTGAATAAATGGACCCATGTAGTTGGAGTATACAACGGAACTAATATAAAAGTTTATATTAATGGTGTGCAAAGTGGAACAACAACAGTTTCAGCAAGCCCAACCTCAATAACATCTCCTATTTTTATTGGGCATCATTTGACTGAAGATGGATCAGGAAGATGGTGGTATGGATCTATTGATGAAGTAAACATATACAACAGAGCATTGACACCAGCAGAAATATTGTCAAGAAATTCTTCCCTTGCTTCAATACCAGGAAATGTTCTTTCTCTTCACTTGGACAACCCAGAAGTTTCTTCTTTAGAAATAAAAGATTCATCTTCATTAAACACAGCATACTATCGTGGAGCAACATATAACATGTCATTTGACCAGACAAACATGGACAGACCAAGAGCAATAAAATACTACAATGGAATTTTCTTTGTATCAAACAACGAATGGAGAATAAATGAATTTAACTCTTCTGGAAATTGGATAGGAGAGATCCGCGAAGGCAACAATGGATTCAAAGGTCCTCAAAGCTCTGAAGCAATTGCATTTGACTCAAACGGAAATATGTATATAGCAGACAATGTCTTTAAGCAAGATGAACGAAGAGGAGGTATATATATATATTCAAACAACATGCAAAAGCTTGCTTCAATACAGCAAAATGGTTCAGAGCAAGGAGCTTTTGGCTCATCTAGCTGGACAGGTCCTCAAGGAGTAGAAGTAGACAACAAAGAATATGTTTACACATTAGATAGAGTAAACTGTAGAATACAAAAATTCTCTCTAGATAAAGTTTTAGAAAAGCAAAAAGTTGTTGATAGCAGTTCTTTTGCAAATAGCGGAACAAATTACGGAGGATTTTATAGAAATGGAAAATTCAACAATTCTTTTGAGTTTAGATATTCAGGAGATCAAGGCGGTAGTTATGTTATAGTTGATAATAAGGAAATAAAAGACTCTTCTGAAAATTCAAACAACGGATATAACATCAGAGCAACTTATACTGATGGAAAGTTTGGAGATGCTTTGTCGTTCTCAAATAATTATATAGTGATTCCAGACAGCTCATCATTAAAACCAAAATCTGCAATAACACTTGAGGCATGGATAAAGCCATCGCAACGAAACAGTTGGACTAAAATAATTTCAAAAGATTATAGAGCAGATGGTTCATGGAATAACCCTTACGCAAGTTATGCTTTAGCAGCTTCTAATGATAATGGAAAACCGTATTTTGATCTTACTACAAATGGAGTTATATCATCAGTAATAGCAAACACAGCTCTTGAAAATGGTAAGTGGTATCATGTTGTTGGCGTTTATAATGGAACAAACATGAGTATCTATATAAATGGAGTATTGGAAAACACTACTGCAAAGTCAGGAGATATAGATTATCATGCACAGACATCTGATATTTCAATAGGAACTAGAAGCCCTTACACTGTATCAGAAAATTTCATAGGATCTATTGATGAAGTAAACATATACAACAGAGCATTGACACCAGCAGAAATATTGTCAAGAAATTCTTCCCTTGCTTCAATAACAGGATCTGTCTTGACATTGCATATGGACAAGCCTGCTGCTGCAAATCCTTTAGAAATAAAAGATGCTATTACAATAAGCGCATGGATTTATCCTACAGAGTTTTCTGACAGTATAAAAAGAATAGTTACAAAAGGCGCTAGAGAAGATTATGCAATTAGAATGCAAGGCAAGCGTCTATGGCTTTACTTTAACAAAGAAAGTCAATATTATATCACAAGATCTGACACAGACATTCCGGCAAATAAATGGTCCCATGTTGTAGGCGTTTGGAATTCTACTGATCAAAAACCAAGAATATACGTAAATGGAATTGAGACAGGATATACAGGTCAAGATTCTTTGACAGGCCCTCTAAGTTCAACAGGAGATTTGGCAGTATCAAGCAACGGTGGAGAAGCATTTAGAGGAAAAATAGATGAACTTTCAATATATAATAGATCTTTATCTTTAGATGAAATAAAAAATTTATATGAATCAGGATTTAATACAGTTGTAAATTCTGTATCTGGAAATAATGGAAAAAGTCCTGCAACCCTAAAATCTACTGACGGAAAATTCAACGAAGCACTTGCTTTTAACAGAGCTGATAATTATATAGCAGTTTCTCATAATAACTTGGATATGACAACAGACCTGTCAATTTCATTATGGGTTAAATTAAATCAGCTTAAAAATCAGGGCTTTGTAATGAGATCAACAAATGGCTATGGACTTTACATGTACGCTTCTGGAAAAATAGGATTTGGAAAAATTGGTGTTGATGAAATTCAAAGCAATGCAACTTTAGCAACAGATACATGGTATTATATAACAGCAGTTCATACAGGAGGAGTTTCAAAAATCTACATAAATGGAATAGAAGATAATTCAGGAACAAAAGCAGACTTCTCTGTATTGAATTCAGACGTCTTTATAGCAGGGCATCCTAATGATGCAGGATGGGTTATAAATGGATCTCTAGACGAGCTTAATGTATTTGGCAGATCATTGACTCAAGATGAAATCACCGCGCTATATACAAAAGGACCTTCTGCAAATGTTGTAGGATCAGTCTTGGCAATGCATATGGACAAATCAGACTTAACTACTTTTGTTTCTCAGCCAACTCCTTCAAACCCAGTTTTACTTTTACATTTTGATGACCTTCCTAGTTATGTTTCAAGTAACTACACATCATGGGGAAGCTGTGAGAAAAACAGCACAAACTTTGGCCAAGCATCAGGATTAGAATATGACAACACATCAGACACACTGCTCGTCGCAGATACAGAAAATAGCATGATAAGAAGATTTGATTTAAATGGAAATTTATTAAAAACATTCCCAAGTAGTCCAAGAGTAGCAGATGCTTACACACCTTCTGTAAAAAAATACGTTTACATTTTAAACACATACGATGACGATGGAAGAAAATGGTATGTGATGAAATATGATAAAAACGGCAATTATCTTGCAAAATATGATATAACAGACAGTATAACAAACCGACATCAAGTTTTATCTTTAGATCAATTTGATGATGGAAATTTCACAGTAGCAACAGGAAGCCTTGATTATGATTGGAGTCAAGTTGTAGAATTCTCTGAAAACGGAACATTTATCAGAAGATGGGATTCTGGAAAGGTAGGTAGTTGTGGATGGGCTTGTAGAATTGGTTCTGGTGCAATGAGAATAATTGGAAATATGATATATGAAGTAAGAGGAGAAAACGATTATGGACTTATCTATATATGGTATCCTAACGGAACTTTGATGAGAACATTGAATACAACAAGCGGATCAGGAATAAATGGAGATATAACAATGGATTCTCTAGGAAACTTTTATGCTATTCAACAAGGCGTCTGGTCAGGAGAATGTCAAGGAACATCAAGCGATTATAGAATAAGAAAGTTTTCAAGTGCAGGAACTCCTTTAAGCAAAATCTATGAATTGCCTAGAGGACCTTGTGGCAGAGCTGGATATAATCTAGCTACCATAACAATTCTTGGAGATTACTTGTATTTGGCAGATGAAAATACAGGAAACATAACAAAGATGATGCTTAATGGTACTATCGTATCTAAAACAAATATCCCAACAGGAATACGTGACATTTCTTCATACGACGGAAGCTTGTATATAACAGACACATCTGGATATGTGAGAAAATACCAATCAGGCGGAGGAAGCGCTTCAGACATATCATACTCAAGTACATTTAATATAAAAGACAGCTACACAGCCAATAATGTAATAACTCCAGGTTCTGCAGGATTGTACAAAGTAACAGCAACTCTGTTATCAGACAAATCTCAGATATTAGATCAAAAAGTTTCTGTATTTTCAGTATCTGACAAAAATATATCATTAATATTAGAAACAGACAAGCAAGTATACAAACCAGGAGAAGACGTGTTAGTAAAAGCTACAGCAACAAATGATGGAAACTATGGACAGTATACATTATCTATAAACAAGGATAGTAGCAAAATATATGAAAAAACAGCAACTATAAACAAAGGAGATTCATATGAATATGCTATATCTACAAAATCTAACTCAACATTCAGCTTAACAGCAAGTATAGGAGGAGCTAATTATACAACTCAGATAAAGATACAAAATCCAGCTGTTTCTGCTTCTATAAATGCTCCTAGCATTGTAAACAGATCTTCATTTGTAGTAGGAGTTCTTCTTACAAACAATGCAAACGTATCTGCATCTGAAACAATATCAATAGGTCTTGATTCAAAATCCCTTGTCTTGCTACCATCTGAATCAACTTTGGTCCAATTCAATTTATCAATAACAAAAGACACTCTAATAAATATTACTCTATCAGGTGATGTTTCAGCACAGTATCAAAAATCCATAGTATTTGGAGAAAATGTTAGAATTAATTTGACAAATCAAACTTTCTTATCTCCAGGAAAGAAGTCAATAAAATTTTCAGCTAAAAATAAAGGAGTCTTAGACTCTAACGTAGATATAGTGTTCTATGCTATAAATGATAAAAATAAACAAATCCTTGCAAAATCATTATTTATTCCTAAAGACCAGACAGTTGATGACGAAGTTGCATTTGATCTATTACCAGGTCTTTATAATATAACATACCAAACAGATTTTGAAACAAATTCTGCATCAATATTAGTAGCATCTGATCCTGTCTTTGAAATAACATCAGCACCACAAAACATAATATTAGAAATAGGTAAAGATGTTTCAATACCATTTACAATTAAAAATACAGGAGCATCTTCAGGCAAAACAGAAATTAAGCTAGATCCATCAGGATTAATAGAAGATTCTAACTTTTCAAAATCCTTGTTTTTGGCTCCAGGAGAAGAACAGTCTGTAATATTTACCTTTTCTGTACCTAATGATATAGAAGAAAAAGCATATGAAATGTATTATTACTTTAACAACAAAAAATACATACTTCCTTATCAGTTAAATGGTATAAAAATATCTGCATCAGCTTCTTTAGATAAAAATGTTTATCAAGAAGGTGACATAGCTTTATTGACATTTGTTGTAAAGAATGAAAAGAGCAATCCTATAGAGTTATTCTCTAGAGTAAAATTCACTAACTACGATCAAAGAATAGAATATAACTTAAGCGCCGGAGAGACAAAAACACTTACATTTAACATTCCAACAAACTTCTCTCTAGACAATAAAGTATTTTATTCAGTGTATCACAAAGATGGAAGATCATTATATATAAACACAAGCTACATCCACAAGAAAACAGGAAACATAACGCTGTACACAGACAAACAATTATACAAAACAGGAGAGTCTGTAAGAATACTTGTTAATACAGACAAAGCTATAAACATGACAATACAAGCACCTAAATTCAATAAAAATGAAATAATAAACGGTGCAGCTGAATACCAATTCGATCTTCTTGATAAAATGACAGGAACTTATTACATAAACTATTCTGATGCTTCAGATCCAAGTGTTATTTACTACTACCCATTTGATGTAGATGGATTCAAGACAACTGTTAATGAATTTACTTTAAACAAATACATATTTAATGCAGGCGAAAACATAGTTCTAAATTTTGTTGTAGACTCTACAAAAGCAGTAAATATAGCTATGAATATAGATCTTTTGACATCAACAGATAAATCAGTTCTTCAATTCAGTAAAAACCTCGCTCTTGTAAAAGGAAAGAATTATATTGAGTTATCAATACCTATAACATCCTCAGTTTCTGGTATACATAAAATAAGGTATTCATTAGACACTTCTTTATCAGGACATTCTCCAGTAACACTTGGACAAGGAGAGTCTTACTTGCAAGTAAATCTTCTTCCTATTAACATAACATCATATACTCCAATGATAGACACTACTGCAAAAGAAGTTATATTAAAAATGTATACAAACAGAAACGCTACTTGTAGATATTCAACAACACCAAACACACCTTTTGAGGCTATGAAATAATGAGAAACCTATCAGATAATAGTACAGAAAAGACTAAGCATAGTAAAAGATTACTAGCCATAGCTATGCTAATCATAATCGCAGTATTAGTTGTATCAATTCCATTTATGCAGCAATTTTCTAATCCAGAAGGAAAGTTTACTACAGATTTAACACCAGGAGTCGTAGTATCAAATGGAACAGAACATTCTCTATATGTTAAAAATGTTCAGTCAGGAACTTATAATTATTATGTTAAATGTGCAGACGAATCTGGAAATGCAACAAGCGACTTTCCTATAACTTTTGATGTTAGTCTTCCACAAAGCGGTCTTCAAGCATCTACAAAAACCTCTTTCTCATCTTCAGGAGGTGGCGGTGGAGGCTCTATAGCAACATCAACAGCTTTACATTCAAAAACATTTGATCAAATACCTGAATCAATAGGTGCTGATAAAATAACAGTACTATCTGAAAAAGATTTGACAAATACAGTGCTTAGTATAGATAATATACAAAAACCATTAGATTTGGAAATGCCTTCTATAAATGTATATAGATATTTGGCTATAAAGTTGTCTGACCAAACTGAAAAAGATGTCTCAAAAGCATCTATTAGTTTTAAGGTTGAAAAAACATGGGTTGATTCCAATTATATAGATAAAACAAAAATATACCTTAACAGATATACTGATAGCTGGACTAAACTTAATACAGTCTTGCTTAAGGAGGATTCTCAGTTCTATTATTATCAGACAGATTCTCCAGGATTTTCTATATTTGCAATAACAGGAGATATAGATCCATCTAAGTTGAAAAGTGAAATCCCTATAGTAATACCTATAAAAGAGGAGAAGCAGTCATCTAGCCAATCAACACAAACATATCAAGCTCCTAAGATAGAAACGCCTTCAATGTCATTCTCCATAGAGTTAATAGCAGGAGTTATAGTAGCTATAATAATCGTATTGATTGTTATAATATTTCTAAGAAAAAGACACCATGCTGAACAAATAGGGTCTTCTAACAAAGGATTCTAAGAGATTGTTAATATATATTAACCAGCATTCCATAATTTATTATAGAAGATAGAAATAGAGGTTATAGATAGATGGAAATGAATATATTTTCTCTTGTAGTTTTTGGAATAGGTGTAGTAGCTCTTCCACTAATTTTTATGAAGCTTGTAAGTCCAGAAGCTGTCAAGAAAAATCCTGGATATGGTTTTGTAATTGCAGCATTTTTTACATTGATAGGATTTCTTGCAGCATATTTTATTTTCTCAGTAGCGCTTAGCATGGCTATGTTAGCATTTGCATCTTTGCTAATGCTGCCTTTTTTGGTGAAGTTATTAGATCAAGACGCATCTGAAAAACCAAAAGAAGAAGCTACTGTAAAAAATTTCACAGCAAAGTCATTTGGAGACATATTAAAAAAACATGAAACCCTGATAACATTTTACATGCTTCTATTTTTTGGAATGACTATTGAATATATGTTTTTATATGTCTTTCTGCCTCCTGATATAACTAAGTCTGCATTTTCCCAACAATTAACTCTATTTGGTCCAACAGGTCATTTTGGCCTTCCATATGCAGACATTTTACTAAATAATTTGCAGATATTGTTCATAGCTTTTGTACTATCTATATTCTATGGAGCTGGATCTATATTTGTCTTAGGTTACAATGCTAGTATAGCTGGCGTCATGTACGGAGCTCCTTTTAAAACATTGATATGGGGAGCTGCTGCAGCAGGGCCTTTCTACGCTCATCTGCTTTCCTATGTTCCTCATACTATTGTAGAAATAATGGCCTATCTTTTTGCAGCAGTGGCCGGTGGGATATTAGTAAGTCGTAGAGATGAAGATATTCTAGAAGCTACGTTCTTATTCTGTATAGCCATAGCTTTGATTTTCTTCGGCTGGTATCTAGAAGTTACAGTGCCAGGTAGTTTTTAGCAATTTTACTAGTTAGTCAACAAACAGCATTTTATGCTTTTTAGAGGCTATTTTTAACCTTTAGCGCTTTCTATAATAATTATTGGGTTTTGTGATTTAATGAAAAAAACTAAGAAAAAAGAAAAAGAATGGCATAATTTTAATAAAGATGAACTTTTTGACAAGTTGCATTCTAGTACAAACGGCATAAATGATTATGAAGCAAAAATAAGGCTTGGTAAAAAAGAACCAATTATTGATAATACTCCTATGCCATTCTTCAGGCAGGTGAGAAGAATTCTTATAATATTACTCTTCATATCGTCTATATACTTTATTTTTGTTGGATATTTTCTTGAAGCTGCAATAATTGTAGTCTTTGTTCTTACATATGTTTTTTTAAACATAATAAGGTCAAAAAAAATAGATACACAGACATCTCTTGTAAAAAATTCAAATATGTTAAAAATAGAAGCTGTTAGAAATGAAGCGAGAAAACAAATATTATTTGATGAAATAGTTCCAGGCGATTTGATTTTTATTAAAAAAGGAGACATTGTCCCAGTACATTGTAGGATAATCGAGAATTCAAATATATCTATGGACGAATCTATAATAAAAGGAGACAAAACATCTGTCTATAAAATAGATAATTCTTTGGAAAGCATAGAGCTTCCAGAAATAAATAACATGTTATTTCCAGGATCTGTAGTTTTATCAGGAAGCTGTACTGCTATAGCTGTACATCATTGTAAAGAAATAAAAAAAGATTATTCATCATTTTTTCCAATTAAAATTAATATAGTTCTTGGAGTATTTTCTATATTTGCAGCCGCAGCATCTATATCAATAGCACATTTGGTTGGATTAGCGCCAAGAACATTATTCATATCAGCACTTTCATTTGTAGTAACACTTCTTCCAGAATCTTTCTATTATAAAAAAATAGCAAGCTCTTTAGATAATAAACTCCTGGAAAATGGAGTTGTTGTAAGAACTCCAGGAATAATAGATGATCTACAGTCTGTATCAGTATTATGCATAAATAAGAGAAGCCTTGTTGACGGAATGTCAGTAAAGAAAATATACATAAATGATATGCTAGTTGATATAAACGGTAGTAAGCTTATCTATCAAGGAAGACAGATAAATCCAAAAAGATTTGAAGATATCCAGCTCTTGTTAGCTTCAGGACAATTATGCAACAATTTTGGAATAAATGGTAATAAAAATCCAGTAGACGAAGCTTTGCTATCCGCATCAATATCAATAGGACTGAATGATCTTAGAAACAGTTATAAAAGAGTAAAAGAATCTGAATTTGATTCTGAAAAGAGCATGATGTCAGTAGTGTATTCTGTGAAGAATAAAGAAATTCTTTATGCAAAAGGAGCTGTTGCTGAAATTCTTAGAAAATGCTCTTTCATATATGATGCAGGAGGTATTAGAAGAATAAGAGCAGTTGATGTGAAGAAAATTATAGATATAACTAATTCTATGGAAAAACAATCTATGGAAGCTATAGCATTTGCAACTAAGAAAAAAGCTGAAACGATAGACAATGAAAAAGATCTTATATTTATGGGAATACAGGCGATAAAACTCAATATAAAAACAGATTTAATCAAGCTAATAGACAACTGCAAAACTTTTGGTGTAAAAGTATTATTCATTACAGGAGCAAAAAAAGATCTTGCAGAAAACATAGCAATATCTATAGGATTAACTGGAAAAATAGTATCAGGTTATGAAATAGATAGAACTACAAATGTTCAGTTAGATGAATACTTGGACAAAGTTCATATATATTCTAGTATATCACAAAGACAAAAGCAAAAAATTATAGAAAGATTAAAGGAAAATGAAAATAAAGTTGCTGTCGTTGGGTCTGATTTATCAGATATACTCTCTCTAAAATTAGCTGATGTAAAAATTTCTTTAGAAAATTCAGATAATATTGTAAAAGCAAACAGTGACATAACTTCAAAAGATCCGCTTACTCCAATAATTCTTGCAAGAAAAGAATAATGAAATGTTATATATTCAGAAAAACAAAAGAATCTTATGGAAAACGAAAAATATGCAAGCTACGCGTGTGAATGTAATGAACTAGAGGAGCGCGCAAGATTCTGGTGTATTTATGAATGAAAACGAAAAATACCCATCTTATTTTACAGGAGTTTTTATATTATATCTAGTAGTATTAGTTTTATCACTTACTATAATACCTGCAGGATTCTATATAATTGACCATATTTTATTGATGTTGATATTAGTTGCACCTATTATTGTATTTGTGTTTTATCTTATAGAAAAGCCTCCAATAAACCAGAAATTCATGAGATTTTTGTTTGTCTTTCTGGGTCTTTTTGCAGTCTTTATAGGTCTTATTCTTACTTACATGTTTTTCTAGTTGTATATAGAAATACGAAAATTTATCTGCAACGTTAGGAGACTCTTTAAAAAGTCCACTTTCTAGAATTTTAAATATAGAAATTCTTTATAAATAGCTGAATTATAAAATAGTCTAATGATTTTACCAAATTACAAGGATGGAAGCATACTTAATCTTATGAGTACTATACAGACAAATTTTGGCCAAAAATCAGAATACAATAATTTAAAAGAACTTTCTTCAGATGAATTAAAGTCAAATAGTATAATTATATTTACTATAGACGGATTAGGACATGATTATGTTGAGAATAATAAAAAAAGCTTTCTTTTCAAAAATCTAAGAGGAAAAATGACAACGGTTTTTCCTTCATCGACAGCGCCTGCTGTGACAACATTTTTCACAGGAGTTTCTCCAGCAAAACATAATATAATGGGCTGGTATATGTATGCAAAAGAAATAGGTACTATAATACTACCCTTTCCGTATCTGACAAGGCTTGGAAGAATATCTGCGGGAATAAAGCTAGATGCTAGGGATTTTTTCACACAGTCGACGATCTTTGACAAAATAAAGAATTCTTATATTGTTGTGCCAGAAGACGTAATAAACATGGATTATAATAAAATATTGAAAGGAAAAGCAAAGAAAATAGGATACAAAGGCATGAATGATTTCATAAGAAAGATAAAGAACATTCTTGAAAAAGATAAAAAAAGAAAATTTATCTATGCATATTATCCTGATTTTGATATGGTTTGCCATATATATGGAAAGAAGAGCAGGCATGCTGCAAAGCTTTTCAAGAAACTTGATAAAAAGCTAGATTCTTTTACAAAAAAAATAAAAGACACGAGTATTATTGTAACGTCAGATCATGGCCATATAGACACAGACGAAAAGAAAACAATTATTCTTAATAAACATCCAGAGATTTTGGAATGCTTAGAAAGACCTTTATCAGGAGAACCTCGTGCAGCTTACTGTTATATTAAGATAGGAAAAGAAAAGAAATTCGAAAAATATATTGGATCAAAACTTTCACATGCATGTGAATTATATAGAAGCAGAGAATTGGCTAATCGACGTTGGTTTGGTCCTGAAAAACCATCAAAGAAATTATTGGAAAGAATAGGAGATTATGTTCTTGTTATGAAGGAAAACTATATAATAAAGGATATTATTATAGGAGAAGTTGACAGGCATCTTATAGGCAATCATGGTGGCACAAGCGCTGAAGAGATGTTTGTGCCTTTGATTGTTATAAAGAAATAATTCTATATACTTAAATAAGTATCTGCACATATTATACTTAGGTGATTGAAAATGGTAAATATGACATTAGCTATACCAGAAGATTTGAAGAAGATAATGGACAAGCATAAAACAACAAAATGGAGTGAGGTTGCTAGAGAAGCTATGTGGGATCAAGCCAAAAAATTAGAGTTAATGGATAAGTTGGTTTCTAATAGCAAGCTTACAGAAGAAGATGCATTGGAGATAGGTAGAAAAATAAAACATGGAATTGCAAAAAGACACGGTTTGATAAAATGAGACTAGTCATAGATACAAACATGATTATTTCGGCACTTGTTAGAGATGGAAAATGTAGGGAAATAATAACAAGCAATGAGTTTGAATTTTTATCTCCAGAGTTTGTATTAGAAGAAATAGATAAATATAAAAAATATATATTAGAAAAATCTGACATGTCAGAGCATGATTATTTACTTCTAATAGAATTTATATTCAGTAAAATAAAGATAGTTGTTCATGAAACCTACGAAAATAAATTAAAAGAAGCTGAAAAAATAATGGAGGAAGATAAGAAAGATGCACCATTTGTAGCTTGTTATTTATCTTTAAACTGTGATGGAATCTGGACAAATGATTCTGATTATGATGGAAAGAAAGAACTAAAACTCTTTTCTACAAAAGATCTTATTGATATTATTGAATATTGAGTTGATTTAGTATGGGACAATTTGAAATAACATTTTTAGGAACAACAGCAGGAGTGCCTACAAAGCACAGGAATCATGCTTCATTGTATGTAAAATATCAGGCTGAGAGAGAATTTGTATGCTTGCTTGATTGTGGAGAAGGAACTCAAAAACAGATATTTTCTGCTGGATTAAATTTCATGAGAGTAAGTGATATTTTCATAAGTCATTGGCATGCAGATCATTTTGCAGGTCTTTTAGGACTTATAGAAACAATGAATCTAGAAAAAAGGCAGGAAGAATTGAGAATATATGGGCCAGAAGCAAAAAAATTTGTGCCTATATTACTAAGTTTAGGATATAGCACAAAAGATTTCTCTATCAAAGCAATTAATGTAGAACACGAAGGAACTGAGCTTCAAACTCTCCTAGATAATGAGGAATATTGTGTACAAGCAATACCGATGAAACATGGTGTTCCAGCTGTTGCATATGCAATATTAGAAAAAGACAAGATAAAAATAAACAAGGAAAAGGCCAAGGAGTTAGGACTGCCTGAAACAGGACCTATATACAAGAAGCTAAAAGACAACGGAATGATTGTTTTCAATGACAAGGAGATATTATTGGAAGATGTTTCTCTTATTCAATTGGGTAAGAAAATAGTTTATTCTGGAGATACTTTGCCAAATAAAAATATAATAAAAATTTCTAAAGATGCAGATTTACTTATACATGATTCAACATTCTTTAGCGAAGACAAAGAAGAGAAATGGCGTCATACAACACATACAGAAGTATTTGATATAGCAGAAAAAGCAAGTGTAAAAAAACTAATACTAACACATATTTCCAGAAGATACCAAGATGTTAAGGAACTTGAAGATAAAATAAAACACATAAAAAATGCCGTATTAGCTAAAGATTTCATGAGAGTTGTAGTTTAATATTTGATAATTAATATTAGTTTTTATACTTTATTTACATCATATATTGATGAAATTTGGTATTGTGTGGGAAAGCCCTAAATATTTTTCAGAAGAATAAGGAATTCAAAGACTTTATTTAATGGGTTCAAGGGATAGGAAAATATATCTAGTAAGAGATGGTGTTGTTCTTGAAAGATATCCTATTGAAAATGGATGTGGAATTAGTTTTGCCAATTGTAAAGGAGATTTTTTTGGATTAGATGCTTTATTCTCTGAAGAAAGAAAAGCAGAGGCTGTTGTATACCCACCTACTATACTACAGCATGTAAGTGTCAAAAGACTTTTAGAATGTCTAAAACATTCTGCAGAATATGATAGATTCTTAGGATATGTTGCAAGAAGATTATCAGATGATCGTACAACAGCTTCTCATCTAGTATATGATAAAATAGAAAGTAATTTCATGCGTCTTGTAGAATATCTAATTGCTAATAGCCCTGTTGATGAAAACGGAAGATATATAGTACCATCAGATCGTTTGTCAGAATGTATTGGAGTTACTCCAGAGACCTTTAGTAGGACAAAGCAAACTCTTGTTAAAAAAGGTCTTGTAGAAAAAGGAAGAGATTAAGACTGAATGGCAAAAGATAACATTTATAAATTAGTTTAAATTCTTTCTGTTATGAGAACGTTATATGAGTTGGTTTAAAACAACATTATTAGCATTAGGTACAGCACTTGTGCTTGCTTTCCCTGGTTACACAGATGATAAAAAACCTGATTATAGTCAGAGTATGCATCATCCAAGTTTTTATTCTCGAGGTCAAAATAAGGATTTAACTACAGATGGGCAGTTTATAGCAGAACCTTTTTTAAAAGTACTTGGAAAAAATCATGATGGTGTTGGTAGATTACCTGAAAACTCAGCTAAACTAACGCTATATGGAATAGATGGAAATGTTCGTACTTTTATAGATGGTTATGGAGGAAATTTTTCAAATCAATATGGAAAAGCAACAAAAAACTACCCATTTGATGGTAATCCTGATTTTGCTAAATTATTATATCCTTCTTTTATGTTGACTAGTGAAGGACAGGAGGTTGAAAATAGATATGGTGCAGAATTTAGAGAATATAGAGATAAATTGCTTGCAGATTCTTTACAGATGTTTATAAAACAAATAAGATCAGGATATTTTAAAATAGATAAAAAGCTCTTGACTTTTCAAGCAGATGATAAAACATATGCTTGGGTTAGAACAATTGTTGGTTGTATTACAGACGGAAAGTATGTTGATAGAAATGTTGTGTTAGAACTTAATGCTACAGATATTGATGGAGATGGGAAGACAGATTATTTTTGTGTCCTTGAAGATGGAAGATATATTTTAGAGATGTTTGTGATAGGCTCAGATGGTATACAAGAAGATATTGGTAATTTAGTGCCTTTTGCAAAAATGATAGATCATGAAAAAATACAAGGGCAGCCTAGTACTAAGAAAACTAAATATGATAAATATAATCTTAGAAAGTCTAAATCTAGAAATTAACCAATTGGTTTATATCAAGCCAACAAAGTAATCAGGCATAATATTTTTTTGTTGCTCGTATATAGCTAACCAAATTATGTCCGGTTTCTTTCTTTGGTTAGCTATAAATTCTTTAGAAATAAAATTCACTTCATGTCAAACACTAATTTATGGACTCCAAGAAATTACGAGAGAGGAGAAAAAATATACAAGATAGGAGACGTTTCTAGTAAAATATATAGAGTGGTTGATGGTCTAGTAAAAGAAGATTATTTAACAGAAGACGGAAGACAATTTTCTATACCTCATATAAGAGGAGACTGCTTTGGTTTAGATGGTTTATCAAATAATTTAAGAACATCAGAAACATTTGCAATTAAAAAATCTGTTATAGAGGACTTAGATGTTGTAAATATTCTTGAATATTTTAAAACAGCCCCTGAAGAAGCTTATGATTTATTTAGAGAAGTTGCTGTAAGATACACAGAATCAAACATAATTAGACAGAAAATGTTATATGAAAATGTAGAAGATCGTGTATTATCAATACTACGTCATATATCACAAGGCAATGGTGGAGTAAGTGTTAGAATGTCAGATATAGGTGAGTTTATAGGATCTACTAGAGAAACAGCTAATAAAATGGTTTTATCTTTACTTCAAAGAAGAATGATTGCTAAAATTGATGGGGTAATAAAAGTGCTAGAAGATTAAGGAACTAAACGTTCTGGAGTTCTAGGAAATAACACAGCTTCTCTTACATTTTCCAGTTCTAACATCTTCATTACTATTCTCTCTATACCAATACAAAATCCTCCATGTGGTGGAACTCCATATTTGAAATGATCTGTAAACCATCTTACACTTTCTGGACTTAATCCTTTTTCCTTTACCTGTTTCATTAATTGAGTATGTCTATGTTCTCTCTGTCCTCCTGAGCTAAGCTCAGTTCCTCTATAAACCATATCAGTACTTCTTGCCCATTCAGGTTCTTCAGATTTCATTACATAGAAAGGTTTTACCTTTGACGGAAATCTGTTCATGAAAAAGAATTCGTGCTTGAACTTTTCTTTTACATATTGAGCTAAAAGCATCTCACCTTCTCTATCAGGCTCTTCTCCATATTCTACATTTTTGCCCATTTCTTCAAGTATTTCATAAATTTTTGGAAACTCTATAACAGGAAATGGCGTCTTAGGAACAATAACCTCTTTTCCTAATATCTTAAACTCATTTTCACATTCTTTTTTTACTTTTTCAAAAGTATGCTTTATCATTTCTTCTTCAACTTTCATCACATCATATTCATCTTTGATAAATGAAAGCTCTACAGCACATCCTCTATGTTCGCATAGGTGTCTTGTAGTATGTGATGGCTCTGCTCTCCAGCTAGGACCAATATCATATAACTTATCTACTCCTCCTGCAATTACTAATTGTCTATGCAATTGAGGATCTTGTCTTAGAAAAGCTTCTTTTAAAAAATATACAACAGGAAATACTTCTGCACCTCCTTCTGACGTAGTTCCCATTATGCATGGTGTAAATGTTTTTATAAAACCATTTTTATCTAGAAACTCTTCAAATCCTTGCACAATCATGGATTCTACTCTAAATATTGCATTTACTTCAGGCTTTCTAAGATCTAAAGAACGCCAGTCTAATCTCTTATCAATACCAGCTTTTACATTGAAATCCAAAGGCAAAGGAGTATCTGACTTGCTTAATAGTGTAAATTTTTCAGGAATTATTTCTGCTCCTAAAGGAGCTTGCTTATTTTCCTTTACATGACCTTCAACTATTATCACATCTTCTTTGTTAAAGCTTGCTATCTTTGAAAGCATTTCTTCACTTACATCTCCTTTTTTTGCAGTTATTTGACAAGATCCATACATATCTGCAAGAAGAAGGAACTTTAAAGAACCAAGCTCTCTGACATTTCTAACCCATCCACCGACAACTACTTTTTCTTTGTTAATATTAGGAGTAATATCTTTTGAATAATGTGTTCTAAGAATCTAATCACCTAAGAACTATCACAAACACAATGTGTTATATATGCTGCATGATGTGTGGAAAACAGTCCATGTTACAAACCATATAAATATGAATACAACAAACTTACTAAACCACCACCCTTTTCCTTCAGATAGTTTTTGAAATTTGTTCAAAGCCAATGCAGTTATGGCAAAGACTACAACAGATAATAAGAATGATCTTAAAGGAACATTAATAATATATGAAACAAATCCCATTGCAATACCTAATCCTAAAAAGACTAAGGAATATTTCAAGTCGTTGTTCCACCAAACTTTTCTATCATCTTTTTTTGGTTGCTCTTTTTGAGGTTCCTTGGATTTTTCATCTTTTATATTTTGTTTAGCCATTTAATCATCTTGTATATTAATTATTTATAGCAATCCAAATGATCAATTGCTATAATATTTATTTGGTTGCTACAAGCAAAAAGCAAAGCTTTCTGATGCATCAAATAACTTTTATTATTTGAATGTATGTGAAGCAAACATTATAGTATCTAATTATCTTTTTGCTTCACAATAATATCACTTTCTTTGATCATAAATTCTTTAATACCTTTTTGGTCATTATCTTTCTTAATATCCTTTGCTGTGATCCAAGAACACCTTACAAAAGGCGGATACTTCTTATTCTTTTTGATCCAATCCTTTAAAAACTTAATAGTTCGAGGATCTGATGGATATCCACTTCCAAAATCACCGTATTCCTTATGAATAAGATCTATATCAGCATCTCTTACAACTTTAGCTATTATAGATGCAGCTCCTACAACAGGATATTTCTTGTCAGCATAGTTTTCGCAAATTATTTCCAGTTTTTTCTTCTTTATCAAATCCTTTTTCTTCTCAGAAAGACCGCCAATAATTTCCTTTCTAAACTTTTCTACATTAGATTCAATAGCATCTATGAAAACTTTTTCTGCATCCATGCTATTAACAAGCTCTTGCATTCTCTTTATTTCTATTTTATTGAGATTTGTTTCGCCTCTAAGTTTGTCTATGTCCATAGCATTTAATTTAATAACAACAATATCTTCTGACATCTCTTTTAGTTTACCTTCAAGATATTCTCTTCTTTTTGGTGTAAGAAGCTTTGAATCCTTTACACCCATTTTCTTCAGCTCATCTATTTTAGAGCTATCAATCATATATCCGCACATTACTAAAGGTCCTATAACAGGACCCTTTCCAGCTTCATCAATACCAAGCATTTTTGTCAAATGTAATCTCCTAATAGAAATTAGAATTCGTATATATAAAAACAAAACATTTTAAACAATGAAATATTATGGTTTATTTCACGTATTTAAGAATATGTTACAACTAATTCTAATCTTATAGCGGAATGGAGCAGCCTGGAGTGCTCGTCGATTAATTCTCTTCTGAGGATTTTGCGAAAGGCCCATACGAAAGGATGTTCTAGGACACCCGAAAACTTAGAAATAAGTTAGGGGAAAGACCGGAAGTTCAAATCTTCCTTCCGCTATATTTTTTTCTTATAGAAATAACTACTATTTGTTTAATTTAGATCCTTTGAGAATTCCTTTTTGGAGCTTGTTGAATCTTTTCGTGTGTTGCTTTATTACACGTTTTGCAATAGTAGTTGCTCTGTTTTGAGCTTTTTCTCTAAAGGTTTCCTGTCTTTGATATAATTCTTGTGAAACTATTGTAAGGAATAACAACATCATCCCAACTCCAGCCATTCCAAAAAATACTGTAAATATTTTTGTAAAAGGCATTGTAGGATGAATATCACCGTAACCTATTGTTAACAGAGTCATACCGGTAAAATAAAACGCGTCTGTATAAGAAAGATTTTCTGTATTATGGTATGTTACAGTACCTACAACAAATAGCATACCAATGATACCAATCATTCCCATGAACTTTAGTAAGAACTTCATATTATCAACATTTTATATTATCTAGCATTTAGAATTTATATATACTGCTATTTACAAGTTTAGTTTAATGGTTTATATTAGCAGTGTGGACACTGGGCAAAAGCCTTCTAGCAAAAAATATTTGATAATTGCAGCTGTTTTGCTGGCTTTTGTTGCAGCTTCTTTGTTTTTTGCAGGACCTTTTGATCCTCGCGGCCACTTTACAGGACCTGTTGGATCTGACATAACATTGTATAAAGGCTGGAATTTGATTTCTGTTCCATACAAAGATTCTGTTATTTCACATGATTGCAGAATAAAGGCAATATATCATCTTAATTTGTCAAATAAGTATGAAAAAATAAACAAGTTGGAAAATATTAAGCCAGGAATTGGCTATTGAGTTTATTCAGCTTCTCAATGCACTTTAAAGTTTTTGGAAGATAATGGAAAGGAATTGTATAATGGAGGCGTTGAGCCTGGAACACCTGTATATGCAGGAGGCCCTTTTTCAAGAGGAAAAATATTTGAAAATGTTGAGCCTGGAACAATAAATAATATTTGCATATATTCCAGTGGAATAGGAGATGTGCTAATAGGGCTTAGGCAAGATGCAACTGAGAATGATTTGCAAGAAGTTACTATACAAGCAGCCAAAGAAAATGACTGGAATTGCGCTAATGCAAACATAGAATGGACAGCTCCAAAACTTTTCATATATAAAAAATCAGGAGTGCCTGTCATAAGCTTTAGCAAGGCAGAGCCTTTTGACAGCTATACATTTTACCAAGACGTTTGGTATAAGAACAATATAAAAATGGCTTTTAAGATTGTGTTTTCTGGATCAAAGCAAAGGAAAAATATTGGCTATTCTGAATTAGGAAATGGGCAAGGAGAATTAAAAAAAGGCTGGAATCATTTTGGCAGTGCAACAGCATCTTTCAAATTATCAGACTATAAAGGAGACTGTGATATAAAAATTGCCTATACGTATGACAACCAGAACAAGCAATACTCTATTGTACAAGAAATATATCCTGGAAAAGGGTATTGGATTTATTCTAGGAATGAGTGCAGTTTAGCTCTTGTCTCAGCAGCTACAGGATCTGGGACATTTTCAGTCATAAATGCTGTTCTTGTGGTTAATGATATAAATTCATTGACAGAAAAAGAGCAAGATTTTCTAGATGGTTTGAAAATAGAATATAAAATAGTTGATGTAATATCTTATGAAGATGCTGCAGCAGGCTTGGAAAAATACAAAACTATATTTATCATAGAATACAATGAGAAATTAAGCGTCGACAAAATATACGAAGCTTATAATAAAGGAGCTGTTATAAATCTGTTAGGTGATGCAAGCAGATATGTTCAGGATATACCAACAGCTACTCCTGCCAGGAACATTGATTATAAAGAATGGGATTGATAGCATGAAACAAAATACAAAATATGAATTATTCTTGCTGATAGCAATAATTTTGATATTTTCTAGCTCTTTTGTAATAGCAACAGGAATAATAGGAAAAATCAATACAGATCCTTCTGCAACTTCGTATGATCAATATGTAGAATCTTTGAGCAAAAAACAAGCTGAAATAAAGTATGAAAAAAACAATATTCCATCAGAGATGCTAGGCATGGTATCTGCAACAAATGGTCAGAATGGTGCTGGGTTTATTCCAGTTGATCTTTACAGAAATTCTGATGATAGTTTATACATGATTTATCAATACCCAATTTTTACCAAAATACCAGGAGCAAAAGACAACCACCAATTTTTTGAATATGCTTTAACGTTTGGAGTTGGCGTTGCCAAATCTGATGACAATGGCAAGACATGGTCTTTTGTTGGTCAAAGTAAAGAGCCTGAGAAGCTAAAAGGACCTAAGCTAATTACAGTTAATGCTTATTTTACAAAGTCAGCCCAAAACTGCAAATATTCTGTGACAAAATACTATGAAGAACATAGCTGGGTTCCAAATAATCTAGAAGAAAAAGAAAAACAAGAGTGTGAAGATCATGCTCATTTAAAAGTATATTTTCATGAAAATGATCTAAGTGAGATAGACTATCATGGAATGGTTTCTGATAAAAATGGTGGATTATATGTTTTTTACTCTGTTGTTTATAAGAGATTTAGAGGATATGAAAATACTAATGACCAGTTTATAATTACCTCAAGATCTCGCATAACAACAACTGATTCTCAATATGAGGATCTTATAAAAGATGCTGCAGAGCTGAAAGATTATAAAAACTACGAAGATTTGGATAATATATATGAACTTAGAGCAATGCATATTTCTGGAAATAGCGTGTCAGATATGGTATTATCTAATAACGCTAATGAATATCTTGACGATAATTTTAGGTTTGTAGGATTTTCTAAGGTTTATAGCCAAGAAGGAGAAAAAATATTGACATTTTTTGTAGAAAAAGATAAATTATACTCTTCTGACTATTTTGGAAGAATTATGAAACAGGAAGAATATTCTGGATTTTTTGCAAGAGATAATGACGATAAGGATCTTGTCGTGCAAATGCAAAAATTCTTTTCAGACTATAAAGGAAATATATATGGATTTCATGCAGGAAATATATATAAAAAAGATGGACAATATTTTACTAAAGTACAGGAAATAGGCAATGCTGAATACAAGGAGATGCTGAAAAAGCTTCCAAATATACAATCAGCATATCCTTATATGATGTTTGATTCAGGGGCAAATTTGCATATAATATTCAAAGCAAAATCTCCTTCTGTTATTCCTCCATCAACAGGCAGTCTATATTACCAGTTTATTCCTACATCTGTTCTTAATCCTTCTTTAAAGAAAAATTATCAGGCAGTATATATCTTTACACATTCTGATTGCAATCAATGCAATAAGCTAAAAGATTTCCTCAGAGAATCTAGTGTTGGATTTACAGAAAATCCATCTAATCCTGAATTTAGTGATATAAAAGATTCTGGAAAACTTGTGACAGTAGTTGTTGATGAAGAAGGGGATTTATTTACTGTGGTTGGATTTAATAAGATAGAGATAGCGAAAAAGCTGGGTATAGAAATCAAGCCAGCTTTTATTGATAATTACATATCTCCAAAAAGAGGACCTGTTATATCTACCATATATCCGCCTGCTGACGACATTGATGAAGGAGGATATATGTTTTTATCAGGAGAAGAATATCCTGTGCTTGTATTAGAGACAGCAAGCGGTATAAAACAATATTACTTTGGTCAATATGGATGGATAATAGATGATATACTTCCATTATCAATCAATGACAATCCACAAAAAGATGCAATTCATTTTGTTTCTGAACAAGCAATAATAATAGGCAAAAATGATGATCCAGATGATCAAGATCAAATAGATGTAATGGCATTTAACTCAAAAAAAGAGTCAGGACCAAAGTATACTGAAAAAGAAGTTTTGTTTGGCAATATAAAAGACAAAGCAAAATACGGTGCAGGAGACAACTACAATAATTATGCAAAAAGCCTGAAATATACAAAGAATATAGAGAACAAAGCAGATGGAACTATTAAAATAAATAATCATGGAGTATTCAGCAATAAGATTCCAATAACTTCAACAACAGTGCCTAATATACAAATATGGACCAACAGAACTTTGGATAAATATTATCCAATCGTGCAGGAATATCCGTATTTCATAAACAATTACGACATATATACAAAGTACAAGAGCGATTATACAATAACAAAAAGTTCTGTTGCTATTACTAATGCTAATAACGATAACAACTTAGTAGCTGGTGCTGGATTAGGCGGTGGCGGAGATCCTGTATAATAATTATATTGCATAATATGTACGATGTTGCGCAGCCTATGCTAAAAGATGATTAAAATGACACAAAGTGCAGAAAATAATCATATGAAAAACACTACGTTTATCTTAGTAGTTGTTGCATTATTTTTGCTAGTTTTTATATTGTCAAGCAATACTGTGCATGCTTCTGGGGAGTCTTGTTCAAACGACAAAAAATACCTTGTAACATCTTCTCAAAAGACGTTTTGTGGAGTTGGAAGAGAATGCTCTATAAAAAATGGACAACCAGATTGTTACCCATGCAATACTAATGGGGGTAAGATTGTTGTGATCATACTAGCTGGAAATGACAATAGAGAGCATGTTACAGATCTTCTTCAAAAAGGTGCCAACATGATAAAAGAATCCTTTAGTGTTAATGTTAATAATAATGTAAATAAAGAAATAAATATATTTTTGATACCAGGACGTGATGGTCCAAAAAATTCTGTAAAAGACACGTTATCAAAAATTGAAGATGTACTCAAAAATACAAATGAAAATGATATTATGTTATTTTTTTATTATGGTCATGGAGGAGAGCTAGTTATGTCGGTTGATAACTATAATCATAAGAGTATAGATGTATATCAATTGGAGAAAGTTTTGAATATGGCAAAGGCAAAAACAAAGATTTTTATAGCTGACTCGTGTTACAGCGGGTCTTTTGTAGAGTATTTTCAGAAAAAAGATACAAAAAATATTGTGGTAATAAGCTCTAGTTTGGCAGATACTATGAAATGTTTGATTACTGATACTTTTGCTAAAGTATTTGCTGATAGGGTTATTCTTGTTATGAACGGAGGAGCAGAAAGTAACAAAGTTAGAAATATTGTGGATTATGTCAACCGTGTGGTCAGAGTTCAGGCTGGTATGCTTGATATAAGAGTAGGTCCTAAAGAACAGCATGTAGTCAATTATGGATTGATATATCCTAGAAATGCTGAGATCCCTAATTTCTGCCAGTAAATACGTTGCTTCCATGGATAGTAGCATCTAACAATACAAGCCTTAAAAACCCTTCATTCTAACACTATTATATGAAAATCATAGAGAAAGCTGAGCTCGTGTTAAGAAATTACGTCTGTGACCATTGTCTTGGAAGGCAATTTGGTCAGTTGCTTAGTGGATATGACAATAGTCATAGAGGAAAGCTTGTAAGAAGCATGGTTGCCATGAGCATTGATAAGGAAACTCTTGATATAGAAGAAAAAAAGCTAGATATGCTTAATTTTACTGGATTTAAATTTCATTTTCTTCCGTTGGATATTCAAAAAATGAAAGATCAAATAAATGGAAGAAAATGCTATGTATGTGGAAATATTTTTGATAAACTCGATAAATATATTGATATAATTGAAAAAGCTGTAAAAGCACTAGAATTTTCAACATTTCTTATAGGAACAAAGCTTTCTCATGACTTGTCTGTAAAAGAAGAGCATCTTTGGGAACAAACAGGCATAGATTTTTGCGAACCAATAAAAGGCGAAATAAACAGGGAGATTGGCAAGCGTTTAGAGGACAGATTAAAAAAGAAATTTTCTGTAAAAAATCCAGACATAGTTATAATGATCAATTTAGAGAATAGTTCTGCAGAACTTCAAATAAACCCTATTTTTATTTATGGTGAATATCAAAAGCTTGTTAGAGGAATACCGCAGACAAAATGGCCTGAAAAAAAATATAAGACAAGCGTTGAAGAAATCATAGCAAAACCATATATGAAATATTTGAAAGGTAAATGGCATAAGCTTCATGGTTATGGAAGAGAAGATATTGACGCTCTATGTTTAGGTTGGAGACCTTTTGTTATTGAGATTTTAGAGCCTAAAAAGCGAATTGATAAAAAAGCTATACAAAAATTAGCTAAACAAATAGGAAAACAAGTTAAAGTAAGAAATGTAAAACCGTCTGATATTTTAGAAGTAAGAAGAATAAAAGAAGCTCGTGGAGAAAAGACTTATAGAGCTCTTGTTGTTTGCGAATCTCTTATAAAAAAAGAAGATCTGAAAAAGTTGTCTTCTCTTGTAGGAAATATAAAACAGAGAACCCCCAAGAGAGTATTGCATAGAAGAGGAGATTTGCTGAGAAACAGGAAGCTTATTTCTTTGAAGACTAAGTTTGTTGGCAAAAAACAATTTGAAATTATAGTCAGGACAGAAGCAGGAATGTATATTAAAGAGTTAATACATGGCGATGATGGACGGACGCAACCTTCTATCTCAGAACTATTACAGAATAAATGTAAATGCAAAGAGTTGGATGTATTGGCTATACATGTTAAGAAGTAATATTGAATCAAACATAGTTTAAGTCCCAAAAGACTTTAAGAAAATCTTTTTAATGAAGTGAAATAATGTATAGGTATGAAATTACTATAACAGGTAAACTGCCTGGAAATTTTTCTATGTCAGATATGATGAGAGATACATTAAAAATGTTTGGTGCTATTGATTATCAAGAAGAAAGAGTTTACAGAGCTGTTGTAATGACAGATAGCAAATTGAAAGATAATGTAATAGCTATGATCAGAACATATGTTAGTGCTGCACATGGAGTAGATGTTGAAATAAAGTGATCATTTTCAATTACAGAAAATTGAGGAAAATTTTTACAAATGAACAACTTCATATTCTTAGGTATAAAATATACCTAAATGTAGGGTTAAATTATACCTTAAAACTTTAAATATATTGGTATATAATATACCTATATGACTAACATTTCAAACCACAAAGATAGAATAAAAGAGCATACAGAAGAGCTGCAGGATGTAGTAAATATTGGAATATATTCAAGGCCAGCTACTATAGGATTTCATACAACAGCTTGTTCTATAGACTTGCTTGAAATGTATCTTCATAAGAAAAAACTTATAGATATTGGGAAAGTAGTAAAGCATGACTGGTTTAAGAGGCCTATCAAAGAGCAAAAAATATTGCCTCTTATAGAAAGAAAACTTCCTGTAAATTTTGATGACAAAGAATATATTTATGAATTGATTTATTCTCTGGAAGAGAATAGAGATATTCTAATATATGGAAAGCCTACAAAAGACCAAATAAACAATGTTCTGAAAAATTTCCAAAAAATAAAGAAAATTTTGGTTGAAAAACTTGAAGAAGAAGGTGAGCACATTGAATAGATATTTGCTAATAGCGTATGCACAATCATTTGTCAGTCATTTATTTAGAATATCTAACATAAAAGACAAGGAAATAAGAGCTGTCTATCTTTTTGGATCTGTTGCAAGAGGAGATTTTGATAAAGACAGTGATATAGACATATTTATTGATACAGATCATGAAATAAAATCTGTTATAGATAAATCATTGAAAATCTTAGTTAATTCAGAAGAATGGAAGAAATTTCAATTACTTGGTATAGACAATGAAATAAAAGTTATGTATGGCAAGCTTTCTGAATGGCAATTAAAGGAGTCTGTTCATAATGACGGTATTGTTCTTTATTCTCAGTCATTTTCAGCTGGCTTAACGAGTTATTTTTTAATTACCATAAAGCCGATCAATGATATTGCAAAAAGAAATAAAGTTATAAGAAAACTTTTTGGAAGAAAGGAAAAATATTATAAGGAAAAAAGCCTTGTTGTAGAAAATGGAGGAACTATTATTGATAGCAGAAGTTTCATCATACCTTCAGAAAAAGTCAATGAAATACTAAGAATATTTTCAAAGGAAAAAGTTGTATATAAAATGGAAAAGATATGGAAATAAGTGATAATATGGAAAATCAAGATTGGAAGAAAAAATTGACTTCAGAACAATATAATGTGCTCAGAGAGAAAGCAACTGAGATACCTTTTACAGGAAAACTTTTGCATAACAAGGAAAAAGGTATATATGTTTGTGCAGCTTGCGGAAGCGAGCTTTTTGCATCAGATAAAAAATTTGATTCTGGAAGTGGTTGGCCTAGTTTTTTTGATGCTAATAGGGATAAAATTGAGTTGAAAAAAGATTATGGTCATTGGATGGAACGCACAGAGGTTCTTTGCAAAAAATGCGGCGGACATCTAGGACATTTATTTCCTGATGGTCCTGAACCAACTGGTTCTAGGTATTGCATAAATAGCGTGGCGCTGGATTTTAGGAAGAAGGATAAAAAATAAGTTATATAAACCCCTTGTACTAAAGTTATGTATGGTAGTTTCATTTAGTGTTAATCTTTTAGCAGTTCTAGTCGCAGCTATTGCTAATTTTATCATCGGCTTTCTATGGTATGGACCTTTATTCGGCAAATCATGGATTAAAACGATGGGTTGGACTCCAAAACAAGTAACAGAAGCAAAGAAAAAGGGAATGGCTAAATCATGTGTAGCAGGATTTATTTCAGGACTTGTAATGAGTTTTGTACTTGCTAATATAATAAAATTCTCAGGAGCACTTAGTCTTATAGAAGGATTAGCAATAGGATTCCTTGTTTGGATAGGATTTATAGCAGCAATAATGCTTAGTTCGGTTCTATGGGAAGGACGAGATATTAAATTATATGTATTAAATGTAACATCTTATCTTGTATCATTCCTGGTAATGAGTGCTATATTTGTTCTTATGTAGAAATCTAGATATATTAATTTATTACATAGGAATTAATGAACTTATCAAAAGTTCAGTTTGTTCTTTGGATTTAATTCTAAAAATTTCTACTCTTTTTTTACTACCATTTCTATAACTTAATCCATACGGTGCATACCACTGGTCTATGATCCATGATATACAGCGTGTAAAAGACTTCGTAGTAAGATGCCATCGGTCTTTTCATGGAGAACAGATTTCTCCTGAAAATTCAAGTTGATTTATATCAACTATGAATTTGACCAATGGATGTACAGAAGTCTTTTCACAAGAAGCTTCTAAATTTACAAATCCTGGTTTATAGTTATTTCCTAACTTATTTTGCTCTCCTAGTATCCCATCTTCAAACCCTTTATTGTAACAAATAAAATACCTGTCCTACCTCTCAATTTAGATATTTCTAGTTCAATAAGCTCCTTTATTTCATCCATTAAAAAAGATATTTTAAAAGGTATTTCAAAACTTTGTGGGATGAATGAAAATATTTCACATAAACACCATTTTTAGAAAAAATACCCATATTTTTATATACTAAACAATCTAAATTACTTAGATAAAAAGCTAGTGAGTGCAATGAAAGCAAGAAATATTGTAGTGATTGTGTTAGTAGTTTCTATAGTCTTACAAGCTTCTTTTGTATTAGCAACAGACAGTACTTCTTCAAATCCAACAGATACAACAGAATGGCCAATGTTCATGAGAACTTTAAATCACACAAGTTATTATCCTGCTACTGTTAATAAATATGGTATAACTCAATTATGGAATTATAGTACAGCCCTAGTAGGTTCAGGTGCTGGTATTATAAATTCTCCAGCAGTTGCAAACGGAATGGTATACTTTGGAACACATGGTGACAATATAACATATGCTCTAAACGCTACAACAGGCGCTCATATATGGAACTATACAGGAACTAATAACAATCAAATATCTTCAGCAGCTGCAGTAGTTGGAAATGTAGTATATATGGGATCTGCAGCACAAAGAGTTTATGCTATAAATGCAACCAACGGCCTTAGTATTTGGAATTTTACAACAGGTGCAAATATAGATTATTCTTCTGCAGCAGTTTCAAATAATATTTTATATATAGGTGATATAAGCAATAAATTATATGCCATTAACACGACAAATGGAAACCAATTATGGACTTATACCACAGGAAATAGAGTAGATTCCTCTCCAGCAGTTGTAAGTGGAATAGTTTATGTTGGATCAGACGACTTTAAGATCTATGCTCTAAACGCATCAAACGGCTCTCTAATATGGAACTATACAACAGGTGGTGCAGTTAGATCATCTCCAACAATCAGTAATAATATTCTATATACTACATCACTAGACAATAAAACATACGCTCTAAACGCATCAACAGGGCAACATATCTGGAACTATACAACAGAAGCATATAGAAACAACACTCCAGATACAGATATTTTAACATCAACACCAACAGTTGCAAACAACATTGTATATATAGCAACTAGTAATCAGATAACATACGCTCTAAACGCAACAACTGGCTCACACATCTGGAACTATACGACAGTTAATACAACAGCATCATCAATAATTACAGATAATGTACTGATCGTACCAGCTGGCAGCACTATTTATGTTCTTAACGCATCAACAGGCGCACATATAATTAATTACACAGGATCAGGTAGTTATAAATCAGCAGCAATTGCAAATGGCTTGATATATGTTGGTGATGGCGGTGGAATAATGTATGCATTCAATTTAACAGCAGATACAACTCCACCAGTTCGTTCAGCAGGATCACCTTCAGGAACAATAACAACAAGCAGTACTACATTAAGTGTAACAACAGATGAAAATGCAACATGTAAGTATGATACATCAACAGGAGTAGCATATTCAAGCATGGCAAACAGCTTTTCAGACTCTGGAACAAGTCATACAGCATCTATATCAGGATTGACAAACGGAGATTATAATTATTATGTAAGATGCCAGGATACTTCTTCAAATGCAAATACAAATGATTATACAATATCTTTTACAGTGTCATTACCAGCAGGACAAGGAGCAGCAACATGTACTGCATCAATAGGAACAGACTGTGCAACAGTAGATGTAAGCATTTCTTCTGAGACAATTATAGACATATCTCCTAATTCATTTAATTGGCCTAATGTCCAAGTAGGAACAATAGCTCCTAGTGCCTTGAATGCTGTAATAGAAAATATCGGTTCATCTAATATATCTAAAGTTTCAATAGATGTTCAAGGAGGATTTGGAGCAGGATTTAATCCATATGCTTCTGGTAGAGTAGATAATATTGCAGCAGGAAGCTATCTATTAGCAGCTACAGATCAATCAACATTTGCATATTTACAAAATGCATTGCCAACAAATGAGATTTCTCCAGTGTACATGACTCTTCCAATAAACGTAGGAGCAAAAGGTAGATTTAGATTTGCTAGTCACGAGTATCCATGGAGTGTAACAACTGGAAATGTAACAGGAGGCGGTGCTACAGCAACTTGTGGAAATGGTACATTAAAGTATTTCAACACAACTGTAAATGTTCACAACAGAACACAACAAGGCGGAACAGATTTGACATTACAGCAAGGAATAACATTACAATTAAACGCGCCTGCAAACGATCCAACATCAAGAACAGATGCATGGGGTTTTGCAGATATATCATTTAATATGCCATCTTTAGATCAGTCAAGTCATACATTTAATACATCTTATTGTTTTGCAATAAGACAAGATTGTCAAGTAGCAAGACTATGGAAATGGAATAATAATCAAGGTCTTGGATCATCTGGAACAGATGCTTATGATAATGCTTCATTATGTACTAAAGATACATATGTAATAAACGATACTACAAATGGAGGAGTGTTTAAGCCAGGTCAAATGCAAACAATAAGCTTGATTATGGCAATCCCTCAAGGTACTGCAAATGGTTCTTTCATGCAGTCAATTCTAACAATAAGAGCAACAGATTAGAATTATGAATATATGATACATCTTCTAATAATAGAAATTCTTTCTTCTATACCATTTTGATATTGTTGATTATATCTCTGAATATTATTTCTCCATTTGTCTATTTCAGGCATTATATCACCTTCAATGCCTGCTTTATAGGATAAATAAGACATTGTTCCAAGATGTCCATATCTAGATGTTACTTCTCCACGTTCTTCAGTTATCGCAAGAGACGTTCTTTTTTCTAAAAGTTTTTTTTCTATAGCTTCTTGTATAGGATTCATTTTAACTCAACTTTATTAATATGTCAATATAGTAATGGACAAAACTATCTAGAGTAGACTTTTTGCATAATTAGAAGCCAAAAAGCCTAATTTTCTATAAAAATTTCTCACACAACAAAACTCATTACATCTTTATTGTTTTTCACCATCGATTTGAAATTCACTAATCCTGTTACAATTGAAATTTTTGTGTTATATGACTTGAGATTATTTCTAAACTCTTCACCAATA
>OBEQ010216225.1_pt1 | contig 56256 bp, 49 predicted proteins | sample 1670901 | NCBI WGS metagenome assembly OBEQ01 (sample SAMEA104232315, study PRJEB22302) | groundwater metagenome | biome: forest; feature: aquifer; material: groundwater | place: USA | collected 2011-08-07 | depth 5.4 m
GAAGGCCAAGATCCGGAATAGGTAACCCCACAGAACCTGGGAATTTATATGAGGTATCCGTCATAGGACGATTTAAGCCCGTATTACCTTCCGGTGAATCACACACCCATTGGCCATGCACTCCGTCACCAGCAATAGTAATCTCACCTGTATGAGCATTTTGATCAAACGCATGCCACATATACGGCGCACGCCCGTTAGTACAAGATGTAGATACAGGTCCTGGCTGAATCGTGATTCGATCCGTTCCACTTAACACCTGAACGCGTAAGCCTATAGTAGAAAAGAGAACAGATGGAGGAGAAATAGCAGAGATATTTGGCAAAGTTCTCCTGTAGCATACAAAAGGGTCAAAGAACGGACCCGGCGGGGGGGGACAATCGTGTGCTCGCTCCGTAGTGCATGTTTCCACCACTTGGCGCACATCATCACATGCCTCATCATCTCTTCTAGATTGAAGGATTCTCGGAGCTAATGCCTCTGCATAATGCGGTTGCTCCAAATAAAAACTATACACATCTCCCTCACTCAAAGAACGAATGTATCGAACACGCATTGGATCTGTCCCTGCCGCTTGGCGGACAAACTCATCGCAGGTGTTGCTTGGTGTACAGGCTAATCGAGTCAGTAATCCTCCAGGACCATCACCTGGGCGTCTTGGAGGTCTTGAAGATGCTGATTCTCCTGGTCGTAGAGGCGTACCTGCTTCTGTGAGGCTGGTACAAACAGCTGCAGTTGTTATCGCGTGCGGCATACAGCTCGCGACTGCACCAGGAGCCGCTGCAATATCCGAGAGTCCTTGCCAGGTTGCACCAGAACCCACATCACGACGGCAGCAATCTCTGGAAGGACTCGCATTTGGATCGCACGAAGCCATTCCGGGAGTGCAAGCGGTAGAAGCTGCGTATCCCACGATTTCAGCGTTTACTAACGTGAGAGGACCTCGGCAGCAGGCTTGAGAAAGCAACGCGTCCCTAGCAGCAAGAGTTTGACCGCTACTTCCCGAAGTACGATTGAGATACGCATTTATAACACGGCTTCCATCCAGGGTGATTTCCCCAGTAACCGCATTGCCTGTTCTTGGACAGCACAATGCACCACTATATCCATCATTCGTATTAACAGACGAAAGAGGGTAATCTCTTGCCGTCACGTCAGGACCAACGTACCCACAAGCAAATTGAGGAGTGGTGATCGCCGTTCGCGGGCTGAATACATTGATAGGTGCCTCGCAGAGGAGGCCCAACATTATGTTTCTCTCCATCCAAGCTGAATTGCCGGTTGTTTCGACATAGGAACACAAAATAGCAGATTCTGTACAAGTCAAGCTTCCCCCCACAACCGTCGGAGGGGTCTTCTTAAAGCTCTTGCTCGCCGGAAGAATCAAGTGCGGCAAGATTGCTTGGACGTATCTTCCAGCATTCTCTCCGGTGAGCGTGAAGGTTGGTAACGATCCGGTCCATGTCACGAGCACTCGCGTCTCGTTGGTTAATAACCCTCCCGAACCCTGTACATCTCCCTCTCCTGTGCGTGGAGATAAATCGATTCGACCTCCCATTGTGACACGGGTCAGAAAATCAACCGGGCTAAACATCCCAGAATCAAATGGACGATACCCAAGCACTTCTGGAGAAGGGGTGAGTGGATTGTCTCGCTCTGCAGACACCGTTAACCTATATTGTCCACATTCGCTGCGACCATGAAGATTTGGAATGCGAAACCCTCCATGACCATCCGTCACCGTATCCGCGATTTGATTTCCTCGATACGTCAGGATGACATGCGCACCTGCAATAGGAAGTTGTGCAAACGCATCGTACACTTGACCCTCAATCACGACCGCATTTTCTCGAGCAGGAGCCGCAAGACAGCTTCCACATCCAGCCAAACTACAACTTGTGGCACACGTCAGGTGATCGCGAATGGTATCCGGGATACATGCAGCTTGATTTGCGAGAGTAACCTCCACGGGTTGAGCCGAGGGCCCTGTTGGAGAAGGTGGATGATACACGCAACTTCCGCCGCGACAGCTACGGCAAATCCCCCCCGTGCGGAACCCTAGATTTGTCCGCGTTACAATCGAGATGAACGGCGTCAGAGTATCTGGAGACAACGGGGCAACGGGATGGAGAAGAGCATCAATAGCCGCAGGACTGCCGACATCAGCGTCTGTTTGCATGAAGGGAACAGCTCCTCCAGGACAACCATCCCCAATACAGGTAAGGCGTGCCGTCGAACGAAGCGGTCTACTCATGGCACCAACCGTGATAGAACAGATCGTACACTCGCGTGAGTCTGGTGGAACTATATCCGTTGGATGCACACACACGATTCCTCCACTACCAGGCTCCGTAATGTAAGCATTTGTGTCACAGACAGAATCGTTGGCATAATCATAACCGATTCCAAGACAGGTGGATGTCGACGCAACCCCTGGAAAACGACACACACTCCCTGTGCCGCACTCTGTGTTCGATGTGCAGCGAGCACCAGGACTCGTTCCACCTTCACACACCCCCACAAAATCACACTGCTCACGTCCACCACGACGACCATCGCCACAAAATCCACCAGACTGAGCTTCTACATGACAAGAGGTGTTACATGTTGCGCAAGTGGAACCGTATTCTGATACACAGGGCAGCCCGTTACGACCACCGCTTGCAATATTCCCGTAATCACACTGTTCAACCCCAACATTTAAATACCCATCACCGCAGGTGTTCCGCTGACACTGGCTCGTACAACGGTCATTATCAATGTCATTGCCATCATCACAAGTTTCTCCTGGATCTACGACGCCATCTCCGCAGCTCGCGGCGGGTAAACAATCAGACCACCGTGCCCATGTACATTGCGCAATAACCTCGTCAGGGTTGGTGGACGCTACTGGTCCACACATTTGTACGCGTTGTGTTGGATAGCTATTACAACGACCACCCGGACCACAGGCTGTATCTGTTTCACAGTTTACCCGTTCACGAGCGACGCAATGACCGCCACGGCTTCCATCTGTCGAGAGACAGTCAGTATCAGACGAGCAACGACGACGATCTCCTGCTGTACCGTCTCCCTCACAAATCGTACCGGAACCAACACATCGATATGCAAGATATCCAACACAACTATTCTCCGTGTAATGACCCTGCAAAGGTGCAGAGATAGACGTACCACGATGTCCGCAGAGCCCCTCCGCGGAGGAGGTGTCCCCCGGCGCAACACAATCCGCATCATTACGACAGGCTTTCTTGTCTGCGAATGCAGCCGCAGAGAAACGATTACAAACCGCCTCCGTCGTTGTATGACTCTGCCTCGGCTCACACTGCTCACCATCACCTGTTTGCACCACGCCATCGCCACAATACGGCGCACGCGAATGACAGTTGATCCCACAGCTCTCTGCGACACTACAACCCACGCCACAATATTGGCCGTTTGTTGCGGCGTTATCACACGTTTCTCCAAGACTTATTTGTCCATCGCCACACCGATCATCGTAGCCGGTACAGGTACGGTTGCAGTGGCCGTAGGTTCCGTTCAGCGCTGCACCATCGTCACAGACTTCTTCTGGCGCCCCTATTACTGAGCTTATAAACACACACGCCGCTTGAACGGTTGGCGGATTCCGTGGATCTGCACATTCCGTGGAGGCTCCAATACTTGCCGTGGTACATGATTGACCAAATTTTACCCCTCCGTTGCAGATCAAGTTGTCCACACGACCGTTACCACACAGGAGCAACGGAACACAGCGGGTGAGTGAAGGCGATGCCACAAAGCTCTGACAATCGGGAGCACACACGCGCTGCTCCATCCCTGGATGACCATCGGACGTCGTGCAAGAAGCGGTCGCTGTATCACCTACTTCGCAAGCTTCAGAAGGGCTACGCACACCGTTTCCACAGACCGTATCAACGCCAAACTCACTCCCTGTGCAAATGCCGGAATAGCGCCACTGCCCACCCGTTGGCTGACATTGACCGCTGGATTGAATGCGTATCGTGCCTGGAAAATACGTGATGCAGTCCGAATGAGGGTTCGTTGTCCCGGTACGCAATTCACAGAGCTGACCCGTATTTGTACAGCGCTTTAATCCGGTCACGAGGGCTGGACGATATCGATCATAAGAAGCAGCTTCAAGTTCCGTACCAAGCTCGTATCCAGCTCCAGCACCAAGGGAACGATATTGATAAAATCGAGATGGGCCCGTTGGTAATCGCGGGCAAAGAAAGCGGCGGTTCGTGAGCTCCCAACAGGTGGATGGATCGTATACTTTTGGCGACCCTTCCACTCGTGGAACACCAGCACAGGTTCCACCAGCGCGACAATCTGCGGCATCTACACAGGGTTCACCCACGGCCGTTGATGCCGTGTACTGACAGCGTCCGCAGGTGAGAAAGCGGTTTACCGGATCAATAGGAGGCGTGCCGCCGATCGCGGCTCCGAGCACAGATTGCCAACTCCCCCATCGGCTGTTGGTAAGCCCCTGCAAGTAGGAACCATCGGTAATCGTAGGATACTTTCCATCACGCGTTCGCACTGCTTCAATCTTGGTCATGAACGTCTGAAAATCCGCCAGACGCTGAATATCGCGTTGGATCTTAGCTTTAAAGCTTGCACAATGAAACGCTGTATTCACGCTCGCACACTCCCAATCGGAGCTGCAGGGCACCACGCGATCATGACTATCCGTGTAAACCACCCCCTCGTTTTGACACACATTGGAAGAATCTCGTTCAATATTCACGTTGAAGACAAGATTTTTGATAAGTTGGTTGAAGATGTTCTTGGTCACACGTTCTGCATCGGGGTTGCGAGAAAAAAAGTAGATAATCGATGTCACAGGACCCGTCCCTGCGTTTTCAACGTTTGGTGCACTCACATAGATATTATCCCCATCGCGAACAGCTTCATATCCATCAATATCCATAGATGTTGGTGACCCTCTAAATCCTCGAGAGAGGTACCAAGCGCGTGGAGAAAGATGGAGCGGGTTTTGAAAGATACGCACCCCAATCGCGTCTTTACGCAACACATCTGCCACGTCGGCCCCTTCAAACGTAAAGAGATACTGCCGCAGGATGCCAGGAAGATCGTGGGAAGGGTCTGGGGGCGTTGGACGAATGGTGAGCGCAGGAAGATCGTCTGTCGCAACACCGCTTACCCCTGCATCCATACAATAGTTCGTCGCAACGTTGTAATACGGACCTCTCGCAAAGATCGTGTCGGTGAGTACACTAGGTTCACTGGATCGTATCGCCGCATCGCTAAATAATGATGCCGCATGATACCGAGGATCCGCAAAAGGCCACGGCCGCTCGCAGAGCGAAACAGTTGCCATGTGCGAGGTGTTAAACGTACGTCCAAGGGTTGAGGGAGCACTAACCGTGTCGCGCACAATTTGAATACCCGCAAAAATAAACGAAGAACCAGAACGGTTGTGCGCCTGAATGGTGGAGGTAGTCGCTCGTTGTGCAACACGTTCTGCGGCTGTCATCTCTGTGGCAGCACTTGCTGTTAAGATAGGTGCATGTGAAGAAAGCCACGGCTGCCAGGTCCAACCATATTCATCCACAGAAGAGATGGGCACGGTGCCGCCCCCTTGTTGAACGGACACAACCGTAGCGGAATACAGATGAGATTCCGTGGGTTGTTGGAACAAAAATGGACGCACAGGATCGGTGTCTCGCATCTCAAGATCACTCACCAAGCAGAGGTTCGCAGCGGTTCTAAAGATCCAGCTCGTACTCCCCGCCATCAAAACCCCCTGCTGGTTACGAACACCTACACGAATATCATCCGCAAGATTCTGATCTCCACGAACGATGATCCGATAATCTGTGGTCGCCTTTAATGCTCGTGTTAAGGCAAAAATAACCCGGGTGCCCGCTGTCGCGGGTTCGGTACGAATGGTACCCACAACCCCTCCAATGCAGGTCCGAGGGAACGCCTCTCCAAACGGCGTCGTGCCAGAAGGACAGGCCACGCCCGTTCCCATTTCTTCACCAACAATGACGTTATCGTGGATAGACGCTTCATCCATGCGCTGACTTGTGTTAAACGATATCTCGGTATTACGACACACATCTCTAGAATCAGGGTGTGGAAAGCGTGTGGTTGTGACCGTAGGACGCTCCATGCAACACCCGTTTTCGGTGAGACCATGAGAGGTGATCGTGCGGCCGTCTGCTGGATCACCAACACATTCCATCTCATGACGGAATCCACACTGAAGCCCATGATTTGCCTGACCGGTTTTCGCACGATAGGTCGCCTCAAGACGGCTCATCATCCGGCCAGTTGTGTCGGGTTCGTGGGTTCCAACGATCTCGGACAGCTGATGACTTCCCACAACCGTTACTCCTGTTGATTCACATTGTTCACCCACCCCGCGGATTCCATCTCCACACAGGGAAGGGTGAGGTCGATAGGCAATAGAAGATCCTTCCAATAAACATCGTGATGAACATCCATCACCATTTACGCTATTTCCATCATCACAGTCCTCTCCCGGTTCAAGCGCACCACCTTTTCCACAACATTGCAGCCCATCTACACCGCGGCAGGCGTCTGTTCCGGTGTGCAAACAGGTCGTATGATCACACCCTAGAGGCCAGGTTCCATCGGCATTTTTTTCGCAAGATTCACCTGGCTCAAGGGCTCCACCGTTTCCACATAGGGCGACGATCGGTTGAGAGCCTTCGTGTAGACAATCCGCGCTGCATCCATCCCCGGAATTTCGATTTCCGTCGTCACATGTTTCGCCTGCATCTAAGGTGTTACTGCCACAAATGCTGTTTCGCCCTTCTGTGGTCACCGATGAACTTCCAAGAGCCAAGCAATGATCAGAACATCCAGGTCGTGGACCCGTAAGAGGCCCAGGGTCACACTGCTCGCCAAGATCAATACGTCCATTCCCACATGTTCCACCTTCAACACCTGCCCAGAGACAGTTCGACGCACAAGCGCTCCCACGAACGCCGTTCGATCCACCACTCGCCTCGCTTCCCAAATCACATTCTTCTCCTGTTTCTACCACGCGATTTCCACAACTCGCCGTCCGTCCGTACACCCCTTCGGATCCAAGATTCAGACATCGACTGCTGCAGTTTGCCGTGAGCACGCGCGCGACACTCATCAGCCCATTTCCACGGCTATTGATAAATGTTGACACATCTCGCAAGGAACTTGTCCACGCGTAAGGGGTCGCCGAGTCCATCAAATATTGCTCCCCACACGCCTCCGACACGTTGATAGGTGTCGCGGCAAACAACTCACGCGCACCGACGACCGTTTCAATTTTTTCGACGGGCAACACATCCACACGCGTGACATCACACAACCCTCGATTGGACTCTTTTACACGGAAACGCCAAAAGAACCCTCGAGGATCGTTATTTGGAGGGCTTGTGGTCAGTGGAAGCCTGGTTCGAGAGCACAGACCGAGGAGACAAGGGGTTCCGACTCTATCTGTAAGCACGATCACCTTGTAAAAAGCCCCCACTTCAAGAAGAGAAGCGCCGAGAGCATCTATTGGATTGATCACTAAACGACGATCGGCTGGTCGTGTGACCGAAGGGGTGCGAGAAGGAGCAAGCGTTACGGATCCAGGAGCTAAAGTAAGCGGCGTTGAAGGGAAAAACGAATCACAATTTGCATTCGTGCACTTGTAGAGCAAAACCTGGCGCACGCTCACAAAAGCTGGATCCATGGGCACATTAAACTCTGCCCAAATAGTGGCATCGGTACACGCTTCGTTGCACTGCGGCCCATAACTCACGACGCGCGGCTGCGTATAAGCAATGGAAAGAAGGGCCGCACCCGAAGCGGACGACTGGCCGGTGACGGAGGCAGTGGCGGTGACACGAACAGGAGGATCTGGCTCCGTTTGATTTTGAGCGGTGGCACGCTGTAACCACGAACATGTTCCACTTGATTCACTGCAGGCTCGACCACGATAAGGACTAAGAAGTGCACGAGTGTCTGGCAAAATAGAAGGAGCAAGGGGTGCCGTGCTCCAACTCCAAGAAAGACCACGTGGATTAATCTGGATACATGCATCTTGGGCGGAACGTGCACTGCCAACGTACGGCTCCACAACCTCATCAATCGTGGTGGCAGTAAAAGGGTTTGGTGTCACACCAACAGAACCGATCTGACACCGTTCCGTAGAAGCTCGGGTTTGAAAACGAAAACAGTATCCATTACGAGGCCCGCATCGTTCGAGAGGGCGCATGGCGACATGGCCATTGGACACCAAACCCGTTGTCAGTACCACATCGTAGAGTGTGCCTGGACGCCAATCGGGAGTCGTACCGACTTCTTCAAGCGGAGAAATAGCTATAAGGGTGCGATGCGCTCCAGGCGTCCCGTCGGAATCACTCACCTGAAAAGGGCTGGTACGAACAGGAATTTTTGTGGCACAAGGGTTATCACCGCTCGCGGTGCAACGGCTCACAATAATAGTACGACTATTTATCGTGGCTGGATCAATCCCGGTATTAAACCGAACGACCGCTTCAGCGTTTACACAAACCGCGTCGCCTCCGCTGCGCACATTCCATGGACTTGGTGAAGGGGGTAAGCCCGTAGGGCCCGTGCATTCTTCCACAACCTCTGGATACACAGGCAATGGGCCCGTGGAAAGCTCCCATCCAAACATCGTGCTCGTGGCAACATCAGCACACAGACCAAGTACAGAGCACTGACCTGACTCACGACAACAGGTTTGCGTGCCGCACATGCCGGGAGTTTCGTTGCAGTTCCCTACAGCGAAAGAGACCCCGTTTGAGTGGACATCTCGTACAGCAACGCGGACCGGACCGGTATAAGCTCCAGTGGGCACGCTCGTAATCATGGAGCTCTCCGTGACAGGAGGCGTCACGACCGCAGGCACACGAATCGCCGCGGCAGACCCTTGGAAGGACACGGCTCCACTCACACCGCCCAGTCGTTCTCCGATGAGCGACACAACCGTACCAACAGGGCCAGCAATAGGTGCGATCGCACAAATACCAGGATGAGGTGTCTCCCTATTTACCAGAAACGACTTCCTATTACTTTGTGCGTTGTCACCGCTTCTCAAGATGTAGACACTAAATGGGCCCGGCGTAACACTCGTACGAAGACCGACGATCGTAGGAACTTTGACCGTGATGCTGGTGTCGTGCCAAAAATCACGGCTACAGGCAACGGGAAAGGTAATGTCTGCGTTTCCTGTTTCATCTGTCCCTGTGTTCTGAAAAACCACTCGACCGGGTGTCGTGCCAAAATCATGACCTGTTAACGTGACGTACTCCCCTATCGGACCGACTTCTGGATCGATGGCGTTGACAAGAGGGGTCGCATGAACACGCTCGGTCACCCTAAATCCAACCGTGTTAGAACGTTGGCCTCCCACAACAGCGTATACCGCATGCGAGCCAACAGAGGCGATAGGGACGTTGGTTGAAATCCGCGTCTCACTCCAGGAGCTGACGGACGGTGTTGCATCGCGACCCTCTCCAAACCACACTTGTCCACGCGCAGCCCCTAATCCAGCTCCGGTGAGCGTGACCGCGTCTCCTCGCTCCCCTGTTGTGGGGCGAATGGCACACAATCCAGGATGCGGCGTTGTATTGACCGTAAAGACATCCAACATCCTTCCATTCCGATCATTGGTAGCATCAGATAAATGCGAGGTGCTATTTGTCACCTGCATAGGCTTAAGACCTGCAGTGATTCCTGCTGGAACCTGCACGATGATTTGTCCGGAAAGCCACGTTGCTTCTGACGCGCATAAAGCAGGAGCAAGAGCAGGAATGGTGAAACCTGTCCCATCCCAAAAACGTACATCGCCCCGTGTATTACCAAAATTCTCCCCTGTAATAGTAATCATCGTTCCCGGACCACCGCTGCTTGGCGAAACCCCTTGAATCACCGGCTGTCCGACACACACACCATCCGTGCAGATTCCACTTCGACAATCTGTCCCGACCACGCAGTGTCCTCCAGCACACGCTCCTGCATTTGGACCTCCACAATCCACATCTGTTTCACTCCCGTCACGTATGCCGTCAAAAGCCGTTGGAGGACGTATCACGACGCTGATTCTCCCAAATCCATTGTGACCACTTATGTCGCTTGCTTGAGAACGCAAGGCGTAGGTTCCTGTTGCCGCTCCACGGGTAGACCACTCAATGTTTGCCGTAAAGCTAGAGACCGTTGTGGTAGGCGCATCTGCTCCTATGTCATCTCCATTCACCGAGCTTGAAACATATGAGATTGCCACGTCATCGATGGCACGTGTCGAAACCGTGATCGCATCATCTTGCGGAACACTTTGACCATCAAACGGGACTTGAATCGTTGCGGTGGGTGGCTGTGTATCTATACGATTACCTGTGCGAAAACTCGATTCGCAACTAAGCGCAAGACCGCCACAAATAATGCGTTGAGAGGATTCTCCTGGCGTCGCCAAAGAGCGCAATGTGCGATCGATAAACGCAATAAAATCTGTGTCACCCTCTAAACATCTTTCTCCAGGAGCGGTAGGACAGGGAGCCGTTGGGGTAAACTCAACCACCTGGCCATTAACCGTGAGCGTTCCATCGACCGCGGCCCGATCAGAGGCCCGATATATATGAATGGACACAGCGGCCGCACCAGGATCCACCGCGCGGCTAAACACAAAATGAACACGAACGTTGCGAATAGGGAGGGATCCGACGGGGGTAATCGAACGTAATTGAAAATTAGAAAAGGCTCCACCAGATCCAAAACCACCCGCACTTCCGCCTGTTTGATCGACGATGCCACCCGTGCCATCGCCCCCTGTTGCATCCAAAAGATGGCTGATGACGTAGCGCGTGATCGCCCAGGATGAAAGGATGATGATGAGCCCAATCACCGCATTACGAAGCATGGTGCGAGCTTTCTCTGCCCCTGCGGCCTCTCCACCTGAAGTCATCCACAAAAATCCTGCGTACACGGTCAGACCAAGAAAAATAACGGCGAGGAGTCCTAAAAAGACGTTGATAACTTTTGCCGCAATCACGCGAGGATCTGCCGCCGAAAGCCCAATCGTTCCCCCAACCGCCGTGAGGCCTTGCGTGACTTGGGCGTGCGCCGAAGGAGAGAGCGATACACCAAGACCCATCGCGAGGACGACGGCAAAAAGGGCGCAAGAGCCTAAGCGAAAAACACGGTTCATGGGGTGCGGTGAGAAAATGAACAATGCGTCGATCCTGGAGAACCGTCGCAACAGTTTGGATTACCAGGAAGAAGTCCCGATCCAACCGTTGCGGCACAGGTCGCGGAACCCGAGGGTTTAAAGCAGTTTTGCAGCAAGTTTTGGACACCGGACGTGATGATCGGCGCATAGACAGGCGGCAAGCTTCCAGATGGAGCGGTCACCAGAGAACGGGCATATTGGCGGTGGTTGATCGTGACTCGGCCAAACGTGGGAATAGCAGGAGCTCCGTCGACTCCCGGCGTGAGAACAACCGTTTCGTAGGGAGTAAACCAAAAGGTATCGCTCGCCATCGCAACCGGTTCGTTGTGGGGCATGATATACACATTCGTTGAATTAACCGTGGATGCCTGCAAAATATTCACCGGATTGATCTCAAGTGGCCGTGGGCCAAACGAGGCCTGTGGCTCATGGTTCGGAGGAAGATTACTAGAACCGATGGGATAATCCGCCACCCCATACACAGGCTCGATGGTCTCAATGCGAGGAGCTGTCGTGACAACGGTTGCGCTCGTTTGAAAGGCGGAAGCACGATTGTCGAGAGGGGCGCCTTGCGCCGTCCCGTTTCCGTTTCCATCAAGAGAGTTGCTCGCAACATCTACAATCCCATCATACAGAGCCCCTCCACCTGCCGTGGATACAATGCGTGCTTGAGGAGATGCAGGAGCTATAAGGCTTGCGGCTCTTACCAAGAGAGCGATGGTAGAACTATAGGGTAGACATCGGATTTCTCGACCACAGGCGTTTGCTCCACACACGTAATCGGCGATAAACTCGATCGTCTGATAGCGATTTGAGATACGCCATTCTCCTTCGATGGGCACAACTGGTGACGTAGGATCAGCAGAAGCTCTTGTCACAGCCACGTTTGAGAACCCACGACCAGCTCGGAAGATACCCGAGGCGCTGGTTGGATCAATCGCTTCATTAAAATTGATCTGAATAATGCTGTTTGGTGGCTGACTACCCGACGCAGGCACGATAGAGGTGATTTGAGGCGGTGTGAGATCTACCACCGTCGATACCTCGAAGGTCCAACGATACCCAGAAGGGTACTCCGCGGTAAACGCGGGGCGACCATCCTCTCGCAACAAGCCTGTTCTCCCTGGCATAATCTCGATACGATAGGAGGTGTTTACACTTGGACTTCCAAGCCATTCACGAGGTTTAAACACAAATGTTTTACGATCTTCTGTAAAATGAACCTCTACCTGATCAGAGGTAAGCACTTCTTCACGCGCGGCATCACGTTTTACGATGTGGATCGTTCCAATATTGAGCCCGGTAGGTGGAAGAGTTGTTGGATAATCATCCGTCAGATCTGTGGGAGTCCCCGCATCGTTGTATCCTTGAACAAGGGACGAGAGCTTCATCGGTTCTTTGAAGGTCACAATGATCGAGGTATTGCGAGGAACGTTGGTCGCATCACGCGTAGGAACGTGATATTCAATAATCCCGCTTCCAAGCGAACCCGCCGCAGAAGGAAAGGAAACGGTAGGACCACGAACGCTATCGTCCACCACGGTTTCGGTCGAGATATCCGTAAGACGGCTCAAGATAAAGGCTGTGATCGCAAACGCCGAGGCGACGATCACAAGACCGATGATCGCATTTTGGATCATCCGACGTGCCTGCTCTGGTTTTTCTGCGCCTTCCCCTGCCGTCATCCACAAATACCCGGCGTATAAAAGATATCCCAAGAACACCAATCCAAGCACGCTTAAAAAGGCGTAAATAATCCGCCCTATAATGACGTATAGATCGTTTGATCCGGTCAATCCAGATTCCACGCCAACCGCAGCGACATTGTCAACGGATTGAGCTGTTTGTGCCCACGAAACATGTGTAGATCCAAAAACAGCGATGAGGACAAACGCAAAAGAGCCGATGACACACAGCACTCGTTGCCGCGCACCTCGTGAATAAAGAACTGTTCGTGTCGTAGCGGAACCTTTCCAAAGCATGGGAAGAAAGATTCGTGAATTAAACGCTCCAAGATTACTCCGCGAGCAGCCGTTCGACAATACGTCTGACATCGTTTCCATCCGCTCGACCCGCAACCGCCCTCATCACGACCCCCATCGCCTTGCCTATTTCACGGATGCCAGAGGCCGCGAGGGCTTCTTTGACGATCGCTTCCAACACCTCCGCTCCTAATCCCGCAGGAAGATACGCGGCGATAATATCGATCTCTGCTTGTTGACGTTCAACAAGATCCTGTCTTCCCGCATTCAAAAAATCTGAAATAGCGTCTTGATATTGTTTGATCATCGTCTTCAATACAGGCGCGACTTCTTCGTCGGACAATGGATGTCCAACTTCGATCTGTTTATTTTTGAGGGCGGTTCGCATCAAACGAAGGGTGGATATTTTTATCTCCGCCCTCGCCTTCATTGCCTCTTTAAATTCCTGTTCTACACGTTCGAGAATGGTCATAGAATAGATGAGACTCTTTGGAGTTTATATAAAACGCAAAGGGCTTACGGAGAGACGACTGGTCCCGATCACGTAAGCCCATGATACCACACGAGAGCTCTATGCTCCACGACGCGTATTACGCTGTTTCTTTGGATCTTCTTTAAGTTGGCCTGTCTTTGAAAGATACTGGTATTGCCCGCGCATTTCTTCGCGACGAAGAGCGCTTGCGCGACGCTTGGTCAAGTTCCGATCTTTTGAACGAAAACGACGACGACGCGTCTCAATTGATCTGCCGCTATCTTGAAAACGACGCTGAAAGCGACGAAGAAGGGCATCAAAGGTTTCATTCTTTTTCCGTTTCACATCTGCCATAAAGCCACGCTCCTTTCTATAAATAAAAGTCACTACGTAAGTGCTGGCCGCAGACTACGGGAAATTGGGTTGATCGTCAACCTAATTTCTTTTTCACTTCGTGCACCACCTTTTTGGCATCGACGATTTCTTGCGTGCCGGCATCCATATCACGGATAATCGCCGTTCCATCCAACACCTCTTTTTGACCAATCACGACCGCCCATTTTGCCCCACGACGGTTCGCGACCTCCATCTGTGACTTGATGGAGGATTTGCCAAACGCTTCCCCCACCAAGATATCTGCGCGACGAAACTCCTCAAAAAGGGCGAGCGCTTTTTTGCGACCGACCTCTCCCAGTTGAGCCAAGAACACTTCAATAGGCGCCATGCTCGACGGGACAAACGCGGCGTGTTTATCCTTTTCCTTCAATCGTGACACAAGGCGATCGAGCCCGAGAGCAAACCCTGCCGCTGGTGCCGGATGGCCGCCCAGCACTTCCACGAGACCATCGTAGCGGCCACCACCGCCAAGCGCGGATTGGGCAAGCTCCTGATCTTCGCTTTCGGCATACCACTCAAACACCGTCTTCGTGTAGTAATCAAGTCCACGTACCAAGTACGGATCCAGTTCATATCGCACACCCACCTCATCAAGATATTCCAAAACGCGGGTAAAATGGGCCTTTGACTCCTCATCTAGCCAATCGACAATCTGCGGAGCTTCTGCTTTTAGCTCTTGCATGGCTGGTTCTTTGGAATCGAGTACACGAAGAGGGTTCTTGAGAAGGCGACGCTTATCCTCTTCTGAAAGACGGTTCTTTTTTGAACGGAAGTAACTCACAAGTGCCGCTTTGTAATTGAGACGTGATTCCGGTGTTCCAAGAGAGTTGACCCGGACCACAGCATCAAGATCAAGCGCTTTGAGAATGTTCCACGACATGATAATGAGCTGCGCATCAACCACCGCGTCTGCTTCCCCAATGCACTCAAACCCTGCTTGAAAAAACTGACGAAAACGCCCTGCCTGTGGACGATCATACCGAAACATCGGGCCCTGATACCATAATTTAACAGGTTGTGGCTGGTTCCAAAGCCCATGTTGGATGTACGCGCGAATAGCAGGCGCTGTGCCTTCTGGCCGAAGAGCGATCTGCTCTCCTCCCGCAGATTCCCACGTAAAAAGCTCTTTTTCTACGATATCCGTGAGCTTACCAACGCCACGCAAAAATAACGCATGATCCTCAACCATCGGAGTCTCCATACGATCATACGCATAGGCATGTGCCACCTTTTCTATGGCCGCGCTGATCCGCTGCCAGTAGGGCTGATCAACCGGAAGAAGGTCGCGCATCCCACGAACAAGTTGAATGGGCTGAGCGGATTTTTTGAGAAGCGGGGCAGGAGATAGTGAGGACCCCGCAGCAGCGGGCTTTGCAAACGGCTTTTTTGGCGCAGCTTTTGGTTTGGGGGACATACGCGTTATGGTTTATAGGTTATCGAATCAAAATGCTTCCAACGATCAAACGGGTACGCTCGTACCCACACCCTCCCGACAAGAAATGAACGTTTTACGGGGCCAAATATCCGTGAATCAAGACTCGCCGCGCGATTATCTCCCATGAGATAATACTCATCGTCCTTTAGTGTTTTTGTGTCCGTAAGTGAGGTGTAATCTTGATCAAGATACTGATGCTCATCTACAACGAAACCATTTTCATGGGCTTTATTGTAAATCCGTACTTTGCCATTTGCTACCTCGACCGTTTCTCCCGGGAGACCGATCACGCGCTTAATAAAAAACTCTCTCGGGTCTCGTGGATAACGAGTGACGACGACATCTCCTCGTTTTGGCGCACCGCGCTGATAGGTGAGTTTATCAACAAACAAATATTCGTGATCGTAAAAATTAGGCTCCATGCTCTGCCCTTTGACATAGAACGGCTGGACTAAATACGTGCGAAGCGGAATGACAATCGCCGCAGAAATCGCGATCACTTGAATGAGCTCCAAAAAGCCTCCGAGTGCCCTTTTCTTGGTGGTACCCGTATCCGTTACGGGCTGCTCTGGCGTCGTAAGAGGGGGTAAAGACATGTGGAGTAGACTAGCCTATGGCGTTGAACTCGTCGAGACCGGTCCTTCCGAAAGAGCTCTTTGTATTCCTCGACGAAACCACGCGGCGTGAAGATGGCGTGCCGTGACAACGGTAAGCCCCGCCACAAAAGATTCTGTTGACCCAAGCAGCGCCAAAAGCCAGCCATTATGCGTCCATTCTGGCACGAAGAGAAAAACGGTGGCGGCCGTTATCGGAGCCATGAACGCACCTATACACAAACCAAGACGAGCGGGATTGGAGAAATCTTGTTTAAACGCAAGTTGCCATAGGCGATCACTTTTTGCATGAAGCTTGCCCGTTCGTTTCAGCGTCACAAACGCATCGTGATAGAGCTTGATAGATTGAAGCGCTGTCGTCAGAGAAAGGGCAACCGCCGAAGCACCAAAAATCAAACCGGCCAATCCAAATCGGCCCGCTTCTACAAATCGTTCAACAGAAAAAGCGCCGTAGGTTGCCAGGATAAACACCGGCACAAGAATACGTGAACGCTTCATGAGCTGTCGCCAAGTGAATCCAGATCCATGCAGAGCAAAAAGCTCCGCTGTCTCACCCAAAAGATCGTCCGCAGATGCCGCGAATATCTTGCCAATTCCGTGAATAGCGTGTTCTAGAGCATGAGCGACTGGCCCGACGATCACAAGAGCCTTGATCAGCGTTTGTGCAACCTCCGTACGCGTATGCGCGTTGTCAAAAAGAACACGATGGACGATGTATTCGATCGCATGAGGATACAAAACAGCATCAAGAGCAAGAGCGGTACGACGATAAGCATCCGGCACCCCTTGATTTCGTAAATCGATCAGAACGATCTTTTTGAATTCGTATCGACGTTCAAGAATAAGTCGAGCCTGTTCGTAGAGAGCGACACCTTGCCGTTCTGCGGCACGCAAATCTCCCTCGCTAAACGTGGGCAGATCCCCATCACGCAACAAGCGAGGCAGCCAAGGAATGATCGTATTCTCTTGAGTGAGACGAGAAATATCATCGATAGCTTTGAGCACCGTTTCTGGTGTTGCTTCTACAGTTCGGATACCAATTCCGTATCCCGCTTCTAGCAAAGCCCGTACATCCTGGAGACGCTCTGGATCTTTGTGGAGCACAAAACGTAGCTCAAGCGGTAATGCCAAGAGAGCATCAAGCTCACCTACAGACGTGATAGCTGTGAGATGAAACACGTCAGAATGAGGCGTTTTCATCGGAGTGAGCCACGCAAAAAAACGAGAAGCCATACACGCAGTATACCGAATATTAGACCAGTTGCCCAATAAACTTCTTGATCCAAAATGGCACATTTCATACAAAACCGACGGGAAAATATTTTTTGTTTAGCCCAAGCTAAGCCAAAAATATTCTCCCTAGGGTTTGGCGAAATAGAACGTTTTGAGCTGGAGTTTATTGGGCAACTGGTCTATTGACCGAAGCGCGTAGAGTGATGGATGATAGGCCCTATATGTCTCATCCAATCGAACTTGAGCTGCGCGGAGAACTCCATCCAAACCAAGTTTCACAGGTACGAACTACCCTTCTTGAAACAGGCTGGGTGCATCGCGACACCACAAAACGCACTATGCTTATGTCATTTGGACGCGTCGGATGGATCAGAGAGGATAATCTCGACAATGTCCCTGACCAAGAAACAGACATCCGTTGTCGTGTCACAAATGGACAGGCCGAAGTTGTGGTAAAACTCGGTGGCGTCCATGCATACAACCGTCAAGAAATAGCGACGCCCATCTCTCTTCATCAGTTAGGCGATTTCGTACGTGTCATCGGTGCCTTAAACATGGTCCATAAAGTAGGATCACGCACCACACAAAACTTTGTCCGTGGTGACATAATCGTCTCCATCACGGCAAGTCAAAGCGGCATCATGTACATCGAACTCGAAAAAATATCCGATGAAACACACGCCGAAACAGATCGGCACACTCTGACACAACTCGCACACACCCTCGGCGTTACTCTCTGGCCAGATCGAGAAGCTTTTTTGGCATTTTGTACGCGCATCACCAAGCAAGACGATTGGCTCTTTCACGGAAGCGACGAAGATGTACAACGATTTTTGGAAGAGGCGGGTCAAACTCTTTGATCATCCTTTTTCTTCCGGCTCCTTCCATTCATGAATCGCTTTCCCCCAACGCTCTAGGGTTCCACAGTCATACCACGGACCTTCAAGACCACATCCACCCAAACGCCGCTCCTCCGCTAATCGAGGAAACAAATCTTTTTCAAACATGAGAAATGGACGATCTCTCGGAAAATTCACAAGGGCAGATGGTTCAAGAACATACAACCCAGAGTTGATAAAATTTGTCGGTGGATGCGATGGTTTTTCGTGGAATTTTATAATGTGCTCTCCTGCAAGTTCTGCCACGCCGTAATCAGAAGGATTGAAGACGCGAATAAGCCCGACCGTGGCCCCATGAGCGTCATTTTTTTGCTTGAGACGCTCATGAGCCTCGACAAGAGGACGCAGATCGAGCCCTTTGAGTTCGTCTCCATTCGTCACAATAACCGGCCCCTCTAGATGATCATGCAATTGATGAACGATCGCGCCAAGCGTTCCCATAGGTTCCGGCTCTTCATGAAGATACATTTTCACAGGAAGATGAGCTTCTGTCTCTTGCACCCAACGATCAAATTGTGCCCGCCATTTTGGGGCGATAATGACCGTGACTTGTGTAACCCCATACCGCACCAACCAACGCACTTGCCACGTCGTGATCGGCAACCCCTGTACGGGAATAAGCGGTTTTGGAATCTCGAGCGTCACCGGCCGAAGTCGCGTTCCACTTCCACCAGCGAGAATAATGGCATGCTTGATCATAGGTTCGTCTTGGTGTGACGGAGTAGATCCTTCCACTGTGAATCTGACACGGCATGAACTGACAGTCGCGGCCGCTCAACGACTGGCATCACAGACAAGTTATGCGTATTGCGTAGCTCTTCAAGTCCAAGCGCACGACCAACATCTGCCAAAAATTGCACATCCACACTCACCCAGCTTCCACTTTCGGCCGTGGGATCGGGATAGGCTTCTTTGACTACGGTCACAAACCCGGCGATCTCTTTGTCATCCCCCGTGTGATAGACAACGACCAAATCCCCCTCCTTCATAGTTTGGAGATTATTCCGCGCTTCAAAATTACGCACCCCCGTCCACGCTGTCTTCTTGTCCGCTTTTAATTGCGCAAAAGAATATACCTGCGGTTCTGTTTTGATAAGCCAATACGCCATAGATAGGATCATCGTGACGGGTGAATCGTAAGGAGTCAAACGTCTATCCAATCACGAACCATTTCGACCGCCTCGCGTTGATCACGAATCCATCTAATCCGTTCATCCCTCTTAAACCACGTGATCTGTCTCTTGATGTAATTTCGCGTCGCTTGGTTGATCACGGGCATAACTTCGACGAGCGTAGATGATCCTTGAAGAACATCCCCAAGTTCACGATACCCAATCGCGGACATCGCCGCACATTCCTTCGAGAGTCCTTGCGCAAGTAATCCTCGTACCTCCTCCATCCATCCACGAGCCAGCATTTCATCGACGGCCATTTCGGCGCGCGCGTAAAGCTCTTCCCGCGAACGCGCGATCCCTATCTGCAACGCCTCAACCAATGGCAGGCCCTTCTTTCGCGACTCAACAAATGAATGACCCGTCATGAGAGCCACTTCCAACGCGCGCATGACGCGACGAGGGTTTTTAAGATCAACAATCTTGGCCGCTTCTGGATCCGTGGCACGAAGACGATCAACGAGTTCCGTCAAAGACAATCGCGACAACTCTTCACGCAACGCAGCTTGCGGAGCCACTTCTGGAATCGAAAGATTGTCGATCAAAGTCTGAAGATACAACCCCGTTCCTCCAACCAAGATGGGCAACCGGCTACGACCAGCAATCTCGCGAATACACGTCAAAGCCTTGTCACGCCATTCGCTCACCGTAATTTGATGCGTGGGGTCTTCGTCAAACAGATAGTGCGGAACATCTCCACGTTCTCGAAGCGATGGCTTCCCCGTTCCAATATCAAATCCTCGGTAAAGCTGACGTGCATCGGCATTCACAATCTCTCCGTTGAATGCTTTAGCCAAGACAAGACCAAACGTCGTTTTTCCAGACGAGGTAGGTCCAACGATGCATAAGACGTGTGGAACACTCATCATACTACCCTTCCAACACCCACGCTTTTGCTTCCTTCACCGTGAGATCAATAATCGTCCCCTTCAACGATTCATCTTTGGATGGAATTCGCGCCAACTTCATCTCGAATGTATTTCCACTCGCAAAGCCATGATCAACTTTATCGATGAGAACAGAAACCGTCTTACCAATACACGCTCGATTCTTGCGCAAGGACGTCTCCTCCATCATTTCTTGAAGACAATCCCAACGTTCACGTTTTTCTTCTTTTGACACATCATCCTGGTACAATTTTACCCCCAATGTGCCAGAGCGTGGTGAATATTGCGCGTTGTAAGAAATATCAAAATCCACTTCACGGTACAGCGACAAAGTTTCCTCGAACTGCGCAGATGTTTCACCAGGAAATCCAACAATCACATCCGAACCAAGAGCAATATTTGGACGAGCGAGTTTGATCTTGCGAATCACTTCTACATATTGTTCACACGTATATTTGCGATTCATGCGTCGCAAAACCTCATTGCTGCCAGATTGCACCGGCAAGTGAAGATAGTTGACCTGCTTCGGCAATCCAAGCGCGTGGATCACCTCATCCGTCATCGAGAGCGGATGTGCGGCCGTCCAATGCAGACGCTGTAATCCTTCAAGGTGATTGATCTCCCAGAGCAGTGCCGCGAAGTGATCTTTGTATGGATTATGTTTTGAAAAAGATTCGGGATCGCTCGCTTTAAAAGAATTAACGGTTTGACCAAGCAAGGTCACCTCGATCATTCCATGCGCAACCAATTCACGACATTCTTGAAGAATATCTTTCACCGATCGATTCCGTTCCAAGCCGCGCGCATAGGGAACAACACAATACGTACAAAACTTATTGCATCCCGTTTGAATCGTAACGTACGCTTGAACAGATGGCGCACGTCGCGGATGGATTTTTAAATAATCCTCTTCGAGTGACGCTGAATTGACAAGATCTGGACGAAGTTCCGCAATCCAACGCGGCAAATGAACCATGTCCGGTGTCGGAAAGTACAGGTCTGTTGCCGGTAATCTTTTCTTAAACACACGAGCCTTGTCACGTCCTGGCATACACCCGGTTACTGCCACGATCATGTCCGGCTTATTTTTTTTGTAGGCAAGATATTTCTCCTGCGCCCCATACACACGATCCTCCGCCGACTGACGCACGCTGCAGGTGTTGATCAAAATCACGTCCGCCGTCGACTCCTCTTCGGTTAGGGTAAATCCTAAAGACGATAAAAGACCAGCCATACGCTCGCTGTCGTTCTTGTTCATTTGGCACCCGTAGGTCGTGATATGAAAGCTGGGCATAGGAAGAACGTGGCAATTTCGCTATACTTCGATTAATATGTCAACCGACTCTCAAACCTCCCTTGTCGAAAAAATAGCGCAGTTGTTTCGCGAGTTCCAACAAACGCTCAACAAAATTTCGCGCGAACAGCTCGTGGCTACCAAAGACGTCATGGAAAAAATTGATGGAGCGCACCAAGATTCCTTGCGCGAAGAAATCCGTAAAGTCTAAAAATAGGCTTCTCTCTGCCCACTATCCCTTCTGCCCTGCGCGGACTTGGGCGTCTCCCCTTATTTTAAGGGGAGAGCCGGAACACGTCTCCCCCTTAAAAACTGGTTCATGCCTCCCCCTTAAAATAAGGGGGACTAAGGGGGATAGTAGGGAGAGCTGGTTCACATTTCCCTCTCCTCGATCTCCATCAATCGATTGTATTTTTCAACACGTTCTGAGCGAGACAACGAGCCTGTTTTTATATATTCAGACCCGCAGGCCACGGCCAAATCCGCGATCGTGGTGTCCGAGGTCTCACCCGAACGATGCGAAATGGAGGTCGCCCACCCTGCAGCGTGTGCCATTTTTATGGCATCAACCGTCTCGGTGAGTGTTCCAATTTGGTTCAACTTTATGAGAATCGTATTCGCCGCACCTTCCTCAATCCCGCGAGCAAGACGTTCGACGTTTGTCACAAGCAAATCATCTCCCACAACACGAACTTCGCTCCCTTCAAACACGGGCAACGCCTTCGTCCAAGCAGACCAATCATCCTCCGCAAACGGATCCTCGATTGATTCAAAGGAATACTTCTCAATCCAACCAGCATAGCGTTCGAGCAACTGCTCCGAAGAAAGCTCGAGCTTCTCAGCGCGCAAGACATATCGCTTCCGCTTCGCATCGTAGAATTCCGAACTCGCCACATCTACCGCGAGCCGCACATCTTTTCCTACACGATATCCGGCTGCACCAACAGCTTCTGCGATGAGCGCAAAACCATCTTCTGGATGATCAAGTTTTGGAGCAAATCCGCCTTCATCACCAACGGTGGTTGCAAACCCACGCTCTTTCAAGAGACGTCCCATCGCATGAAACACTTCTGCCCCACAACGAATACGTTCATGCATCGTTTTTTGCTTCGGCACAATCATGCATTCTTGTATGTCCATACTCCAACCTGCATGCGCTCCACCATTCAACACATTCATGGTTGGTGTTGGCAAGCTCACTGGACGATGAAATGAATACGTCTCGCGTAACGACTTCCAAAGAGGCACGCGACGAAAAAGAGCGGCGACCTGCGCACACGCAAGCGAGACCGATAAAATAGCATTTGCCCCAAGCTTGGACTTATTCGATGTTCCATCCAGCTCCATCATGACGTGATCAATATCTTGTTGACGTGTTACGTCTACACCCACCAGCACAGAAGCGATTGCTCCGTTGACATGCTTCACGGCTTTTTGGACACCCTGACCTCCATATCGCTTACCTCCATCACGAAGCTCAAGCGCTTCGTGCGAACCGGTCGAAGCACCCGAAGGCACTTTTGCCTCGGCCGTCAGACCATTCTTAAGCGTGACACGACACGCAATAGTTGGATTCCCTCGTGAATCGAGAACCTCGCGTGCATGTACCCTCGAAATCTTTTTTCCACCAAACATATGTGCACAGTGTAGCGTATTTGAGGATGCTTGAAAAAAAACGCATTTTTCGTTAAGCTTTTTTCATATGTTGAGCAACTTTATTAAAAACCATCTGATGAAAGTGACTTACAAACTCCTAAAAGATAAAAGTTACTTCGGCGAGATTGCGGGCCTGGAAGGCGTGTGGGCAAACGCCTTAAACCTAGAAGAGTGTCGAAACGAACTTCGCGAAGTACTCGAATCATGGATCGTACTCAAACTTCAACACGGTGAAAGCATCCCCGGATTCAGCACACAAAGGCCCAAAGCCGTCTCTCCTAACACAGCATCTCTCCCCTATGCCAAAGCCCGTGTCTTGGCGTGAACTCGTCCAAAAATTTCGTGCATTAGGGTTTTCTGGTCCAAAGGGGGTGGTAAACACCCGTTTATGGTAAAAGGATCACTCAAGCTTCACATCCCAGGAGGTCATGGAAGAGATACTAGCGACCCCCTCCTTCGTGAGATTCTCCAACAAGCAAACGTTCATCCACGCGAATGGAAAAATCTTTAATACCCTATGCCCTCTCAACTCCCTCGTTGGAATCTCTCTGATTTATTTACAGGTATCGATGATCCTAAGATAGACGAAACACTCACGAAGCAGCTCGCCCGCGCCAAGCGCTTCAACAAATTATACCGCAACACGATGACAAAAATACGCAAAGCCGAAGAAATAACAACTATCCTCAAAGAGTACGAATCGATCCTGCAAGAAGCCTCAAAACCCGAGATCTACGGAAGCCTCGTGCATGCTGCGGATAGCAAAAACCCCAAACACGGCGCTCTGCTCCAAAAAACGGAGCAGAGCGGCATGGAGATCGGGAAGGAATGTCTCTTTCTTGAACTTGAGCTTGCGCAGATCGACGAAAAAACTATGCAGCGTTGGATTCGTGATCCCGTTCTCGCACGATATCGTCATTACCTTGAGAAAGAATTGCTGTGGAAATCACATCGTTTAAGCGAACCAGAAGAACGGCTGATAAAAGATCTTTCTCTCACAGGAAGGTCTGCCTTTACACGTCTCTACGAAGAAGAGCTTTCGCATCACATCTACCGTTTTCAAAACGATAAAAAAGAGTACAACCAAGAACAGCTCCTCGATCGCCTGCACCATCCAAAACAAAGTGAACGCAAACGCGCCGCCGAAGCATACACCGTAGGTCTTCGCGATCAACTCCGACGGTTGACGTTCGTGACCAACACCTTGCTGCAAGAAAAAAAGACGATTGATCGTTATCGCAGCTTTACCTCACCGGAGGCCTCACGTCATCTTGCAAACGAGATAGACCAAGTGACGGTGGATGCGATGATAGGTGCTGTCACCGAACGATTTGACATTGTGCAGGATTTCTATCGCTTTAAACGAACACTGCTCAAACTCCCAAAGCTCTATGATTACGATCGTTACGCACCCATCAGCACAAAAGAACATTCTGTTTCGTTTCCACAAGCCAAAACGATCATTCTTGATGCCTTCACCCGATTTTCTCCTCGCTTTGCCAAACTCGCACAAGCCTTCTTCGACCACGGCTGGATCGATGCCCCGCAAATACCTGGCAAACGCGGAGGAGCGTTCTGCATGTTCGTAACGCCTGATTTGCATCCTTACGTCTTCGTAAATTTTAGCGGCAACGTCAAACAGGTATTGACCCTCGCACACGAACTGGGCCACGGCGTTCACGCCAGCCTCGCGGGCAAACAGAATCTCTTGCATTTTGATATGCCCCTTACGCTTGCAGAAACCGCAAGCGTGTTTGCCGAGATGATCACCTTTGATGCGATGAAAGCCCAGATCACTGATCCCAAAGCGCGACTCGCCCTCATCTCCCAAAAGATCGAAGAGATATTTGCCACCGTGTTTCGTCAAACCGCGATGTATCGTTTTGAGCAAGATCTTCATGCCACGAGCCGCAAACAAGGCGAGCTCACAAGCGAAGAAGTGGGCGCATTGTGGCGTAAACATCAAACAGAGATGTTCGGCACGTCTGTGACGCTCACCAAAAACTACGACATCTGGTGGTCGTACATCTCACACTTCATCCACACACCGTTTTACGTATACGCCTATGCGTTTGGGGAGCTCCTCACCCTTTCTCTCTTTGCAGAATACAAAAAACGCGGAGCGAGTATGGTTGCAGACTATCTTGCGTTTCTCGAAGCCGGCGGCTCCAAAGGACCAGATGAACTTCTTAAACCGTTTGGCATCAACTTGCGTGACAAACAGTTTTGGCGCGGAGGGATCAAACTGATTGAAGCGATGGTGCAAGAAGCGAAAGACCTTAACGCCGAATGTATCTCCCAACAGCGATCCACGCGGTAGAGGTCATAAGCAGCATGAGCGTGATGAGCTGAACAATGACGATGCGTGGACCTTGGGAATCTAGGAGCGCGAGCAGGCCGACCTCTCCATCAAAAACCGGCTGCAAAGCAGGATCAAGATATAGAATACCGATATACGTCGCGGCAGAAACACCCATGAGGGCAAAAAGCCCAAACCATACAGCCTGAAGAACAAAAGGCGTTCGAATGAACGCAGAAGAAGCGCCGACAAGACGCATGATCGCAATTTCTTCTCGTTGAGTGTACACCGCGACTCGGACCGCATTCACGACGGTGAGAAGTCCAAAAAGCGCAAAGAGCGCTACGAGCAACGATCCGGCTAAACGAGCTTGATCGGCGATCGTTTTGATGCGAACGATAGCTCCTCGATGATCTTCGTAGGTTTGTTTCTGGATAAATGGCACATATTGCGGGCCTTGGAGAGCTTGGACGATAAAAGGATATTGATCTGGCTCACGAGCCTTCACAACCATTTGTGCGCCCAGTGGATTCCCACTCAACTCTTCAAGTGCCGCCAAAATCTTTGGCTGCGAGGCATATCGAGCCCGAAATCGCTGTAATGCATCTCCTGCAGAAACCAGCTCAACGGATTTTACCTGTGGAAGAGAAAGCGCGTAGAGCTTGAGTTGAGCCAACAGAGGTTCTGGGGTTGCCGTACGAAACGTAAGAGTCACATCCACACGATCTTCGAGTGCATGGGCGGCCCGTTCCATCACCGCTTGCACACCAAGTAACACATTGACAGAGAGGATCGCCATCCCGAAGACAAAGATCGTGGCAATCCCTATCCAGGCGTTGCGCCAAAAATTCTTCCAGGATGCTTTCAAGATACGAGCGGGGGTAATCATACGGGAAGCATGTATTTTCCGTGTTTGTGGTCAGAAGCAACGCGACCATCGTGGAGCGTAATCACACGACGACGTAGGACATTGACCATCTCACGATTGTGCGTCACTAAAATAACCGTTGTTCCAAAGGCGTTGATTCGTACCAATAGATCCGTTATCTCTCCCGCGTTAATGGCATCGAGATTTCCTGTTGGCTCATCTGCAAGGAGCATCTTAGGACGATGAACAAGCGCGCGTGCGATCACGACACGCTGCTGCTCTCCTCCAGAAATCTGCCACGGAAAACGATGTGCCTTGTTTTCAAGATTCACGATGCGCAATACTTGGGGCACGACATCTCGAATGCGCGCGCGCGATGCCCCAGAAACCTCAAGGGCAAACGCCACGTTTTCATACACTGTTTTCTTGGGTAATAACTTAAAATCTTGAAACACAACCCCAATCTGACGACGAAGGGCGGGGATTTCTCGTGAACGAATATTAGTGATGTCCCACCCACCAATCACGACCCGCCCCTTGGTTGGGCGCTCTTCTGCCATGAGGAGCTTTGCAAGCGTTGTTTTGCCCGCACCGCTCTGCCCTACAATCGACACAAACTCCCCCGCCTCAATCTCGAGCGAAAGCCCCTGAAGCGCCACGACATCCGGCGGATACGTTTTATAAACATGTTCAAGCAAGACCATACAAAGCAGTATAACGATGAATCGCAAAACATGACAGAATACCCCCTTTCTTGTAGGCTTCCTACATATGAATATCGACCTTAGGCTCTTCGTAAAAGAAGCGCTCGAAAAAGGAATAGCCCGCCCAGAAATCGAGCAGGTTCTACGGACAGCTCGCTGGCCTGCTGATGAAGTCCGCACAGCCCTAGAGAGCTATGCAGAGATCGATTTTGTTATACCCGTGCCACGTCGTGTTGCCCACGTCTCGGCTCGTGAAGCGTTTTTGTACCTCGTCCTTTTTATGACGCTTGCGATCAGTGCCATCAGTTTCGGCACGATCGTCTTTCAGCTTGTAAATCGTTGGCTCCCAGATCCACTCGCGTATGATGGCTTCATCACATCCGTAAACGAAACACTCCGAAGCGCTACCGCCGCCCTGATTGTGGCGTTTCCTGTTTTCTTGTTCGTGTCACGACTCACTATACGCGCCATCGATGAAAACCCAGATTTACGACTCTCTCGTCCACGCACAGCTATAACCTATTTGGCGATGTTCTTTGCGTCCGCCGTGATCATCGGTTCACTTATCGTCCTTGTCACAAGCGTCCTTGGCGGTGAACTCACTATGCGATTCATCCTAAAAACATTGACGGTCCTCGCTATCGCTGGCAGCATCTTCGGCTATTATCTCCATGACCTTAAACGTGCCGAACAGATCATCAAGACATAACGTCGTGACCAAGCTATGTCCCCTGCTAAACTTCTTGCACCTATTGTCATCGTCGTGACCGTCATCGTCGTGGGCGCCGCACTCTACGTCTCCGGCTCACCGATGGAAGCACGACGAGGACGGTTTGATACACAACGCGTGAACGACCTCCAACAAATGAGCTACGCTATCGATAATTTTTGGTTAACAAAACAACGTCTCCCGACCAACCTACAAGAGCTACGAGAAGGCGTGAACGGGCCCGGCTCGTCTTACTACTTCAACTCAAGCAACGACCCTCATACAGGTGCCGCCTACGAGTATCAATGGAAAGAACGAACCGGACATTACGAGCTATGCAGTACTTTCGAAACAACAGTTGATACCTCAAAAAACCAAACCCCCTACAACGGTTCCCCGCCCGACGCACCCTTCTGGCACCACACGATCGGTCGCGTTTGCTTCCCGTTACAAGTACACACACTCGATCAGAAACCGTTTACCCCGCAATGACGTCTATGGAACCTATTGCCTATCTTCAACTGAAAAAGAGAGATCTTCTTGATCTTCATCAGGCGCTTGTAGGGCGTTGGATCGTAGAAAATCGTTTACGATCTGCTCAAGGTCTCGAAAATATCAGCCCTCCATTTTTGATGGAGCGTCTTGAAAAAATTCTTGGTATACATGAAGACGACGCTCATGCCTGTTTTCATCGCATAGAAGATGAACTCTGGGAGTACAGTTGGCACACCTACATCGAAGAATGGGCCTGGCATCGCGCAGAACAAGATGTTCGCAAAAAGCTCAAACGACAATTACACAGACTCAACAAAGATCAACTTGAGAATATGATCGAAAAACGTTTTGAAACCACCTTTGAACAGTATGTTTCAGAAGTGGCGATGGAAGATGAGATAAAACCACGCGGAAAACGAAATACCAAAGCCGAGAAGAAATGAATGTGATATACTTTTACAATGCCGCGTTCTTTGAAGAAAGCATGGGTGGTTGCAATGAACATGGGCTATGGCCACGAACGCGCGGCTTTTGGCCTCAAAGATCTTGCCTACGGCGACATCGTCGTGGCAAATGATTACCCAGGCATCCCGCATCATGATCGTGATCTCTGGAAACAGACACGAAGTGTCTATGAGTTTTTTTCGCGTCTACAACCACTCCCCTTTGTCGGACAATCTCTCTTTGATGTAATGGATCGCTTTCAACATATCCCTCCATTCTACCCACGCCGTGACTTAAGCCGGCCAACGCTCCAGGTTCTTGAAAGCTATCGTTGGATCGAGAAACAAGGCCTTGGCAAACATCTGATCCAGAATCTTACCCGCCGCAACGGTCAATTACCCTTCATCTCTACGTTCTTCCTACCCGCCTTTGCGGCGGAAGTATACGATTATCCTGGAGATATCTACTGCGTTATTTGTGATACAGACGTAAGTCGTGCTTGGGTTGCACGAGACCCAAAACGCAGTCGCATCAACTACTTTGCCCCGAATGGACGGGTCGTTGAACGGCTGCAGCTCTACGGCGTTCCTCGTGAACGTATCTTTCTGACCGGATTTCCTCTTCCAAAAACGCTTATCGGTGGAGCAGATGCAAAGACCGTCAAGCATGATCTTGCAGAGCGACTGTGTCATCTTGATCCGCAAGGGATCTTTTGCGAGAAGTACGCCGAGACACTCAATCGAGAACTCGGACCACGTTTGTGCAACATCACGTCCAAACGACCACTAACCCTCACATTTTGTGTGGGAGGAGCAGGAGCGCAAAAACAGTTAGGACTCGACATCATCGAAAGTCTCCGCAAACCTATTTTACAAAAACGCTTGCGCGTCAATCTTGAAGCCGGCACGCGCAAAGTCATCGCCCGTTATTTTGAAGGTGGAGTCAAGGCACTCGGCCTCCATCGCGCCCTCGGCGACACGCTCCACATTCACAGCTACGAACATCGTAAAGATTACTTCAACCACTTTCATCAAACCCTAAGAACCACAGATATTCTTTGGACAAAGCCCAGTGAGCTTTCTTTTTATACAGGCCTTGGCTTACCCATAATCATCGCTCCTTCGATTGGTTCTCAAGAAGATTTTAATCGCATGTGGTTACAAAGCGTTGGCAGCGGTATGCCTCAATTTGATCCAGCTTTTACAAATGAATGGTTATTTGACTGGATTGATTCCGGTGGACTCGCTCGCTTTGCATGGAATGGCTACATCGAAGCACCGACCCACGGCGCCTATCGGATCGAAAGTATTGTCACGGGTAAACAGATGCCGCTCGAAAACTTGCCGTTGATTGTGTAGAGCGTGGAAAATCAAACAGAGGTTCTTTTTCTCCCACCTTCCTTGCTTAAGGATACTTGTGTTGGCACAAAAAAATTTCTTTCCAGTCTTCGTCTGAATTTCTGGGCCTTTTTTTCATGACGTGTGATAACAAGTTTTGTGCGTCCAAAGGTTGAAATGATGCTATTCAATTCACATGCACGTTCAGCACTGATGAAGGTATTTTTGCTATAAAATAGATCGATAGCCTGTATAAAACGTTCCTCATACTCGGCCTGGATTACAAAATCTCCTATGATGTGAACCACCAAACCCACTTGTTTGCGGTGCGTAAAAAAAGTTGAGCCCTCTGCCATATGATATTGCATCATGTCGCCATTAAAATCTTTTGCCGCCAGACGATCAAGTGGCGTTGTATGCGCTACAGTATAAAGAACACGTACGCCACGTTTGTTCATACGTCTATATAGCGAGAGCTCTTCTTCTCTGTGAGCGAGTAAAAACCAATTGTGTGAGGCGTATGAATAGCAATGGTCAAGATTGGGCAGTGCTTCGAGTAAAGAATAGAATAGATCGTTCAAAAACCCATCTAGTGAGATAGGATTCTTGAAGGAGTAAACGATGCGTTCGCCATCTTCGATATTGAGAAGGTGGCTCGTATTCGAAGCTGGATCAGCATAGGTATGCTGCGTAAGAGAGACGAAGTGTTCCAAACGCTCCAGCCAACGCAAGTTAAGAAAAGCTTTACCCGCCTGCAAAAAGACCATCTCTCGAGCACGCAAAAAACGCAGCGCCTTGTAGGCGCCCTGCTTAGTTGCCTTGTGACCACCAAGGCATAATTTATCAATCAATGCTTGCACATCCTGTGGACCATGTCGCAGCTCAAGGATGAGCGCTTCACCTAGTCCAGTTGGAGGAAAAATAGGCATAAACAAACATTAAGTTTATAAAAGTAAAATAAACAGCTTATTTTTTGAGTATTTAATCTTTTTAAGCATATCCTATATATATCAACTAGGAAAGTAAGTATCGTCGACGATGAGATGAGCAAGTCTTTGAGTGCCTGACAGCAAGCAAAGACTCGCTCATCTCAAACATTTTGAGCGAGGGAAATACAACCGTGTGGAAACAACAAAGAAGAAGCTCAGTCCCCTTTTGAAGGCGCTCGTCGAACAAGGTCGGCTCTACGACGAGGCCAGAGACCGCCTGATCACCGAGTTAAAACTCGCACGTACCGAAGACGTGCTAGGGGAACTCGGTGAGCGCTGGCAAGCAGAGATAGAACGAGTGAGAGAAGGTTCTACACTCGATGCAACATTCTATCGCAGAGAGGTAACCGCAACCATGACCGCTCCCGACGCGCCACTCCCCAAGGGCTGCGTCCAGGTCAGTCTTGATGAAGACGGCAAGATCGTGACCAAAACCGTAGAGTAGCCCCTTCCCATTCTGCCTTCCGGAAGAGCCATTTCATCCCCTAAGATTTTTGGCTCTTCCGCGTTCCTCAGCGGTTCACTTAGGTGGAACGTCGAGGAACGTTACTCATCATCAAGATTAGCCCGTTTCATCAACAGCATTTTACTCATAGCCTCCTCCGAGGAGATCGTTTTGAGTGTTTCATGTCAAGTGGAAGCGTTCTGCTTACCCCTTTTCGTCTCGACAGGAAAATATTTGACGGAAGAATCTCTGTACCGTACTTTAAAAATTATCTTCGATATGCATAACATCATCAGCGTAAAGCAGCTCCGTCAGGACCTTGGGAGGTACGAAGCACTGGTCTCAAAAGGACGATCTTTTATGGTAATGAAGCGATCTAGACCCATCTTTCGTATTGGACCCATAGAAGATGAAAACTGGGAAACAGTAATCGATTTTACGAAATTCAAAAAAGGGGGTATTTCTGCAAAGGAGCTTCTCGCGACACTGATACGCATCTGATCGTATGAGCGATCAGATAGAGAAGGTATTACGCAAAATGACGCCCAGGGAGCGCGAACGCGTCGTCATACTGATCAAGGCCATCCTGGCAGGCAAGCTCACGGGAATGGAAATAAAAAAACTAAAAGGTCACTCAGAGGTCTATCGCATCCGAAAAGGCGACATACGTATTATCTTTCGTCTACCCAAAATAGGCGAACCTGCAATCATCGCCATCGAACGACGTTCTGATACGACGTATCATGAGATATAAATCCTGAGGCAAAAATCATTCTCTAATAATCGTATCTTGCACCGCCGTCTCTCGAGGAGAGGCGGACTGGAAGAGGTTTGAAAAAGATCCCACGTTTGCTCGAGGCAGCGATGGATTAAGCCATGAGATAGCGAGAGCGGCGAGAATATAGATCAGGATAAATCCAAGAACGGATACCTGAAATACGGAACGAGAATCTGATGTTTTAGAAACTACCTTCATCGCCATGGCGAGTAACATGACGATGAATGCAATAAGGAGCGCAAAAATCCCAGACATATTCTACGGGATCACAACTGTTTCCGCCTCTGACATCGCGGTGTATCCCGCGCCCATTTGTGTGTGCGCTTTTACCAAACCAACACCACGTACCCACCATTCGATGGATTCAATTTGTACCCCTGGAAGCTCTGCAGACAATCCTCCACGCACGGCGTCGAGCTTCATCGTCATGCTTGATTTCACCTTGATAGCTGTATACGTCCCCGCAGGAACCGTGACCCGTTCCTCTGCCACCGCTTGATGGTTGATGGTAACCGTGCCGTGCATGTCGGGCGTCGAACCCAAATCGCCCGCACGCGGCGCTCCCGTTGGCTTCATGAGAATAGTATAGCTCTGCTGCCAGACGGATCCAACCACAAAATCACGCGGCAAATATTCTCCGCTGGCCGCCGTCGTTTCCACCTTAAAAGCTCTATTACTGCTCGAGAGATCGACATAGGCACGAGCCATGAGAGCCCCATTTTGACAAGTCAGTTCTTGGGTTGAGTGCAGTCCCGTCGAGGCAAAAACGACATCAAGCTTTGCACTCGTTGGCCCTACATTCGTCGCACGCCAGGTGTAATGATCAACCGTGGGCCGACCATCAATGAGTGAGTTAAATGAGTCTTTAAACGTCACAGAATAACCATCGCGAATAGGATAATATGGATGTTCACAAGCGCTTCGCAAAGAAGCGGGTGCCGCAGCTGGAGCAGCCGCAGAAGGCTCATCCGCCACAGGTGTTGGTACACGAGAAGACGAACTCAAGCAGCCAATACCAAAGAGGCTAAGGAAAGTCAGAGCAATAAGAAGACGTGGGGAGGAAAAAGAGGACATAGAAAGCAATATTAAACCATTTTGTTCAAAGAACAAGGACTATGGGGCTGGGGCTGGGGCTGGGGACGTAGGTGGAAGACCAGCACAAAACGCAGACGTTGGTGCGGCGTCTAGAACCATTCCAGGATGAACAACCGGGGTTCCAGCACCTACGTTACCGTTGATACACAACTCAAGACAAAATGGCCGACAGTTGTTATCAGCAGTGCTAGGAGGACCACAAGATCGTTTAGTCGTTGCTTCAATAAAAGCTGAAGCTGCTGCATTCTCCTTGCAATGACATGCACACACGTTGGGGGGAGAGGCTGGAGCGCAAACAGCCGAGCTAGGGGTCATGCTCCATGTAGCACCCGCAGGAACGCGCAGAGCTGGACTAGCTGTCGTGCAGATCGTCTGACAGGTTCCGGCACAATGCGTTTGAGGATTACAAGCGACTGTCGTAGTAACGGGAATAAGAGCCTCGCTTGCTGCACCGGGAGGGGTGCAAGCACAAGCACACACGCCTGTGTCTGCAACAGGAACAGGAGAAGGGGCGCATCTTGCTGCGCCACCTTGGATATTAGTCAGACACTGCACCTTGCAGGCGCGCTCGCAACCTGAAAAATTGCTCGAATTGCATTCTGCATTGATGTCACCTCTATGTGCATGAGCAAAAGTTGTCAAGATTGCAATTTGTGGAGCTAAAACTGCCATTACTGGTGTTGCTATTATTACAGCAGGAGTAAGAACAGCTATAGCCGCTGCTTCTGTCGGAGTAAAATCTACCGTGATTGGAGCGAGCTGTACGGGAGGAAGCGATACATTGGCTATATTGTTGCAAGAACAGGTACACACGTTTCGCTGTGTTGAAGCGTCTGGCAACGCCACCGGCACAATCTTTTGAATATTCGGCAACTTGAGTGACAATGTGTTTGGATTCACGGTTGAGAGGATCGTGTAGGATCCTAAGACAAGGAGAAGTCCGATGATCGCATCTTGAATAATCTTTTTCCCTTCACTCACACTCCCCGTAGAAGAGCCTAGAAGATATAAAAATCCACCATACACGATCATAATCACTGCGGCTGTTCCGGCGAGCCCGATCATGTATCGATACACAACGGCGATGTAATTGCCTACATCTGTGACCACCGTGACACCATCGATAGGCTGAGAAAGCGTGATTGGTACCGCAGCACGATCCGCGTTGGTTGGTGGAGGGGCGGAAGAATCAGGTAGAGTTAGAGCTTCGGGAGTTAGAGCTTCGGGAGTTGGTGTTGTGTTTCTTGTGACAGGAGCAATGGCACATGCAGCCCCGTTTGTTGGAGCAAGAGTCGCACGAGCAAGAACGGGAGGGGTAGAAGCTGTAGTACCAGCGGCACAAAGCGCGGTGCAGGGAGCTGTGCAGTCAGGATCGCTGTTCCTGGCCGCTGTACAGCTGTGCGTGCTCGAAATGGGGATCGTGGGCGTCGTTGTACCAGGGTTTAAACATCCACAAGCACAGACAAAAGCCGGAGCGGGAGGTGTTGGTGGCGTCACGATATCAGTAAACGTGGCAACACACGTTGTGCCGGCGGCACAGGGTGTTGGAGTACAACGCGCCTCACAAGCAACGCGAGTCTCAGCTAATGCCGTAGCATCGGGAATCAATCCCCCCGTTGCAGCACGACAAGCAAGCGCACAACTCCCAGCCAAAACCGGCGTACCAGAAAAGCCGATCCATCCCAGTGCACACAAGAGACCAAAGGCTTTTAATCCAAAGGACATAGCTCGACCTATTACACCACTCCGTCGCCATTTCGTCGATTAGACTTTTATGAGCGCAAGCTGCATGGGCTCTCCGGCGATTTCTACCGCTTGTGTCACGAGAGTTGCCATGGGGAGCACATCGACAAACACAACCTTCACCGCTCTTACATCATGGGCGAGCGATGCAAGATCCGTCTCCAAACTCATACGCATTTCTCCGAGCGCGAGCACAACCTGAAGCTCGACACGATCGATGGGTCTAAGTCCAGCTTCTTTGCGAGCATGCATCACATGACGAGTAAACTCACGTCGCGTCCCTTTTTGGCGAAGAGCGGGGGTGATCACCGTGTCGAGCGCCGCCTGCCAAGACACCTCTCCTTCAAATGTTCCAACCACAACCCTAATTTCCTCCACGTTCACCTCCTCTCGCAACAGAGCAAGAAGATCTTTTTGCTGCATAAGTCGAGAGACTTCGGCAGATTCACGAAGCGAAATAGTGAGGGACGCAAGCACTTGCCGCACAGCCAACTTAGCCTCCGTCCGTAGCTCGTGTGTTCGAGAAGCGACGGCTCGAACCCATGCCATATCAGAGGTAAGACGTGGATCAATAAAGCGCGCTTCTGTTTTGGGCCAACGTTCAAGATGAACGGACATTTTTTGACCACCAATATCTTGATAGATTTTCTCGGCCAAGAATGGAGTAAAAGGCGCCATGAGTTTTGCGAGCTCCTCCAACACCTCTCGGAGGGTGCGTAGTGCATCCACCTTTTCAAACTCATTTTCCGCCTTGATACGTTCACGAGAACGTCGCAACCACCATGTAGAAAGATCATCGACAAAATCTCGAAGCGGACGGGTGGCTCGCATGAGTTCGTAGGCGTTCATCTGCTTTGTCATCTCTTGGGTAAGCTCCGTCAGTCGAGAAAATAACCATCGATCTAATACGTGGACACTTCGCGGCTTTGTGAGCGCAAGTCGATGTGGAGCATACGTTTCGTAAAAAACCTTCACATTCCACACGAGATTCAAAAATCCACGCACGATACTTTGTAGATCACGTTCAGAAAAATTGAGAGAATCTGCTTCCAACACCGGCGAGCTGAATAGATAGTATCGAAGCGCGTCTGCTCCATACGCATCAAACACTTTCCATGGATCAGGGTAATTCTTCAGACTTTTCGACATTTTTCGACCATCTTCTGCCAGGATAAGGCCCGTCACGATCGCATGTTTGAACGCAGGTTTCTCAAACAACGCGGTCGAAAGTACATGCAACGTATAAAACCATCCGCGCGTTTGATCCTGCGCTTCGCCGATAAAATCGGCAGGAAAATTATCCTCAAACCACTTTTTGTTCTCGAATGGATAGTGGAGCGAGGCAAACGGCATGCTCCCCGACTCAAGCCAACAATCAAACACCTCTGGAATACGGGATTGTTCTTGACCACATGCACAAGGGATTTTGATCGCATCAATCCCTGGGCGATGAAGATCCATCCCTTTTGTCACGTGACCCTCTTTGGCTAACTTTGTCAGTTCCGCGACAGATCCCACAACGGTTCGCTTGCCGCAATCCGCACATTCCCACACAGGAATCGGCGAACCCCAATAACGACTTCGCGAGATATTCCAATCTGGAGCAGAGGCAAGCCCTTTACCAAAACGACCTTCCTTGAAATGGTCCGGATGCCAGCTGATCTTTTTTGCCGTTTTTAAAAGGCTTGGTTTGAGCTTGGTGATATCGATAAACCAAGCGGGTTGCGCCTTATAGAGCAAGAGCGTTGAACAGCGATAACAAATGGGCACACTGTGCGTGATCCGCTCTTCGCGATACAAAAGCCCACGGTCGCGAAGATCTTGCATGATGGATACGTCCGCCTCTTTTGCCTTAAGCCCTGCAAACGCTCCACATTCCTTCACCATGCGACCTTCTTCATCGAGGGTAAACAACAAAGGAAGGTTCTGTTTTCGAGCCGTCACTAAATCGTCTTCCCCAAACGCCGGAGCAGTGGTAACAACCCCTGTGCCTGTTTCTGCCGTCACATGATCGCCAAGTACAACGCGGTAGGCATCCCCCTCCACGGGCAAAAAATGATACGGCGTCTCCACATATTTCCCCACAAGATCTTTTCCAAGCCAACGACTGATGATCTGAAAAGAACCTCCCTCTTCTTTCGATACCCCCTCTAACTCCCCCTTTGTCGTGGGGAGAACATGAAGTCGAAGCACGTCCGACTGACGTGCCTCGGCAAAAATCAGCGTTTCTCCTGTGGACGCGATCTTTGCGGCGACGTACATCAGATCTTGGTGAACCGCGAGTCCTGTGATTCCCGGAATAGACCAAGGCGTTGTGGTCCATGCCACAAAAAAGGTCTTTTCTTCTCCTACGACGGGAAATTTTACATAGATCGCAGGGTCCTCATGATCGATGTAGGAATTTCCCATCGCCACCTCAAAATTGGAAAGAGGGGTGGCGCATCGAGGACAGTACAACGAAACGCGCACGTTTTTGTAAACGTAATCTTTTTTGTAGAGCTCGAAAAACACCCACCACACGGACTCGATATAATCGTTGTCCATGGTTTTGTAGGAGCGTTTAAAATCTACCCATCGTCCAAGACGCTCAACATACTTTTCCCATTCGTTCTCATAGGTAAAAACGGAGGCACGACACGCGGCCGTAAATGGCTCGATGCCGAACCGCTCAATATCACGCTTCGACCCAAGCTTGAGCTCCTTCTCGATCAGATTTTCGATCGGCAACCCATGACAATCCCACCCCCATCGTCGAGGCACGCGATAGCCGTTCATCGTCCAATAACGAGGCACAGCATCTTTGATCGCAGATTGCAGTAAATGCCCGTAGTGCGGCAGCCCTGTCGCAAAAGGTGGGCCATCATAAAACACGTAGCCCTTGGTGTCTGGGCGCTCTTCGATCGAACGCTCAAACACATGCTCTTTTTTCCAGAATTCCAAGATTTCTTGCTCTATCTTGGCAAATAAAGATGGCTGCGAGGGAGAAGTGGATGTAGACATACAAAGAAAAAACGCTTGGTCAGCATGCGACGAAACCACGCGTTGGTCAAGGCAGGCAAAACAGCTACACCCCAAAACAGCAGAGAGTATTCTCGTTCAGAATTATTGCAACGTTTTGAGCAGTCGATATACCGCTTTCTTAAGCGGCGCTAACTTCTTCATAATCGTATTCCAAACCGTTTGTAGATCAACGTCAGCATAGTCATGGACAACCAGATCGCGCATGCCCGCTATCTGCTTCCACGGGATATCTTTCTCCTGGTCCGTCATCTGCGAGGGCAAACGCTTTACAACCTCACCAATGATCGTCATTTTTCGTATCACGGCGTCCTGTGTTTTTCTGTCTTCAAAAAAGTGTTCTCGCGACATGCCTCGCGTATATTCCTTGATATCCCCAACAGCATCCAAAATATGTTGAAGGAGAATATTAGGATCTTTTTTCATAGATCTGAACCTGTTCGGCAAGAACTCGCGCTCTGATTAAATAATTGATGGAATTGTATGTCACCAAATCCACATCGCGTCCAAGACCATTTTCTAAGTCTTGCTTCAATCCAGAAAATAAAAATAAATCCGCTCCCCTTGGAACATCAACCAACATGTCCACGTCGCTCTTTTTTCGCTCCTCTCCACGGGCGAATGAGCCAAAAACAGCCGCCTTACGTACGCCGTAACGACGCAAAATAGGCACCGCGCGGTGACGAATATCCTGTAAGTGTGGAGATAGTTCGTTTTTTTGTGGCTTCATGCAAGAGGATCATACAAGAGAACGTAACCTCACACAACATGCTGCACGCGTGTATGGTGGTCAACCCCTAAAAGGCAAAACGGTTCTCGTGTGCTACGATTTCTGCCTATGGCATCTTTGTATATCGCCGCCGATCACCGCGGACACGCGCTTGGTCAACTACTCATCCCTTTTTTACAAACTCAGGGATACGACGTCCATGATCTCACTCCACCACTTAGACCAGATGGAATGATCGATTTTCCAATGGCCGCACAAGCCGTCGCACGGGAAATAGAAGCAAACAATGCACTCGGCGTTCTTGTCTGCGGCTCAGGGATTGGCGTTACGATCGCGGCGAATCGTTTCAAGGGGGTGCGGGCTGGAGTGCTCCGAACCCCCGCAGAAGCCACGACCGCCAAAGCCCACACCCATCTCAACATCGCTTGCCTAGGTGCCGACACAACCAACCAAGAAGAAGCACAAGCGATTCTCATTGCGTGGCTCCAAGCAACAGCAGATCAAAGCGAGCGCCGGCTACGGCGTCTTGCACAAATGGACGCGTATGGCTCCTGAACTCATCCCCGCGCTCCTCTGCCAAGACCAGGACACGTTTCTTTCACGCCTTGAGCTCATAGACGACCTCGTCGATTGGATACAGCTCGATATTTTAGATAGCACCCTCTACCCCAATCAATGCTGGGCCGATCCTGTCGTAATAGAAACCCTCCCCATCCAAAGTCACCTCGAACTTCACCTCATGGTAGCCAATCCACAAGCGATGATTGAGACTTGGAAAAACGTCATAAATGTGCAACGCGTTATCTGGCATATTGAAGCGTCAGTGGACCATAAAACACTCATTCGTGATGTCAAAAAATCTGGCTATCAAGTAGGCCTCGCGATCGCACCTTCGACGCCGCTTGAGAGACTGCTCCCCTTTCTCAAAGAGATTGATCGTGTTCTTGTTTTGGGCGTATCACCAGGAAAGAGCGGCCAAACACTCATCCCTTCTGCGCTTAAAACGGTCCAAGACATCTCTTCCCTGGAACACCATCCAGTGATCGCGTTCGATGGTGGGGTGAGCGACGCAACACTCCCTCGTATCCTCACGGCAGGAGCAGAGGCAATCTGTGCTGCAAGCCTCATCTTCGATCATCCCCCCATTCCTGAACGCATCGAAGAGATTCGTGGTAAACTTGCACGATCACACACATCACTATGATTCGATCATCCCTTTTTGTTTCGCTTGCCATCGTCACGTTGCCGTTTGCCGCACAAGCGATAGCATCTCCCGGAACCCTCATCAAAGCCTCTGGGCCCTCCGTCTATTATCTTGGCCAAGATCAAAAACGATACGTATTCCCAAGCGAAGCAACGTATAAAACGTGGTACGCAGATTTTTCGAGCGTTCAAACCATCTCCGATCAAGAGCTCGCGAGCTATGCCCTCGGTGGCAATGTCACCCATCGTCCCGGTGTTCGATTAGTCAAAATCACAACCGATCCAAAGGTGTATGCCGTGGCTCGTGGTGGAATGTTACGCTGGATCGAAACCGAGGCGATCGCGCGAGCGCTCTACGGTGACCATTGGACACAGATGGTCGATGACGTACCAGATGCGTTTTTTGTGAATTATCACGTCACAAACTCGATTCGCATCGTGGGAGATTTTGCCCCTGCAACAGAACGGGATGCGGTCACATATATCGGCATGAATCGTACCGAACCTGTGACGACGCCCGTTCCTGCCGCTCCACCTTCTCCCGTTCCTCCAACACCAGCTCCCATCAGAACCGCTGCCTCCTCCTCGACGATCACTCTCTTTCTTTCTCCTGATGCTCCGGCCTTTGGGAGCTCAATCAATATTCGAGCAGAGGCAACACCACGTAACGCGAATCTGTTAAAACTCTTCTTTGAAGACGCCCTCCAACGAACCTGCGAGTACTATCTTTGTTCCATAAGCTTAGATCTTCCGAATACTTCTGCCCAATCAACCTTCGCCGTTCGTGCCGAAGCAAGATTTGACGATGGAAGCATGACGTCAAGCACCCTCCTCGTGATTCCTACAGGCCGCAGCCAATATGTGAACTTTCAGCTCTCTCAAACCGCGATCGAGCCCGCAGGAGTGCGAGAGGTGATTGCAACAGCAACCAATGGATTCATTGCACATTTTTTGGACATCTCTATTGATGGCAACATCGTCCGCGGATGCATCGACCAACAAGAATGCCGATACTCCGCCCCTGAAACCTCTCCTATCGGTGCTCATCACACCGTCTATGTTGTCGCTACAGATCGTTCCGGCAAAACAACGCGGTCAGAAACACAAACCTTCTCCGTAGTGGCGAACGCTCCCCCTATTGTGGGCGTTCTCACCGGAAAGTCATCCATTTTTGTCGGCGAAACCGTGGATGTTCGCGTCACCGCAGCAGATAATAACGGCATAACAGAAACACGTATCATGGTAGATGGAAACGTGATCAAAACCTGCACCCTTTCCATCTGCGATGCCATCATAGGCCCTTGGCGAGAACCCCGGTCTGTTGTCGTCGTCGGCACCGCAAAAGACGCCTTAGGCGCTCAAACTTCTGTCAGTTCAACGACAGTAAACGTACGTTAAGATAACGTTATACGGAATGAATAGGGTTTTGCGCAGGCTCTTGGTACATATTAGCAAAAACGTCCCAGTTTTTTATCATATGACTATTCAAGAATTCCTTTACAAAAGCCTCTCCATCTTCTTCCATGGGACGCAAACTTATCGTTTTCTCAGCATCACTCGTTAACGGTTTACGATTCTCGCGATTAACGCATCGCTGCAAAGAATCCACGAAGCTTTTTAAGTCTGAAAGATGCGATTCATTCTTAAGGACGTACAAAAAACCTTGTTTTGTAAAGTGGTTTTCTGCATTATCAAAAAGATTTTAAGCATGAGCTAGCTGATCTGATCCATAGCGTTCTCTTAATGTATTGAGGTGGATTTGCCCCTTTGCCAAAAGGGGAGCACAGTTTTTTTCATAGTTAGTTTTTGCCATCTCCTTCAGTCTCTGTATCTTTAACTCATGCTCAAGTTGTTGTTCAGTGCTTTTTGAGGAAGATGTCACTAGAGCTTTCGGCGCTAACTCCACAACAGAAACTTCAGAAGTTTTATTACCTTTATCTTTACCTGTTTCTGGCTTTGGCTGACGGGTTGAAAGACCTGATTCATGGTTCATACATGGGCTATGATAAGCGACAAGTTTCAATACGTCCATTTTAATGTATGACAAAAATCGCTTGTTATTATCCCCAACTAAGCGCATGGTCAATATATGAAACATCTTTCTTTCTCTCTTGCCGGACTTTTCCTCGCAGGAAGCATGCTTGCCCCACTCGCAAGCCAAGCCGCTGTATTGACCTCGTACTTCAATGCCGGAGATTTAATCAAAGGTTCAGGCTCCGCTGTCTACTACTTCGCGCAAGATGGCCGACGCTACGTCTTCCCGAATGACAAAACGTATTTTTCCTGGTATCGCGACTTTTCAGGCGTCATCATCATTCCAGACGAGCATCTCTCTTCCATTCCGCTTGGTCGCTCGAACGTCACGTATCGACCAGGATTTAAGATGGTCAAGGTCACCACAGATCCAAAAATCTACGTCGTAGATCGCGGTGGAGTATTACGCTATGTCACCTCAGAAACTCTCGCCCGCACTCTTTATAATCTCAACTGGAATGATCGTATAGACGACGTTCCTGATTCATTCTTCTCTAACTATCGCATCGGCACCCCCATCCAAACGGCGACCGATTACACCCCCGCCGATGTGATGACGCTCACTCCTACGATCTCTGCCGATAAAGGGTTTAATCAAAGTGCTGTGACGATAAGTATCGGCACCGTACACGCGGGTTTTGTCCCCACAACCTTCACCATCAAAAAAGGGGTTGAAGTTACCTGGACAAACCATGACAGCATGGACCATAGCGTCAAAGGAAATGGATGGACTTCGCCCGTCTTACGCCCAGAAGAATCTTGGAGCCGCATCTTTTTTGCCGCCGGTTCATTCGACTACACCTGCGGCATCCATTCAGCGATGCAAGGCACAATCAACGTGGTGAATTAGTTTTTATTCACGAGCGACTACAAAAAAATCCTCCAAGTGGAGGATTTTAGATAGCGGAAACATCGCGCGCATCCAGTGCCGATCGGACAATCAGTAATGAATGAAGGCGGCGGAGCAGAAGGAGACAAACGATAAACTCGTTTTTCCTGCTCCGCAAGGTGGGAAGGTACTGAAACAATCAAGGTACCGTGAGTGTGCGCGTCACGGTGCGATCGTGTATGAACGTCGCATTTGTCCAGTCCGCCGACGTGTTGTCATGAGGAATCTCTGAAATGTCGGACCAGAGAAACGCCGTCGCCACGATGCTGGGCAGCCCCATCGCTGATATATTGAGATGCGGTCCCGACATACCTACGACGTCGCTAGGTGAGAGACGACCTGTCACCAGCGGCTCGCCCGCAGGGGCGATAGACGATCCTAGCGGTGTAATCCGCACCACATCTCCGCCCATGGCGCTACGCGTCATAGCACGCAGTGAGTACACGGCGCCTGCACCCACGATCACCTCGTCGTGTATAAAACGCACGACAACAGGAAATCGATCAGGTGAGGCGCGTGAAAGTCGACCACGAAGGTTCAAGTTCTCGAGTCCGAGAATCTGACAGTCCATGGGGTAGACCGGCATGCCGTTGCGAAAGAGACCGAACTCCTCGAGTCGAAGTTCACTACCAGATACGCGTTCGACTTGGACGTCAAAGATCTCTTTGCGCCACGCGATCGCACCAGCTACATCTGCGGACACTTGCCACGCATACAGCTCTGTTTCACTGTCCACGACAAGACGATTGCTCGCGATAGGTCGAGACGTGATCGTGGGCACGCTTCGACGAACCATGAAATCATCGCTGATACGCGGATCAGTCGCCGTAGCGTAGATACGACTTCCAGAGATTTGCCCGCTGACGCGCGCATTCCACTGCAGACGGTAGTTGGCATCCCACTCGCCTGTTTGATCACTGGAAGCAAAACCAGCTGCTACCATTGCTCCAGAACGCGCCACGCCTTCTGTACCTGGCGCAGCAGCATGCGACACGACGTTGGCCAAACGTACCCAAACCTGAACAAGACGCGGCTCGCCAGCACGAAAGGCGAGCGGCGTAGACAGATACAGATTAATGCTCTGATCATGACCGGCTGGGAGAATGCCCCATGCTGCCACAGCACCATCCGTCGCGAGCGCGACCATGGAAAAGCTAGCAGCATCACCACGAGAGGTGACACGGATAACGTCGAGTGTCTGATCCTCGCGCGTGGCAAGCACACGATACTGAGCCAGATTCTGCCACGCATCGTTCGGTACAAGAATCGTGGCTGCACGCAGATTGTTTGGCATGATCGTCATCGTTCCACTCGGATAGACTCGGATCACGACGGGAGGCACGGCATCACCACGACCCGTCTGATTCTGGAGAGCTGCGTCAAGATACGTAGTTCGACCGAAACGCGCGTCTGATGGTTGCCAGACCACATCGTTTTCGCTGTCTATTCCCACCGCGAACTCATCGTATGTCTGCGCCACCACCGAATCGGTGAGGCAGGAGACATTCAGAGCGCGCGAGGTTCCAGCGGCGACGAGGAACCAAAAACCCGTAAAACTCATTCGCCCAGCATCGTCAGGCGAGCGACTGGTGCCAAGCAGCACCGAACCGTCACGCAGCTCGCAACGTACGATCACACGGCGCAGATCGGAGCGACGAAGACCGCTTGCTACGTTTCCAACGCCTGTCAGCGTGAGAGCTGTCACCAGGTTGTTTGACACGACGCTTGAGGTAAACCCCACGCGCATCGCAAGCACCGTGGCGTTTCGCACCGTTTGCCGGAGCACCTCCTCGGACGTGATCGTGACGCGCAGCGTGGCAGAGATCGTAGGCGTCGTCTCAACGGATGGCGCGTCTACGACCGAGCCGACGTCTGGGGAGCCCGTTTCAACAGGACTCGCGTCAACGATGTCGACTTCTTCGGCCGGGATCCGACCGCTCACCGTCGCGGCGCCGCAGCCCATGAGACAGGAAACGAACACGAACGAAAAGAACGAAAATTTCACTGTTTTAACCTTATTTCTCCTTGCAACAACGCGAAAGTGCGTTGAGAGCAGGAATAATATAATAGCACTTTTTTGAAGTTTTGTCAATGAATAGAACCAAGTTTTAAACTTCTGACAAGCGACCACATTCGCGGTATGATGACAACTGTTTATGACCATTCGTGAACTGGAACGAAAAGCGTATGACATTCGGATGGATATTATTCGGGCACTTCTTGTAGCAAAAAGTGGTCATTCTGCTGGGCCACTTGGCATGGCAGATGTTTTTACCGCGCTCTATTTTCACGCCGCAAACGTCGATCCAAAAAGACGACACGATCCAAACCGAGATCGTATCGTCCTCTCTAATGCCCACATCTGTCCCGTGTTATACGCCACCCTTGCCCATCGTGGCTTTTGTTCAAAAAAAGCTTTTATCACCTCTCTTCGTAAACTTGGTTCTCCGTTTCAAGGCCACTCCAATAACCACTTTGGAATGGGTATCGAAACCTGTGGCGGTCCACTTGCTCAAGGAATCTCGCAAGCCGTTGGCATGGCATTAGCAGCGCAGATGAATGATGCAGATTGGCACGTCTATTGCCTCACGGGTGATGGCGAGTTAAACGAAGGCCAGTGCTGGGAGGCGATCATGCTGGCTGGCAAAGAACAGCTCCCGGGTCTTACAGTTATTGTTGATCGTAATCATATTCAAATTGACGGGGACACCGAAGACATTATGCCGCTCGAACCGCTTGGGGATAAATGGCGTGCATTTGGATGGCACGTGATCGATATCGACGGCCACAACATGCCAGATATTCTTGATGGATTAGAGGCTGCGCGTGCCTACAAAACTGCTCCAACCGTTATCCTGGCACACACGATTCCTGGGAAAGGTGTGAGCTTTATGGAAAACAAATATGAATGGCACGGCAAGCCCCCAAATGAGGCGGAGGCGGCACAAGCGCTCCTTGAACTCCAAACAACTCACGATCGCCTATGATCTCTTCTTCTGCGTATCTAAATCCGTGGCTGTTTGACACAAAAGTGGAAAAGATCCCCACCCGTAACGGCTACGGTGATGCGTTAGTGGCTCTTGGCTCGATAGACGAACGCATCGTGGTTCTTACAGCAGATCTTGCAGAATCAACGCGCGTGCTCCCTTTTCAAAAACAATTTCCCAGACGATTCATCGAGTGTGGCGTCGCCGAACAAAACATGATCGGCGTAGCCGCCGGACTCGCGCTTTCTGGCAAAATCCCTTTTGCGAGCTCCTACGCCACGTTCGTGCCAGGAAGAGCATGGGATCAAATCCGCGTCTCCGTGTGTTACACAAATGCCAATGTCAAAATGGCGGGCGCACATGCCGGTGTCTCTGTTGGACCAGACGGCGCCACACATCAAGCCCTCGAAGACATCGCTATGATGCGGCCACTGCCAGGAATCACGATCCTTGTCCCTTGTGATTACGAGGAAACACGCAAAGCTACCATCGCGGCTGCCAAGCATATAGGGCCTGTCTACCTTCGATTTGCCCGCGAGAAAACAGCCGTGATCACCACAAAAAAGACCCCGTTCACGATTGGGCAATCTCTCGTGATGCGTGTTGGCAAAGACGTGACGATTATCGGATGTGGTCCGCTCATCTACGAAGCGCTACGAGCGGCTCAAGCCCTTGCCAAAAGAGGGATAGAAGCCGAAGTAATCCATGCAAGCACGATCAAACCTTTTGACGAAAAAACGCTGATAAACAGCATCAAAAAAACCGGGTGCTGTGTCACCGTAGAAGAGCATCAAATCACCGGGGGGTTATTTGGGGTAGTTGCAGAAACACTCGCACGACACACACCCGTCCCGATCGAACCCATCGGTATGCCAAACACCTTTGGTGAATCAGGGGAACCGGCAGAACTGCTCAAAAAATACGGGATGACAACCATCGACATCGTCCACGCTGTCCGAACCGTCTTGAAACGACGATGAGAGTTACCGAATCTGATAGGTAACACTCACACGAGAGATCACATCCAGTGAACCGGCTTGAATATCTGGCGCCGTTGGAGCGGCCGAGGCAACCATAGCTTCGGCACGATACATAGGCATAGGAGCTTGCGTGCCTCCGGATTCGGAGAAGGTCACCACATGGACGATCTCAACGCCAAGAGCCTTGGCAAGCTCGTTCGCCTTGCTTCGAGCATCCTCAAGGGCTTTACGACGCGCTTCTTGTTTAAGAGAGGCAGGATCATCGATCGTGAAATTTACCCCGTTCACTTGATTTGCCCCAAGTTGACCAACACGAGAAAGCACTGTGCCCACCTTAGACAGGTCACGGACCTTGACTTCTATGTTTTGGCTCACCGTATAGCCAATCACTCGTTGAGTGCCATCTTTGTACTCATATTTTGCGGCGATGTTGTAGGTATTGGTCTGAAGATCTGCCTCGGCGATGTTCAAGTCTTTCATCGCGGCGATCATCGCATTGACTTTACGGCTGTTTTCCTCTTGAACAACAGGAACCTCCGCCCCTTCCGTATATAATCCAACGCTGATCTGTCCAAGAGTTGGTTTTGCCGTAACCTTGCCTTCTCCGTCAATCACGACCGTATCACGTTGATGAGGGGCGGTTCCAATGTATGTTCTTTCTAGAGCTATATTTTGCGCCCGGGTCCACATCAAAAAAGCGGCGGACACGAGCACCGCAGACACAAGCACCGTCATGAGAGGCTGCTCTTTCCAGGTAGGAAACATAGAATCAAGAAGAGACGACAAGAGGAATAAGCCCTGGGAGTTCGCCGCGTTTGGCGAAGAATTCGAGCATAGCACCCCCGCCCGTTGAGACAAAGTCGAACCCTGCTTGGGTTTGCGTGGCCATAATGACAGGGATCGTGTCTCCCCCACCGGCAACGCCGAGCGTCGCCCCCTTGGCTCGACGACCAATGACTCGGGCGATAAACCTCGACCCTGCCCCCATACTTTTTACTTCCGTTAATCCAACAGGTCCGTTCCATAAAATGGTTTTTGCCCCTTGGATGCGCTCTCCCCATTCTTTCATGGCTCCATAGCCAAGATCGACGATCACCTCTTTTTTTGCCACCTCTTTCACAGATACACGACGAAGAACGGCCGTCTCTTCCACCTTTGTCGTCACGATCACATCCTTTGGCAATATAAGATTGGAGGCATCGAGAAGCTTTTTAGCGGCACCAATCGCCTCTTTTTCAAGGTAGGACGCTCCAATCGCCAGTCCTTGTGCAACAAAAAAAGGATGTGCCATCGCTCCACCCACCATCACCGTGTCACAAAGAGACAACAATGCCTGAATCACGGGGATCTTGGTCGTGAGCTTTTTTCCGCCAATGATTGCCACAAATGGACGTTTTGGTTTTTTGAGCAGTAATGAGAGCGTCTTTACCTCCTCAACCAATGCAGGACCAGCAAAACTTGGTAATTGTTTCGTCACTCCGAGAACCGATGTATGGGCTCGATGACAAGAAGCAAAAGCATCCTGGACAAACAGATCCCCAAGAGACGCATAGGCTTTGGCAAGACCGACGATGTTCTTTTCCTCGCCTGGTTCAAATCGCACATTCTCTAAAAGATGAACGGAGCCTGGCGCTGCGCAAGCAAGGCAAGTCAAGAGTTTTTTTCGGGCCACAACATCACCTACAGATTCTGGATGAAATATCACCTTGAGATCGTAGGTTTTTTGCAGAAGCGGGACGAGCCGTTTGGTTGATAGATATTTTTCACGTTTCTTTGGTCTTCCAAGATGCGTCAGTAAAATAACGATCGCACCACGATGGACAAGATCTCGTATCCCCCCCAAAGACCGCTCGACTTTGAGCGATGCCTCTGGCTCGATCGTGCCATCCAAGGGAATGTTCCAGTCCACACGAACAAGCACACGAACCCCTTGTATTTTTTTTGTTTTCGAAAGGGTCCGTAGGATCATACAAGAGAGCGACCGGCCTCAAGGGCGAGCTCCACCAGCCGATTAGCATATCCCCATTCGTTGTCATACCAAGCCACGACCTTCACAAGATCGCCATCCACCACGCGCGTGAGGCCAAGGTCTACAATGGCAGACGCAGAATTGCCTATAAAATCAGAGGAAACAAGCGGCTCGTCTGTGACATCAAGAATCCCTCGCCAACGCGCTTGCTTTACAGCCTCTTGAAACACACGATGTATTTCATCAACCGTCACACGTTTCTTGAGCAGCAGCGTCATGTCGGCAAGAGAAACAACGGGAGTCGGTACACGGACAGAGAGTCCGTCGAAGATGCCTTGAAGGGACGGGATCACGAGACCCGTTGCGAGTGCTGCGCCCGTCGTTGTTGGGACAATATTCTCTGCTGCCGCACGAGCTTCGCGTAGATCTTTGGCTGGCGCATCCTGCAATACCTGCGATGCTGTGTAGGAATGCACCGTGGTCATCATAGCCTTTTTGATCCCAAAGGCCTCTTCCAGTACCGCGGCAACAGGGGCGATACAGTTGGTAGTACAGCTTGCATTACTCATGATAGGCTGTTTTTTCCCCACGTTTTTTGCGTTGACCCCCATCACATATGTCGGCACGTCTTGCCCTTTGGCGGGTGCTGAAATAATCACCCGCTTTGCCCCAGCTTTTATATGCGCTCCTGCTCCCTCAGCTGTTGTGAATCGACCGGTACATTCAAGGACAATATCCACCTTGAGTTTGCCCCAAGGGAGCATCGCTGGATCTTTTTCTGCAAATACAGGAATCTTTTTGCCTCCCATAATCAGATTTTTTTCGTCATGGGCAACGTCCTGATTACAGGGGCCGTACACCGTATCGTGACGCAAAAGATGGGCCAGTGTTTTGGTGTCTGTGAGGTCATTAATCGCCACCACCTTGAACCCAGGCATCGCAAACCCCGCCTTGAGGACATTACGCCCAATCCGACCGAATCCGTTGATAGCAATGTTTGGCATATATCAAGGAGTATAGCAGTGGTCACTGCTTACCAAAACCCCTCCGCGAGAAGCGAAGGGGTTTTGTTGGCGCTAGCCCTGTGCGCCTGGCGCGGCCATCTGCATGCGGACGAAGCGGGTGGGAGCAATCTTCTCGCCGATGATGGCGATTTTTTCATTCAACAGTTGCTCGACGGTTTTGTTGTCATCTTTTATCAGTGTTTGCTTGGTGAGACAGACATCTGCATACCATTTATTCAGCTTACCTTCGACGATTTTTTGCTTGATCTCTTCTGGCTTTTTTTCATCCACGAGTTCGGAGACAAACTCCGCTCGCTTTTTTTCCACATCTGCCGCAGGGATCATCTCTGGAGACACATAGGTTGGATCCATCGCGGCAACCTGGAGAGCAAGCTCTTCTGCTAATGCCTTGAACGCTTCGTTACGCGCCACAAAATCTGTTTCGCAGGCAAGCTCAACAAGCGCAGCTAACTTGCCGTTGTGATGAATATAGGTTGCAATTACCCCTTCCGTCGCGGTGCGTTCAGCAGACTTTTTAGCTGCTTTGATTGCTCCTTTCTTTTTTAAGACCTCAATTGCCTTTTCCACATCTCCCCCCGCTTCATCAAGCGCAATTTTACAATCGACCATTCCAGCACCCGTACGATTCCGGAGAGCAACAACCATCTTTGCATCAATGGGCATACGATTATTTTGCTTGGGTCACAAGAGCTCCACCGAGACGTGCCCGAGCCGCTTCCCATTCATTACGGCCTTCCGTAATGGCTGAAGACATCATTCGTGTAATAAGCTCGATAGATTTTACCGCATCATCGTTGGCAGGGATAAGAAAATCTACATCTTTAGGGTTTACGTTGCTATCACATACCGCGATAACCTTGATTCCACGACGCACCGCCTCATCAAGCGCCGTTTTGTCTTTGCGAATATCGAGGATAAAGATCGCATCTGGTATGCGTGTCAACTCTTGGATCCCTCCAACTTTTTCATCAAGAATGGTAATTTGTTCTGCAATTTTAAGCTGTTCAAATTTGGTGTACTTGCCAAGCTCGCCCTTTTCTTGTTTACGTTTCATGTCTTTAAATCGACGAATGAGTTGTGCCATGCTCGCAAAGTTCGTGAGTGTGCCTCCAAGCCAGCGCTTGTTCACAAATGGCATTCCGCAAGAAGTGGCGGCGGCGGCCGTAAGAGCGGCGGCCTGTTTTTTGGTACCAACAAACAACACAACGCCCCCACGAATGGTGGTCTTTTTTACAAAAGACATGGCTGCTTCGAGCGCCTTTTGCGTCTCTTCAAGGTTGATAATATGAATCCCCTGACGGCTCCCAAAAAGATATTTCTTCATCTTTGGATGCCACTTGGCGGTTTGGTGCCCAAAATGGACACCGGCCTGCAACAGTTCTACTAAACTTGGGACGTTTGGCATAAAAAACGATTCCTTAGACCACGACGTTCGGCCGACTCGGCTCCGAATACTCGGAGAGGAATCAAGACGGCGGACAAAAAACGTCCTGGAAGTGAGTAAGTCCCAAATGGGATGGCGGAAGAATAGCGAAACCCTGCAAAAAAATCAAGAGTCTTCCCCTCCGATATGCAGGAAGACTCTTGAAAAAACTAGATAAGGATTTGGCAACAATCTATGGCCGTGGGGTTCGTTTCATGGAGGGGAGGGTGAGCACCTCCCGCATAGATTCACGAAGTCCTCGAATACCTCCGTCACTCGACGGCGTAGAAACACCCTTTTGTTCTGGGTTCAGTGATTCCTCTGCTTCTTCACGATTTGCCCGCTGCATCTGCCCTACGACGCCGCGCATTCGGTCCAGAATACTCTGTCGTGAAGAAGACTCCTCTTTGTTTGTTTGTGGCTCTTTCAAAAAACGTCCCCCACGATCCATACTCCCCAAACCGTGCCCTTTTTGGATTTCTGCTGCAGCCGTCATCACGATGCGACTTGCAGCCATCCCCTGTTTTGCAATCCCGACTTCTTGTAAAACCTCAACCATGCGCTTGATGTCCGCGTGTCGCATCCCCGCCTTGTCTTTTCCAGACAACACATCTGACATTTTTTTTAAAGAGATATCGCGTAATCCACGACGATCCATTACCGCCTTGATCTTCCCAGTAGGCAATGCATCCAACTTCCGAGCGATGAGCGAAGAGGTGGCTTGTGGCCCAAAAATAACACGACCGACGTGTGTGCCTATCGCTTGAGAAGAAACACGTTGAGGCATATCTATGATCTAGTGTACTATACCGTTTCTTTTTGGTGTAACAGATTCTCTGCTTCTGTGATCTCTTCAAGCGTACCACACATCTGCCAAAACGATGCTTCAAGTGGCTCAAAAGATCGAGACTTCAACAGCTGTGGGATCGCGTGCGGAATGGACCATTCATCTGTTTTTCCCGGGGTGAGTGTGGGCGTGGTTTCAAACCATTCTTGACCAAGAACATAGGCTCCCGCATTTGTCATCGCAACCTGCCCCATCTTCCCAACCCCCATTCCGACAACTTTTCCACGACGTGTCCGCCACACATCCATGTTGGCCTTGGGGAGTTTTTTGGTCTGAACAAGCAACCCGCGATCAAATTCGGTGAGTTGCTCTAAGTCTCGTGCTGCGTAGAGATCGTCTCCCATAACCACCAAAAATCGCTCTGAACGAATGGTGGGGCGCGCCCATCGAAGAGCCCCTCCCGTACCATCGAGTACCTCCTGTGTCACGTATTCGACGGGACGATCCCGAGAAACGATCCCGACCTCTGCACGAATCTGTTCACCAAGATACCCAACAACGACGACCACACGACTGATAGACTTCGGCAGGGTGTCCAAAAGACGAAGGAGCGTGCCACGACCTGCTATCGGAATCAGTGGTTTTGGGATCGTGTCGGTGAGTGGACGAAGACGCGTCCCACGACCTGCGGCAAGAATGATGGCATCCATACAGATTAGTCACTTTCTTCTTCGTTTCCTTTTTTACCAGATTTAACTGCAAGCACGAGCGGCTCAAAATCTCCATCAAGAATGATCTGAATATTGTGCCATGATTTTTTCACTCGATGGTCCGTAATGCGATCTTGGGGAACATTGTAGGTGCGGATTTTTTCTGAACGGTCCCCGCTTCCGATTTGTGCACGACGTTCTGCATCCAAACTCGCATGATTCTTGCGTTCCTCTGCTTCCCACAAACGTGCTCGTAGAATCGTCATAGCCCGTTCACGGTTTTGCAACTGCGAACGTTCATCCTGACAACTCGACACGATACCAGAAGGAATGTGCGTGATGCGCACCGCGGACTTAGTGGTGTTCACCGATTGACCGCCTTTGCCTCCAGAGCAGAATGTGTCGATACGCAGATCCTTGGCTTCAATACGAACCTCTGTTTCTTCAATTTCAGGTAAAACCGCGACGGTCGCCGTCGAGGTATGGATGCGTCCTTGCTTTTCGGTCGTTGGTACTCGTTGAACGCGATGCACACCAGACTCAAACTTGAGCCACCCATACGCCCCAACTCCCGCGATGCTAAAAATAACCTCCTTGTATCCACCGCCTTCGGTCGTCGAAGAAGACACGAGCGCCGTTTTCCATCGATGACGCTCGGCAAAACGCAGATACATCCGCGCAAGATCCATCGCAAACAACGCGGCTTCATCCCCTCCGGCTCCCGCACGAATTTCTATAATGACATCATTTTGATCATGCGGGTCCGGTGGGATCAAAAGAAGCTCAAACGTCTCACTCTGTATCAATAATTGCGGCTCAAGCTGCAGAAGCTCTGACACACCCATAGCCCGTAGGTCCGGATCAGACGAAGCGGCAGCCTCTTTGGCCTCCTTCACCGCATCCGTAAGCTCAATGACCCTTGCTCCCATGTCGGCTAATTCCTTGGTACGTGTGTACGTCATGGACGCTTCTTTGAGCTTTTGTGGATCGCCAAGAACGGCCGAGTCGGAAAGACGCGCTTCCTGTGCAGAAAGGTCAACTTGCAATTGTTTTGCTTGATCAAGGAGAGAAGGCATATCACGTATCACGAAAACAAAAACGGTGCGGGAGACGTCTCCACGCACCGATGATACCCACTGCGCTACGCTTCGGCTAATGCTTCAAGGGTTGGCTTCGCCGCTTTCTTGGCGGCTTTATGTTCAGCGCGTTTAACGGTTTTAGCTTTTTTTCCTGTCGTGGTACCCGCTTTTTCGGCAGAGGCCTTGGTTTTAGCGGCGAACTTCTCAATACGGCCGCCCGTGTCGACAAAGTTCTGTTTACCTGTGTAAAAAGGATGGCAAGCAGAACATAACTCGACACGTACGTCTTCTACGGTTGATCCGATCGAAAAAACATTGCCACAGGCACAAGTAACCGTTGCTTTTGTGTGATAGGGAGGATGAATAGCAGCTTTCATAATGGGCGCAGATTACCAAAAGACCTCTTTTTGTGCAAGAGGGACCATCTTACCATGAACCAAAAACCCTCCATAAAAGGAGGGTTTTTGTCTTGAGGACGAAACGTTCTTATCGAGCTCGTCGAGCGGGCGCTGGACGAGTGATTCTGACAGAGAAGCTCGACTGCTGAACCACGCGGCCACGAGCATCAAGGAAACGAATGCGCATCTGATAGGCTCCCGCTGGCGTCGTTGGGGCGACGATTTCTCGAACGGTATTGGCATAGGTCGCTCCTGGACGAACAACGACACCTGTTCTCGATGTGCGGACCACTCTTCCACGCGCATCAATCAACTCACGAACGACACGAAGAGTCTGTGGAACACGCGTTGGGTTTTGATACGTGTAGCTAAAACGAAGAGGTTGGCCCGTCACTACCGCTACCGGAGCACCGTTCAGACGAAGTACTGGACCAGCAGCAGAAGGAGCGGCGGGCGCAGCGGCGGGCGCAGCTGCAGGGGCAGGAGTTGGAGCTAGTGACGCCACGGGGCTCGTTGCCGGACTACTCGAGACGATGGTTGTAGGAGCCGCTGCACTGCTGCTTCCTGTACCACCACCGCCTCCCCCTCCACCGCTGCTTCCACCACAGTTAGGAGCGGCAGCGGTAAAGGAAACTGTTCCAGACCCTGTGTCACTTGCATCTACCGTATCCGCGTAGCTTGAGGCAAGGCTACCGCTTGTTGCAATGACTTGGAAGATGCCGTTTCCTGGCTCTGGTGCACAAGATGAAGCCAAGTTCACCCCCGTCGCATTACGGAAGATGCCAGTCGAAGGACCCGTTTCAGTTAATGTCACCGTTTCTGTATCGCCACCCACCGTTACGACAACCGCAACGGTATCCGTCGCACTCCCAGAGAAGTTTCGATCTGCGTCTGTGAGGGTCAGATACACAACCCCCGTTCCTTCTCCAAAACTTGTTGCAGCGCTACCCGAGCTATTCGTAAAGGCATAGCCGCTGTTAGGATGGACAACTTGTCCACCTGTGCCGACGGCAACCGTGCCAGCGTTGTTGTAGGTTCCAGGGGCATTCAAGGTGAAGGTCGAAGTATCGAAGGTCGTGCTCGTCACAACGGTGAAGGTGCTGCTGACACTTGTGTAACCAGTGGAAGTCGCTGCTCCACCCGTTGTACGAACGTTGAGAGTGTAGAAGGTCACAGCAGGAATGGTTTGTCCTGATTGAGCAACCAGATTCACCGTTCCAGTACCTTTTGTAAACGTACCAGCATTCGACCAGGTCGAACTGACCGAAAGGACGCCCGTTTCTCCGTAGATCGTCCCTGTGTTCGCAAGACTCCCCGTGGTTGTTGCACTTCCAGAACCAAGGTGGAGAGATCCGCTATTCGTAACCGTAGCGGCATATGACTGGTTTCCAGAGATCGTCCCAATATTTCCAGCGTTTGTTACCGCCCCGGTGAAGGTAAGAACACCACTTGTAGACGTCACCGTTGTTCCGCTACCAATCGTAGAAGCTCCTGTGACCGATAAGTTCTTCGTAGCAAGATTCATCGTTCCGGCACCAGAAGTCGTGAGTGTTCCTCCAATCGTTGTTGAGCTTGCCATCGTGATCGTGCCAGATATTTTACCGACCATGAAATTGTTGAAGGTTGCCCCAGAAAAGCTCACATCTCCTGCTCCACTTGATACAACGCGACCCGTTCCGGCTGTAAAGGCTGCTCCAGGATTGTTTGTGAATGTACCAGCTCCACTGAAGTCAATCGTCCCTGTTCCTCCATTCACCGTCGCACCGGAAGCATTTGTCCACGTGGCTGTACTCGTGACGTTTGCACCCTGGATAAAGATCGTTCCACCAGAGTTGTTAGCAACTGCACCTGTGGTTGTGGCTACAC
>OBEQ010288298.1_pt1 | contig 56235 bp, 27 predicted proteins | sample 1670901 | NCBI WGS metagenome assembly OBEQ01 (sample SAMEA104232315, study PRJEB22302) | groundwater metagenome | biome: forest; feature: aquifer; material: groundwater | place: USA | collected 2011-08-07 | depth 5.4 m
ATTTTTCCTCTTCCTTCTTCTTCCCAAATATATGCCCCAGCACTTTTTTGATAATACTGCTTATTGTCCCCTGTTGCAATATACTTCAAATCTATCGCTACTTTTCCGAAAACCTTTAGGTTAGGTCCAAACGCAAGGGAGGAGGGACTGCTTGCATATTCAATGTATTGATTTAAACCTACGGTAGTATAGGGAGCCATTTGACTATTTTCCCCAGCAACCTGCATTAGCATGAGTAACGAGTGCTGCTCTATGAAGCCGCCAAGATTAAAGGGGTTATTAGGATCCTCGTGCGTAAGTCCGAAAAAAGGCAAGGCTCCTGATTTTGCACGTAATTTTTTATACTTATCCTCATCGTCACTATCCCAGCCCATTAAAGACATTAACATGCTTATCAATAATAACTGTCCCACCTCTGCGGTAAAACGTAATCCCGCAGCTTTTTCCTTGGGCGTCATGTAATTCCAATTTTGTCCTAACGAAGTAAACGTTTTGGATAGGAACTTTGCGGTAGTTATGTAGAAGCCTTCTTTCTGCTCCCCTAATAGATAGTTATTACGCCCTCTGGACGAGTTTAGAAGACTTCCTGAGTACGCAAATCTGTTTGTGAGTAATGAAGGCAACCAGCGCCTTAAAAACATCAATGCGCGGTATGCTAAGTATCTTTGTCCTTCAGGAGATTGGGATTTCCGCATCGCTCCGTTAAGGTTATCTATTACATTCTGAGTTTTATTTCTAAAAGCCTTAAACTTCTCCCCGTCAACTCCCCACTCCTTGTCAATACCTTCTTTTAATTGTATATGTCCGTCTTTAATCTCCCACGCTTCAAGATATGGTATCATTTTTCCATTCTGCTCAACCTTCTTGAATTTCATCATCCCACCGAAAGTCTGTAAGGTAGCTTGTAGCTGAGACAACTTCCTAAACCCTGTCCCCCACTTGAATGTTATAGCATCTTTACCGGCGCTACGTGTAGCAGATTCCCCCAAATGACGTTCTGTACGTCCCTCCGGATCAAACAGCTCCATAATCTGTGAATCCAATGATCTGGAGCCTGCCGTATAGGACTCTGTCATTACTTGCATTGCTACGCGGGATGCCCACCCCTCTGCTTCTAAAAAAGAGGGAACGTTCATGTACCTTCCTGCAACCGCCTCAACCATACCCTGAAATTTTGCAGATAAAAGGTTTTTTACATCAGAGGGAAAATTTAAAGCCATATATACGGTCGAAGCCTGTGCGAACACAAGTTTTGATAGATTCTGAGCAATCACACTCTCCGACCCCCAACCTTTGTTTATTTGCCCTTCGAACGTGCGTTCAATATAATTATTGATTGTTTTAGCGCGGAGATATACATCCTTCTTTTTGTCAAGAAATCTTAGTGTTCTGTTTTTTATAGATTTTTCTACAATCGGAGCATTCTCTTCATCGTTCACAACTGCTTGAAGTGCTTTGGCAATAGGAAGCATTGCTATCTTCTGTTTTTGTATCATACCAGAAGTCATGTACCGCATCATGGTTAACCCAATATCTGTAGAAACTTTTTCTATCTCTAAATTTGCTTTTCCAGTAATGGGTACGCCACTCATTTGGTCATCAAAAATATCCAAAGTAGCTAACTGCGCATTGTTCTTATAATTAAATCCAGTATCCCAACCATTTTTTACATTATGAAAAAAATCCTTACCTTGTTGGATAGTTCTCTGCATCAAGTTTCCTGATTGGGCTGCCTCTACAAATTGTTTTTCAATTCGAGGGAAGTCCAAGTATATACGCCCATCAGAATCCATGTTTTCCTGATACTCTAAATGAAATGTTTTTGTTGCTTCTAACGCTTTAAAGAAATCAGTATTCTCTGCCTTCATACGAAGGTATTCTTGGTTCAAATAACGGTCGTCTAAGGCGCCGTCTGCTATACCCCGCTTAGGAAGCCAACGTCCTTTGTTGTCAACTGTCTTCCCCACTATTTTTTCAGTATAATAATTCTTCATAGGACTTCCATCAGCATTAAGTCCTTTACCATCAAGCCCTTTACCGTCTTTTACCATGCGTTTGAAGTACGCTAATGTAGGTTGTCCTCTCACAATTTGTTTTTCTCCGTTTTGATTGGTAATTGTGGTTGACTCATAATACTTTTCCTCTATAGGACGTGTTACATTCCACACCGCTACCCGTTCCCACTTTTCCTCGTCTTTAAGCGTTTCTTTGTTGCGCCCCATTGTTTTAATATGATTCGCCCTAAACCATGTTTCGAACTCCTTTGACTGTTCGAATAATTCTGCAAGAACTGTATTATTCAGGATAGTGTACGCAGATTCCCGGGTAATAGATGGAGAACTTAATTGTCCACGAACTCGTTCCATATCCATTGTGGATAACCAACTATTCACAGTATCTACATAATAATCTGTAGGCATCTTTTTTTGTAAGTCATTTAACTGTGCATAAAGATTGAATAGCGCTTCCTTACTAATTTTGTCAAGTCCTAACGTATTCTTCCTGTCCATAAGCTCCTGCATACGAAGGCGCATCTGAGGGGTTGGTTCTCCCTCCATTAGAACGTCAAAAATATCCTGAAGCTCTTTTCCTTCCGCTTTACTTAATCCATTTGCTTGTAGCAATTCCCACCTCGCCGCTTCAATCTGTTCCGTAAGTTCTTTTACTTTAGCGATTTTTTCCGCAGTCATTTCACTACCAATCGGATGTCCGTCTTGGTCACGATGTCCTCTCAGGAGAAGAGTTTTTTCCTCCTCCAGCTTCTTTACATTCATTTTTGCGAGAATAGTATTCGGGATATGCGCTTGTATTCCATCTATTTTTGCATAAATTTCTTGTAATTTTTTGTAGAAATCCGGTTTAACAACATCACGAAGATTTCTATCTAACCACTTTTGGAGTAATTCTTTGTACGAATCGGAGTCAGGGCTTTTTCCGCTTGCTACTAATCGTTGTTCATACGCAGAATAAGCGCTTTGAAACGCGCCCCCTATTTCCTCTAAGAAATATAAATCTTTGTCTGCTTCACGGAACGCCTTCATACGTTCAGCAACAGCTAATTCTTCTCCCGTTTTCTTATGTCCTCCGTCATCCCTTAAATCGGATAATCTACGAATTTGCCTAAACAAAGAATTTACTTGCAACATTTTATTCTCCTCATCCTCAATATCAACTACGGTGTCTTGCAGTAAGGTTAATTTATTGTACAATTCATTCTGTCTGCGAGCGGCTTCTTTTCCAACCGAATCTTTTGACAACATACCCTTTACTTCACGAAACTCATCTGTGTACTTGGTATTCCAAAAATCGTTACGATGCTGCGCCCATTCTTCCTGAATATCTCCAAGAGCTTTTTTATCTTCATCCGTACCTGTTTGAGCAAATTTCTCCTTTGCTTTATGAATTTTATCTAAATAAGTATCTCTAACAATTTGGTGCCCGGTAAATTCATTTTTAAATTCCCAAACCTCAGTTTCCTTACCGTCCTGGTCCAAACGTTTCTCCTTCTGTCCCATCCTCTCCCCAATCTCATGTGATTTAAGTTTATTAAACCCCACCTTATTCCACATAGGAAATATTAGATTCCCAAAGTCATTAGATTGTTTTTGTAACGAATGAATAATAGCAGCTACGTTATTTTCTACATAAAGATTAAGTCCTGCGAATACCGGGTCAGTATTGTATCCCGCACCCTCAAACATAGAATTAAACCAATTTACGTCCACCAATTTCCCGTGCTCATCCACTAACGTTCCTCGCAAGGCTTGTTCAAACTTTTCAGGGGTGACTTTACCGTTGTTGTAATCCCGGGTAACTCTGTCTATTTTCTCTTGTCCCGTTTTACGTCCTCTATCAGAACTTTCTTTAGCTAATTGTGCCTTCAAAAGTTTTATTTCCGCTTGATAATCCTCCTCCATCAAATCCAACTGAGGTTTAAGGTATTTGTACAAAGTGTTGCTAACAGCAGCGGCTGCAAGAGGCTTCATTATGTCCTTACTGTTTTCAATGGAATTACTAATCTTAGTAATCATTTCGTAGATACCTGAGTTTCTATCTACTTGGTTTTTAGCTAACGCTTTTTTAGCGTCTCCTATAAAATCTTCCCAATACTTTAAATTTTTTCTATAAAATTCAAAACGTTGAATACTGTCTCGGTTAGTATTAAAATCTTTAGCAATAACCTTCAAATGTTCGTGAATTTTACCTGTTGTATTTTGTAAAGTGTTCAAACTGTTTAACAACGCTGAGGCTTGTTGTTTTGCTTGCTCTATCGCATCCAAATTAACCTGAGCATCCACTCCTGTTGTATAAGGAGTTAATTGCTTCTTGATTACCTGTAATCCTCCCGCCTTATACTTATTGATTAAGTAATCTATCTTTTCTGCGGTTGTGCCTTTTTCTATGAAGTTAATTTCGCGAGAAACGGTCTCAAACATGGTATCCAGCAATCCCTGCAAATCTTTATTATTAATTTTACTTAAATCAGCTAAGTTCTCGGTTTCAGATTTTATAAACGCAGCAACATCGCTTGCACTAACTGCCTCCGTATTGATTTTAAAACTATCTCCTTTTGCAAGCATCTCTGCAAGGTTGTCGAGAGTTGTTTGTAATCCTAATTTTGATACATCAACTTTAAATATCTTACGTAACAGTTGACGGAAAGCAACTAAAATATCTTTAATAACTTTTGCAAATCCTTTTGGTTCAGCAAGTGATTGTAGTTGTCTTTGAGTCGCCGTCGTTAACGCATGTACTAAAACCTCTTCCTTAAATCTATCGCTTCCTTCTTCTAATTCAGGATAACGCTGACGAACACTATCAACCACCTCTACTCCTTCCGGTGTGCTTAAAAGGTCTGTAAATAGCTTGTCAAATAAATTATGATTATCTACAGAAATACTGCGGAGTAATGGATGAGAAAATTCATGCAAAGCAATCTTTGTAGTTAATTTACTTGGTATGTATCGCACTTGTCCTGCTTGAAAAAACGCAGGTTCTCCGTTATACGGAGCACCGGTGTTTTTAAGTAATTCTGTTGCTTCTGCTTCTGTTATTGGAACTGCTTCTACACCAACCTGTGCTGCAAGTTTGGTTAATATTTCAAGTGCTCTGTTTTGTTCGCTGTTTTCAAGAGATAGCTCTTCTGTTTCGGGGCGGTAGTACATAGGTTCACTATCCTGAGTATTTTCTACCTCTCCTCTACCCTCTATCAGTCCTTCCCACATTCTCATTTGGTTAGGTTCTAAAGTTTTTTCTGTTTCTAATATATTATACTCAAACCCGGGGGTAGCTCTCAAATTCCCACTGTCCATATAAAAAGCAGCACGTTCAGAATAATGTGTTTTGTTTTTTTCTGTTTTATAACTACTCTCCTTACTTGGAGAAAATACCGCATAATTATACGCACCTATTTCCCGCATTCTTTTTGTAAAATCAATAGTATCTACATCTTCATCTGTAAAACTATCATGCCCTACAATATCTCCATACGTAGAAATATAAATAACAGAATTTATATTCTCATTTTTTAATAATAAATCCCCCACTTGTTTCAAACTTTCGGTAACTTGTTTAAACGTTCCCCCCAAACTAATTCGAGTTTTATTCAAACGTTTGGGTTGACTTAAATAATCAAGTTCCTGATAATTTTTATAGTCAACTATCGGATTACTGGGAATAAAAGTAAATTTATCTGTGTCAATAATTAACTGCCCTTTAAAATTAATTCCTTCAGAGAGTCTGGTTATCTCCGCAGTCATATCTATATCTGCTTTTGAAGGTAAATGATTCCCCGACGGATGATTATGTAGAATATACACTGCATCGGCTCCTAAAGATTTGTAGTTTTTTTCAAAAAGGTCCAAATCAAAAGCACCTGTAGCATTAACCAAACCAGCCGTTGAGGCGTTTGTTCCTACAATAACCCCATCCTTCAAGAATACATAATGTAATTTTTCTATCAAAGGACTTCTGTGAATAAGATATAAATCAGCAAGCTCTTGTATTGAGTTTACTACTCTCCCATTCCCCAATTCCCCACTCTCAGCCCTGCTGACGTAATCTCCTTTAATAGTTGTGTTCCTTCTAAGTGCTTGAATAATTCGTTCATTAAATCTGTCGACATGTGTAAATAACGTCTCCCATTTAATCTTAGCACTTTGACTTTGAGCTTTTTTGAGGTTTTTTCTGAAATTTGCTTCGTTTCCATACGCTTTATTTATTTGATTTGTAATTCCTTCTTTTCCTTGTATTCTTTTTGCATCCTGTATTTCCCACGTAAATACATCGGGACGTATTGCTTTGAACTTAACGTAAAACGAAGTTCCTAACTTTCCGTTTGCTTTTTTTGTTCGATTAATAATTCCAGAGCGTTGTTTATCACTTATCTCCTTCTTGCTTAGTCCCACTTCTTTTTTGAAGTGTTGTTGTGTTAAAACCTTAATTTCATCCGGAGTTTGTGGATGAGAACCTTCTAAAAGGTTTGCATACGGACTTATTGTAGGAATCTCCTGACGTAGTTTCTCCAACACCTCTTTGTAATCTCGGATTTTTTCCTGCTCGTATTCAAGAAAATCTCTTGCTGCTTCTTTATAGCCCGCGTCTGCACCTAATACACTACTAAGGTTATCTACTAAAGTTTGTAATGCTGGTTCGTGCTCCAGCGCTTCACACATCGAACTATATTTTCCCATACTTCAAAGATAATTATTTAAAACAGCTATTCAAAAATTCAGAAACTTCTTCGTCTGTTATCGGTTGTGGTTTTACTTCTGTTGGTTTGGTTTGTTCTTCTAATTGGGAAGAAGAGGTAACATTTATTCTGCTTGCTGTTCCTGTGTGATACACAGTAAACGTAGCACCAATTTTTTGCAAGTAATCTATAAACTGACTATCTACATTAGGCATATCCCCCACCACAAAGCTGCTTCCCCCCTTACTTAACACGTTTATCGCTTCTTTTGTATCTTGATTAAGTTCTTTTCCTTTACGCTCAGAGTTTCGGGCTAACATCGTTACCTTAGCTGAATCTGAACCTCCAAAAATAGTTTTTGTTTTACTATTCCAACTTATTTCGTCACCTGTTTTCTTTGAAATCTCCTTTGCTGACGTATAAGTAGAAGAATTTTCTTTCACGGCTTCCCCAATAAAACCATCTGCAACAACTCTCATAGCTTTATCCTTACCATCTCCTTGTGGTGTTCCTTTTCCTGTATTTTCAAATCCACCTTTGTATCCTTGAAAACCAGAAATCTGTTCTGTTTGAGAAGTAGTTGTGGTTGATTGTTGAGTAGTATCATAATTAGTAATACCTTCAGATTTAATATCCTCAAGCATTTGCTTATAAGATTCTGCATGTCTGTCTATTGTAGAGTCAGGTACATTAGCTCTATTTATAACTGCTTCAAATTCTACTGCATTTGCAGTATTAGTGTGGTCTTTTAATTTTTCTAATCCTTCATTTGTCCATCCTTCTTTATACCAAGTAGCATCATCATAACCTTTAGTTATTTTCGTAATTTTTACTATTATATTTTTAGTATTACCAAATTGGTCTTTACCAAACATTTTAATATAACTACCAACTTTAATGTCATACTTTAAAAGTTCTTTATCTGTTCTTGTTGTACGAGTTCTAAATCCATTTTCTATAAGTTCAATAGAAGTAACATTCTTCCCCAATAATTTTTGTGCTTCATTATTTGCATATTGTAATGTGCCATATTGTTCTACACCACTTTGTAAATTTTGGGGTATATTAGTAGTATTAGGTCTTTTATCAGCCTCTTTTTTAGCTTTATTATACTCTTCTATTTGTGCTTTAATTCTTTGTTTAGCTAATTCAGGATTTAACTCCATTAACTTATATTGAATATTAGCAGTAGGTATTGCTTTTTTAATAGCTTCAATAAAAGGTCTTCTTTTATCTTTAGTAAGATTAGTAGTATCAAATACAACTTGTTTGCCTTGTTTAATGGCTTGTACAGCTCTATTAGCAGCTTCAATATAAATTTCTTTATCTTTAGATTTGTTATTAATATCACCTGTAAACTCAACTCGCATATCATCAGGAGAAATAACTACTAAATTTTCTTGTGGTAAAGATTTTATGAAAGTAGATTTACCACTTCCTGAAGTTCCTATTGGTAAAATAACATCAGCAGATTTAATCTGTTCTGTTTGAGAAGGAGATGTTACCTCAGTATCCTCAAACATTTCTAATTGCTGTGCTTCCATTACTTCCATTTTCTCTTTTGTTGGTTTGGTTTGTTCTACCTTTTCAAATGTTGTTTGATATGAACCTACCTTTACCGTATTCTTTTTGTTCAGGATAGATTTATAGTATTCCTGCGTCCACTGCTCCTTCTGACTCCATTGTTTAACCCATTCAGGATTTGTTGTGTTTTCATCCGTAAGCCTTTCCACCTTAGTAATTCTGTACTGTTGTGGATGCCCCTCAAAGGTTATTATATCCCCAATCTTTCCTAAAGGAAAACTACGGGTAGTCGCGGTTCTTAGTCCCTGCTCCACTAAAGCTAAAGTCGAGGTATCCTTACCTGTCAAATTATCCTTTGCAGGCATTGCGTAAGACATCTTCTGGTCTTTAGCCGGATGTTTTTTATTGCTGTTTACACTCAATAACTTCGGGAAGTCTATATTATTTTTTATCGCATCGCCTTTTACTTTTCGTAACGTTATCACAACTCTATAATCAGCTGTTGTTACAATTCTATCAGCATGACCCAAGCCTTTAAATGCTTTATTTACCGATAAAACAGGAAATCCTTCTGGCATTTTTTCCTTATCTGTTGTTTCATCAAAAACTATTTCATGCAATACGTTTCTATTTTCTCCTGAAAATACAAGAATAGTACCATTAGTTAATTTATATTCTGTTTTTATACTGACTTTAAATTGCTCTTTAAGCTTTTCAAGCACAAATTCAGTAAGTTTGGTTCCTTTTTTAGCATCTATTTGTTGTGCATATTTAATCACGGTGTTTGGTGTTAAATGTCCATAAGTGGGTCTTCCATACTTATCAATACTTTTACTTGGTATTAATCCTAACTTTATCGCTTCCCCGCTAACTGCGTTTATAGCTATTCTAAATCCCGTATTAGTTGAGTCTGAAACATTGAAATCGTTAGCGTCTTTTAATTCATAAGTTATAAACTGCATAGGTCTTCCTAATGATATAGTAATAATAGGTGAAGTATTTGTTTCTGTATTATCCTGATGAATTATTAAACTTCCATTATCCGCTTTATCATATACTGAATTATAACTTGCATCATATTCCGATATATCAATCCCTTTTACTGCTAAAAGATTTATTACTTCTGTGGGAATATTTGGCAATTTTTTACCATTTTTATCAAATTCTGTATATCCATACAAAGGCATCCCTTTTGGTGTAAGTCCTTTAATAATATCATCTTTCATTTTTTCCGTAAGATTGATTCCATTAAGCTGTTTTCCAATAACCAAACCTACTTTCTGCGCCTGAGTCATTCCATTAATCCTATTCCACTGCAACCCCCACCCCCAAGAAACAGCCCCTTGAGTTTGTTTGTATGATGTAGCTTTAATAAAATCCTTAGCGTTTTCAACAATATTGATGGATGCTTTAATGTCTATTGCATTATCAATAATAACTAACCCATTTTCATTTTTAACTACTTTTTCTCCGCCTGCATTTGAGGCAACTTCTAACTCCTTAAACATCTCTAATTGTTCCATAGTTGGTTTTTCTGTTGTTGGTTTATCCAAAGTCGCACTACTCAAATAATCTTTACTTCTTATGGCTTGAGCTCTGTTTATGTTCTGTACATAAAATTTATTAAACACATCTTGTAAAATAGCGGGACTCATTTTATGTTCCCAATCATTCATAGGTTGTACCATCATACTGGTAAAAGTATCTTGAGGCACCATACGAACTAATGAAAACTTAGATTTAGTGTTAAGCCCTGACTGCATAAACGCATACAAAGGAAACTTAGTAAAAAATGCGGCTATTCTATCACGCTCCTGCTGTGAATCAATCATAGTTAGTTTAGACGAATTTGCAAGGTCAAGAAGATTCTCGTTGTACAATTCCAAAGTGCTTAATCCGTCCTTACCTTTAAAACGATTATCTGCTATTTTTAGATTTCGTAGTCCGTTTACTTTGCTGTTATCGCTGCGTAAATCAAACACTACAGAAAATGCACGTTGCAACTGAGGATACTTTAACTTAATACTCATAAACTGGTCAGCATACGAACTATGTGACTTAAACATCTTCCAAAGATTTAACGTGTTGTCCAATGCTTTGTTGGATAACCACTGTGCAAAAGTCCCTCGTTTAACTCTGTCTGCAAAAGTTTCATCCGTTTCTCCTTCTTTATGTAGCTTAGAATTTTTCGTGTTCCTATCAAGAAGGTCGATATATTCAACATCTGTTGCTGCGTCCGCCGGTTTATACATAGTACGCAAAACTTCACGCTCATAAACAAAGTGAGCATACTCCTGCAAATTTGTAAACGTATTAGCATTTAATTTTCCAAGTCCTTTTTCTGAATACTCATCCGTAGAAAACGCTTTAGTTTCAAAATCAGATTTTATACGCGCTTTATCCACATATAATTTTCCTTCTTTCACAAACGCTCCAAACTTTAAGCCCTGTACATCTGCAACCGGAATTTCAGTATTTACCGCAGTTCCTTTGTAGAGTGCGGTGTTAACGTCAAACTGTCTTCCTGCGTTTTGAAATATATAGCTAACTAAATCATTGCGGAAATCTGTTACAAGCATCTGTTCCGCATCTTGTCGGTCTCCATATAAGTTCTTAGCAGCTTTGGATAACTCTCCGCTATCTGTCAAATCAGTTAAGAATTTGTTTAATACAGGATGTATTCTAACTTTAAACACCTCTGCCGCAAACTGCTCCGATATTTTAGAAACGTCATACGCACCAAGAACTGTCTTGCCCATTAAATCACTTGCAAAACTTGCATCAAAAGAACCGTGGTCATGGATTGCTTCTTGAGCACGCTTTTTTGTCTGAGCTTCATAAGAGTTTTTTGGAGGAGAGGTATCCATATTAAAATTAAAATTTATTGTTCCGATGTTCTTACTCATAAACTCAATCTCCAAGAAGTGCAGAAATGCAGTACGATCTTCATCTGAGTATTTGTGTTTAGTTTTATCCGACAAACTTTTACCGTAGGCAACCACGTTGTCTTTTAACCAAGTAATATCAAATGCTTTTTTAAAAGCACCTGTATGATTCCTTGTTACAACATCTTGTTTCTTAGTATCCACATAAATATTTCCTTGTTTGCTCATAGACTCTAAGTCGTATACAGGAAACTCGTATTTAGGATTTTCAAAAATTCTTTTCTTTGCTTCGTATCTGAAAAAATTTTTATTGGTTATTCCTTTTCCAAATGTCTCCGCTAAAGGACTCTTTGCTTTCTTTTGCTCCGTTACATAGTCCCTAATAATTGGTTGAGACAGAAACAATGCTGCGTGTCTTGCGGGCACTCCTGCCTTAAATAAGAATAATAAAACGGGAGTAAGTTCTTTATTTCCCTGAATATAGTTAATCCAAGCTCCGTGCTTACTTGCTACGTCCACCCATCCGTTCATAGCCTCAGAAATAATATCTCCGATATAATTCTTTAATTCAACATCATTTGAATTAGAGAATGAAATCCTCTTTTTGCCATTTATTACTACTGAGTTATGAGGTAACTCTAAGGTCTGTCTGTAAGAATTGTTTTTGTATATTCGAGTTGGATTTAAAACAAGCCCTGTTGCGTTGATAAGCGGATGAAATTTATTAGCCACAGCACCGATACCCAAAGTACTTTTTCCTGCACTATTGGTACTGTGTGTGTATAAATTATGTAGGTACTCCAAAGCTCTGGTACCACTCATTACCGGCTTTCCTTTGCTCATCATAGGCTCTCCAAAGACAGTGTTTGCGGGATTGTATTCCGATAAATGTGGTTCTAACTCCCGTGCAATAGGTTCCAGCGTTTCAATAGAGTTTGGTTTAATCAATCGTTGGAAATTCTCCGGTAATTCAAGAATAGACTTCATACCCCAAAGAATATCGTTCTCCGTAGCTTGTGTCCCGTTTAGTTTAGTGAAAAATTCTTCCAATGTACCGATAGCTTGCTTTTCTCCTAAATACTCAGTTAAAACAGCGTCTAAGTCATTCCAATCCTGTCCAAACATTTCGTTCAGGATGTTGTTATATTGAGAGAGGTCTTCTCTTGCTTCCCTTGGTTTGATAGCAGATGTCTTCTGTCGCAACTCTTCTTGGTCTGCGATAGCTATGTTTGCTTGTTTAATCTTGTCATAAAGCTCGCGAGCCTCCTTCAATGTGTAAGCACGAGCAATAACAGGAATTCCTTGACGATGCTGAATGTGCGGCATCATTACAGGAAGTTTATCGTAGTCATAGTCTGTCCCCGACTTGGTTGTAATCTCGGAATACGTCATTATGATGTTTCCTGACCAAGACGGTAAGAACTCGTATACCTCTAAAAACTCAATAGAGCTGTGCTGCTGCGTTGGAATACGCGGAGCTATGATTGTAACCATTCTACGGTTATCTCCTTTGTCAAGCCACGCATCCTCCTTTAAAAGCTCATTAAGTGCATCAACCTTTAATATGCTCTTTTCTTGAGCACGTTTAAGTACATCTACATCCGACAATAGCTTCCAAAAATCACCCTGCATAGCAATCTTAGCTTTTCCTGCCCTTGTGATTCCGTCTTTACCTATATGAGGTGCAGGTAAATCATTAGTACCATATTTTTTTAAATCTTCCTCCGTCGGTTTTTCAAGATTACGAGTGTTACCATACGCAAAATCTAAATTTTCAAAACCAGTTGAAGCTACTTGTACTAACCATTCCCCATTAACACCATAACGAACTAATTTACGGTTGATAAGAGATTGTATAACTTTTTCTACCTTCTCAGCAGCAAGAGACATTGAGCCATCGAATCTTAACAATCCATCTTTTCCTAATTGAAAAAAGGCGCGTTCATGTTCCGCCAAGTCATTACGAAGCAGTTCATCACTAATTACTTTTAATAACTTCTCGGCATTGTATGTTGTTTTCCCATCCTTCGTAGTACCCCCAATTTCTTGTACAAACTGAACACGTTTTTGCTCACTTAACTTATAGACGTCCTCAACAAACTTATTTCTAAGTCGGAATCTATTGGAAATTTTTTTCTGCTCTTTTTCGGATAGTTTATTCCAACCTTTTTCTATTTTACTCCACGCCTCTTTTCGTGCTCCAATTTCTTTTCCTTCCATGAAATCAGTTGGAACACCATTTTCCATCATTCCATTATCTATAAGTGCGCGAGCTTGTGTGTAGAACTGAATTGACTCCTTCCACTTTGCCTGTGTCTTAATTTGATTTTTTAGGAACTCCGGAAATATTGTATTCTTAACAAACGGTTCTGTACTTAATGTACGAGTCTTTACATCCGAATAAAGTCTATCTAATTGTGCAACAGATTTCCCTTCTTTGTTTGTTTTTCTTTTTGAAATAACACCGGTCTTGCTACCTGATTTAAACGTAACGTATCCAATGTTTTCCGTCATCATTTTTTTATGCAAAGCGTCTGCATTTTTTCCTAATCCCGGAAGCAATGGAAATAAACTAAACTTGTGTACAGCACTTATAGGAGACAATGTTTTATTCCCCTGTAACAACTCCCCACCATAAGAAAACTTTAACACAGGAAAGAACGTATCGGTGCGAGTATCCTTAGATACCTCCCCTTTGATAATACGTTGAAATAACAATTCTTGTTCAGGAGTCCATTGATCTACTCCTTTGCTGATTACACGATACATATCAAACGCAATAAGTCCTTGTGCATCCGCTTCATTTACATTACCGAATGCGTCAGCAGACTCTTGAATAACTTTTTCATATTGTTCTCTATACACAGAAGGCACTTCAATATCCTCAACAATAGCAGTATGTATTACTCCGTCATATCCAGCATTGGTTATGTCAATTTCCTGCGCAACTGCGTAAGGTCTTCCTAAACGCTCCTCTACATATTTTATAAACGCAGGGTCATTTCTAACAGGAGTTCCTGTTGAGTTCATAATAGATATACGCTTTTGAAAATCATTGTTAGCATGATTGTACTGAGCAAGGTCTCCATAAAACAAGATAGAGGTTTCTACGTTATGTACCCAATTATTAAAAGCAAAACTACGAAGCACCGCATCTTGAACTTTATGCTCAGTATTCATATTGTCTTTATGAACAGTATCCGCAGATTCTTTTTTTACTCGCTCTACTATTTGAGTAGATAGATAAGGGGACTCATTAAACTTATTTCGTATTTTACCAAATACATCTGCAAAGTAAACATTCAAATCTTCAATAACTTCTCCACGTAATTTTGTTCCTGCATCTGTTTTAAAGTGCTCAAATAAATCTCCCTGTACATTATGCAAGGCTTTCTTTGTTTCAGGACGTAACATATCCCAGAATAAAACAAACTCACTGCCTCGTTCTGCAAACCCCCAATCATAATCTTCTACTCCTGACTGTGGATCAAGTATTCGTTTCATATTATTTACGCGAGACAACTCTGCACGTAAGTAAGGAAGAACAATATCAATAGCTGTTGTTGGTAATGTAAATCCACTTTCAGTTGCAAAAAAAGCAGAAGTAGGAACAAGTAACTTAGTTCCAACACCTACTGATAAATAAGTGCCCTTATCTGAGTTCTGAGGTAATCCGGGCATTCCTTCCATTTGCAAATGAATGTCATAAATTAACTTAGCGAACTCATCAGTATCTGCGGTTTGCACCCCTTCTCCGGTATCACGTCCGTCTGTTGTTTTAGTTACTCCACCGAGATTTTGAACTGTAATTTTCTTACCGGGAATTTTATCTCCCGCCTCATCAAACAAAGTCTTCAACCATTGTGAAGATACTGCCCAAGGATTATATCCACCTTCTTCGCGCAGAAACTGCATAGGAGAATTGCTTCCTCCTAATTCTTTAAGTGTCTTAGCTTCATTTATCTTTTTAACTTTTACAATCAGACTGGTGTTTTCAGATTTAGTAGCCTGCATATTCCCTTCCGCATTACTTACCATCGAATCCGAGTAGTTTCCATAACGTAGCTCAATAGCAGCAATCTTCTTGAAGTATCCTCCGACACCTTTAATACCCGATTTCGGAAAATCAAATTTTAACTGCAAAGGACTGGTCATTTTAAATCCCGTCTTTTGCATTGCTTGAAGTGTTTCAAGAAATGCTCTAACACGAATATCTTTACTTGTTAATGCTTTGGTCAATGCGTCCTCAGCTTCTTTAGTTTCATTAAATTTAATCCCGATTGCTCTGAAAAACTCAAAAGGTTTTTTTAGTACGTCTGTTTCTGTCGGAAAATCCGTCAGCACTTTTTTAATATCAAGGAAATTTCCTGTACCGTTATTTACAATGTATTTGCTCTTTGTGTCTAACTCAAAAGCGTTCTTCCAATCATTCTGTACTTTATCTATTTCAGGAAGCTGTTCTCTTGTAATAAAATTGTATGTGATGGGTCCTGATATTCCCTCCTCGTTCTTTGTAGTTTTTTCTAAAGTGCTTACTACAACAGGAATGTCTGCACTGTTGAATGCCTGCCAAAACTTAGTCCAAGTGTCTACTTCCCTATCAGATTGTCCGGGATACCATACTGCTCCCAATTTACCCAACAGTTGCTCTATTAATTTAGAATGCTCACTCTCTTTTTTCAATGCTTCAAACATCAATTGAGGAGTTGAAAATCCCTTTGTAACACGTCCTATATACCCAAAAGATTCATTTATTGGAGCGAGAATTGGAATATCCAAATCATTTAGTTCCACTTCACCTTTTATGTTTCGTTTAAACAACCCCTCTATCATGCGTAGAATTTCATTAGGAGCACGCTGTATTGCAGCAACCTCAACGCCTCCTCTGTCGTATACATGCTTTCCTAACTCTTCTCTTGCTGCATCAGTTGCTTCTGTAACAGCATTATCTTTTTGCTCAATAATTTTAGGATTGAGGTAGGGAGACCTCCACAAATGGTACCCGATTAAATTTACTCCTTGTTTATTCTTATCAATATTTTCGACATCACCAAATTCCTGCAAGGCGTAATCTAATGTATCTAATTTCTTTTGTAACCTTCCTATGATAGATACGTTTTGCTCCACAGCAAGTTTAGCTGCCGTCTCTTTCCGCATCTCTGAAAATCGTATTTGTACGTATTTGTAAGAGGCTTTTATTCCTGCTTTTGTTGTGAACAAAGAGGTTGAGTATTTATAAGTCATTCCTCCATTACTCTCTTCCGCAAACTGAGAAAACAAAGCATCCACACTTGAAGACAATAAATCAGAATCCGCAAAACTAAGCGAGGTGATAGGATTGTCTTTATTACCACTCACTATACCTTTATTCAACGTATTAAAATTTGCATTCTCAACAGCAAACGTGTACTGAGTCAAATCTCCGACACGCAACTGTTTGTACAAATCATGTATTGTCTTATTAGCTTTATCATTGATAGCTACTTCATTTATGGTGGTGCCTCCGAAAAGCTCTTTCAGGAAATTCCAAATCTTTCTGAATATAGTGTTTCGTGCGGGAGAACCTGCGACTACCTTCCCTCCGGACAGCATATACTCACGGAAATCCTCCGCAAGATATTCCTCAATTTGCAACTCGGTAGCATTCTCAAACGTAACCTTCTTACCGTTAAAATCAACAAATGTTCCTGATTTCTTTTTTACTTCCTTGTATAAAGAGGTTTTTTGTTCCTTAGTTAAAAATGTCTGAGTAAATCCATGCCACGCTTCGTGATACAAATCCGAGAAATCAGAGCCTTTGTATAAAGTAATTCCTCTTTTTTGCTTAACACCATTTAAAAGCATAACCGCATTTAAACGCCACGAGGCAATAGAATTAGAATTTGCCTGATTAACTGCAAGAAACATTACATGAAAAGGAATGTGTTTAGCAAGAGGACTTTTCTTATACCACACCTTAGCGGCTTCTGCTTGTTGTTTTGTCGCTTTAAGCGTCTCTTGATTATACAACTTATCAAATGCCGGATCATTCCGAACGTCATTTATTAATTTATCAATGTCAGTTTGTGGTTCGCTATTGTTGAGTCCACTTTGCTTTGGAACTTCTGTTTTAGCAGTTTCAATAATTTCTTTATTCTCTGGGGTTATTTTCTCCATTTCTCCAACAGCAGGTTCAAATTGAACTATTGGGTTTACGGTCTCTATTTGATTATTTGCATCTACGTTATAAAACATAGTAAAATTATTCCGAATAAAATCCACATAAGAAACCCTCGTTGTTGCTCCTGTAACAACATCTCCTACAATACTGAAATCAAAGTATCCTGTTTTTAATAAGTCCTCTACATTATTAATTTTAGCAGGTTCTACAACATAAAACACACTTGGGGTTTTTCCATCCCCCTCCTGTTCAAAAATATCATTTAACTTATACGTAGCTCCAGCAAAAACAGCAGAAGATTTAATTACATTCCTGTTGTTTATGTCTTTTTCTTCTATAATTCTGGTAGGCTTTTCCTTAGTTAAATACTCTATAATCTCCCTACGAGCCTCTTCTTTGTTTGTTACATCAACGGTTGTTCCAAGTATTCGTACAATTGCTCCGGTTCCTGTTTTAGAAGGATATATATCAATGGTTTCCCTTTTATTGAACACAAATTGTTCAAATAATTCTTTACGCTTTTTGTACTCAATAGGTTGGTTCCCAGACTCAGTTTCTACTTGTAAATCATCAAGCAAAACGGATGCAATTTTTGTTGCAAGTTCTTTTGTAAAAACAGGTTTCTGCAACTCAATATGTGCAGCAAATCCCGGCAACTCAATCCAAGTAGATCTTCCATGAATATTGGGAGAAAAAGATGTGTTGTTTAGCCCTAAAGCAGAAATAGACGTAGGCTGTTTTTTCATGCCCAACATCTCCCTGTTTAAAACAGGAGTTCCAAAATCTCCTCCAAGGATGTCCATTTTTATCTGGTGTTCTTGAGGATTCTTTTGTATATATTCTCTGAAATTATTTGCGGTTTCTCTTTGTTTATCCAGAATCGCACGGGCTTCTTTCTCACTTATGCTATTGCTTTTCGCAAGTCTTGTTACATCAGCATCATAAAAGCCTTTAATAATATTATAGTACGCAGGTTTTCCTTTTTCTTTATCCGAACGTTGTCCTTGCTCATCAAAATAAATTATATTTCCTGCACCATCTGTAACCACAAGACTTACTCCCTTTGAATATGCTTCTGCAATCCTTGGTTGGAATAAATTTAACTGCAGTTGTGTGCGAAGATGTTTGTCCTCTATACGAGTCGAATGCATCAAAGTTAACGTAACTTCTCCAACACCCTCTAATACAACACTTCCATCAGAACGTTTAGATGCTGCAGCCGTAATAATACGTTTTTTAATTGAATTATACCAACGTTCATTCTCTATTCCAGAGGAAAGGTCGGCAGGCTTATCACTTAGAGTAGAGAGTGGTAACGGTTCATAGTTTGGTTCTGGAGTGACCGGTAGAACATCTGTCTCTGTTTTTGTTGGATTTTTTAAATCTTTTACCGCTTGTTCTGTCTCCTCTTTAAGTTCCGCGATTTTATCTACGTCAGGAGAAACAAATTCAGAAACAAAATCTATGTTTTCAAAAGCAGCTTCCTGCTCCGCAATTTGAGTTAAGAACGGAGTAAGCATTTTACGGATAGGTTGTCTCAAGCCTACAACAAGAGAAATGGTTTGAGGTAAAGACGCAACATAAGACACACCAAGCGCTTTATCTCCTGACTTCTCCACAACCATATTGTAAAAAGAAGTAGCATAATCCTTAAAATCAAAAGATTTGTTTGCTGATAGGTGGTCAGATAAATCCTTATAAACTTTTGCAAGTAATAATTCCTGTTGTTCTGTATCTAATACACAATTCATACCTTATTTTTTACACCCCAATTTATTTAAAAAGTCTTCTGTTACCTGTGCGGTTGTTTTCTTATCTGCGTTATCCAACACTTTAGCTGCTTTAGCTTGGTCAGACGCAAAATCAACTCCGGTCTTTTGGTTAGTTTTAATTAATTCTTTTTCTTCTGCTGTCACAGTTGTTTTCTTTACTCCCTTCATGTGCGCGGTATATTTAATGTCGTCTTTTGTTATGTAACGATTGTCTCCTTGTATTGGTAATCCATTTACATAGAAGCCTTCTATCTGAAGTTTTCCGTTTTTACTATTCACACGTTTGATTTGTACATTTTGCATTTTCTCATTCTTCAAAGTAACCACCATTCCTTTCTTCAAGGTAGAAATGTCAACCTTAGAAAACAACTCTATGTATTTTGCTTCAATAGCATTTGTTGCAAACAGGAAATATCCGTCTATCGGAGGAAGCGTACCGTCTGCGGCAGCTTTACTAACCACTGCTGATAACTCTGTTAGCTCATCTTCATTCTTAACCGCGTCCAACCTGCCTTGTAAATCAAATTTTTCAAGAGCTATTGCTTGTTTTTCCTCTGCTTGTTTTACATCTTCAATCACAACATCTAAAGCAGCTAACTCAGCATCGTATTTAGCATTTATTAAACTACGAACTTCTTCTTCATCTTTACCATACACCTCCTCCGTACTTCCGTCAGGTAATAAATAATATTCATAAAATCCTTTTTGTTTTCCGTCTTCCAAACGGAAAGTATCAGCAGTTGTTTTTCTACGTTTTTCTATGTCTGCTTTTTTAGCTTCGAGTTCTGTAATTTTAGCAACAACCGGTTCTACTGGTTTTTCTTCTGGTTTTAATTTTCCGTTTACTTCTAAAAAAGTTTTTGTAACAGCAACGTAAGTTTCATAATTAGGATGGTTTTTATTTACAACCTGTTTGCCTGCTACATCATAAAATTCTTTTGGAATCTCTCCTTTGTTTGCGAGCGCATTTAAATCTTCTGCTCCTATGACAATTCCTCTATCATAGAGTCCCTGCAACACAGCATTTAATTCAACTCTTTCTTGTACCGCTTTCACAGAACGGGCAATGTACTCCTCACGTTGGTTATATAAATCAGTGAAAGTTTTATTCAGTCTGTCATAGTAATCATAAAAACCTTTTGGATCTGCTAAATGATTTACAGCCCCCATTAAGTTTACATTATCAATCCCTAATTTATGCACATCCTTTACTTGTTCAAAAGTGCTGTTGATTGCCGGTTGTGAATACTCAACCTTCTTTTGTTTTGCCAAATACTTTATATAATTCTCATAAGCAGTTTTTAATGGGGAATGTGTATCGACAGTAGGAGCTTCTTTTCCCGATTCATTAATTGCTTGTCCTACGGATTGATTTATAAAATGAGTCCTTACCGCATCACGATAACTTCGTAATAATTTCTGTTTGCGAATCTTTTGGTTTAAATCTTTTTTTGCTGAATTACCGATTCCTCCCCGCAGAGTAGTTATCTCTTGTTGGAGTGCAGTTAGTTCTTTAGACAAAGCTATGTTATCGTACATCGGTTGTAAATCTCCCAACGTCATGTCCGCAGTTGGACTATGCTGACTCATTGTGTTTACTATGCTTTTTATTCGTTCTTTATTTCTGTCGTAGGAATAATTATAAAATACTGCATGATTCTTAGCGTTATTCCATGCACTAAATGCAATGGCTTCTGTTCTGTATTCAGGAGTATCTTTTTTGTACGCAGAGGGATTGTGTGGATTCGGGGCTTTCACATTCCAAACATCATACGCTTCTTTTATTTTCTCAGCCCGTTCTTTGATTTTATTTATCTTGGATAAGGCTTCCTCCCCATCAACACCATACGCATCCGTGATAGATTTTTTATCCATCTTGCTTATGTCGTCAAGATGATCCATAAATATACTGTAGGTATCTGTATCAAGAGCTGTAGTAATGTGCCCCCACACTTCTTGGTTATCCAAATCCTGCCACGTCTTTTGGTCATTATTACGTTCTGCTTCCGTTTTTCCTTCTTGAGATAAAGTAGTATTGGATGCTTTTATTATTCCTGCACCAAAGTATTTAAGAGGGTCTTTGTACAACTCATTCAACGTTGTCTTATCCTGCTCTGCATATTTTTCTTTTTGTGCTACATACGCAGCATATTTTCCTACAAAAGTCGCAGCTTTATTTGTCCCCTCTGCAGCATCTTTTCGTTTAACTGCGGCTAAAGCAAATCTATCCTGCACTTTAAGTCTTCCTACATTAGCTGCATGGAGCGCTTTTCCTCCCGCACCAAATAATCCCCCCATAAAAAACCCAGAAGCAAACGTTTCAAAGCCTTGTCCACTAAATTGTTTCCCTATGTTTGCGTGTACATAATCCAAACCTTGCTTGGATTTATTATTATACAAATCCATATAATAATCCTTTGTCGCTCCTGATATGACTTCCTGAACACTCTCCTGTAATCCCTCAGCAAAATTTCCTTTAAAATAATTTATTGCAGCTTTCCCATATAGTTTTGGTTTTATAAGTCCCTTCGCCGCAGATACAATTCCGGGTTTAACTAAATCAAATCCTTCATTCTTAACAAAATTAAGTGCGCGCCCTGTTTTAGTATAAACGCCATCCAAACTCTTGAATGGTTTAAACAATCCATCAAACGTTATCTTGTCTGTCAGGAATATTGCGGGCAGGTTTGCGTACATTGCGCGTTCCCCAGCCTCCTGAGATAATTGTAAAATTCTTTCGTACTCTTTCCCCGTAGCAGCAACTCCATTCCCATTTTCATCCCTATGATCGGAGTAATATTTATCCATCATGGATTGTTTCAGCTCCGCAGCAACACTAGCACCTTCTATCTTAGATTCAGATGCAACCAAATTAGCTAACCGCACATCGCGATAAAAAGCTCCGGCTGAATGAGACGCCTTTACTAAAGCCGTAAGATTCTCGCTTGCTTTTATTTCTTTAAACGCTTTAAAAGTATTTTCAAGAGGATTGACAAGATTTACTCCCCCTTTAATTGCACTATATAAAATCTTGCTTGCATCGAAACTCTTTAATGCATCGAGCATTCCCGCAACTGCCTTGGTATACGTTTCTGCTTTGCCTAAATTCCTCAACGCTATCCCCGCTCTTCCTAACGTTCCCGGAAGAGATGTTCCACCAGTCAACGCAGACGCCACAATACCTTCCGCAACAGTTTCCGCAATGATTCCCAAAGTATACCCTCCATTAGTAAATAAGTTCGAAGTAAATCCAGTAACTCCCCCCCTTGAGGAGGCTCCTACCGTATTCTGTTGCGCCATCTCCTGCGCGGACTTATAATCTAAAGCTCCCGGATTTCCGGAAAAAAGATCAGCATAGGAACGGAGAGGAGAAGTGAATCCTGTGTACATCAATTTCGCCCCTGCTTTTGTTGCTCTCCACAATTCACCGGCTTTAGTTCCTTGTTGATTGTATATCCCCTCGTTATCTCTCCAAGGATTAAAACCTAATTTATCATAACTTGAATGTTGGTAATATCTTTGAAAATTTTGATTTTGTTTGTCCCCAGTTGCTTCCGGATTGTATGAATATACTTTTTGATATTTATACTCATCCTTAGAATCCACCAACGCTTTAGTCATGTATTGATCTAATAGATGAGCGTTTCGTGTTCTCGAATCTGCTTGTTGAGGCACCACTCTCTCTTTGGGAGTCCCATCTTGGGAACTGATAAAAGGAAGTTTTTGAGTAGGTATTTGTAAATCTACCTCCTTATTTTGTAAAATAGAAGAGGTACCTCCGGAACTCAGGGGGCTTGAGGTTTCAACAGGAGTCACTTGCTCTTCCATTACTTTTTGCGGGCTTTAATATCCTTCTCCGTAACATTATAATAATAATCTTGAAGACTACTTACCATGTGGCTATACGCCTCATCAGCATCCACATCTGCAAGATATTTGGTAGGTATGGAAGCATCATAATACTCCCCCTTCCCGCCGTTCGCATCCGCATCGAATGCACGAACCGTTCCGGAATAGTAGTATCCTAATTTTGCATCATGATGAAGTGTAGTATTCCCATACGTAGGATTTGAATATGTGAGCATGTTTCCCGGAATCCCCATTACCATCTGGGCTCCTGACAATTTAGTACTTTGAGTGAATCCGGTCCTGTCCTCAGAGGCAGGAATATCAACATACCAACTATAATCAGTACTTGTACTATAATTTTTTGTTGTAATTTGTTTCTTAATGTACGTAGCGTGGGGAGTAACTTTGAATCTAACTTTATCCTCTGTACTGCCGTCTGTTCCCGCAGGAACTATTTGTCGAGCTATATCAAAATCAGTGCTGTTTATATTTTTCCCTTGTGTAAAATCGCTTTGAAAATCACTTAAAAACTTATTTAAAGGTATTGGAGAATCTGTGATTACAACTGCGTCTGGATTATTTGCGTACGTTTCTACAAAATCCAATCCTACTTTTGTATTTGCACTTGTTTCTTCCATCGGATTCACAGGCTGCGTAAGGGACTTCTGCACAGATTTTCCTCCCCCTACATGCTCAAATGTTTCTGTACCTGTTAAAAATTTTCCTCCAACATCTGTGTATCGTTTGTTATATTCTTTCAATAAAGAAGTGTACTTTCCTGTGTCAAAAGCATTAGCTGCTTTTTCATGTGCTTCTGATATTCTCTGCTCTCTGGAGACATAAACAGGGTTTCCTTTACCATAAATGTAATAACCCCCTTTGCTATCTTCTGTGGCGTTATTTGGTTTTGTATAATAATATTTCGCAGCCGCATCCGCGTAGGACCTCTTAGCGTCGTCAAATTTTTTGATGCTTGCATCGGGATTTACTATGCTCGCAACAGCCAACACATCAACCGGATTTTGTGCAACGTCCTTAGTCCAATTAGAAATCATTGTTTTAGTTGCTTCTCCCCTCGCTTTAAACATTTGATCAAAAACTTGTTTCTGCTTACTTGCCTCTACTTGTTGCGCTACCAAAGCGGGTGCCCAATAAGAAGCTTCCGGTTTGTCCGCTAAATCAGCAGCAACCTTATATCTTCCCACAATAGCAGAATCTCCTATCTTGTAAACATCTCCGGAAACAATAGAGTTGTTTAAAAATTTCTGAACATCAAAATTAGTCCCACCAAAAATACTTCTCAAACTACGAAGAGCATTTTCTTTTATTACAGGATCTTTCTGATTATATGCTGCTTTCAAAGTGTCGGCAGTTTTGACAAGATAATCCAAAGAAGTACTTGCCACTCCTGCGTGCTGTTCATTTATTATCTTATCGTTCTCGGTAATCAATACAGGATTAATATCAGTAGAAACCTGCCCTATAGGCGCGGTCGTTGCTCTTACTTCTTTTCCTTTATCACGCTGTATCTCTTTAATCCTTTCTTTAGATATACCTCCAGTTCCTGATAGCGCTGCCTCTTTGACAGCATCCGCTTCGGAAAGCCCTAAACTCATTAGCTGATTAATTACAGCCCCTGTTTCATAGTTTTTCTTTTTCTTCCACGTTTCAAACTCGTAATCTGTTTTCTGTAAATCATGCTGGAATTTCACATTCTCCAAACTATACTCATCTGCCTTAACAGACTGTTTTGCTGTCCCGAAAGCGTACTCATCAGCAGCATTCCAAATCTCAGTCCTAAACCCATTATACGCAACAATATCATCTGCCCTGCGTAAAAGTGCTTTTTGGTCTTGAAGATTAATTGTTGTATTAATCGTACTCATCACTTTGTCATGATGCGCTTCCGCAGCAGGGCGCGACTCTAGTATCCGAGCATACGCTTGCATAAGTCCGTCTTCAGGAGAATTGGGAATTGTTCCCCCGTCTTCCTTATCCTTCTTCTGTAGTACTTTTAAATTATTATCGGTTTCCGCGTATATCTCTTTTGACTTCTCCGCATCTGTTGTCAACTGCTTTATAGAACTTGCCAAAATATTTTGAGCATAGTGCATTTCTGCTGCATCCGCGCTCCCATGTTCTGCAGCATTACTCATTCCGTAATCCTTTCTTGCAACATACGCTTTTGTTTTAAAAACATCCATTACTTTTTGGTCATCTTTAAAAATACTATATAATGCGTTTGGGAGTATTCCCCATTTATTTTTGTCTCCGGACAAAAGATTACCGTTGGTGTCTGTAACTCTGTATCCCCCTTTAATAGTATCCTGAGTAATTTCAAATCCAAGATCCTTAGAGGCTTTCAACGCCTGCTTAGTCAAGTTTACAAACGGATGGTACGAAGGCGCTGTCATTTGCAAAGCATCCTCTCTTGATGCATTCTTAAATTCATCACTTTCATATTGAATCCGTTTCATACCGTCTTCCCAATAAGCTCCACCACATTTTTCCGGGTCAGGACAACTACGAAAATTCTCCCCAATACTATACGCGTTATTCCGCTGCTTGGTGTAAGTCATGTCCTTCACAATGTCTTTATCCTCATATAAAGGACGAAATACACTCATTGCCGTAGTCACGTTCTGCTGTTGAGATAAATCTAACTTGGAAACCTTTTTTAAATCCCCTTCTATTGCTTTAAAAAAATTATCTCTACGTTGAACATTCTCATCACGTATCATCGGAGAATTTAAAAGAGTGCTGTATTGGGAACTTACTTGTTGATGTGCAGCATCATACTGACTTTGACTTGTCTGTAATATATTACTATAATAATTTAAATCTGGGCGAAAAGGTTGTAAAACCGGTACGTAATCTTGAGGAGTTCCACTAATATAATTTGCCATTATTTAATTTTTTTACCTGTTACTCTTATGCAAATATATATCACATAACTACACCGTACAAATAACATTTTCTACATATAACAAATGTGAAAATGGTAAATTCCTCTTAGTGTGAATACCCCCCATAAAAAGGATTTTGTTCTGGGCTTTCTTTTACTCCCATACTCTTTGCAGTTGCATTATAAACATCTTCAAATTTCAACCCTGTCCCTTGTGCCTTCTTCCACTGAGCAAGCGCTCTATCCATTACGTCCTGTCCTTGCTTATCCGAATAATCCATATTCGGGTTTGTAAAATACTTGGTACCCCCTGTAATCGGATTAACCCTAAACTGGTGTTGAGTACTATTTAATGCTTGGGTTTGTGCGCGGTTTGTAAGAGCATCTATAAATGAGCCTCTTAAATTCTGACGAGCCATTGCTTTCGCATTATCAAAATTTTGATTGGCTATAACGTTCTTATCATACAAATTAGTCGCATTGGTTGCGTTATACTCCGCAGCCCCATTTAGAGTCGCAGTACGTTGTGCTTCATTTTGATTAGAAACAGTTACGTTCATGTTGTTGTACTTCCCCAAAATATTCGCCGCGTTGTTTGCTGCTTGTCCCTGTATCGCGGATAAACGTGCAGACAATTCTTGAGGACTACCAAACATTCCTGCTGCTTGAGCCGATATGTTTGCACTCTCAGAGTTCTGAGCTAATTCTCGTGTTGGATCGTAATATGCTGCATTAGGAAGGTGTGGGTTGTATGGTGCTTGCCAAGGTAGATACTTTTTAATCCGCATACTATCTCCCGCCGCACCCGCAGTTTTGATAACATCTTGTAACCAAAAATCAGCAGGGGCTTGCTCGTTATTACCTGTTACATGGTTTACAGGAATGTCTCCCGTCTTCTTTTCTGTGTTAATAACTTTTTCTGCAACCATATTAGCTTTCTCAACCGGTGGAGGCGTAATGTCCACACGGGTCTCTGTGTACTTCCCCGCATTATTATCAAGAGCATTAGGCTGTCCCTTTGCTTTGGGATCAAAGCCTATACGCTCTACCATTTTTTGAGCAGCATCTACAGGATGTCCTGCAGCAATCAACTTATCGTAAATACGAGCATTGTACGCTTTCTGGGCATCTCCAACTTCTTTAGGATTATTCCAATCAATCGGTTTACCGTACCACGCCCAATTCTTGTCCGCAGAAGCTTTATCAAATCTTCCGTAACCTACCCCGGACTTTTTCTGTTTTGATTCTACAACATCTTCTGGTAATACTACATTTGGAAATAGTTTTTTCAGGATGGTTTGTTCCGTTACGTCGTATGTCGGAATTCCTTTCTTCGTTTTGTTCTGTCCCCCAACTTGATATTGTTCAGGAGCAACAACTCTTACTCTGCGTAAGGTTTCTTCCCCTTCATCATTATCCTGACCATTATTACTGAAATCAACTCTTTTAAGTGGTTTAGCGTATTGTATTTCTACCATACCTTTATTGCTTCTTGGCGCTTTGTTTTCTCCTCCTTTGCGAAAGAAATTAAACTTAGCTTGTCCTCCAAAACGTGCTTGCTGTGCATCCGGTTGTTCTTGGTCTCCTTCATCTTGTCCTTGCGCTTGAAATAACTCAGCAGGATTCATTCCACTACTATGTAAATACGGTTGTGCAATTAATGGAATACCTCCCGAAAATCCTTTTTTGGCTTCTTGAACTAACGCTAACTTTGCTAATTTCTCATTGTAGTTTGCTATCATGCTTTCCGCAGTATCTCGTTGTATTCTATCAGTGTCTTTATCTGCAAGAACTTTTCTGAAGTCGTTGATGTCGTATTTTTTCGCGATGTCAGCAGGGGTGTATCCTTTTTTGTTCACTGCCATATTGAACATTTTTAGGATTTCCTCATTCGTAATTTTCATACTCTTATCGCGAGAAAAAATAAATGACTGTGCTGGTAGATTCAACTTCACTCCACCTGCGCTGTGTCTGTTTCCCACCACAGTGAACGTTGCAGGCAAACCAGTATTATCACTTGTCACAACAATTTCCTTATCCTCCGCCTCTAAGTTTTCTTCCCCCTTTGGAACAGATTTTAAAGTATGATTTACCTCAGTAGGAGGTTTTTTCATTCTACTTCCCGCTGTAGAGGAGAAAAAAGGCATCATGTTTCTTGCGTTCATCGTAGTAATTTTTATTTTGACACCTTTAAAGTATATTGATAGTTCTCATTATTATCATCACAAAACAAATATTCAATGTCCTGTCCTATGATGTCCTCCTTAGACTCATCTACCACAAATTTAAAATTTCCTAAAAAAGGAATCATATATTGTGTATAAGCCAAATCTCCCAAAAGTAACTCATCCTTTGTCTTAAAAGATTCACCTTCGCCTTCGGACGCAGTTACCACAAAACCACTTCTTTCCGCAGCTTCTTGAATTTTATCATTTATCTCTCGCAAACCGGATAATGTTGTTTTTACTGTAATGCCCAAAAGTTTTCCTGAAAAATCATGTTGCACTCCTTTGTAGTATTCATACGTTTTGTTACGAATTAAATCAAATAAATCTACTTCTTTTTCTGTTTTCATTTTATTGTTGGTTTTGTTGTTGGAGTTTGTTGATTGCTTCTTCAAAGGGGGTCATTTTATAGGTGGGCACTTCTATCTTCTCAAAATATTTTTGTAACATATATCGGAGGTCTGCCTCACTCCGCGAGGCTGCTGGGATTTTTTTAAACTTTATATTTAACCACTTCATTAGTGTACGAAACTCATTGATGGATTTGCATTCTGCGTTGTACAGGTAATTTTCGTCACAGTCTTGCTCACACTGTTCGTTGTTGGGGTCAAGAATAGACAGCTTACGTGTTATTTCGTTGAAATCCATTTCATATTTACCATAGTAAAAACGACGTGTATCTTCTCCAACAAAATGTTTAAGCAGCCTCCCTCCTGAAAATCCTTCCGCTTCAATTTGTTCTTTTGTTAAGTAAGGAACTCTTACCTTTTGCGACTGTTCCCCTCTTGAAAAAATGTTATCTATCTCTTCTATGTCTCCTCCGTTTACTATTATTCTATCCCACTCTTCAGCTCCCCCAGAGTACGACGAACGTTCGTAATCATATCCAATATAAAAATCGCTTAATTCAGGTGTGTAGTATTTATTTTCTTCCATTATTTTACCTTCTTCCATATTTATTTATTTTACCACTTCTACGCCGCTAATCCAAATAGGTTACAATATATCCTTTTTTTCTAAGTGCGGATATTTCTCGCTCGCTCATATATTCCCCCTCATCACTCTGTCCTCCTTGCTTACGTTGTATAATTGCGTTTTGATTCGGTTTGAAACGTCCTGAATTAACCTCATAATCGCCCCTATTCGAAGAAGTATTAACAGCAAAAATATTATCCGCATTTGTTTTTTGAGCCATCGTTCCCTCGTATGCTCTTGTGTTTTTTGCATTCAACATACTTGAAAATAAATTCTCAGTTCCGATAATTCCTTCTGCGAGTGCTGTGCCGTTTCTTTGTAACCAATTTGGTTGTTTCTCTTGTCGCTGAGGATGTAACTTATTTTGTTCATTTTGAAATCCTACTTTCTGCATATCATTTGACATCAAATCAAATTGAGAACGCTCAGGATTTACAGAAGCATGTTGGTTTAGTTGTTCAGGAGAAAGTCCGCTTACTATTCCTTGTCCGCTTTCTGTATTATTCTTCGCACCATAATTCATGTTGAAATCAGGAGATAAATTTACAACATTATCTTGTGTTTGTTGATTTCCATAATTAGGAAAAGCAATATCTAAATTTTCCGCTTGTTCAACAGGAACTTCTTTTCCTTGCTGTGCTTTAGGAACTCCTCCGTACCTCGCCATTGCTTCTTGGTGTAAGGAATTCATGTCTGAAAGTTCTTGTAATGCCATTGCATGAAGCGCAGTATTTGACAAATAACTTTTAAACATGTTGTTGCGCTCGGCGAGTACATCATCCTGAGTCATTCCTTGTGGAGAACTTTCTCCTCCGTGTTTCATTACGTCTTTGTATGCGTGTTTTACAATAGCTTTTAAAAACTCTCCTCCCATTTTTTGATGAATTTCCTGAGTAATTTGGGCAGATTGAGCAGGTTGGTTGACATTACCAAATTTATCGTATGTCGCTCCTCGGGAACGCTCGTCTTGTACTTGACTAAACGGAACCGTTTTTCCTGTTAATGAGTTTGTGTAAGTAGTCGGCTGTCCATTACTCATAGAATTAAAGTTCGCTTTATAGGGAGATGCTGCTTGTATAAACGGTTTAGAAGCAACACGCTGTTGAGGAGGCTCCTGATAATTGTACTCAGTTAACGCTCCCGGCTTATAAATGTACTGAGAACCTCCCGGACTTAAAGTAGGCGCACCTAAAGACGGGTCAGCATACGTTTTGTACTTCTTAGTATCAGTCATTCCTGTACCTTGCATTTGAAGAGTCCATCCTCTATTTGTATTAAACTCATCCCACTGCTGCGGAGTTCTTTTTATTAGCGTATCCTGAATTACTCCTGTCCCTCCGCCCGGTTGATACTTAGGAACTCCTCCAAACTGAAAAAACGGATTATCAAAATTGTTTTCGTAATCTCCTTCTACGTCTCCTCCTTGTTGGTGCCGACCCATATATCCTTTTTTATGTAAAGCATCATAAACCCCCTGAGAAAAACTATTGTAAGGTTTTTCTTGGTTCCATAAGAACCCGTTGTTTTTTTTAGTACTCGCCTTGCTTCCATAAGTAAACCCCTCTTCATAAGGAGGGAGGTATTGCTTTAGTGCTGCGTCCGCCGTTCCTTTGGCAAAAGGAGTAGCGGTGTTGTTTCCATTTTTATAATAATTGTATAAAGCAAACGCTTGCTCATCACTCAATCTTAAATTATTTTTTATTCCTTCCGTTATATGTCGGTCTAAACCATTTTTCCAATCCCTATAATTACCTTCTGGATTATAATCAGGTTGTCCTCCTTGTTGGTGCTTAAAGTGAGAAGCATTTATGGCGAACTGAGCCCGCTTTCGCTGCACGGGGTCAGAAGAATTTGCCATTACATGATGAGCATATTCTTGTACACCCATTCCTGCACGGGCTGCCGAAGCAGTAAACAAACCTTCGTGAGATTTTTTGATATTGATTCCTCCGTACTTCATAAAGTCATTCTCCCCACCTTGTTGCAGATGTTGCAAATGAGGATGAGCATCAAAAAAAGATTCTTCATCAGGATAGCGGTCGTAAAACTGTTTTTCACTTTTTACTCCGGCGGCTCTTAAAAATTCTGCTTTCATGTGCTACAAAGTTAATATTTTTCTAACCAATTGGTTTCTCCACCTGTTTTAAACGCTTTCAACACCTTATATGTTTTTGGGTCAACTATAAAATTGTTTCTAATATCAAAGGGTTTTCCACTCAATAATTTTAAAGCCTCTACTTTCGCCAATGGTTTTTTATAATGCTCACTTAATATTTTCTTATCCAGCGCATCTTCTTTAACCTTAACTGCTCCTCTATTTTCCCACGGATGCAAGTCCCACTTATCATTAGCTTGAAAATGTAAATTTCCTTCTGGTGTTTTTCCTACATCCCACCGAAAACTTCCCATTATACCGTTATTATCGGTATCATAAATACTGTGTGTAAATTCAGGATTTTTAGATTTCTCTACTATACGACTTTGTTTCCACGCAGGAGTTTTATCCCCCTCCTTCATAATATATTTTCTTATATCATTAATAGAAACATCTCCATATTTTGTTTGAATTTTTGGAGAACTTATCTTATTATAATTTTCTGTCAACCCTACTAAAGGATTATCCCCAAAATAAGCCCCCATCTTGGAAATTTCATGCGCTTGTATATCGTTATGAAGTCTACTAAAATCTGCGGGTGTTGGTTTAAATTTTTCAGGATTTATCTTGTGTTTTCCTTCTCCTATATTAATAAATGTGTTATGTTCCTGCGGTAATCCTAAAGCTGTCCTAAACGCATCACTTCTATTTTTCCCCATCTCTAACGTTTTTTTAATACGCTCTGTCTGCGAGGGAGACATCTCGCTCATTTTTTCTAACGTCGTTGCATTCGGATTAGCACTTCCGCTTAACTCTTTGACTGCTTTTTTAAAAGACTCGGGATGTTTTTCAAACCCTGCCGCAATGTCTAATATTTTTTCTTCTGGATTAACACTATACTTTATAAGGTTAGGAATAAAATCCAATGCTTTTTGTTTTGCGCCATACCCCACAGGATTTATCCCTTTGTATATCGCTTCTTTTCCTGCCTTTTTCAAAGCACTCGCTCCTTTACCAATAACAGTGGGCGCCATCTCGTTTACTAAAGCATCTTGAAACACTCCTGTTGCCCATTTTGTAGCTTCTGCGGGATTACCGTGCGTTTTAATAACATCTTCCTCACTCATTGGTTGAAGTCGTGTAGCGTAACTTGCAAGCGTTGCTGCTGGATTATAAATCCAAGGATGTTCTAACTTCCTGCTGATACTTTCTGAACGAGCTATGTCTTCTGCACTCATTGGTTTTGCAGGAGATAGTTGTGCTTGTGTTGAGTGCGGTTGGTTTCGGATTACATCTTGTTTCCACTTAGGCAACATCTCAAACGCGGTTGGAACATGAATATTTTTACTAACCCCTGTCGAGCCGTTATTCTGTCCCCCCTCTTGATACTTATCTAACCATTCTCCTCCTTCTTCTGCTTTAGGATTATAAATATGTTTTCCTGATTTACCATACGCATTATAATTACGCAAAAATAATTCATTTATACTTGACTTAATATTTTTTGATGTGTATCCGTTTCTGTGAAGTTTACGTTGACCGCCGTAACGCATCTGTTCTTCATCAGTATTATCCTGATTTGTCTCGTCAACGATGTCTCCGTTTTCGTCTAATAACTCCCCATCTTCATTGGTGCCAGCAATTTCCGCAAAACGTGTCCGTTGTAAATCACTCAGGACATTTCCCATTATGTGCCCTTGTATCAAAGCTGCTCTTGCCTCTTCAGGAGATAGCCCTCCATCGAAAGTGTTTGTTTCTCCGCCGTCTTGTAGTTGTCTCTCTTTGTTAGCAAACTTACTATACTCCTTCAACTCATGCAAAAAACCATTTTGTTTTTGTCTACTTTTAAACATCCTTAGATTTTCAGATTCCGCACTTCCAAAATCTCTTTTTTTATTTAACTCGTGAAACACTGCATCATTGTACAAAGTACGAGGAATTACTCCACTATCGCTGCGTTCATAATTTCCAGTATCACCTCCGCCCATTTGTAAATGACGCATCGGTATTTCTAATACGCCACTATGATTAGGGAAATGATGTTCCTCGTCGGGATGTGCTAACACAGGATTACCAAAACCATTTACAGACGAATGTGGAAAAAGCATAATTGGTTCCGAAACATTTTTCATGGAGATTCTGTTGGACGGGATGAAATTAAATTCATTTCCCTTATCCTTAGAGTCATCTCTATATCCTGTCTTTGAAACTTTACCTTTCATTCCTTACAAATATATAATTTATCGAGGAGAAGTTAATAATTTATTATTCACAAGTATCACAAGAAACTTATGCTTACCGCAAACTTTCTTCTGCAACCACACACTACTATTATAACCACGAATCCTCTTGACTTGTGTAGAATCTTTTAAATAATTTATGTTTAATGGGTTTAATGTTTTGATATAACCGTTAGCTGCTGTGTGCCAAATCATACGGCGAGCGTTGGAAAATTCCCCACGATCATCAACATAATCTCCAAATTGGTTCCAACGATATTTCCCCTCGACTTTCGAATATAAAATATCTATGCTGTTTGGATTAATAATGGGGTATGCTAATTCCGACCATGGATCGTTTGTAGGAGTTAACACCAAATTCAAATACCCAGAAACCTGCTCCTGATTAAACACAACAGCACGATCAAAATACTCAGACAATGATAAATACCTGTCGTGACAATTGGTTGGATCATAAATATAAACCTCCACCTGATGCTCCAAAGACCGAAGTACAGTGGTCTCTTGTCCTGTAACAACGCGATACTCCACCTCAAATGGGAAATCTACTCCATAGTAATTACAATAAAGGTCACAGCGATTATTATGACTCCAAAGTCCTCCCTGTCCTGTTCCCTTATCTGTTTGGGTTGTTAGGAATGTACTCTTTCCCTGCATACACAATTCAGGACGGAAATCGTGAAAACTTATCCATTCCTTAGTCTTGGGGTCAAAACTTGCGCACCACGAGGCATCCTCAAAATACACAGGATCTCCTAATTTTATAGGTAAAAGTCCTCCTACCAAAAAGTTATCAACACCCAAATATTGTATTGATTTTGGAACAAAAGATATAGGCTGTCCCTTCTGAATTGGTACAAAACCATCACGCAACTTAAAATCCTTTTTCATAAAATATACCATCGTATTTTGCTGATCAAAGGTTGTTTGACATCCAATTCCCATCACGGGATTATCTTGTAACTCAAAAGCAGGAAATGTTTGTGTTAGGATATAGGGCAAGTACTGCGCAAACCACCAATTTAAGTCTATACCGGAAATCTCCTCGAGTTGTCCCCCCAACTGATACTGATAAATATTCCCCGTACTCTGTGACATCCAATATAACCCAGTTGAAGTATTGATTACACTTAATCTATTTTGACAAGATCCTGTTTCAAAAGATCTTTCCGCAGTCAATAAATTCTGCATGGGTTGACTAAACAAAACCCCTGTGCCTATTGTAACATCTATTCCTGAACCAAGTCTTAATGTATCTACCCCTGTTACTTGTTGAGGAGACTGTGTACCAAAAAAGAATACAGCACCGCTTTTATTAATAGGTTTAATTGATGTTACCGGAGTTAAAAAATCTTTGTAATTGTTCGCCAAAAATATTGTCCAATAATCAGAAATAAGTTCATGCTGCTGTGGCAACGAATAAATCACTCTGTTCTTATAATGTACATAACACATCTCATAAATTATCGGATCATAATTAATTGGTTGTATATGCGCCCAACTAATCATCTGAGCAAATGATTTGGTAATGCTTAAACTATAATCATATTTGAAATAGTTTCCTGCTTTAATCACATCGGGATTAGAACTAAACATTGCCGGTAAATCTCCATACACGTTCGGATCATAATGACGCTCAACTACAGGTTCTCCCCAATCACGCAAATCAGTATTCACATCCGACTCAACATAAAAGTCACGAACTCCTGAATTAAATAAATAAATATATGAATGGTGCACGCCAAAAAAACCATCTGCAATACCGTTTCTATCAAATGCGTGACGACTGCTTGGGAGCGAATTAGAAAATCCCCCTCCTGTAAACGCAGAGCCTATCCCTGTAATAAAATCAGAAGTATCAAAATCTTTTGTATCCATCCAAAAGGTTGGATAAGGCAACATTTTTTTCAAATGGTAATTAAACTCGAACCCGTCAGGTTGTCCGTACAACCAATCATAAAAGAAAAACATTGTATTTTTCTCTGTGTATCTTGATACATACGTATCTCCACCAAATATAATTGAACTTTTGTAAGGAAATGTTTTAGTTGATGTATCTATCAAACAAGAATGAATTGGTATTTGTCTTACCCCACCAATCTGTCCATACTGATTACGTAATCTATTTTTTAATGCTCCGTAATGACACGAAGATGTTGTTGTAAAAGGAATTGTTGGATTAACGTAAGTAGGAGGATTTGCCAACCCCAAATTCTGAGCTGACCCCAATGTTTGTCTTGAATTATCTTGTATTGAAGTAAGTCCTACGTTTTTTGTTGTTTGTATCGCTACCGATTTTCCTCTGAATAAATTATTTATTCTATGGATAGTACCAAAATCTTGCAGTTGATTATCAAGATAAATTTCCTGTTTTATTAATCTCCGAGTGTTTCCTCCCCCCGAAACAGCCGATACCCACCCATTATAATAGCAATGAGATTGATATTGTAAAGCAAACTGATCCCACTGAATTAATGCTTTAATTAGTTTTAAAGTAGCGTCTGTTCCTTGTGACCAAAAATAAGTAAATGTTGGTAAAGCATTTGCAACCCTAAATACCAAAGGAGTATGATCGAAATTTCCAGCAGTCTGTTCTACATTAGTAACATAACCAGACATAGCATTTAGGTTAGAGGCTGCCGTCGCGTTAGAAGCTAACGAAGCCGTATAAGCCGCCATGTCGTTACCTCCTAAATTAGAACCAATTTGTCCTCCTGCTGTCCAATATCCTGTATTAGTTCCATATAAAGTCGCTACAAGAGCCGAAGAAGCTGCCTTACCAGCAGCCATATCTGCAGCAGTAACAAGGTTAAGTAAGCCCCCAAGCCCCGGTAAAGAGGTTTGGGTTCCCACACCTGCGACTCCTGCAAAAGTACCAGTAAAAGTTGTTGCCCCTTTTCTATCAATAAAGGCAGCCCTTTGCGGCATTACATTTGTAGTACGACGTTCTCCGTTCATTGCTATTGAAGCAATACCGAGTCCTGCAATAGCACTCGCAATAAAAGCAAAATCAGTTATAAACTTATGTTGCGGATGTTTGTCCGGTATTACAAAATTTCCATCAACCATCCCATAATTCTCTCCATAAATTTTTACCTCTTTCATAGAAAGAAAAGGATGTCTGAATTGTGTATCAGGAGAATGAAATGTAAATCTATCGCGCTTAAAACTTCCGTTAGGGGCGGCTCCCGCACCATTATCTCCTGATGTATCGCTTTGAGAAATATAAGGATCAGCATTCAAATCATTATAAGGGTAATTAGGATACAGCCCTTTTCTTGTAGTAACTCCTCCCTCAATATCATACTGAAACATATTATTGAACATCCCCTTCGCTACAATGGTTTTGTTTCCTTCCCTACTACCGCGAAGTATTCTATATCCTACTATTCCCGGGACAGGGGTAACACCATCGTTCATTAGGGGCTGTTTGATATTCTCAAACTTCACTCCCATTATTCGAATACTGTCTCCATTAATTGCAGGAATGCCTCCGGGTAACTGCGCTGCCGCAGGAGAACCAAAATGCACTACATAAGGACTTGTACTCTGTTCAGGGAATTTATGATGCCTGATTTTCTTTCCACACAAATCATAATCAGCAAGTCCTGTTCCCGGGTACGGAGGTAAAAACGCACCAAAAGTACTCGCGTTATATATTAACGGTTTGTTGTCAGGGTATTGCTCCGTGGATTCCCAATATCCCATGTATCCTTCCATAATAATAAATCCTCCATCATCTGTTGGGATAGAAGGATTAATAAAAATTCCCGGTGTAGCTGTATTTTTAACCATCCACAACCAAGGAACAATTCCTTCCGAAGCTTCCACATCAGCATCCGGACCCGTGGCAATCACAAAATTAGTTCCTGTAAAAACTCCACCTGTGTATTCTGCAGGAAAGGGAGGTCTGCCCGGAATATGATAAGAAGCGCTAAAATCCCCATCATCATATTCCCATTGAATAAAAAACGGATAATTCTCATCACGCAGATAGCTTGTTTTATTTCCCCCTTTACGGTAATAATCTGATGGGTATTCAATAGACTGCCATTTCGCTACAATTTGATTAGCGAGAGGTTGATAATTAAAATCAAATTTATTGGTAGGTCCCACACGCACCATATAATTTCCTACCTCGTATATCCCATCTGATTTGTTTGCTATTGGGTTATGTAATGGTATTTGAGAAATAGGTACGTCAGTAAGTGTTGAGTCTATTATATCAATCGTAATGTGCTTCTGACGTGTGTTGTATATACCAAAATTCTTCGCCTGCGTTTGTTGATTTACAATACTTATAACAACTAATTCAAACTCATCAAAACGTTTATCCATGCTGTCAATAATGACATCTATGGAACCCGCCACATTAGAATGATCAAATAAGGACTGAACGTTTGACGGCGTGAAATAATCAGTAACCCGTTGTCCATTTACCAAATAAGAAATAACTACAAAATAAGAACCATTCAGGAGATTTCCTCCGCTTGCTCCTTTAATAACCCGCACACAGGGAGGTGACACTAATCGTGCAAGTCGTAAAGCGTCACAATTTAGAACCGCAGTATCTACACAAGTAATACACCCTGCTGTAGTTGTACACGATTGTACATAAGGAGGTTTATCAAAATTCATTGTGCGATCAGGATTCAACCCGTCTGCCCAATAGATATGCCACGAACAATCGTGATTCTCTTTTGCTACTCCTATAATAAGATTCGCTTGATTAAATTTTAAACATGGATCGTTTACAACTTTTGTATACGTACAAGTCCCCTCGACAAATCTTCCTATTTCCGAATTTCCTAATCTGTCTGCGGAGAACACAGCCCACGTATCAGCAAATAAATAAATGAATCCTATAATGGTATAAGGAGTTTTTATACACAGCTTGTTGGCTGGTTCACTTCCAACGCTGTACAAATCTCCGATGTTGGAAAAGTTACTTCCATTTCTGCAGAAAGACCACTGACTACTTTTTGAATGAAAGTTTTTGACATCTTGGTTCTCTCCCTGATCGAAGGAATTAGTTTTATTATTATTTTGATTTTCGTTTGACACACCTACTAAAATCTATTGCTATTTCCTGAATATCTTGCGTAATCAAACCAACTATAAGCCGCAAATTGAGAGTAATATTTCTGATAAGCCGCATCACGATTTACATTGTGCATAACTTGCATCTCAGTAAAATTCGGAGTACGAACTATATTTTTAGCCTGCCCCTTTGCCACCTTCCTCTTCTCTTCCATTAATTGTAACTTCTGTGCAACATCCTCTCCGTTCATTAAAAGGTTCTCCAATATCTGTGCTTTCAAACTATATTCATAGAAAGAAGTAATCCCGTCGTGGTCAGGAACAAGTAAATTCCCCTCATCATCTTCTAACATTCCTTCGTAGGAAACGTAAACTTGTCCACACGAATTATTTTGAGAAAAATTAGTATACAACCATCCATCTTTAATCCACGCTTCATCCCTGCTTTTTACATACAACCCCGGACAACCACACTCAATTCCTTGTGCATTATTTATAAAACGTAATGGATAAAAAGCATTGTAAGTCCGAGTACTGGTCTGTACGTGTTGAACTAACTCCATGCAATCTCCTTTACAATTTAAGAACACTCTTGGTTTTGCAAAAAAAGACCCATAAGGTTCTACCGGATTATAGGTAGCCCCTGCACAAATGTTTGTTTGAACACAGGAACATGGATTAACTCCGCAACCACAAGTAGCCGTTGCTGTCTGTAATACTGTTGTACTGCAACCACACGGAACTATATTACAATTAGAACATATTACGGGGGCTGCACAAGTATTAAGAACGGCGGGAGTAGATTTATAAGGAGGGACAAGTCTTTCTTCAATCTGAGTACCTTGTGGTAACGCAAAAGTCTCTGTGAAACTACCACACATCATTGCAAAATTCATGGTATAAAAATCATTAGGAAGTTTAACTCTTCCTTTTTCTAAATCAAGCAGTGCTTCCTTTGTTTTGTAAATTCTTAATCCTAACGCATAGTTACATCTTCGAGCTACACGAATTAATTGTGCAGGATCAATAAGATTCTCTAACGCATAGTTTGAAAAATCTATGCGCACGTCGCTCAATAGTTGGTCGAAGGTTTGGTAGCGGAGAGAGTAGTTAGAAATTCCTGCCATTTGATTAAGTTTTAAGTGCAGAAATATTATCTGCTGGAGCCTCTTTAGGTATCTGAATTATATTCAACAAATCATCCTTCACATTCTTTTCAATCTCTGCAAATAAATATTCAGGAATGTGTGTCTGCTCCTCTTGTGCTAACTTGCAGGGGGCTCCACAACACAAATATTGTTCTATACTATTCTCAGGAAGCAACTCTACTTTTACCGCATCCCACTCAATGTTTGGAAAATATAATCTTCCCTCCAAAAACCAATAGTATACGTCTTTGTTATACTTATAACTTGTTGAATTTGCAATATCCGTAAACGTAGCCGGATTTGTTTTTGTACAAATAAACGAACCATCAATAGAAGAGATGGTGCGAAACAAAGGACCGTATGTCCCCTCAAACACATCAGGTAATGGTTCTATGGTACGCTTAATAATACACCCGGATTTAATACCTGAACAGCACGCAGCAACTTTATCCACCTCCTCAAGTTCCACGCAAGGTAGTGTCACAAATAAACTTTGAAAACGCATTATTTTGTTTTGGTCATCAAGACGTTTCAAATATAGTTTAGCATACTTTATAGCAAGAGAATATAAAAAACGGTCAGTCAGGAAAGCATCTTGTTTTGTACCCTTTACAACATTTCTTAATCTCGATATAGTATCCTGTCTTTTTATCACAACTAAACTATCCCTTCAAATTCATTGTAAGTTAATAATAATTCTGCATTTTGCGCCTTCACAAACTCTTTCTTATAGAACCTTTCTTTGCGACAATGTTCTACAAATACCTTTTTTGCCCCCACAAAACGAGTCCTATCAACCGAAACAATCTCCTGTTGTGCTTTCCTAAAAGCCTTATCAGCTTTAAAATCCCACAAATATTTATTATGCATATTATAGCTGTCTCCATACACATCAATATTAGCTACAGGATACTTCTCCTTATTACGAAGTTTAGTATAAGAAACTTCAAAACCTAATTTAACAGAAGTAAATTTATCTATAACCTTTGTTTTAGTTCGGGTACCCATCACAACCTGCAATTTCCCCATTCTATTTGGAATAAGTACTCCCCCTCTACATGTTAAAGCCGCTTGAACCATGTTCTCATTAAATGTTTTTAATAGTTTAGTCAATTCTATATTACTTAAAGTACATTCTTTGTGTTCTGCATGAAATTGGTTATGTGCCCCCTTATGGTTGTTAGTGTATTTTACTTCTACTTTTTTGGTGCATTTATTCAAAAGAATCCCCTTCAAGCCTATTTCACTTATTGGGGCTTTTGGGTGAGCAGGATAATATGGGACTAAGGTTGTATTCACGTTTTATTTTTTAAACAAAAACCCCGCGGTATTCCCGCGAGGCTTTGCTATTAACTCAAAAGCAAAACCAACAGATGCTTGAGCAATTTTCTATTAGCAAGCACCTAAATTTGTTATTGTTCCGGTACCCGTTGGAGCTCCCGGATTAACAACTCCTACAATAAACACAGACCCGGTAACAGCACAGACTGTCAAACTCGAAGGAGAGCCTGCAGCAGCAAGTGTGCCACCAACAATCGCTCCATTACAAGCAGTATATCTGTAATTAATAGACCCTACTGTCGCTGCAATAGTTGTTGTTTGACAATTACATAAACAGTTTCCTGTATCTTGTACTACTGTATAATTAGTCGGTGCCGGAGGTGTTCCTGCGGTACAAAAATCAACAACTTGTCCGGGTTGAATCTGATTGTCTAAAACAGGACTTCCTGTTCCAATACAACTATTTACTGTAAATCCTACACAATACCCCAAATTAGCAGTTGCTGTTGCTGTTGTTCCAGAAGGAGGAGGTGCTATCGTAAGCGTAGGAGCAGATGTATATCCTGCCCCCGGAGCAGTAACAGTAATTCCGGTAACAGTTCCTCTATCAGTTGATACATTGAAGGTTGCAACGACTCCGGGAGTCGAGCCTCCCAAAGAAGATGCGCGAGGAAATAAGGTATCTGGGTTTGCATATCCATCCCCCGGAGTTGTAACCGTGCCTAAAACAACTACTCCCGCGGTAACAGTAAATGTTCCTAAACCTCCTGTTCCTGCAGCACTACCATCAATAGGTACATTATTGTATGTACCATTTACATAACCAGAGCCACCACTAATAAAAGTAATACCTGTTGTTAAAATTTTTCCTGATCCCACAGCCGACGTTGCGGTCGCTCCTGTTCCACCTCCACCACTAAAAGAAACCGAAGGACTTGAACCAACAGTATACCCCGTACCTTTATTAACCATTGTAACGGTAGCTATTCCTGCTGTATTACAAGTAGCTTTATATCGTTTGCAAGCAGGATTAGGAGTAAAACTAACAGTGAAAGGAATCCTGTCTGTTAATGAACTTATATCTTGACAAGTTGCTTGAATATATCCTTCAAAACAAACAACAGGACAAGTTTCGTTATCCACTGTTATAGGTATAGTTGCAGAGCAAGCTGCCCCGCCTCCGGTACAAGATACATTTATACAAGTGTATCCTCCTGAACCACAAAATCTATAACAAACACGGTGCTGCCCTGTGTAGTTAGAAGTGAAGTTTACGGTTATTGTTGCTGCTACAAGTGCCATTGGTTGTTGTTTTTAAGATTATACTGCTAAAGTTTTGATTAATATAGTTAATGAGTAACAAGATGTTCCACAAATCGTTCTTACTCTTACAAAATAAGAAGTATTAGGTAAAAGAACTCCGATAAGGTCTATCGGGTTAGCTGAATTAAGTACCACCGGATTAAGTAACCATGTTACAGAAGTTGTTGCGCGATATTCTACTTGGTAAGAAGTAGCAATAGGTACTGTGAGCCACTTTAAGCTCGCGGTTGTTGCTGTAATATTTACACTCTGCAAACCTAATACACTCATACAAGGAGATGTTGGGTATGCACAACCCGGATTTGTAATAAGTAAAGCAAGTTTCTGAATTATAGTATCCACGCGATCTCCCTTCAAGATGTTTAAATCCATTATTGAATCTCCTGTGTAAACTGCACACCCTGAACTAAACGTTTCAGGACACGGATCTCCGTTACCACATACAGGAGGAGTACAGGGCATACAAGTACTTAATGGAAGATCGCTGCATCCACAACCTGCTGCACAAGCACACTTACTATTATTTGAACAAGGACATGCCATAGTCTATTGATTAAGGTATAGTGATTATTGCTGTCGCTCCACTTGCAGCAGGACACGGATTAGGAAGTGTCGTTACTACAGCTAAAGGACAGGTTGTTGTTAATCCATTTGTACTTAATATAAATACTCTTGCTTTGTAAGAAGTTCCCGCAACCAGAGCACTAAATGTACCAGATATAGTTGTTGGATTAGTTACAGGGAATATTTGCGCTTGAATCTGCGTATTTCCTGTGCTATCGTATAAAGCAACAGTGTATGTTTTAGTTCCAGATGAATGAGGGAACGAGAACGCAAGTGTAGTTAATCCCGGAACATAAACAATACTTGGACAAGTTAATGTGTTTACAAAAACATAAGTCAAAGAAGATTTACAAGTAGTTCCTATTGTGTTATCCTTAAAGCATATATCAGAAGTAATTGTAAAGTTATCTGCCGGAGTTAAAGGAGTATTACTGATAGTTACAGGGTATCCACCGGCAACATTCATATTTACTGCAACAGGAATTGTTACATTAATAGAGTGCCCTGACTGATCTGATATACTAAACACTGTTCCTGCAATATTACACTCAACAAGTCCTTGTGGAATAGCTCCTGTAAAATATAAAATAAGTTGTCCTGTATTAGGCATTGTTGCAGACAACTTAACAGATAATCCGTTACACGGTGTAGGACAACAGTTTTTTTGAATATTGGTTATCGCACTTCGTAGATCACGAATAATAAGCAACGTATTTGCAAAAGCATTTCCTACATTCTGTACATTAGGAATCCAACCAGAAATACCCGATAATGTACCTCCTGATGTCCCCAATGCAGTATCTGTTCCTGCAGGTAATCCATTTATTCCAGAAAATAAATCCGGAGGTTTTCCGGTTGCAATTCTTAAATCACAAAACTGTTGTTCTAACGCTCCTAATACAATATCTATTTTAGTAGATGCATTAGGCATAACACAAACAGGAGTAAGGCTCGGAAGCGACGGCGGTGCTGCAAGAAGTGTCGCAACTGTTTTCTCAACACTACCAATACGAGTTGCTTGATTCGCTACGGTGCCTGTTTGCATAGTTTGTTGAGCAAGTAAACTACAAAACATATTACCAATAAGTGTAACATAATCAGCAAGAGATGATGTTGTTACTTGATCTCCTGTTTTAGGATTTACAGTGTAAAAACAAGAAGACATGTTTACCTGCGTATCCATAGTTCTTCCTAAAACAGGTGGAGGAACTCCGATTACTATTCCTCCTGTACCTGTTGCAGGTGATGGAGGTTTTGTGCCCTGTATAACACAAATTTTGTCAATAATTAATTGAAGTAGTTGTATAAAATCTTTGGGTGAACAGCCTTGTAAATTAAAGCAAGAAAGGTCATAAGAAGAAATATCTAAGTCTTTGAGCACAATACATAGCTGGGTTGCTAATTTAAAAGTAACCTCTGAAATAGAATCTCCTTTACATAACTTTAAACACGGAATATTATCGCCGTCCCAAATGACGCATTGACTGGAAATTTTGGTGCAACCATTTTCGTCGCGGTTCAAAGGTTTCATCTTGTGGAGTTATTAGTGCAAAAATACATCATCTTGTTGGTATTACGATAGGGGTGTTGAAAATTATTTGCGCTTTTACTGGACCAGCATCAGGTAAACAAGGAGTAATGATGGTTATCACTGATGAAACTGCTACAGGTGCATAACAAGCAACGGCTACTGGAGGTACAGGTACTACAGGAACAGGACAAGGTGTACAACAAGTAATAGGAACCGTTGTTACGCAAAGAGTCTGATCCCATATTGCACGCAAATCAAGCAACTGCTTTTTTATCATCCACTTCTGCAAATCATCATCACAACATGTTGTTATTCCATAACGACGTTTTTTTACCTGATTAAAAATCTGTCCTGCAAATTCACAATTCACTTTCTCTGTATATTCAGGAGAACATCCCGGAGTGTTGTACCCCGGCTTCACTTTACGCTGATGAAGCAATGCAGGTGGGGGAGGAATTATAGGAGGATTACATAAATCACACGTATCAAATGTGGCAGTAATTACTTTTGGAACAGCGCCTACACAGGTAGAAGCGATTAGCACTTTCCAACAAATGTTTTTACAACCATCAATCTTCACAACATGCCCAAGACTTGCTGACAAATCATTACTAACTAATATAGAAGTTTCTTTTCCTGCACAATCTACAAGCAAATAACATTTTTTGGTACACAAGTCACAGGTAGCAAACGTTGTTGTTATTAAAACAGGAACAGTTAGTGTGCATCCTGTTGTCGCCGATACTGTCCAACAATCATTAGGATAACCGTCTATCTGTACTACTTGACCCAAATAAGGAGTAAGTACTACAGTAGTATTTATTGTTATCGCAGGATTAAGACAATTAGTTAATTTAAAACAAGGAAGACAGGAAGGACAATCAAGAGATGTAGTAGCTACTGCAGGTACAGCAACCGCACCAACACAATCAGTAGGACCAGATACTTTCCAACATCCGGGAAGAGAAGCTGTAGGAGGAGTCCCCGTAGAAAAAGTTACCACCTGTCCTACGCTTGCTGATAAATCAGAACTTGTAACAACAATAATTCCTGTAACACAGTTTGTTAAACGATAACAACACGGATTAGGAATAGTCTGAGCAATAGTACAAGAAGGAACATCTAAACAAGTATTCAATGCGTATCCCGGAGGACAAGAATATCCGATAGTATCTCCTATTTGAAAAGACTGTCCTATTTTATTAACAGTACTAAATATAGTAACTCCCTGTAATTGTGCAGGAGTTGTCATCACCGCAAGTTGCGCAGGAGTTGCATTATATATTTCAGCACCAAATGCAGCAACCGCTTGATAATTTAACCCTTCTAAGTGAATAATATTTTGTCCTGCCTGTAAAGTAACAGGAAACACATGCCACCGAATAAACGCAAGAGTAGTAGCACAAAGTCCGGGAGTAACACAAGGTCCTGTACCACAAAGAGGAGCACCACACGGTCCCGAATTATTTAATTCTACAAGAAGAGTTCCATTTAACTTAAAACGACAGGCATTATCTGCCGCCATTCCTATACAATATGTCCCCGTTGTAGGAACATTTACACAAGCGGAAAAACCTATCCACTTATTAAAAGGTGGAGTTGCAAATCCCGGAACGTAAGCAGCCGCTTCAACAGGATTAGTATAAGGAGGATTTACCCAAACTCCTGTATTATTTAATCGTCCATTAGCAATACCGCCATTCCCCCAAAGAGAATTAACAACTGTATTATTTACTAAAAGAACCTGACCATTAGCAGCTACAATATCTAAATTACTAAAATTTGGATATGTTATGGGATAAGATAGGGTGGTTATATCCTGATAAAAAAAAGCACCTTTTACACAATAATTACCATTTTTATCCCCCACCCCTACGGTATATGTAGAGCCTGTGTTTGTTGCAGGAATAGAAACTACACCAACACAGTTAAGTCCTGTTGCATCAGGTTTAAATCCAGCAGGACAGGGACACGCCATAGTTAGTTAATAATTAAATATAATTGTGCGAATACGTTATAGATTCTATTTTAATTCCTACTGTGTTTTGAATAGGAGGTACTGGTTGTGCTTGAGCATTTAATTGAACTTGGTTTACTGCAAAACACGCCTCACAGCACTGAGAGCCATCTGCACATGTTTTTAAAGAACATCCACACGAAAAATCTGCAAGGCATTTGGAACATTGAGCCATTATATATTGGTTTTAGTTGGTTTCATTTTTTCTAATTATATACCTTAATTTCTAATGAAGTACTATTTAAAATACCATCCGTTGCATTTGTATCTACTAAAATGGTATTAACATCTGTTATGCGAGAGGACATAACAGTAACATTTAAAACACCAGCGATAATATTCCAAGTTTTTATAAGAGGAAAAGCCTCTGCCAGTCTTCCCTCATAACTTCCTGCAGAAGTTCTTCTCCAAACAACAATGCCTCCTAATGTATTTTGTAACACAGTCGCGATTGGATTTTCAGTTCCTGTTTGAGTTAACAGAGCGGTGTATACTTTATATGGGAGGACAACAGGTATGTTCGCACTAATCTGAGATACCAAATCCCCTTGATCAATAGCCAATACAGAATACAAATCTCCTCTCTGAGAATTAGGACGACCTACCAAAAAAGTATCTCCCGCTTGAAGTACTTTGGTTACTTGTCCAGTATCATACAAATTTTTAATATCTATTAGTTTCATAGTTTTAGTTTTTAGTTTATCTGCAAGTTGTTGTGCAACATCGTAATTTATCGAGTAAACGTAAGGCGTAGGAATAATTTTGCATTCCCCTCTGCGGATTTAAACAAAACTCAACATCGCCCTTAGCTCCTTTTAAAACCATCTCTATATAATGCAACTCCATCATTTTTTCTTTTACTTTCGTTGGAGGTTCACAAGCTCCCCTGTCTAAATCACAAAGTATATCATAAATAATTCGTAATGCTTTTGTAATGCGCAAATGATTATACTCTACATACACAAATTCATTTGGAGCCACACTGTATTTCAGGATATATATTCCGTCAGGTAAATCAAAAAATTGAGTGCCGCACTGCGTTGTTTGTAATCCTAAATCACACGCAGTAAAATTATAGATGAAACCGGGTTGCGGATTTGGAATTTCAACAGCACTACTAAATCCGGGAACGGTAATCAACAATCTTACGCACGTAACTGGAGATAGAACGTTATACTGCGACGTATCAACCAAACGAAGCAAACAAAGATTCATGGTATCAGGGGCTTCAAGAGAAAGGCGATGTTGACTCATAGAATATATATAAAATAAAAAGAGAGAAGGGAATAAAAATCCGCTTCCCTCTTTTATATGTTTAATTAAATGTTAGGGTGCTAAAGGCGTACAAGGAGTACAAGAGATAATCTCTAATGTATTACAAGCTCCCGGACATCCTGATAACCAAGTAGACATAAAGGACTCAAACGCTGTGTTTATAACACTTGTTATAATATCTATACGGAACACTTGATCCGGAGCTATAACTGTGTTATCGCGAGACTCTATATAATGTACTATGCTATAACGATAGTAATATGAAGCCCGATTGAGCGCTAACAATTCCTGATTACCTAACGTAATTTCACGAATACGTAAGTCAGAAGAGCCAAATGGTTGAGTTTCGTACTCTTCATACAAAATCAAATCACGAACTGCTTTTTCCCCAAGTCCCATTGCTTGTAATCCCGGACACTCTGTTAACACACAAATACCTGTAAAAGTACAAGGGTCTCCAACAAGATCCATCAAAGAAGCATACATGGTAATCGGAGCAATTTCGTAATGATCAAAATATTGGAAAGTACAATCAAGGAAATTCGTAGGTGTATACGCAGCCAAAAGACGTATACCACCGCATTTACCAGCTAAATACCCGGGAGATACATAATTGTCCCAAGTACGAGGCGCACCGACTGTTCCCGGAGCAGACCACGGTAAACCCGCTTGGTCATAAACTATCGGAGATACAAATGGAGACAGATAAGGATCTCCAACTATAAAGGAAGCCCACGCAATAAACACTGTGGTAGAATCCACAGGCGTAGGAACCACACCGGTGCAACAACCTGTAAAATATTCTGCATCACGATATAAATTTTTATTAAACGCACGCAAAACAGGTGACCCTTTTAAGTCTATGCGCAAATTGTATTGTTGATTACATAAAAAAGTAAAACAACAAGTCGCATTTGTAGGCGACAACGTTTTAGTGTAATTCGTATTACCAATGTGCAACACTTGTTGTTGTGGTGTACAAGGATTTGTACGTACGAATTTAAAGACTTTATTGGGGTCTACTTTTAAAGATTTACGCGTCGCTTGTATACCACCTATTGCAGGAGATATAGAGTCTGCGCTAAAAACAGAAGCTGCTGCAAAAATCAAAGGACAGCACCCAAGAGGAGCCCCCGCTGTATTTACAGATTGAAACGTACTTGCATTAAAAGCACCAAAAGTTCCGGTACCATAATTCGAGTTTACGACTGCTGATTTCTGATTTAAAATTGTTGTTGAAAGACCTGCGGTAGTTAGAAAACCATTTGAAAGGTTTACGTTAGCATTACCTGCTGTTGTTTGTGTGCCTACGAATACTTTTTCGTAAGCGTGATTGAAGTAGCTCATGTGTGGAGTTTTAAGTTTTTAAGTGCTTAATTGAATTATAAAGAACGAATATTATGCTACAAAAGTAATTAAACTAATTCGCAGAACAAATATATTTATTAACAATGGCTTTTTAGTTGTTCTTCTCCGCGGTTTGGTCCCCTCTTACTTTTTGCAAATTACTTTCTATATCAGCACTTATCATAGCTGCCATATCAAACACAAGAAGCTCAATCAAATCCTGATTAAATTCACACTCAACATCAACTGTCGGAGTTAATCCGGTATATGTATCTTTCACACCTGCAATTTGTATTCTGCGCGGCTGACGATAATAAGTAAGCGTAACATCTTGCACCAAAAACTTTCCATCAGTATAAATTTTAAATTTATTACTTCCGAATGTTGCAAATGTTTCTGCCCACTCAAAAGAAGGACGCTTGTTTATATCCCTCAGGAGTATGTCCGGGTTTGCTTCTTCCCCAATATAAATAACAAGTCTTCTTGGGTCAGGACAACATTCATTCGTTGCGTTCGCGGACACACGCTTAAAACGTAAATAATCAACAGGAAGTATGTTTACTGTTTCAAAAAACTCTTGACGATTATTCATTAAGATATTGGGTGTTGTTGATAACAACATTTGAAAATCATCAATGCGAGAAGTAGACCCCTCGTCACCTTCTTGTTTCTGATTCATTCCGTGCAAGTTTCTCCGCGTCCATAATACTTGCGCACTATTAAACGCATCTGCAATCATCCACGGAGCTATGTTATCAAAATCGGCGCTGTCCAACTTGTTCAAGTGGATTTTCAATTTTATTAAAAGAGCTTGATTACGCATGTTGTGGAGTTTTTACACTTACAAAGATACTGTGAACTATGCCTACCCTAAAGGGTAGGTGCTTCAAAAATATTATCAATGACAATATTTAATCTTTTTTTACGCTTCAACGCCCCCGCTAATGCAGGTTGCTCCACGCACTCTAAGGCACGTTCCATGCCCGATTTTCTTAATCCAAAGGAGAGTATATTGTTCGCAGCATTTCTATCTCTATTATGCTTTGTATTGCAGTTATCACAAGTCCATTCTCTGTCAGATAATGTGAGTTCATTATTTTTAACCCCACAATTACTACAAATTTTACTACTTGGCTCAAACTTACCAATATACTCTACTTTTTTACCTTTCCATTCCGATTTGTATTTAAGCATGGTTTCAAACATATTCCACCCGCAGTCGCTTATTGCTCCTGCAAGTTTGTGGTTTTTAACCATACCTTTAATATTCAAATCCTCCAATATCACAAGGTCAAAACGATTGGTTATCTCGTTTGTCGCTTTGTGCAAAAAATCTTTACGTTGGTTACTTACTTTTTCGTGTTGCTTTGCTACTCTTAACTTCCAAACATTTCTCCGATTACTTCCCTTTACTTTTTTAGAAAGTTGTCGTTGCATCCATTTTAATTTAACCATTGCATTACGCAAGTGTTTTGGATTAGCGTATTCAGTTCCGTCAGAGCAAACGGCAAAAGTTTTAATACCTACATCAACACCTACCGCATTATTACTTTTAATAGTTTCTGGCAGTTCAATGTGGTTATCTACCAATACCGAAATAAAATATTTGTTAGTAGGCGTTTTGCTTATTGTTACTGTTTTTACATCACCTTTAAAAGACCTGTGCAATATCGCTTTTATGGGTTGCTTAAACTTTGGTAAGTCAATGCAATTATTTTTAAAATCAACTGTTACGCTTTGTGGTAATTGGAAAGATTGTTTGTTTTGTTTCTTTTTGAAATTAGGAAACGAGGCACGACCCTTAAAGAAGTTTTGGAATGAGTTATCTAAGTTTCGTAATGCCATCTGCAAACATTGGCTATTGACTTCTTTTAAAAAATCACATTCTTTTTTCAGGTCAGTAAGTTGTTTGTTTAACTCAAAATACGATAATGATTTTTTGTTGCCAGCGTATGCCATTTGCTTACACTCTAATCCAAGATTATATATAAACCTTGTACATCCAAAATGCTTATCTAATAGCACTTTTTGCTCATCATTAGGTGAAAGACGGTATTTATATGCTCGTAACATTTGCACAAAGATAATATTATTTATACGAACATACACCATTGCTATAAATTATTTATTAACAAACAAATTTGTCGCTTATATCCCCTCCCCTAAAGGGAGAGGGGGTTTACGCTCCATCATCTAAAAACAAACCTCCGCTATTAACGAAGGTTTGCTGTTGAACTTTTCACAAAAAATATTACTTGCCTTTCGCTATCTTCCTAAGAGTATGCGCAAGTGCTTTCCTTTTCGGAGTACAAGTTTTTTTTGTTTCTGGTGTACAAAACCCCTTATGCGCCGGATTAATGGCTCCCTTGATCCAATTTTTCTTTGCCATTATCGTCCTTTTTTTGGAGATACAACTGTTTTCTTGTTTGTGCCTCCGGTTTTACCTCCGGGTTTTTTTGTTACGCTAACCTTTTTGTTCGGATTTTTCATTTTTCCTGCTCCCATTTGTTTTTGTTTTTTGTTGGTTTATATTTATGATTTATTGTTTTAGTTTTGCCACTCCTTCTCTACGGCTGCCTGCACATCAAGGAGAACGTTTTCATTTAGCGGATTCTTCATATAAGAAATTACTTCTTCTATGTTTGCTCCAAGCATCGAACTTGATTTTGCATGATAAATTTTACCGTCTCCTTTTGTTATCAGGAAATTATATATGCTCGCATCTTTCACGATAGAAAGCAATTTTAAATCTTCAAGTTTTTTGTCCGCAAAATCAGAAAAAGTTTGTGCTGCTCTTTTGATAGAACGTTCTTCTCCACGTCCGTTTATATACGCATCTGCATCTTCGTACAAAGCATCATGTGGTGTTGACGGCTTGTATCCGGAGCAATCAATCAGAATAGCTTTCAGAACAAAACGTAGTTTTTCAACATCATTTGAAAACAATTTATCAAGTTCCGCAATCGCTTTGTTTTTGATTTTACTTAAAATGACTTTGTCTGAAGTAGTTTTTTCTTCCCGGTTTAAGTACCATTTTGAAGTACCTGTTTTTTTTGCTTCCGAGTATGACGGCGCGATAGAATCAAACCCCCCCGCTTCAATAGCACGAAGCTTTAGAAAATCATACGGATTGTTCTCTACGTCTAAAAATAAATCCCCATTAGCAAGTGTTATAAGTATTGTATCCCACAACTTAGCGTTATCGGGTCTAACCATCTGCACCTTCTCCATAAAATCTGAAGTAGACGCTTTTAACCATTTGTCATCAATTGCGTTTGCAATAAGCAATTTTTCAAGATGAACAATGTCTTTACGGATTTCCTGCACCTTAGCTACCCGTTCTTTTTCAGGAAGACTCATCACAGAGGGGTCAAGTTCATTAAGTCCTGTAATATACCTCTTAGCTCCGGTAGCAGACTCTAAACAAGAAAGTTGCTCTCTGTGCTTAGCCCCCGGCATTAAAATCTCTCCATGCTTCCAGAGTCCGATGTCTCCGATTGGTTCGTGTTCAGGAATATAAACCGAAATTTTTATGTTCGTTTTCTTTCCTGATTTTGTTTCTACTTGTAACATATTTTGTTTTGTTGGTTTAAATTTTTTGATACTTCTTTTACCGCGAGCGGAGACTTCTTTCGAAATCTCCGCGTTGCGATTCAAAAATCTTCTCCCTTGGAAGTATGGAAGTGGGGGAGAGACTTAATAGTTATTTAAAATCCAACTATTATTTTTGCATCAGAGATTGAACCCGGTTACAGGATTCTTCATTACAATTTTAAGAAGTTTGCTACTATCCTTGCACCAAATAGCCGGGTAAGCCTTCTCCATTCTCACTTTATAACCGGAGAAATCTCCTGTTGAAGCAAAACCTGCAGTACGACCTAAATAATCAGAAGTACCGTTGATATATCTCCAAGACAATTCCTTCTCGTACTCTTTTTCCAAGAGAACGATGTTGTTGTCTGTGTTATCAGTTACATCGAAAATGACGAAGCTGTAAGAAGATAAAGGGAAACCGTTGATTGATGGATTCTCGATGTCGTTAGTATTCACGTTATCAAACGCAGGATTAATCCGAAAGGTTAAGTTCGCCAAGAAAGGAATCTTAAACTTAGTGTAAGCATAACCGAATCCTAAGTTCATTCCTTGTCCTGTGATTGCTCCGATACCGTCTTTCTCCGCGGCTTGGATTACAAATCCTGCTCCTGTAGCGTTCTTACCAATTGCAGTGTTGATTAACTGCATACCGGCAATACCTGTTTGTACAACAAGTTCGCGTTCTGAATCCGGACCTGTAAACTCTACACGACCTGCATAGAAATTGTAAAGCTCACCGCGGAACATATCAAGACTGAATGAGCTGTATGTGTAAATACGCTTGTAAGCACTGTCTAATTGTTTCCAAAGACCAACTGACATACGTACAGAATCTGCCCCCTGACGAGAAACGTGTCCACCCTTACCCCACATTAACTGAGTCTCAATATCGTTTGCGATTTTAGACATGTGAGTCGCTTCCATAGCAGTTACAAAAGAATAACTTAAAGTACCTCTCTTGTATAAATCCTGCATATAATCACGATTCAAGGGATTTAAAATGTCAGAAATTGATGCAACAGAAACTCTACCGTTGTCTAATTCCTCTTTTTTAACGCGCCAGATGTCTGTCATCTTGATAGCACCATCCGCAGTTAAACCCCCAAGCGCCATTGCTGCCGCGCGAGATGTAACGTCAAAAGATGCATTGGCTTTCGCTTGTCCTACATAGTTGTAAAACTCACGACCACCACCACGAACAGTCATGTCAGAATACTTATCAGGATATTCTCCCTGTATGGAACCACAACGAAACACTTTTGTGTTGTTCGCAAGGTATTTGTTGTTTAAGAAAGTCGAACTTCCATTGTTTAACAGTTTCACTGTATAAACAAATCCGTCTCCTGTACGTACAATAGGGTCAGATGTTACATACATCTCCAATCCATTAAATTTGTCATAAGTGAACATATCGCTATGTCCAAACTCTTGACGATTTAACTTCACACGGAAAGTTTGCTCATCAATACCTTTTGTAGTATTGGTAGGCTCAATGTCCTCAACAATATAAGGAAGATCTTGAGATATAGGAGTAGTCCATTTCCACTCACCGCGAACTCCCGGTACCGTAATGGTGTTTTTACCGCCAAAAGAACTCATCTGATATAAAGGCATCTCTACCTTTTGGGACATCGCCCATATATCAATCGGACCCATATCGTGAGGACCAATATCTTTTAACATTGTTTTTAAGTGGTTTGCATCTACGTGAGAGCCTGTTTCATAAGCTGTGTCACGCATGAAAATTCCGTTTGACGCAATAGTTGGGGTCATGTTGTGGAGTTTTAAGTTGTTAGGTGTGTTTAGTTAAAGTGATTTGTTGTTTTTATTATATTATTTAAAAATATTATTTGTTTTACGTTGTAATTTTTTCACACCACGATTTGCCCCTGCTAATTCCTCTTCCTCTGAGGCAGAAGCGTTGCGTGTTGCTTGTTCTGTTTTTAATTTCTTTGCTACTTCAAGGGCTTTTCCACTAGCTCCTTGCTCCCTTACCTTCTCTAAAAATGCTTCCGGGTCTTGATATACTAACGTAGAAAGTACTAATCTGCTTAACTCCTTGTCATCTCCCTGAAAGGTGAGATACCCGGGCTGCACCAAAGTACTATAAAGAGATTGTTGGGTGCGTTTATCAATTTTAATTCCGTGTAATTCCCCGGTATTAAGTACATCGTACACCCTGCCCATATAATTAGCAGCTTGTTTCTCCGACTTCACACGGGCTTGTTCGGCAGACTTTAAGTTCTGCTCAATATTTTTTTGTTGTAAAGCATCTAATTTGGGTTTGAACTGTCCTGCTTTTTTCTCAGACTCGTTCCTGTCTTTTATCGCATTTACTTCTTCTTCAATCTCTTCCGGAGTACCGTAATTAGTAGTACGCAGATATGTCCTTATAATGTCTTCCTGTCCATCCTCTGTTGTTGGGTCAAGATTTTTTATCTCAGCCGCTTGTGTTACTACTCTCAGGATATGTTGTACGTCCGCGTCCTTGCCTTTGTTTGCAAGATAAGTGTATGCTACTTGAAATTCCTCCGGCAATGAATCAAAAAAAGCAAGAGGAACTGAATCCTTTATCTTGTCTTCTCTATGAGTCATGTTCGCCTCAATAAGCTCAATATACTCTTCCTCTGTATAATCAGCTAAAGGTTTATCTCCCTCAAATTCAACAAATTTTTTATCCTTAATCAGTTTCTCAATAACTTTTACAAGCCCCTCTTTTTTAAACTCAGGACGACCTCCTTTGTTCTTTTCAAGTTCTGCAGCAACTTCTTCCTCCGTAGCAGTCAATGTAGCGGCAAGACTTTGTGTTCCTGCCGTTTTCTTTGCTAATTCCTCTGCTTCTTTCTTCTTCTTTTCAATCTCGGCTTTTTCCTCAGCAGTTTTACCTTCTAATGCTTTTTTATCAGCTTCTATCTTTGCAGCATCTGCGTCTGCTTTTACTTTTGCTAACTCAACATCCTTAGCCACTTGTGCTGCTTTTTCTAAATCAGTAATGGTTGTTTGGGTGCCTTTTGTATTAGAAAACAAATTATTTTTCGCTGTTTGTGCAGGCACTTCTCCCTCAGACCCCATCAAAATAGACGCTAAACTAGCTTCTACTTGGGATACTGTGGTATTTGAATTAGTATTAGGCATTATTGGGTTGGTTTGTTGGTGATACATTTTGAAAGCAAATCACAACTTACACTTATTATCTGATAATCATGGCTCAAAAATAATATATTATGTGGCGGGATGTATAGAAAGTTATCAACATCACTTATTTTTTCTTTTTTGGAGCAGGTTTATCAAACTTATTTTTATTAATTTTTGCCACCTCCATATTCATTTGCGCAATCTTTAATTGATTATTCATCTTCTCTCTCTGTACTTGTTGCTTATCCTGATTCAACAAGTGCTTCGATTGCTCCTTAGATTTTTCTAAATTCATTTGTTCAGTAAACGCATCTTGTTTTTGTATAAGCCCCATTGCATCAAGAAAATCATTCTGTGCGTTCTTATCGACATCAACTGCTGAACCATACCCCGCAGCACGTATCTCAGCAACAAGAACATTGTTACGCTCTCGATTTTCAGCAAGCACCTTCTCGTGGTCAAAAGCCTCCTGACGAGACCTCTCTTCTGCCGAGATTCTCATTTGCTCAATCTCCTTTTCATGCGCACGCTCTTCTTCCTTCGCTTTCGAAGTCTTCTCCTCAATATTTTTTATAACGTGCATTATCTCCGCTTTAGAATCTCCATTAAACGTCAAATCTCCTAAATCATAAAGAGTAGCTCCTGTAGTATTGTTCCGC
>OBEQ011660929.1_pt1 | contig 56227 bp, 57 predicted proteins | sample 1670901 | NCBI WGS metagenome assembly OBEQ01 (sample SAMEA104232315, study PRJEB22302) | groundwater metagenome | biome: forest; feature: aquifer; material: groundwater | place: USA | collected 2011-08-07 | depth 5.4 m
GTTTGATATTCCAGCCTTCCTAAGAAAGAAATAAAGGAATCCTCTTTAAGGATATTATATAATTAGAGATATATATGCGGGTTGAAAGGCTTGAAGACGACCCTATTCTAAAGGAGCGTTATCTCGGTTCAGAATTCTTTCATTCATTAAAAGGGTTATTTCTCATTGATCATACATGGATAACAAACGAGCACTTTTTTATTAGAGCCGAATTTATCGGTGGATATCGCGGTAATTCTTATCCGCGTGCGCCAGATAGGATTAGTATAAAGGTAACCGACAAGCAAACTAAACCTAAAGATCTTGGTTTTGTATTTTCCTGGTCAAATGGAATCAATTATATCTCTTTAGGCCTTGCTGCTTTAGTTGAAATTTCCAGTCAGGATTCTGAAGAAGTGAGAGTACAAAAAATTATTTCATGGTTAGGTGAACAGGCTCCAAGACACCTGAGACATAGATCATACCCGCTTTAATAGCTAAACCTTCTTTTCTTTTCAGGACAGGTAAATTATAATGGTTATTCATATGTTTAAGCCCGTTGATGCAGTTCCAAACTTTCCAAAAATTGAGGAGAAAATTCTCGAGTTTTGGAAAAAAAATAATATCTTCAAAAAATCCATTGATGATCGTCCCGAAAATAAATCATGGACATTCCTTGACGGTCCTCCGTTTGTCACTGGAACTCCCCACTATGGCTCTCTCCTCTCCAGTCTTCCGAAAGATCTCTTTGGCCGATACTGGACCATGAAGGGATATTGTGTACGACGGGTCTGGGGATGGGATGGCCACGGTCTTCCAATTGAAAACAAGGTCGAGACTACACTCGGAGTAAAGAGAAAACGAGACATCGAGGAAAAAATCGGAATAAAGAAATTCATTGACGAATGTCAAAAATATGTAGAACAAGTCTCTTAAGAATGGGAATAGTATGTAGATCATATTGGACGATGGGTTGATTTCAAAAATGCTTACAAAACATGGGACCGAGATTATATGGAATCAGTCATGTGGGTCTTTAAGCAGATGTATGATAAGGATCATATCTACAAAGGTCTCCGTGTCTCTCTCTTCTGCCCTCACTGCTCTACTCCGATCTCAAATTTTGAGGTAGCGATGGATGCTGAAAATCATAAAGATATAACAGAATTTGCTACGACGTACAAATATAAGCTCAAAAATGAGAAAAATATCTATCTTCTTGCGTGGTCAACTACTCCTTGGAACAAAATCGTTACACCGGCCCTTGCTGTTAATCCAAAACTAAAATATGTAAAAGTAAAACAAGGAGATGAGTATTACATTCTTGCCAAAAAAACTACAAAAATTCTCCATAAAAAACCCGCCTATAAAATCATTGAGCAGTTCTCTGGCTCTAAACTGGTTGGAGCGGAGTTTGAACCGCATTATGACTACTACTCAATCGATCCCGGTAAAAAAGCCTTCATTGTGCTTGACGGAGATTTCGTAACAGCAGACGAAGGAACGGGAATTGTAACTCTCGCTATATATGGTGAAGAGGATCTGGAAGTCATGCAAAGGGATAATATTCAACTCGTGTTTCATGTTGACGAGGAGGGAATAATTTATGATGAGGTTCCATTATTTGGGGGAATGTTTTACTTGGATTCAAATGCCGCGGTCAACCAAGATCTTTCCAAGCGTGGACTCTTATATAAAGACGAAAAATATACTCACAGCGTCGCCCATTGCTGGCGTTGTGGTACAAGATTATTCTTTAATCCTCAAGATGCCTGGTATGTAAATGTACAAAAACTCAAAAATCGGATGAAAAAAACAAATGAAAAAATACACTGGGTCCCGAAACATTTTAAATATGGACGATTTCTTAAAAGTCTTGAGAATGCGCCTGACTGGAATATCTCTCGGAGCCGCTACTGGGGTTCTCCTGTTCCAGTCTGGGAGTGCGGGTGTGGTGAGCGATTTGTTCCTGGATCGATTAATGAGCTTGAAGAAGCATCTGGGGAAAAAATTGACGATCTCCATAAACCGGAAATTGATACAGTAACAGTAACTTGTCAAAAGTGTGGAAAGAAAGCAAAACGTGTTTTGGAGGTACTTGATAGCTGGATTGAGGCAGGATCAGCATCTTTTGCAGAGCGACATTTTCCGTTCAACAAAGAGTTGAAGCTCGAGGGTTTTTTTCCACCCGATTTTATCGCAGAGTATACCGGACAGATTCGTGCATGGTTTTATGTTCTTCATGTCATTGGAACCGCTCTTTACGATTCTCCTGCTTTCAAAAATGTACTGGTTGAAGGTGTTATTCTTGGGACTGATGGAAGAAAGATGAGTAAGAACTACGGAAATTACCCTGATCCAAAAAAAATGTTACAGCTCTATGGAGGAGACGCTCTTCGATTATATCTCATGGGAAGCTCTGTCATGAATGGAGAAGATATTTTAATTGCTGAAGGACCCTATCGACAACAAGTCCGAGGACTACTCCTTATTTATTGGAATGTCTATCGATTTTTCATTGTCAATGCAAATGTCGATAAATGGAAACCACAAATAGTGGAATCACAATCTGAAAGTATTCTTGATAGATGGATTTTATCTCTTCTTAATGGTTTTACTCTTGAAATAACAAAAGCACTTGATGGATATAATACCGCAAAGGCGATCTTATTAGCCCAAAATTTCATTCAAGAATTTTCAACATGGTATATTAGAAGAAGCAGAGATCGAGTCGGTCCAACGGCAACAAACAAACAAGACAAAAATCAGTTTTATCAAACTTGCTATAAAATTCTTACGATGTTCACGAAAATGCTTGCTCCAATAATCCCATTCGTTACTGAAGACGTCTATAGGAATCTGACCAATGAAACTTCAGTTCACTTAGCGCTTTGGCCGAAAGCAGATCAATCCGTTATAAATAAGAAGCTTGAGCAGGAGATGAAAGATCTAAGAAAAATCGTCGAACTTGGTCATGCAAAGCGAAAAGAGCTGAAAATCAAAGTCCGTCAGCCACTTGCATCTCTTATAATAACAGCACCCAACCTTGTCTCCCAAGAACTTCTCGAGTTGGGAACGAATGAATTAAACGTTAAGAAAATCACCATAATAAAAGGAGATATTGTTTCAGACGCGAAGCTTGATCAGACCATCACTCCAGAACTTGAGGCTGAAGGAAAAGCTCGAGATATCCTTCGTATGATTCAAATGGAAAGAAAAAATCTAAGAACCGGGCTCGATGAGCATATAGATGTTACACTCCCAGAGTGGCCAGAGGAGTTTGAGGAAGAAATAAAACGGAAAACACTTATAGACAACCTCGGAAAAGGTGAGTTTAAAGTTACTCGGAAGTAGTTTCAAAAACGCGATGCTAACGATTCTCCTGACTACGTTTTTCCTCAATCTTTTTTCGTTCTTTAATTTGCTTGGAATTAATAGAACGCTCGTGGTGTATCAAGTAGTATATTATCTTATCGCCTTGGGAGTTTTTTTTGTCGCTCGCAGGATCGGAACTGCTTTTTTCAGGAGTAATACAAAATTTTTCTATTGGTTTTTCGTTTTTCTCCTCGTCCTGACCTTCATCATTGGAATAGAAGCTCACGGATCAAAACGCTGGATCGATCTGTATGTTTTTAATTTTCAACCGTCGGAGTTCTTTAAAATATTTTTTATATTATTCTTAGCTGATTTTTTTGTACGTCATAAGAAAGATTCTGATGAACCATTGGTTTTCCTCAAAAGTCTTGGCTATCTTTTTCTACCACTTCTCATAATTTTCAAACAGCCTGATTTTGGAAATGCTATGGCATACGTTGTCATCTACTTGATTATGTTGTTTTTTTCACCAATCCCGAAAAAATACCTTTTTACCCTCATTATAATTGGCGCACTTGTTCTCCCGGTTGGTTGGTTTACACTTAAAGATTATCAAAGAGCGCGTATCACAAGTTTTTTGAATCCAGAACTTGATCCTCAAGGAACTAACTATAACATGACCCAGGCGGTTATCACTGTTGGATCAGGGCAGTTTTTTGGAAGAGGGTTAGGCCTCGGCACACAGTCAAAACTGTTTTTTTTGCCAGAAAATCATACCGACTTTGCCTTTTCTTCTTTAGTAGAACAATTCGGATTTATTGGCGGTTTTACGGTCTTTATGCTATATTTTTTTCTCATTCTTTATTTTATCAGAAAGCTCTCTAAGACATTTCATGCAAACGACGATGAAAAGCAATTGTCGTTTTATTACATACTAGGTTTTTTTAGCTATTGCATTTTCCAGACCTTTGTAAATATCGGAATGAATATGGGGCTTTTACCGATCACCGGAGTAGCGCTTCCGTTTATCTCCTATGGAGGATCCTCTCTGGTAAGTTTCATGTTCGGTCTCTCCCTCCTCCCATAGTTGTTGAACAATCGTCCGTAATGAGATATAATTCTAGAATGGCGAAGTTTGCGATAATAAAAACGGGCGGAAAACAGTATCTTGTCAAGGAAAACGACGAGATTGTTGTGGAAAAACTTACAAATAAACCAACTGAAAAACTAGCTCTCGAAACGCTTGCGGTATTTGAAAGCGAAAAATCAGCTCTTCAGCTCGGGACGCCTACTCTAAAGCAGAAAGTGACCGCAGAGCTTCTAGAAACGGCGAAAGGAGAAAAGCTTCGAGTTGCCAGATTTCATGCAAAAGTTCGCTATCGAAAAGTAAAAGGATTCCGTCCCACTCTTTCCAAAATTAAAATATTAAAAATTCAATAAAAATTTAGAACTTAAAATTTAAAATTAATTAAATGGCCCATACAAAATCACAAAAAGCGACAGCCGGCAACAGAGACTCCCGCTCCAAGCGACTGGGCGTCAAGCTTTATGGCGGACAAAAAGCACACGCCGGTAACGTCATCGTCAGACAAAAGGGAACGCGATTCCATTCAGGCAACGGCACCCTACTCTCAAAAGACTTTACCATCATTGCGCTCCGTGAGGGAATCGTCACGTTTTCGCAAAGAAGAGGAAGAAAATACATCTCCGTACAGTAAAATACTTCTCATGGACCAAGAAACGGAAAAAGTCCTCGAAAAAATTCGAGCTTCGGAAGACTATTTTGAAAAAGCTAAATTTCTTCTATATCTAAAAAGAGAGAAACAAGTCCCCCTGGTTGAGATCAGCAAATACCTAGGATTAAAATCATCCTATCTAAGCCACATTCTTCGACTCAACAAAATTCCAGAACTGATTAAAGATGGATACTACTCCAAGCTCATCTCAATCTCTCATCTCTTTATTCTTTCGCGCTTATCAAACCATAAACAAATGATTACTCTATATGAGCAGATTCTCGCTCAAGATCTGACAACGCAACAAACCGACTCAGTGGTACGAGAGCTTCTTTATGAAATAAAAGATTCCGGTCGGTATCTTTCCCCGGAAGAACGAGAAAATTTTACGAAAAAATTTTCAAGATCAGATATCGAGATCAAACTCATTCAATCGAGACTTAGAGGTAAATTGATTGTAACAATAAAAGGAAATCTTGAGAGAACATCTGAACAATTGCGAAAAATCATGAGGGGGCTTGAAGTCGTGCAAAAGAAGTAAAGAGGGGTGAGTTGCTTCTTGTCTGTAGACTTTTTGGGAAAGGATTATAAAACCATCCCATTCTTCCCGGAGGAAAGTAGCGATAGAAAACCTGACCGATAAGGCTCGAGATCGGTATCGACCCAAACTCTCTTGAGTCGGAGGATCTTGGACGATTATCACCAAGCACAAAAAGCTCATTTTTTGGCACAACAAGTGGCTCTCCTTCTTTTATTGCTCCGTTTTCCCAGGTGGTAGTTCGTGCAGAGATATACGGTTCGCTTAGCGGGATACCATTTACAGACACTGTCTCATCCTGAATAAGAACTCTATCTCCGGGCAATCCAATGATACGTTTTATGTACTCAATATCAGGATTTTTTGGCGAATGAAAGACCACAATGTCTCCCCGTTGAATTGAGCGAAATTTATAGGTAACTTTGCTCGTAAAGATATAGTCTCCCGAATGTAACCCTGGCTCCATTGACGCACCCTTGACTTGATTAGGTTGCATGATAAAAAGGTATACGACGATAAAGATTGACCCGACGAAGGTGACGGTCTCAAGAATATCCATTACAAAGTCGAGTGTTCTTTTGAAGAAATTCATAAGTAATAATTGTAGGAATTTTGTGAAAAGAATGCAAGTTCCTTTAGTATAATTGTGTTAAGGACTCGTAGCTCAGTCGGCCAGAGCGTTCGGTTCACATCCGAAAGGTCAGAGGTTCGAGCCCTCTCGAGTCCACAGGGAAGATTAAGACCTATAGTTGTAATTTGACCCATCTTTTGTTATACTCCAGGTATGGTCGAGAGAGTTCGTATTGCTCGCCGTGCACGACAACTCAAAACAGGCAAGATCGAACCAGAACTTAACAACCCTAACGCTCCTGTTTTTGCGTCGTCTACTCCGGTTGAAACTCGTCGTAGCTTTAAGAGAGAAACGAAGGAAGAAAGATTTGCCCTTCTAGCTGTTCTCGTTAATGACGTACTCAGCCACGCTCTAGCTCGACGAGCTGAACGAAAACCATTTGGTTTGATAAAAGGTCGTGGATGGAAGAATCCAGAAGAATCGATAATAACAGAGATTCCAAGGGACGATCCGTTTGAGTATGTTCGCACAGCCATGAATATTACACTCGAACAAGCTCTTAGAGAGAGATTGGACCATTGGGAGGAATTATATACGCCAGAGGAATTGATCCCAGAAGAGACTCAGCTTAAAAAAATATATCAACGGGCCGTTCAACTTAGTGTCTTTGCTGAAGTGACTGGACTTTCATCTGTGGAACATCGCATTCTATTAGGAATACATACGGGAACGGAGACGATTGGAGGGTTCATTGCGATATTGCCTGAGATATATCGCCAACAGACAGGCAGCTCTCCCACCGCGGAAATCCTTATTAATAACGCACGATCAAGTTTTTCCTTCATAATGGAACATGCCACAATGCATGGAGGACGCTTTAATACTGCGATGGATGTTTTTGAAATAATGGATTTTGATAGAAGAAAATTCATTCCGGAGATGTTTTGTTTAACAGAAGTGAATGGTCAGTATAGGACTGGATTGACACCCGAAGCTAAAAAACAAATTGATGAAAAATTTGATCGATATACTATTGACAGCCCAACCATCGGGTGCGTGGCAGCTGTAGTAAATTTTGGAGAAGGAACTGTTCTGGAACGATTCTGGGATTGGTACCTCGATATTGCACAAACAATCTACGAAAGGGATTTCCCAAAAAAAACATAAAAAGTAGTAAGAAATTAATTATATGTATTCAGATACGGCCTTATGAGCTTTTCTTTTTCGTATTGTTCTATGCTTAAATTTCTCTGACATAACGCTTATATTCCCGTCGATCTCCAAGATGGCTAAATCCACCTCTGATACTTTTTCAACCCCGTGCTCACGCACTGCTTCTTCTAGTTCGTGTCTAGTTACTCCAGTTTTTGCCAAACGATCTTCGAGTATCTTACCTTTGTAAATAAGCATGACTGGTTGCCCCTCGATGAATTTTTCAAATCGTGTATATCGAGACGTGAGGGTTCTAAAAATGATGTTTAAAATAAAAAGAGAGGCGGCAGCTATAAGTCCGCTGAGAAGTGACGTACTCGGCCCAACCATAGCGTTTTGTACAGAGTTGCTGATGAGAAGAATGAAAACTAAATCAATGATTGATAATTGAGAAATCTCACGTTTTCCAAAAAGTCGTATTCCGAAAACGATGAGGAGATAAACGACTGAGGTCCTAAAAACAACATCAAGAATTTCGCTCATGAAGATAACTGTAGTAAACGATAGCTCTTATGTCAAGAAAAGTTGATTTATGAACAACCCTACGACCGACCCAAAAAGTAAGACCTCTCTTCCCAAAAAGAACCGAGTCAGTTCAAATTGGGCTGTTGTTTCGGGCTAATCTTCGATAAAAACGACGCTTTTTTGGTTCGTTTATAAAAGAACATCCCAGTTACGCCGCCGATGACAAAAACAGATACAAGAACAAACAACATTTGTCTTGATCTATCACTACTATCTGAAACTAGAGCATCCGGATTTTGCTGCGACAAGGCTCCAAGTACATTCCTTTTCTCCTGAGTAGTAGTATCTTTTCCTAATTTTTTCTGGTTCTTCGAGATTTTAGCTTTTGCTCCTGTTGGTGTTGCTGAAAGACTAGATGTGGTGGAGTTAGATTTGTTACTCGCCCTTGAACTAGTATTACCCCCAGAGCTGCTGAAGGTTGTCAATGAGGTGGAACTTCCTCCGTGACAGGAAAACTTAAGTTTTATCTTCTTTACCAGTTTCTTTTTTCTCTCTTTCATTCGCTATATCAAGGATTGATTGTGAAGAAGGCTTTCTTTTTCCTACAAGATAATCACTGAATGATCCCGTTAATGGAGGAGGAGTTTCAAAAAAAGTTGCAGTGCCTGGGGAAGCATTTGAATAAAGCGTTTTTTCTTTATTAAACAAAGCCATGCTTTTCTTTGCCTCCTCCAGTAATTTTTTGATTTCAGCACCACCTTCCGATGCTTGTTTGGTAAGTCCATCTAATATTTTTCTATTACTTATTGAAGCAGCTTGCATTGCACTATCTGCTCTTTCCTTGAACTTATTAAATTCTTCTTTTTGTTTCTCCATTAATCTTTTAGCTAAATTATTCATATCTCTGATTTCTTTTAAATTTTCTTTAGCTTCTTGTCTTAAACCATATGCATTCCAAATCAATAAACCCGATACTAAAGCAAAGATACCCAGGAGAATTGTCGAAAAAGATGAGAATAAATTTGAGTAAAATTCTAATCGTTGCAATAGAGAAACATCTGAAAAAACTTTACTTGACGCATTATTTAATTTATTTAATGATTGGTTTATTTTAAGTATGGCCGATTCTGTTGAAGATGTAGGAAGTTGAGTTGTAATGTCTTGTGCAAAGGCAGGCTTAAAAAATAAGAAAAGAAATAATATGGTTCCTATGGAAAATGCACGTATTTTCACAATAGCATTATAATAAACAACATAAAATGACGACGACGTAAACTAAACCAACTTACGACGTTCCATTTTAAAAGTATTGGCTTTAGATTCTTTATAAAAACTGTAGATTAAATAAAGAAAAGGGAGCCAAAATATAAAAAAATTGCCTCCAAATAAAAGGAATAGAACGGAGAATAAAATATAATATTTAGCAGCTTTTTTATTTTTTATCCATAATATTAATCCTATCGCAAAAAATATTAATAAATAAAAATAGATATTTCCAAAAGGTAATAGAATAGCTCTTAATATCGTATCGTTTTTGATTGATAGAGCTAATACTAGAGGGAGTAAAAAAATATACCTTGCCATTGTAGAAATAAGATAACCCAACGCTAGATTCTTAGTTTTTTTAGCATGAGTATAGATATATATAGTTAACGTTAAGGTTATTACTATAGTGATAACTAAAAGAAGGATATTATTCATAATTTATTTTCTTCAAATCTCTTTAACACGGGGATAAAGTGATTATACTAGTTAAAAATAGGCTTTTCTATTCATAATATCAATCAAACAAAATCTGCGTCCAATTTAAGAGATACTCTTGACCTTTTCAATTAAGAAATGTTTAAGTATCAATTAGCAGTTTAAGAAGTCATTAGAAGTTTGAATTAGATTTTCAGTTCGGTCCGTGATAGGGAAATTAACTTTTTAATAAATTTTTAATTCGATATTCACTCGTGTTCAAAATCAATGCAATATGGAATGTATCTAATTTCTGCTTTCTTAAGGCTTTAACTATTTTTCTTTGATTGGAAATAATCTTATCTTTAATTTTCTTATCTTCTCTGAAGATACTAAAATCTTTATTCTTAGTCGCTAGTGATCGTATATACTGACTATAATTCTGGGAATATGTTGGAATATGATATTTCGCTCCACGTACATAATCATAACCTAAAAATCTACTACAAAGATAAAATAATTCAACTATAACTAACCAAGGGCGATCATTCTTTAGAAACTCTTCGATTTGTTCTAAATTCATAAAAAGCATTTCCTTATGACGGATAGTCGTATCAAGCCTTTGAACATCCTTCATCATTTTTCTAGCAGCTTTTTTTAACCAGTCTTTCATATATCTTTTATTACCAAACCCACTCGCAATATGATATGCTCTATCTCCAAAGAATTGCATCATTGCATGCTCAAAGTCCATTGAATAATCATAATTGTCCATGCAGGCATTATATCAAATCGCTTAGTACCAAGCCGACGTCGCAAATACTCCTAGTATATGACCTCAACTAGGCTCAAGATTTGTCTGATATCCTTCTTTTTGCCCAATAGAATGTAAATTTAATATAGATTCATATAAAATATGTAATAAGTCTAAAGAACTAATTAGCTGTTCTTCTTGAAGCTAAAACTCTGGCTAATTTGAAGATATCTTCCTTAGTAAAAGCACATACTAATTTACCAGCTTCGTTATAAACCTCAATATCTTCTTCTATCCCGGTATTATTGAATACGATTAAATAACCGTATTTTGAAATTAATTTCATATTTAAATTATGCCAATAAAATTTCGTAGTCCAATAGCATATATGCTACAAGAAGGATCTAACGGATTAATAAGACAATCTGCTTGACAGGAAAGGTATACTATATGCATGGAGATATACACGTGCCCAATGCATCGAGAAGTAAAACAAAACACGCCGGGAAACTGCCCGAGGTGCGGGATGAGATTGGTGTTACAAAACGAGTTAAACAAACCAACCAAACAATCCAAATTTCTCACCTACATGCCCCTTATTGTCATCATCGGAATGATTTTGCTTGTGACTGTGGTCTTTGGAGTTCGAGATCTAGAGAACGGGGTCTTTTCCTTAAAAAACTCCATGAGAGTCTTCATGGCAGGATTTTTTCTGGTGTTTTCGGGGTTTAAGCTGTTCGATCTCAAAGGATTCGCAGATGGCTACTCAACCTATGATCTCTTGGCTCGAAAAATTTATCGTTACGGCTTTCTCTATCCGTTCTTCGAGCTTGCGTTTGGTCTTGCCTATCTGCTTAACTATCAACCGAACTGGACAAACCCCGCGGTGATAATCGTGATGGGATTTAGCGGCTTAGGAGTGTTGGAGAGTTTGGCAAAACGGAGAAAGTTTCAATGCGCCTGTTTGGGAACGGCTATAAAGCTCCCTTTAACAACCGTAACGCTAATCGAGGACTTCGGCATGGCCGCCATGGCCGCTGTAAACCTCTTTCTACTTTAAAAACGCAAGCATGAGGCCGAAGAAGGAGCAGAGCACCGAGATAATCCAGAACCGCATTACAATCTTTGACTCCTCCCATCCTCGTGCCTGAAGCCAGAGGTGAAGAGGCGAAACAGGAAAAATCTTTCGTTTTAAGAATCTCTTGCTTAGTAACTGCACCAGTGAGGTAAAAATCTCCGCGACAAAAATCCCTCCAATAATCGTGAGAGAAAGCGATTTACCAAGGATCAATCCAATCGTCGCAAACGTCGCGCCAAACGATAGCGCGCCGGTATCGCCCAAAAATAACCTCGCCGGATGAATATTAAAGTAGAGGAATGCAATCAAGCCCCCCAGCCAGACCCCGATAAATAATGTTGTAGGAACATCGAGAATCGCTCGCGCGATGACCCAGAAACTTATCAGCGCAATCATCATCACCCCGCTCGCCAAACCATCAAGGCCATCGGTCACATTCACCGCGTTTGCGAACGCGACGATAATAAATGTCGCAAGCAAAATATAGAGCCATCCTATATTCCAAACGCCAAAAAATGGAATATTAATAATACTTATTTTAAGGTCTGAAAAAAGCCACCATGCTATAATCCCCGCAAGAATCAACTCTAGCACTGCCTTATGTCGTAGTCGTAATCCATGAAACTGATTTTTTTTCCAGAAAAAAATCTTACTTAAATCATCGTACACTCCAAGCAATGCAAACCCAATGAATGCAAAAAGAATAATTTTGATCTCCGCAATCAGAGAGGGAAAATTAGATTGCAAAGGCTTATTAAATAAAACAAACAGGAAAAGCAAAAAAGAATAAAGAAATACTGTCGTTATAACGGTAAGAATCCCTCCTCCTGTTGGAATACCTGCTTTATGCCCATGATACTTGTCAAAAACCGGTGTCAATTTATCAAATGCATCTTTTGTCTTTTGAGAAATACGCTGAAACTTCAGCCGATATAGAAAATCAATAAAGGGTACGATTAAAACCGCGTTCAGAATAAACGAGATAAAAATAGCAAGAAAATAGATCGACATAGTTTAAAGTCCAAGAAACAACAGTATTTTTGGGATAAAGATATAAGCCGCAATCAAAGTAGCGCCTATTGCAAAAAGGAGCATAGAGGCTGCGGAAACATCTTTTGCGATTTTTATTGCCGAGCTCCAGTCTTTATGAATTGCATCGATAGTCTCCTCAATCGCGGTATTAATTGTCTCGATAACTAACCCCATTATAATAAGGACAAAAATTACCAAAAACTCTCCATTTGAGATATGAAAAAACCAGCCAGCAACGAGGCTTAAGACTGACAGAGTAAAATGAACGCGAAAGTTACGTTGCGTTGAAAAAGTCCACCCCAATCCGTCCAGCGCGTTTCGAAAGCTTTTGATATGTTTTTTCATGACCGCATATCCATTGTACACCAATTTTTAGAGCTTTTTGATCATTCCACCGAGCTTCTTTATTTTTTCGACAAAATCTTCATATCCTCTCTCAAGAATCGATGCGCCGTTCACGATCGAGTCGCCTTTTGCAATCAAGGCAGCGGTTACTAACGTTGCTCCTGCTCGAAGATCCCAGATCGTCATCACGCCGCCGTGAAGTGGCATTCCGCCAATAATCTTTATTTTCTGTTTATATCCCTTCCCTTTCTCAAAATGAAAATCATAAAATTCCTCGGGATTCTCCACCTGTGTTGGAACAAAGACAACGTGTGCACCTAATTTTTGCAGCTCGGTCACATACGAAAACCTACCCTCGAAAACACGTTCATGAATATATGACTCACCCTTTACTTGCGTCATCAAAACGGCCCAACTTGGTTGCCAGTCTGTCTTGAATCCCGGATGAGGAGCGGTCTCGATTGATACCGGCAATAGTTTTGCGTTGTGAGAAAATCGAATACCTCCATCCTTCAAATGCTCGACTTTGCTCCCGGTTTCTTTGAGCTTTTTTATGAACTCATTTAGATGATGTATCGGAGGATTCTTTACAACAATATTTCCTCTTGTCGCTATGGCAAGAACTGCAAACGTTGCCGCTTCGTTTGAGTCGGCAACGATCTGAAACGGTTTTTGCTGACGAAGCTTGTTGACTCCATCGATATAGATTGTTTTTCCGCTTCTCTCGATTCGTGCTCCAGCATCATTGAGAAATATAATCAGCTCATCTATCTCCGGCTCCAGCGCTGCATTTTCAATCACTACCTCATCGTCGCTGAAGATTGAAAAAAGAATGAGAAGCTCTGTTCCTGTATGCGATGGTTTTTGAAATCGATACACACCTCTTGGTTTTTTCTCAAGCTTTGCCTCGTAATATCCAGTTTCGGAGTTATACACGATCTCTGCCCCAAGCGCGATCATTCCCTCTACAATTCGGTCAATAGGGCGAGCTCCAATACGACAACCACCAGGGTTCGGAATTTCGCAAACGCTAAACTTGTTCAGAAGCGGAGCAAACAACATGAAAGAGACTCTCGTATTTGATGCGTGGAGAAGGTCAATTTCGTGTGTGTTTAGTGTTGACGGATCAATCTCAAGCGTATTGGGACTGATAAACTCCGCCTGAACTCCCAGCTTTCGAATAAGATGAAGGAGCTCCTCAACGTCATTGATACGTGGCACATTCTCTAAAAAGACTTTTCCTTCAAAAAGCAGCGCTCCAATGATTGCTTTAAGAGCTACATTTTTCGCGCCAGAAAGGTTAACGTCTCCTTTCAACGGAGTTCCTCCTTTTATGATGTATGAATCTTCCATACGATATATTTAAACGAGAATAACTTCGCGTTTCAACTCCAGCTCAAACTTTTTTTTAACCGTATCTTGAATTATTTGCAACAACTTTACAAGATCCTCTGGCTGCCCATCTCCTTTATTGAGAATGAAGTTAGCGTGTTTATCTGAGACGATAAAATTCCCCACCTGCGTGCCTTTGAGTCCTGCTTGATCAATGAGATAGCCGGCTGACGTTGTGAACAATTGTAGGCGTTCTTGTTCCCCTTCTGAGATATTCTGGAAGAAGCAGCCGCTCGAGCTTACCCCGAAAGGCTGTGTGGCTTTTCTGTACTCGAGCGATTCCTGTGAACGTTTTTTTACTATCTCCGGATCGGTTTTCTTCAGACGGAAGGCCGCCTCCAATACTATCTCTTTTGTCTTCTGGAGAATGCTTGTGTCGTAGGCGAACTGAAAAGACTCCCTCTCTACTTTTTTAACGTTTCCGTCTGCGTCAACGACGGTTGCAAAAACTAACGTATCGCCAAAATATGAAAGCGGGCGCGTCCATTTTGAGTTCATGTAGATAGCACCGCCAACCGTTCCCGGAAGTCCGAGTTGATACTCCAGCCCTTCGTATCCTGCGTCTTTTGTTTCTGTGACGAGTTTTGTGATCGGGTAGCCGGATGAGACGAGCAGCTCTACAGAGTTTTTATCTTCTTTGATGAGTTCTTTCTTCATGTAAAAATTCTTTACCAGAAGCCCCTCAAAATCCTTTAGAAAGACAACATTAGATCCTCCACCGACGAAATAGACGTGGACACCCAGCTCTTTTTCGAGTTTTTTCGCCTTAATTAGATCGTCTCGTGTCCGCGCCTCAAAAAAATACCGCGCCTTTACTTTTGTTCGTAAGGTAACATACACAAAGAGATTAACATTCTCACGAACTCTTCCTTTCCCAAGTTTCTCCTCAAGCTTATCTATCATTTGGCTTTTTCCAGTAGGCTAATTATATCATCAGCAAGGTGATAAATATCTCCTGCTCCCATTGTGCAGACAACATCTCCTTGCTGAATCATTGTAGCTAGTTTTTTTAAGATTTCTTGGCGAGTCTCAAGCGCCTCAACGGTAGAGGCGCCTTTTCGTCTTGCCTCGTCAGCAATATCTTGAGAGCTCACCTGAAACTCGCTGGGGTTTTCACGCGCAGAAGGAAAAATAGGGGCGATAATTGTGTAGTCTGCTAGCGCAAGTGCCTCTGCAAACTCCGGAAGCAGCGCCTTCGTACGTGAGTAGGTATGCGATTGAAAAATAAGAATGACTCGCTTTCCGGGAAAGCGCTTTCGAAGAGCTTCAATGCTTGAGCCGATCTCTACAGGATGATGTGCATAATCATCAAAGAGATAGATATCGTTTACAAAAGCCTTTTTCTCAAGCCGCCTTTTTGCTCCGGTAAAACCTCGGACTGCCTTACGGATGTTATCTTCTTGAAAACCGAGCTCGAGTAATGTTGTGATAACGGCACCTGCATTTAGTGCGTTCTTTTCTCCATACAGTTCTATCTGAAATACTCCGAGTGGTTCTTCTTTTTTCTGAATCTCAAACTGCATCCCAAACTCGTTCGGCTGGATAGTTAATAATTGCACGTCTGCGTTCTGACTCTCTCCATAGGTGAGAACGGTTTCTTTTGGAAGAGAGGAAATAACTCCTGCCAGAACTGGGTCGTCAATGCATGCAATGATTTTTTTTCCCTTCTGAAAGAACTTTGCAAACTCCTCTTTCACCTGTTCAAGATCTTGAAATACATCGGGATGATCAAAATCTATATTGGTGCAGAGAATGAGATCCGGTGAAAGATACTGGAATTTTGGCGTGTTATTTTTTGGAGGATCCACAGCATACTCATCAGCCTCGAGCACAAAATAATCACGACCGCGAAAATCACCAGCTTGCATATGGTTAAACTCACTTGAGCCGACGAGATAGGATGGCTCTGCTCCGAGCTCGATTAAAGCGTAGGCGAGAAATGCGGTGGTGGTGGTCTTGCCGTGAGAGCCGCAAACGGCTATTTTTGTCTTAAACTGCGAGATAAGCTCTGCTAAGAGCGTCGCCTGGTCAACTGTCTTAATTTTTCGTTTCTTAGCCTCTTGCAGGATTGGATTAGCACTCCCTCCATGTGCTGCAGAGTAAACCACGAGATCTGTTTCAGTAGGAAGATTTTTAAGATCAAAACCGATGGAGTATGGAATTTTTTCTTTTTTTAACCACTCGTCGGTGATAAACTCCTCTTCGATATCCACGCCGCTGACGTCCTTTCCCATCTTCTTCAGAATAAAAGCAAGATTCGTCATCGCCACGCCCTTAATTCCAAGGAGAAAGATATACTTTGCCTGCTCAATCATAGTTTGATTATAGAACAAATGTCGCAGTGAAATTAAGGAGTAAAATAGTCGAGGAGTTTTTTTGCGTAGTAGTCTTCCCATCTCTCTTGAGGCTTGAGTTTTTTATATTCTTTATCAAGTTCAACAAGTTTATAGATAAGCTCGCTCCTTACGACCATCTTGCCGACAATCACTGGAAATTTTGTCAGTTTGAGCATATGGTGCCCATACCACGAAGCCCAGTCCGGATCGTCTCCGTTGGTAACTTTCCAGACAACATGATGGGTCTCTGCTACCTCATGGAGAAGATCAGAAAGTTGCTTGACCTTATCTTCCATAAAATAATTATAACAAACAGTGCCTTATTTTCCCCTTGACAGAGGGAAAACTTCTTTTTACTATTTTAATATAGATGGCTAAGCGAAAGTCTTCCTTCCACGCCTCACCTGGTCTCCTCGGACTCGGATTAGTGGTAGTTATGGCTCTCGTCATAATTCTCGGCGTATCTCAGGTAAACAATAGTCAAGTCGTCCGAAGTAGAGCTTCGGAAATTGATTCACGTACTTCAGTAAGCTGTTCCCTTTCACCTCTGAAACCTCAGAAAGATACTTCCATTGCTATAGATGTTGATTTCTTCGGAGGCTTCACATGCAGTAGCCCCGTCACCATCACTAAATATTTATTATGGGGAACACACGATGGGATAGCATATTTACCTGAAACCGGTTGCACTTCTTCTTGTTATACGAATGATTATTATACATGGTATAAAAAAACGATGATTACAGGCACTCACACGTACTGTTCTTGGGCTCAAGTGTGGTGGACACAGGCCGATGGCTCTCATCACACGCTTGGTCCTAAGCGCAGTCCAAATTGCACTACACTCTCTCGTTAATCCTTACGGCATTAAGAAGAGCTCTTTTTTCATCCCAAGGGTATTCTTTTTTGCCTCGCGCAAGACTCTGCTCATGACTTTTGCCGGTGAGAACGATCACATCGCCTTTTCGAGCAATAGAAACGGCCCTCTTGATCGCCTCTTTACGATTGATAATAACAGCATACTCTTTATTCTTTATTCCTAATTTATTATTCTTAACCTCACGGAACCCTTTCAGATGTAATCCTTGCGCAATTTCCCTACAGATCTTCTCTGGATTCTCTGTGCGATAGTCTTCCTCCGTTAGAATAACAATGTCGGAGAAGACTGCGCTTGCCTGTCCCATCTTCGATCTCTTTTGTTGATCGCGCAATCCCGCAGACCCGAATACGTGAATCAACCTCCCATTTTTTCTATACAGCTCCTTAATATGTTCAAGAACGTGATAGATAGAGTTTGGGGTGTGCGCGAAATCAATGAGGACGGTGAAATTATTTTGATGGACAACCTCGAGTCTACCTGCTGGGAGTGTGAAGCTTTTGAGCGACTGAATGATATCTTTCTCTTTGAACCCAAGCAGCGAGGCCACAGCATAGGCTGCAAGATAATTATAATTATTGAACTCAGAAATTTTTCTGTCGATTTCTTTTTGCGAGTCAAACTGAAAATCCGCCTCGCCTCTAAAGCCATAAGAAAAAAACTTCTTCTTTTTTTCCTCAAGAAACTCGCTCAGTTGATCAAACGAAAGATCATCATGGTTGATCACCGATATATCTGAAGAAAGCAACAGTTTTGTCTTAGCATGAAGATACTTCGCGTACGTCTTATGATAATCAAGATGTTCAGGAGTGACATTAGTAATAACGCCAATCGCATAATAGACCCCCCAGACGCGGTTCTGATCAAGCGCGTGAGAAGTCGTCTCTAGTACAAAATATTCATCTCCACCATCCACCGCTTTCTTGAGGAGTTTCTCAACGTATAGGGCGTCAGGAGTAGTCACATGAAGTCCTGTACTAAACTCCTCTTTTTCAATTATGGCGTAGATGCTCGAAACCATCGAAACCCTCTTCCCTAATGACCGTAAGATGTGATATATTAAAAACGTAGTCGTGGTCTTACCATCTGTCCCGGTCACCCCGATCACTTTAAGCTTTCGGCTCGGAAAACCATAAATAACGTTTGCTGCAACAGCCTTTATGAGGTGATAGACGTTAATAAGGGGCTGAATATTTCGTTTAAATTGCTCAAACATAAGCTCTTTAACTTACCGATCTGGTGGAATATTATAGTAAACGAAAAGCTCCTTTGCTATCTCGAAGAAAAGAGGCGCGGCAGTCTCTGAGCCATAGATCGAGGTTCCCGGCTCCTTCAACACCACTATCGCAATAAATCTTGGTTTGCTTACAGGCGCGAAGCCAATAAACGATGCTATTGTTTTCGAGCTGTCATAATGTCCCTTCACAGGAATCTGTGCCGTTCCTGTTTTTCCCCCGACTTTGTAGCCCTTTGGCACAGACCATTTGTACTCTCCGTGCTCTACAGTGGAAAGAAGCATCTGCTTGATTGTCTGCGAGGTTGTTTCTGAGATGACGGTTCCCTCTACTTGAGGCTCTATCACTCGCTTTTGATCTCCAGAATCGATCTCTTTCACGAGGTGAGGTCGTATCAGCTTTCCTCCGTTGATGAGTGAGGAAAACGCTTTAATCATCTGTAGAGGAGTAACCGCGATCCCCTGACCGAATGCTACTGTAGCGTAATCAATCGAGTACCATTGATTTTTCGGCTTCAGATATCCGCTGGATTCTCCTTGAAGATCGATACCTGTTGTTTGTCCAAATCCATATTTTTTAAGATAGTTGAAGATATTCTCGTTTCCCAGTTTTTGTCCGACATACACCATCCCTACGTTTGATGATTTCTCTAGAATTCTTGTCATTGTAATCTTTCCCTCATATTTGTCATTCCAGGTCTTAATCTTATATTCTCCGACATTAATCGCTCCATTTTCATCATAAAAATCATCTGGTTTAAGTTTTTTCTCATTTAGTGCGGCAGACATTATGAATGGTTTAAATGTCGAGCCTGGTTCATAGAAAGAAGAGATCGCGGTATTATTGAAAAAACTCTGGTCAAACTCGTAGTACTTATCCGGATCAAAATCAGGCAGACAATCCATCGCAAGGATCTCGAGCGTATAAGGGTCTGCGACGATAACGCACCCCTCCTTTGCTTTATATTTATCTAATCCCTCTGCGAGTTTTGTTTTTACTATTTTCTGTACGGATTTATCTATGGTAAGCATAAGACTTCTCCCATTTTCCGACTGAATATTTTCTTGATTTCCCAAAAGAATCGGGTGACCGAAAATATCTCGTTCTGTCTTGAGTAGGCCTGACAAACCAGCAAGATCCTTGTCGTAATACCCCTCGATTCCAAAGTATCCGAGATCATCTCCCTCCTTATTTTTTCCCACGAACCCGAGGAGATGCGCTGCCAAAGATGCCTCGGGATAGTACCGATGGGACATATCCTCAAATCCTACTCCATTGAGCTTATCTTGTGAGATCTGGTTCTTCTGCTCCTCTGTGAGATCTGTCTGAACAGAAACCCAATCTTTAGACTCATCAATCCTTGCTTCCAGCGTTGATTCTCCTATATGAAGCACTTTGTCAATTTCGTCAATCACAAGCCGCTTGTCGCTCATTTTCTTCGGTTCTACAAAAAGCCGGTATGTTGACTGGTTGAGAACGAGCGGCTGGTTATTGCGATCGAAAATCATTCCCCGTTGAGGCGTAATCCGTTTGAAGCTGAGATATCCGTTCGCGTTTGAGTTGTAACCTGCCAACACCTGTAGATAGAAAAGCCTTATGATGATTAAAAGAAAGAGTCCGATGAAAAGAAGAAAAACGAGCTTTAATTTGCCCATACCTTATTTTCGCAGAGCAAACCCCAAATTTTCAAGAAAGTACGGCTCTGCTTTTTTTGTAAAATCAAGCTGGGCCGCTACAGACGCAGCAAACTGAAGAGAATCAGCCTCAAATGCTTTTTTTTGCAATCCCAGATTATCTTTCTGGAGTTTTTTGGTTTCTTGCTCAAAGTAGCTTACCTGTTGGCTCAAACTCATACTCGAGACAAAGATATATAAGTTTACAACAACCAGTCCAAGAAACAAAAATCCCAGAACTATTCGAAATGGTTTTTTCATAATTTTTCAAAAACTCTCAAATATGCTGATCTCTCAAACTCATATAGATCTCGTTTTTTTGCAACGTTTACTGCAACTCTCCTCAGGTTGTGCTGCCGTACGAAACTCTTCACAACTCTGTCTTCAACAGAGTGGAAGGTTATGACCACTCCCCGTCCGCCCGTTCTTAAAATCCGCGTTGCACCTTTTAATCCTTTTTCCAGATTCTCCCTTTCTTTATTCACTGCCATTCGCAGGGCCTGGAACACTCTTGCGTAGGTTCGTTTATCGCTGTGGTCAACTACTCTATCAATCACTTTTTTTAACTCTCCAACTGTTGAGATATGCTTCATACGACGGGTGCGAACAAGAGCTTCAGCAATTGTCCGAGAATTGATCTCTTCAGAATTTTTTGCAAAAATTTCATAGAGTCTGTCTGTATCAAAATTGTTAATAATGTACTCTGCTGTATTATTAAGTTCTGGATTGAGACGCATATCAAGCAGCTCATCGTCTCTCTGGTACGATAAGCCTTTTCCTGCTGTCATAAGCTGGTCGTACGATAACCCAAGATCAAAAAGTACTCCATCTGCAGGGTAAAAATCGTGTTTTTTGGCAATCGATTCGATGTCTGCAAAATTTCCTACCATCAGCGTCAAAGTCTCTTTATTCTTTATTTTTTCTTCTAATTTCTTGATTTGCTTTTCATCCCAATCAATGCCAAGAGCACTCCCGCCTTTCTCCAGAATTTTTTCAAGGTGCCCTCCTTCACCAACTGTTGCGTCTATATATTTCCCTCCACTCTTCACATTCAGCTGTTCTACTGCTTCTTCCGCAAAAACAGAGGTATGCATCAGTTATAGTGAAATCTCATTGACTTAAAATGCAACCGCACGCTTAAGACTCTGCGTAATGCCCTCAATCCCTCCGCTCCTCTTCTTCTCAATTTTTGTTTTCTTTCTGATATTTTTCCCATGTTTCAGGTTTCCAGATCTCAATATGATCGCCCACGCCCACAATCGCAGCTTTATTATGGAGTCCTGCATAGGTCAACAGGTTTTTTGGAACAACGAACCTTCCTTGGTCATCAATATCCAGATATACAGTAGAAGAGAAAAGAAAACGTCGTTTTGTCAGATTATCTTGCTCCAAAAGTGATACTTGCAGAAGAGACCTCGCACGCTCTTCCCAATCTTCTTTATCATATCCTGCTAAACAAAATTGAAATCCTTTTGTTAAAATAAAAATATTGCCCTTGAGAAGATCGCGAACTTTTTTTGGAAGTACCAGACGACCAGGAGCAGAAAAGGAAACTTGATATTCACCAAAAAACACCATATAACACCATTAAACGCCAAACAGAGCCGTTTGTCAAGGGGAAAGTGAACGCATGAATAAACTCTTTTTAAGCACTAAAAATCTCATCTTAAGCAAACAGAGAACTATCGTCTCCTCTGCCATCATCGTCGCTATCATGATCATCCTCTCCCGCTTTTTCGGCTTCCTCCGTTACCGCACCCTTGCTGGCTATTTCACCAAAGACGAGCTTGATATTTTTTTTGCCTCATTTCGCATCCCTGATCTTGTTTTTGAGATCTTGATCACGGGTGCAGTCACCTCGTCTCTCATCCCTATCTTCATTAAGTATCAAAAAACGCAAAAAGCCTTGAATGAAAACATCTCATCTATCATGAACATACTATCGCTCATCCTCTTTGGTGTTGTTCTCATCGTTTTTATTTTTGCGGCTCAGATTATTCCGCTCATGACCCCTGGATTTAGTGCGGAAAAAATTGAGCTCATTGTCCGATTTTCTCGAGTCCTCCTGATCTCACAGCTCCCATTCTTGGTATTTGCAAACTTTCTTACAGGAATAGGTCAAGCAAATAAGACTTTTATTATCTCGTCGCTTGCGCCAATAGCCTATAACATTGTTATTATTATCGCAACTATTCTTTTTGCTCAGCAGTTTCACCTTCTTGCTCCTATTCTTGGTGTCTCTATTGGTGCGTTTGCTCTTTTTATGATGCAGCTTCCACTTCTTTTTACCTCGGAATTCGTATATGTTCCGGTTATGAAAATTACCTACGGGGTAAAGGAGTTTTTCCGCATGATCGTTCCTCGGGTGATCACCGTCATTACGAGTCAGATCGACGCAACAATCGATCTGTTGCTTACTAGTATTCTTGGATCAGGGTCTTATACGATCTTTTATCTTGCTCAGCATCTTCAGCTCCTTCCTGTTTCCGTGATTGGAATCTCTGTCGGACAGGCGTCACTACCATATATTTCGGAGGTCTATCAGCAAAAAAAAACGGAGGAGTTTAAAAAGATCATTGTCGACTCGATATTGGGCATTTTCTTTTTGACTATTCCGATTATGAGTTTTTTTATCTTTGCGAGAACTCCACTCGTTCGCCTTTTTTTCGGCGGACAAAAGTTTGACTGGGACGCGACCGTACAGACTGCAGTAACGCTCTCCTATTTCGCGCTCTCGATTCCTTTTCACTCGGTCTATTACTTTTTGACACGCTGTTATTATGCATTTCTGGACAGCAGAACGCCGTTTGTCATCAGTGTGATCTCTGTGTTTATTAATACCGCCTTGAGCCTACTCTTTATTTTTGTATTGAAGCTCCCGGTGTGGTCCCTCGGCGCCTCTTTTTCTATCGCAATCTTTTTGAATGTTTTTTTTCTATATATCATTCTTGCAAAAAAAATAAAAGGACTAAATAACACGCTTCTTATTACGGAAACCATAAAAATTATTCTTACCACATTTATTTCTTCATTCTTTGTCTACTGGGAAATGCGCGTCTTGGATGGGTTAATCCTTGATACATCTCGCACAATCAACGTCTTTTTTCTTCTTGCCATCGGTGGCATTTCTTACCTTGTTTTATTTCTTTTCTTGGCTTGGATCTTCAACCTACGAGAATTCTCAATTCTCCATAAGTTTACAGCCCGTGCAAAAGCGTATCAAAAAAAAGTTGTTGAAATTTATACCGATATTGAGTAATGGACAAAGAAGAGAGTCGTATCAAAGCAATCAAAGCGATTCAAAAAAAACTCGTCGGAAAGAAGCTTACCTACAAGGAAATCTTTACGCTCATGGACGAGATCAGCCATCAGCGATTAAGCGAGGTCTTGACGACCTATTTTGTTGCTTCATCCTTTAAGGAGGGTTTCTCTTCAGAAGAGCTCTATCACTTCACAAAAGCGATGGTAGAAACGGGTATAAAACTTCATTTTAATGGTATTGTTGCGGATAAGCACTCGACCGGAGGCGTCGCAGGAACAAGAACGACCATGATCTTGGTTCCAATTGTCGCGGCAGCAGGATTTACCATTCCAAAAACATCATCACGGGCAATCACTTCTCCCGCGGGAACCGCAGATGTTATGGAGCTTTTGGCGCGTGTAGAATTCACAACAAAACAGATTCAATCGATTGTCTCAAAAGTAGGGGGCTGCATTGTATGGGGAGGCCATCTCGGGATTGCGCCTGCCGATGACATGATCATTCATGTCGAAGAAGAGCTCTCGTTTGAGTCGTTTGATAAGGTAATCATGTCGATTATGGCTAAAAAAGTCGCGGTCTCAACAAACCATCTTGTGCTTGATATTCCTGTGGGGCCGACGATGAAAATTCGACACTTTGCCGATGCGGAAAAAATTGCAAAAAAATTTATAAGGCTTGGGCAAAGGTTTAACATGAAAATCGTTGTGGATGTGAATGAGTCGTTGGAGCCGGCGGGAACCGGTGTGGGACCCGCTCTTGAGGCGCGAGATGTTCTGCGTGTGTTAGAACAACATAGTGAGCGACCTCTAAAATTAGAGACAAAAGCACTGCGCCTTGCCGGAAAACTTTTGGATATTTGTTTTAAGGATGCTAAAATACAAAAGAACGGCGAGGAAGAGGCAAAAAAAATATTATATGAAAGAAAGGCTCTTGAGAAGTTCCGAGAAATTGTACATATTCAAGGAGGAAACGATCAATTTTCAGCTGAGAAGTTTAAAATCAAGGCCCATAAGCGAGAAATAAAATCTAGAGATTCTGGTAAGATTAAGAGGGTAAATAATTACAACTTAAATATGGTGGCAAAAATACTCGGTGCTCCATATGATAAATTCGCGGGAATCTCGTTGCGTATGAAAATTGATGCAAACGTCGATAGGAATGAAGTAGTCATGTCTTTATTCGCTCACGATAGATATAAGTTGAAGGAGGCGGAAGTTACGCTCCAGAATTTTCCTATTTATGAGATCGAGAAATAGACTCCCAAAACTTCCGATCGTGATACTTGTCGTCGTCGTTGCTTCAGTTGTTTTTTTTCTCTTCTATAAAGAAGGCAGTCTTGCGGTGAATAGAGAAAATACCGCAACGCAAAATTTTATTATCCAACCTGGAGAGGGGCTTATTAAAATCACGCAGAAACTCGAAGAGGTAAAACTTATTAGAAATCGGCTTGTATTTTTTATTATTGTAAAAAAACTCGGTATTGAAAAGAATATTCAGGCAGGAGACTACCGTCTTTCACAATCAATGAACGCAGAAGAAATTGCAAAAACTTTGACGCACGGAACTGTCGAGTCCTGGATCACTGTTATCGAGGGATGGCGAAAAGAAGAGATCGCAGAGGCGCTCACAAAGAAATTCAATATCTCGGAGGTAGAGTTTAATAAGAAAGCTCCGGAAGGCTTTCTGTTCCCCGATACATATCTTATACCAAATGACGCAAGCGCCGAGACTACAATCAAAATTATGACGAATAACTTTAATAAAAAATTTACTCCAGAGCTTCATCAGAAAGCAGAAAAGCTTGGTTTATCCGAACAGGCGACCGTAACATTAGCCTCGCTTGTTGAACGGGAGGCGAAGTTCAACGAAGATCGTCCGATCGTTGCAAGTATCTTGCTGAGACGACTTAATGAGGGGGTTCCGTTGCAAGTAGACGCCACAGTACAGTATGCGCTTGGGTATCAGGACGATGAAAAGACGTGGTGGAAAAAACACTTGACGAACGCAGATCTCCAAAAGGTATCCTTTTATAATACGTATAGTAACAAAGGGCTACCTCCAGGACCGATCTGTAATCCTGGAGCGGCCTCAATTCAGGCAGTTACGAATGCAAATCCGGAAATACCGTATCTCTTTTATGTATCAGATAAAAAAGGAAGGCTTCATTTTGCAAAAACACTTGAAGAACACACCGTCAACATCGAAAAATACCTTAAATAGGTTATTCTGTTTGCTCTCTTCGTTTTATGATTTCGCGGGGCTTGGAACCTTCTGATGGTCCAACATAGCCAGCTGCCTGAAGTTGATCAAGTAAGCGAGCAGCACGCGCATATCCAATCGCCAATCGACGCTGTAATAACGACGCCGACGCTTTATCTGACTGCGAGATAATCTCAAGCGCCTGATTAAACAGTTCGTCTCTTCCCTCTCCAGAGACTCCAACGAGCCCGAGACCAGGAGCCGCAATCTGCGCGTCTTTTTCTGTAATCTCTTCTGTGTAGTGTACCTCCGGACTCTGCGCTCGCAGAAATCTAACGAGTTCTTGAATTTCCTTCTCGTTCACATACGGTCCTTGAATACGGCGTGGCTTTGCCTGATCAGGTGGGAGATAGAGCATATCTCCTCGACCTAACAATTTCTCTGCTCCCGGCATATCTATAATGACGCGAGAGTCAACAAGGGAAGAAACATTAAACGCTATTCGAGTAGGGATATTTGCTTTCATAAGTCCGGTAATAACATCCACGGAAGGACGCTGTGTCGCAAGAAGCAAATGAATACCGGTCGCACGGGCCATCTGAGCCATACGCGTAATCAGATCTTCAGCATCGCCCGGTGCAAAGATCATCAGATCCGCAAGCTCGTCAATTACAAACAGAATGTATGGCTTTTTTTCAACTCCGGGCATAAGGTTATAACTCTCAATATTCCGCGCTCCCCGTTTTGAAAACTCCTTGTATCGGTTCTCCATCTCCGCGACAGTCCACCGTAGCGCCTTAATGATCTTCTCCGGTTCAACAATCACCTCGGTAAGAAGATGAGGAATACCGTTATATAATGTGAGCTCAACGCGTTTTGGATCAACCATGAGTAAACGGAGCTCTTCCGGTTTGGTACGGAACAAAAATGTCGCAATCCACGCGTTTAATAGTACTGATTTTCCCGAACCCGTAGTCCCCGCAATCAGCACGTGGGGCATCTTTCCGATACTTCCCGCCTGGGGGTGACCGGAAACGTCGAGTCCCAATGGAACAAGAAGTGGATCGGGATTCTGTTTAAAAAGAGGTGATGAGAGCATTGTTTTTAAGGTAACGATCTCCGGTCGAATATTTGGAATCTCAATACCGACAAGAGATCTTCCCGGAATAGGAGCCTCGACTCTCACCTGACCGGTGGGTGCGGCCAGCGACAACGCAAGGTTATTGCTCAAACCGGTGATCTTTGAGAGTTTTGTCCCGAGTGTAATCTCAAGTGCGTATTGGGTAACAGTGGGACCAAAGTTTACCTCGGCAACACGAGCTCTGATCCCAAAACTCTCCAGTGTTTTTTCAATAGTATCTGCATTCTTTTTTACATCGCCCCGATCAGCCCCCTTCTGCGCGACATCATGAAGAAGCGTAAACGGTGGAAATATCCAGTTTGTTTTTGTTTTCGCGAGGGGCCGAATCAGCATCTCGGTTGCAGCAGGGTTTGCGGGTGCGACCGGCGCGGATTTCACACCAGAGGGTTTGGGAGCAAAATCAATCTTCCGATCCTGAATAAATCTTTCTTCTCTCTTTTCTTTTTCATCTTTTTTTCCGTTTTTCTTTGCATCAACTGATTCACGAAAAAGATATATTTTTGAGAATGAAAAAATTCCCTTAAATAATTTAATGAGAAAAAGAACAAAAGAATCTACAGAGGTATCAAGGAAAAGAATAAGCCCCATAAAAAACATGATAATCAAGATGATAATTGCGCCCGCTGTTGAAAAATCAAGGGAAAGATTTTTGTATATAAACCCTCCCCATGAGCCTGATTGAAATACACCAAGAAGTGATGCCAAGAGCAAAACCGCTCCGATCGTAATATTGGGTTTAATAAACTTGAGTCTCTTTGTATTAAAAAAGTGGGCAGAGATAAGAATGAGAAGAAAAGGAACGAGAAAACCGAACATTCCGGTTTTTGAAACGAGCTCCTCATTTACTTTTGTCAGAAGGAGTCCGCTCTCACCGCCAGAGGAAAATATATTAAGATAAGAAAAAAGAAGAATGGCGCCTGCTGCCATCAGTAAAAAGCCGATAAGATTGGAGAATGTTTTTCGATTGATCTTTAATCGTAGAAAGGGAATACCAAACAGCGCTTTTCTCCTCCGTCCCATAATATCTCATTGTAAAGAAGTTACAGTCCAAAATCAAACAATCTTTAACGCAGGAGCATAAGGTTGATACGGCCTTGTTTGTCGATCTCGTGAACTTTCACTTTGACTTTCTGCCCGATCTTCACTACCTCTGAAGGATCCTTTACAAACCCTTTCCCCATCTTCGAAACATGCACCATTCCCTCTTTCCCGGGAAGGATCTCGACAAATGCCCCAAATGGCAGTATTCGTTTTACTTCTCCCTCAAACTCTTCTCCGGCTTTTACCTCGCGTATCATATTTTTGATGAGCTCTGCTGCTTCGGCGACTTTTGTCTTATCCAGTCCGCTAATAGTAACTTTTCCATCGTGTGAGACATCGATCTCTGTCTCGGTTTTTGCGATAAGATTACGAATATTTTTTCCTCCCGGGCCGATGATCTCGCCAATTTTTTCCTGAGGCGGCGTAAGGACCACCACTTTTGGTGCGAATTTTGAGATCTCTGTCCGAGGTTTATCGATAACTTTTACCATCTTCTCCAAAATGGAGAGCCGGGCCTTTTTTGCTTTTTCTAACACTTCCTTTAACATCTTATCGGTAAGTCCTTTATTCTTTACATCAAGTTGGATCGCGGTAATGCCTTGGGAAGAGCCAGCGACCTTGAAATCCATCTCACCGGAAAAATCCTCAATCCCCATTATGTCAGTCATGATCACGTAATCGTCATCGGAGTTACTCAACATTCCCATTGCGATTCCTGAAACCGACGCCTTGATCGGAACTCCTGCGTCCATAAGCGCAAGTGTTGAGCCGCAGGTTGAGGCCATCGAGGTTGAACCGTTTGAAGAAAGAACCTCCGAGACCACACGGATGGTGTACGGAAAATCTTTTGAGGCTGGAAGAACAGGCTCAATCGCCTTCTCTGCTAGTGCTCCATGCCCGACCTCTCTGCGTGAGGGAAATCCGATGCGTCCGACTTCTCCGACAGAGTACGGAGGCATATAGTAATGATGAATATACCGCTTCGCTTCTTCTCCTTCTGGTCCCTCAATAAGTTGCTCCAAACTAGGTGCACCTAAGGTCACAATCGAGAGAACCTGGGTATCACCTCTTCTGAAAATCGCGGAACCATGCGTCCGGGGCAATGTTGATACCTCGACAGAGATCTCTCGGACCGTATCCATATCCCGCCCATCGAGTCGTTTTTTCGTTTTCAAGATAGTTTCGCGAATCGTCTGCTTTGAAACATAATCGATCGCTTTCGCTACTGCTTTCTTATCAAACTCATCTTTATACTTTTCAATAAAATCTGCCACCATCTCGTTTACAACGTCTTTGTCTTCAAATTCTTTGTTTGCACTCTGTTTGATTAAGGCGTCGATCTGCTTTTTATACTCTTTTTTCAATATCGCTACGATTTTCTCGTCAACAAGAGCTTTCTCGGCGGCTTGTTTTGGCAACCCCACTTTTTTTCGTAGACCTTCAATGAACTCAATAATCTTTTTGTTTTCTTCTTTTGCCAGACGGACTCCTTCAAGAATAACTTCCTCGGAGAGTTCTTCTGCTTTTGTTTCGATCATTGCAACTTTTTCTTTGGATGAGGAGACAATAAGATCAAGTGCTGAATATCGCTGCTGATCTTCGTCAGGATTCACTAAATATGAGCCCGATCCGTTGGTGAGAACATATCCGATTCGGGCTGTGCCAAGAGGACCCTCCCAGGGAAGCGTAGAGAGATGGAGAGCCGCTGATGCTGCAATCGCGGAGAGAATTTCTGGAGAGTTCACTCCGTCAACGGAAAGAAGCGTTATGACAAGCTGGATGCTTTTTCTAAAGTTTTTCGGAAAAAAAGGACGAACAAAGCGATCGATCAGACGAGCGTGCAACATTGCCTCGTCAGATGGTTTTCCTTCCCTCTTGACCCAGCGAGACCCCTTGATTCTTCCTCCTGCATAGAGCTTTTCTACATACTCGACATGCAGGGGAAGATAATCAATATCCTCTGAAACTTCAGCGGTGTTAAGGGTCACTAAAACACAGGTGTCTCCGAGTCGCGCGAAGATTGAGACCTCTGATGCCTGTGCAAGTTTCCCTAGTTGAAGGGTAAGGGTTTGACCGTTCAGGTCAATCGATTCTTCTGTAAATTTCATAGTGGAGTTTATTTCTTCAGTCCCATTTGATCGATGAGTTTTTTGTATCGCTTATCGTCGAGTTTTTGGAGATAATTTAGAATTCTCCTTCGTTTTGCAACAATTTTTAATAGACCTCGTCGCGAATGATTGTCTTTTTTATTTTCCTCAAGATGTTCGCTTAGGCGATCGATCTTGTAGCTAAGAAGCGCAACCTGAACCTCTGGGGATCCTGTGTCTCCTTTGTGCTGTGCGAACTTCTCAATGATTTCATGTTTATTTTCCGGAAGTTTCTTCATACAAACTGTAATTGTAGATATATATTATAATAGTTTTATCTAGTTCTTTCAAGCGGAAACGTATGAGACGCAACAGAGGCAGATTTTCTATCCATATCCCCACAGTCATCTTTGTCCTCATCTCTGGAGCTCTATTTTCGCTCGTGATGTATGTCCCTCCGATAAACGTCCTCCTTATTTCCTTATTTATAATCCTTACTTCTTTATTCTTTTTTTATCTTTTCTCGTATTTTGTAGAGAAAAAATTCCAGTATATGATCGCACTCACGGTGCTGCTTTTTCTTACGATGAATTATTTCGTTGGATTTCAGGTCATAAACGCTCTTTTACTGCTCTCGATAATGGGCGGGATCTCCTATCTGCTAAAATAGCTACATGAAGAAAAAATATATAACAAGTGCAATTCCATATGTAAATGCTTCGCCGCATATTGGACACGCACTAGAGTTTGTCCAAACCGATGCATTAGTGCGTTATTACAAACTTCAAGGGTTTGATACGCTCTATCTTTGCGGAAGTGATGAAAATGCACTGAAAAATCTCCAAGCGGCTGAAAAAGAAGGTATCTCAGTTCAAAAACTTGTAGATAAAAATACAGTTTTATTCCAAAAACTCGCAACTGAGTTAAACGTACGATTTGATGTATTTCAGAAAGGAAGCGACAAAAAGAAACACTTCGTTTCGAGTCAAAAATTTTGGCAGTTGTGTTGGGATAATGGCGATATTTATAAAAAAAATTATGAAGGGCTTTATTGCGTTGGTTGTGAAATGTTTTATACCCCAGATGAACTAGACGATAATGGCGAATGTTTTGAGCATCCAGGAAAAAAACTTGAAAAAGTTTCGGAAACTAATTACTTCTTTAGATTAAGTAAATATCAAAAGGAGCTAACTGATTGGATTACTAAGAATACGATCAAAATCGTTCCTCAAACAAGAAAAAATGAGGTGCTTTCTTTTCTAAAACAGCCACTACAAGACATCAGCATCTCTCGCTCTAATGAACGGGCGAAAAACTGGGGTGTACCTGTCCCGAACGATCCGGATCAGCGGATGTATGTTTGGTTTGATGCTCTTAACATCTATCAATCCGGTATAGGATTTGGGCTGGACGAAGACAAATATGAAAAATGGTGGCCAGCAGATATCCATGTGATAGGAAAAGGAATTATTCGATTCCATGCTATTTATTGGCCCGCTTTTCTCTATTCGGCAGGATTGAAGTTGCCGAAGTCTATCTTTGTTCATGGTTATATCACTGTGGAAGGTCAGAAAATGTCGAAAACTATTGGTAACGTAATTGATCCATTCGCTCTCATAAAAAAATATGGAGCAGATGCAGTTCGTTATTATCTCTTGCGAGAAATCCCCTCAATCGGTGATGGCGATTATTCAGAACATCGAATGCAGGAAGTTTATAATGCAGATCTGGCAAATGAACTAGGAAATCTTGTTTCGCGGGTAACAAATCTTGCTGAAAAAGAAGGTCTTGTTATATCAAAGTCAGATCAAAAAATTCTCTTAACTGCAAAAAACGATATAGGTAATGCTGTAGAAAACTTTGAACTTAATAGAGCTATTGAATATATTTGGTTATGGGTCAAAGGACTGAACAAAAAGTTAGATCAAGAAGCTCCATGGAAAAAGAGTTCCCTTGGAAGAAAAATAATCGTTCAAGAGATGATAAATGAACTTAATAATGTAGGTCAACAACTCTCTCTGTTTCTTCCGGAGACGGCTGAAAAGATTATGCAGGCGACACAAGGAAAAATTCGGAAAGCCGAATCACTTTTTCCCAAACGATAATTTTTTGCTAGAATAAGACACATGCAAAAACTCCATGACTGGGTAATAAAATTCTCGCAACGTTTTCATCACAATAAAGTACTCGGACCGCCTCTTCAGCGCCTTGAAAATAAGAAGACCTTTAGTAGCTTGCTGGTAGGCGGAGTTGTCGTGTTAGTCTTTTTTTATATTTTCTGGGGACTTCCAACTCCCTATGATTTACTCAACTACAAAAAAATCCCACTCTCGACCCATATCTTAGATCGGAACGGAAAACTTCTTTACGAAATTTTTGGCGAACAGAATAGAACTCCGATTAAAATCTCCACGTTGCCTCCGCATGTATCACAGGCAACCATCTCAATCGAGGATAAAGATTTTTTCAAACATGGAGGAGTCTCGTTGATCGGTGGAATTCTTCGGGCCATTAAAGACACGGTCATCTCAAGACAGCTCCAAGGAGGATCAACTATCACGCAACAGTTGGTGAAATCAGCACTCCTCTCTCCAGAACGTACTGTTCGTAGGAAAATACGCGAGATACTTCTTGCTGTCTGGACAGAGCGGGTCTTTACCAAAGAACAAATTCTAGAGTTTTATATTAATCAAGTCCCATACGGTGGCTCTTCCTATGGCATCGAGGAAGCGGCGAAAACCTATTTCAACAAACACGCAAAAGATCTCACTCTTGATCAAGCAGCCCTTCTGGCAGGTCTCCCTCGAGCACCATCACTTTACTCCCCGTTTGTGGATCCCAATCTTGCGATTCAGCGACGGAATGAGGTACTGAAACAGATGTTTGATCAGAAATACATAACACAGGAACAGTATAATAGTGCACGAAATAAGCCGCTCAATGTCAATCCTCCCACAACTAACATTAAAGCTCCTCATTTTGTATTTTATATAAAATCAGAGTTGGAAAAACAGTTTGGACCGCAAGAGGTTGAAGAAGGAGGTCTCCGCGTCACAACAACCCTTGATCTGGATCTACAAGAAACTGCAGAAAAGATTCTTCGAGAGGAGTTAGACAAAGTAAAATATCTCAATGTTTCTAACGGAGCTGTATTAGTGACGCGGCCTCCCACCGGTGAAATTCTTGCAATGATAGGATCGGTTGATTACTTTGCGACCCCGTCAGGCGCGTTTAATGTGACGACTGCACTCCGTCAACCCGGATCATCGATCAAGCCCTTAAACTACGCTGTGGGACTCGACCGTCACCTCGTCACTCCAGCAACGATTTTTTTGGACGTACCGACCTGCTTTCCATCCTTTCCCAAACAGTACTGTCCGGTGAACTATGATGGAAAGTTTCATGGACCTCAACCGCTTCGAATGGCTCTCGGCAACTCGTTCAACATTCCCGCTGTGAAAATGCTCGCTATAAACGGCGTACGAGAGTTTGTTGCCTCAACATCTGCTTTCACTATGACGACCTTTACTGATCCGAGTCGCTACGGTCTTTCTCTGACGCTCGGTGGTGGTGAGGTACGGATGACAGAGATGGCACAAGCATTTTCCTCATTTGCAAACCACGGAACACCGCGGACCCTAAAAGGAGTATTGAGAGTTGAAGACAAAAATGACAACGTCCTTTTTGAACTGAAAGACTCAAACTATGTTCAAGATCTGCATAAGGCGCTCAAAAATCCGAACTTCCTCGCTATTACTGGAAAGAAAGCAATCTCACAGGAAACTGCCTTTATCATCTCTCATATTCTTCTTGACAATAATGCGCGCTCCCTCGAGTTTGGTCCGAATTCGTATCTGGTAGTTCCACAACGCGCGGTCTCGGTAAAGACAGGTACGACCGACGACAAGCGGGATAACTGGACGATTGGATACACCGCAAACTTCCTTACTACAGTATGGGTAGGAAACAACGATAATTCGCCAATGAATCCGTATCTTGCATCCGGGATCACTGGCGCGGCACCGATCTGGAATCGTGTGATGACCTATGTATTAAAGAGTCAACCAGATCTTTTTCCAATTCGTCCAGGGTCAGTGGTAGGAAGACAAGTTTGTTGGAATACCGGCGCTGTGACTGCAAAAAATCCCGATGGTACACAATCTGATAGTTGTCCGACTCGCTTTGAGTACTTCATAAAGGGAACAGATAGTGTACAGGCTCTGAAAACGAAAAAAGAAACTGTATTTGTGACAAAAGATAGCGATAAGTATGTCGAACATCCTAATCCCGCAGACTCAAATCTTGAGCAAAAAGAAAAAACGATCATCACCGATGGAATCTCTTCCTACTGTGCCGACTGTGCAGGCGATGCGATTAACAACCCTACTCCGACGCCACGACCATGATCGCTCTCATTCAACGCGTCGCGATGGGTAAGGTACGTATCGCAAACAAAACATATTCTGATATTGGTCACGGGTATGTTATTTTACTTGGGATTTTTGAGGATGATAACGAGCAAGATGTAATAAAGCTTGTTGAGAAGATTCCGGACCTTCGAATTATGGGTGATGAAAAAAGGAAGATGAATCGTTCGATTCTTGAGACAAAAGGAGCGATTTTGGTTGTTTCTCAATTTACTCTGACCGCGGATACATCTGGTGGACGAAGACCTTCGTTTATAAAAGCTAAGGAACCAGGTGAAGCACAAAAACTCTACGAACTCTTTGTTCATAAACTTCAGGAAAAAAGAATTTCTGTAAAAACAGGAAAATTTGGAGAATATATGGAGGTACAGATTTACAACGATGGCCCCGTCACCATCCTCCTTAACAGTAAAGACCTCTAAAATAAAATCCTGTAGTATTTGCTTCTCTCCATGAAAAACGCTATAATAACGCTCCGATGAGAGATGAAGATATCATTATAGTTATACTTTTAGGGTTTCAAGGATCTGGTAAGGATGTCGGACTTGATTTTCTCGAGACCGAAGAAAATTTTGTGAGATGTTCTGCGTCAGATTACCTTAGAGAAGAAGCAAGGCTTCAAGAGCTTCCTTCCGACTATGATAGTCTTAAGGACATTGGAGACTCAATTAGAGGAGAAGAAGGTGAAGGAGCTGTTGTAAGAAGAGCGGTTGAAAGATTGATCCAAAACGGAGCCCGTCGTATTGCTGTAGGAAGTGTAAGAATGGTTCAAGAACTTCTCGGACTTAAAGAAAATTATACTACTTTTACGATGGTCGTCGAGGCACCTATCGAACTTCGACGAAAAAGAGTATTTGAAAGAAATAGAGAAGGTGATCCCAAAACTCTTGAAGAATTTAGACGACGTGATTTAATAGATAAACGTGATGGTTTCGAGCTCGATAAACTTTTTAAATTAGCAGACATCACAATTAAAAACAGAGGAACGTTGGATGAATATCATGAGAATATCCGTAGAGAATTACGAAGATTTGAAATTAATGATATCGAAGGGAACGGGCTTCCTGTAGAGAGGCGTTAGACCTTACGCATCTCGATCTCGTTCCACCATCTATCTAATTTCTGCTGCAGCATTTCTCCAATATTACTTTCTGGATTGTGTTCTTGATGTGCGACAGCAATCTGTATAAATTGATCGTATGTCTCTTCATCATATGGTCTTGGTCTTACTCCAACACCCTCCACAAGAAATTGAGCCATTTGTTTAAATGTTTCGTCAAGTGCGGCTACTCCTGTGGAATGATTGTCAACGCCAAAATATATGAGAGGGCTGATAATACCCGAGAGGCTTTTTTGTGTAGCTAACTCTGACCATTCTAGATCAACAAAATCAACGCTCAAATTATGGATTCGTTCGTTCTCATCAAATCCTTTATCTAACCGTTCTTCGTTTCCCATGGAGGTATTGTACTAAAAATAATTTAAAATTACGGTTTGTGCCAATGAGAGGACTCGAACCTCTGACTTACCGCTTATGAAACGGTCGCTCTACCCCTGAGCTACACTGGCAAGAGTGATATAATTATACTAAATACCTCATGAAAACGCCTGATCTTTCTATTGTCATCGTCTCTTTCAACACGAAGAAAATCACTCAAGACTGTATTGAGTCTTGTCTCAAATCACTCAAAAACTCACCATTCGCCTATGAATTTGTGGTCGTTGATAACGGTTCAAAAGACAGCTCTCTCGAGATGCTTAAACTCTACGAAAAGCGGCTCGGGGATCAGTTTCAGCTCATCTTGAGCAAAGAAAATCTCGGTTTTGGACAGGGGAATAACCACGCAGTAACACACGCCCGCGGCAGATATCTTCTGCTCCTCAACTCCGATATTGTCGTGCTCGATCAGGCTATCGAAAAACTTTTTGATTTTTATAGAAAGAACGAGAATCATATTCAATTTCTCGGCGCAAAACTCCTCAATAAGGATATGACAGATCAGCCATCTGCGTGTTATTTTTTTAGTCTGCCTGTTATTTTTGCGACTCTTTTTCTGCGTGGAGACTACTGGGGGCTGACGCGATTTTCTCCAGATAAAACACGGCGAGTTGACTGGGTCTCCGGCGCCTGTATTTTAACTACAAAGCAATTATATGAAGAGCTCGATGGCTTTGATAGGGATATTTTTATGTATATGGAAGAGGTTGACCTGCTCTACCGTGCACGCATGAAAGGGTATCTGACTTATTTTTATCCAGAGGCGCGCTTCATCCATCTTGGTTCTGCTTCATCAGCAAAACGTACCTTTCCTATCGTCCAGGTCTATCGAGGCTTTCTCTACTTTTACAAAAAACACTACTCTCGTCTGGCGCTTTATTGGCTCAAAATTATGCTACAATTAAAGGCATTGATGGCGGTTTTCATTGGTAGGATAACAAAAAACCGATATCTTATCGAAACCTATGAAAAAGCTCTTGAGCTGGTTAAAGTGGCTTGACAACAACATCCTCCATGTGCTGCTTACGTTGTTTCTTTTTATTATCCCTCTTTATCCCAAGCTTCCCTTTCAGCGTGTGGAATATACCTATATCTCTATCCGCCTTGAAGATCTATTTGTTGCGCTCTTATACCTGATTTTCCTTATTCAGGTTATACGGCGGAAGGTCCGTTTAAAACCGAAGTTTCTCATATTGTTTGTTTTGTTTTGGGCAGCAGTAGCAGTCTCATATTACAACGGTTTCTATCTTCAGCATACAATTCGCATAAATCAGGTAGGACTCCTCCACGCTCTTCGCAGGCTTGAGTACATGTCTGTGTTCTTCATTGCCGTTTCGGTGATTGATTCAAAGAAACGCTTTTTCTATTATCTGAACGTTTTTTTTATCTCGCTTCTTCTTATAAATCTCTATGGACTCGGACAGAGATTCTTAAACTTTCCCGCAGTACAGACCATGAATGCCGCCTTTGCACGCGGGATGATTTTGTATCTTACTCCGGAGGCGCGTATCTCCTCTACCTTTGGCGGTCACTTTGACCTTTCGGCATATCTTGTGTTTACCATTCCTATTCTTCTTGGCTGTTACCTTCTCTCAAAAAATAAAAAAAAATACTTTGTACTCTTCGTTTTATCTCTCATTATTTTATTGTATACCGCCTCGCGTATCGCCTTTATCGCTTATATACTATCTGTAACACTCTATCTTCTTACTAATAAAAAATTTCGCCTCTGGTTTCTCGTCCTTCTTCTTACAGGAGTGCTTCTGTATATGACAGGAGATCTCACAAAGCGATTTCTTCAGACATTTCAAATTAAAAGAGTTCTTGTAAACCAGCAGACCGGAGGCCTTATAATTGATCAGAAAATGAGTCCGAAAGAACTACCTGCGGGAGGATTTGAGATTCCGGGTTTTGCAAATAAGAAAAAACTTACCTCTCAAGAACAGGCTCAACTTCAAAAACAGATTCTTCTTATCGCTCAACAACAGGCGATTCAGGAAGCGAGTCAGGAAGGTCGTATTCTTAGTGAAAAGGAGCTTACGAATCGAACTACGCAAATTGCTTCATTCATCAACCCGGAAAAAAAGATTTTATGCGATATCTCTTGTGCAACACGGCTTCAAATTGAGTGGCCACGGGCAATCGCTGCATTCTCCCTCAATCCTATACTCGGCGCCGGTCCGTCATCAATCACAGAAGCAACCGACAATGACTATCTGCGATGGCTTGGAGAGTTTGGGCTTCTTGGAACCATCCTCTTTCTTGTAATCCTGGCTTCGCTCATTGGCTATATAATAAAATCCCTGAAGCAGGCGCCGCCGTATGAACGATATCTTTTACTAGGGTTTCTTTTTGGAATGTTTGGTTTGATGATAAATGCAGCCTATATTGATGTATTTGAAGCTTCTAAGGTTGCGTTTATCTTTTGGTGCATAGCAGGATTTTTCGTAGGATTCGTTCAGAATTCAGGGTATGAAATCAGAGCAAAAAAATAACTTCTCGCCTCGCGACTTCCTACTTCTCGGAGTTATTCTCTGCTTTGCTCTGTTTTTCCGATTATATAAAATTAATGCTCCTCTTGCAGATTTTAATTCATGGAAACAGGCTGATACCGCGGCGATTGCGCAGAACTTTACCGAACGACAGTTTAATATTTTTCAACCGGAATACGCCGATATATCAGGTCGGAATATCGGGCTCCATTCCTTTGAATTCCCGATGTATAGTGCTTTTCTTGGGGCAATATATAAATATTTTCCTCTTTTGTCGTTAGAAGCATACGGGAGACTCCTAAGCATAATCAGCTCCCTATGCGTCATCGCAATAATCTATCTTCTTTTGCAGCAAGAGTTTAGCAGGCTCGCTGCCTTTTCCGCTTCTCTGGTGTATGCAGTCTTTCCTTTTTTTGTGTTTTTTTCTCGCGTCATTCTTCCCGAACCAATGGCGATCACTTTTATTTTTTTAGGAATTCTATTTCTTTATTTCTTTTCAAAAGAAAAACGTCGCACTTTTCAATGGACATTTCTTTCAATTTCATCAGCTTTATTTGCCCTTGGACTGCTCATCAGCCCCTACACAATAACCTATTGTATTGTAGCAATTGCAGTTTTCATGAAAAAATACCGTTGGGAATTACTTCGAAAATTTTCCGTATATTTTTTTCTCATAATTACTTTTGTTCCGTTCTTCCTCTGGCAAATGCATATCAGCAAAAATACCAATGGAGGATTGCTGAACTACCTTCTCGATAGTAATGTATACACCACACCTGACAATCACAGGACGTTCTTTCATCCATCTTTTTTCTCTGTGGTGTTATACGAACGAATTGCTACAACTGTCCTCGGAGGTCTGATGACGTTTTTTCTCATACTTGGTATTTTTTCTAGAACAAAACGGATTTTTTTTGCAGCGCTTCTTTTTTCTACTCTTGTCTTCTTATTTCTTTTTCAATCACTAAACGTTCGACACGTACATTTTCTCCTTTTTATTCTTCCTGTGATTGCAATATATGTTGGAATAGGAGTTGATTACCTACGAAGAAACTACAAAACATTTCTTCCTGTTCCTCTTCTTATCATTATCGCAACTCTATTTTTCGGGCTCTCTTTTTTTGTATCATATGAAAAAATTAAACCCTACTACTCCTACTCAAACGATCTCATCAGCATAACAAACCTTATAAAAGATCTCACGCAAAAAGACGATAAAATTATTACAGATACTAACGGCGATACGACGCTCCTCTATATTTCTCACAGAAAGGGCGCTGCATCAAAATATGAGAATTTAGAAGCGCTTGCAAAAGAAGGGTACGTATATTTTATAACGCAAAAGGCTGACGAGATTACACAATTAAAAAAAGAGAGAGTCTATCAACTCGTCTTTGAGAATGAAAAAGTTGCGATCTTCAAACTATGAATATACTAATGGTTACTCCTTACCTTCCGTATCCTCCAGCCTCAGGAGGCCAGATCCGTACACTAAATCTATTAAAATATTTAAGTAGACTAAACAACATCACGCTTGTTGCCCTCTATAAGACTCCGGAAGAGAAAAAATACCTCAAATATCTTGAGCCTTTCTGTAAACAAATCTATCTTTGTAAGCGACCAGAAAAACCCTGGCGTATTGATATTATCCTAAAGGCAATTTTCTCTCGTAGGCCGTTTCTTATCGTCAGAAATTTCTCTTCAGAAGCGGAAAATAGAATTCAAACGTTGCTTAAAAGTGAAAATTTTGATGTAATCCACTCCGAAACATTTTATGTGATGCCTCATATCCCAAAAACAACGGTTCCTATTTTGCTTGTTGAGCAGACGATTGAGTATAAGGTATATCAGCATTTTGTCGATACTCTTCCATTTCTTCTTCGCCCTTTTTTCAATACGGATATTGTTAAATTGAGATACTGGGAACGGTATTACTGGAAAAAAGCATCGATGGTCGCTACAGTCTCACTTAGCGATGAAAAGCTGATTAAACAACTCGAGCCTTCTATCTTTCCTGTTATTATTCCAAATGGTGCCGGCGATGATATGGTTATACATACATTACCGCGTAAATCTCTCAAAAAACCTGTCCTTCTTTTTATTGGAAACTTTTATTGGCTGCAAAACAAAGAAGCAGCAGAATATCTTATTCAAGAAATTTATCCAAAACTTAAACAAGAACTTCACGATTTCAAACTCATTATCGCCGGTCAGGAAGCAATACGTATCTCTCCTCCTCTTGATGAGAAGATACAAGTCATCAATATCCAACCCGATGACAATAAAAAAGTAAAAGAACTATATCAACAGGCAACTCTTTTTGTCGCTCCTATTTATGGTCCGGGGGGTACGCGACTCAAAATTCTTGCCTCAATGGCGTCAGGACTTCCTGTTGTCGGAACAAAAACCAGTTTTGAGGGTTTAAATGTAGAAGATACAGTACACGTACTTGTTGCAAATGATAGCGATACTTTTGTAGAACGAATTAAAACGGTTTTATCAAATAAGACGCTCTATAAAACACTTCAAAAAAACTCTCTTGAGAAAGTGAAAAAAACGTATAGCTGGGACAGAATCTCAAAACGGCTAGAAAATGTTTACAAAACAATTCAAAAAAACCCATGAAGATCGGTATTGATATATCACAGATCGCGTATAAAGGAACGGGCGTAGGTCGATTCACAGAGGGTCTTGTAAACACGATCTGTAATTATGATTCAAAAAATGATTGGGTTTTCTTTTTTTCCTCTCTTCGTCAATCTCTTGATTCCTCGATAAGACATTCCATTCAAAAAAAACAGTTTAAGCTCGTCGAGATGAAAATCCCTCCAAGAGGGCTTTCGTTTTTATGGAATGATATTCATGCGCTCAAGATTGAGACTATAACTGGACCGCTAGACTGGTTTATCACCTCTGACTGGACAGAACCGCCAGCTCGATGTAAAAAGGCAACAATTATCCATGATCTTGTCTTTGTTCGTTATCCTGATACGGTCGATCCTCTAATAAGAAAGGTGCAAAAAACACGCATGGAGTGGATCCATAAGGAATCTTCTCTCATTTTCTGCGACTCAATCTCGACCCAGCAAGATGTAAATAAGTATTTTTATGATGAAAAGAAACGGATTGTTGTGAATTATCCTGGCGTTGAGGTGAGCTTTCCAAACAAAACAGTTTTGGATAATGTTCGAGCTAAATTCAAATTAAAACAACCGTTTGTTCTCACTGTCGGAAAACTGGAACCTCGAAAAAATCTTCAAACTCTCATTAACGCGTACAATCAAATTGAGGGTAAGAAGCCACAACTTCTAATCGTTGGCCCGGACGGATGGGGACCGGAATTAAGACCAGTTGAGGGAGTACGACTGCTTGGGTATCTGAGCGACGAAGAACTCCATACTTTATACTTGATCTGTCTATTTTTTATCTATCCTTCACTGTGGGAGGGATTCGGATATCCAGTAGTCGAGGCAATGAATTTAGGCGTACCAGTAGCAACATCGAATACTTCGTCGCTTAAAGAAATCGGGAAAAACGCGGCTCTTCTTTTTAATCCAGGCAGTCAACAAGAGATAAAAAACGCGTTGGAACGTCTGATGCAGGACGATAAATTTAGACGAGAACTTTCAAGAAAAGGGAAAGCTCGAGCAAAAGATTTCACATGGAAACGGTACTATGATATCTTAGTACAATCGTTAAATAATTTTAATTCTAGGTTCTAAATTTTAAATTCTATGGTAATTGGGATTGATGGCAATGAGGCAAATGTCAAAAAACGGGTTGGCGTATCCATATACTCAGTGAGCCTCCTCCATTATTTTCAGCAAAAGGCTGACGTTTCAACTCAATTTAAGATATTTTTGCGCGAAAAACCTCTTGAAGATCTTCCAAAACCGAATGACTATTTTTCCTATGAGATGGTCAAAGGAGAGCTCTTGTGGTCTCAAATTTTTCTTCCTGCACGTTTAAACTTGAGGCGAGATATTGATGTATTTTTTACTCCTGCACATTATGCTCCTCGATTGTGTCCTGTTCCGTTTGTAGTAACGATTCATGATCTTTCGTATTTTTATTACCCAGATGAATTTCTAAAAAAAGATCTCTACAAGCTTCAAAACTGGACAAAATATAGTGTTCAGAGAGCAAAAAAAATCATTACGGTTTCGCAAAATACAAAAAAAGACATTATGAAATTTTATCACGTCCCAGAAAACAAAATTAAAGTCGTTTATAACGGCTACGAAAAAATAGGTCAGAATAATGAATTAGGAATTAAGAGTTATGGAAACTATATCCTTTACGTTGGGACTTTACAGCCTCGAAAGAATGTTGCAATGCTGATTCATACCTTTAATAAATTTTTAAGTGAAAATCTGGATTTTAAACTTATCATTGTTGGTCGCAAGGGTTGGCTCTATAATGAAATTTTTGCATTAGTGGAGCGATTAAAACTCAAGGATTCAGTTATCTTTACAGATTATGTCTCAGACGGCGAACTTCTCCAACTGTATAAGAATGCTTTCTGTTTTGTGCTTCCTTCTCTCTATGAAGGATTTGGCATTCCCGTCCTGGAGGCGATGAGCAATGGCTGTCCTGTAATCTGTTCGAATACCTCAAGCCTTCCGGAGATCGGGGGAAAGGCGGCTCTTTATTTTAATCCAAAGAGTGAAAAAGATCTTCTCAAGAAAGTCAATCAACTCAAGGATGATGAAAAGTTGCGGAATGAGTTAATCAGGAAAGGGAAGGAACAAGTGAAAAAATTCTCCTGGCAAACCTGCGCCCAGCAAACTTTGGAAATTATAAAAGCTGCCACAAAACAATGAGTGTAAGAGTTGTCACTGATACATTCGATCGGATAGAGTGGAATAGCGTTGCGGGACATCCGATGCAGAGTTGGGAATGGGGAGAAGCAAGAAAACAGATGGACGTCGAGGTCGTTCGCGTTGGAGAGTTCGACGCAACAACGCTGAAAAATGTTTTCCAGATGACTCTTCACCGTATCCCCGTTATTAACAAAAGAACCGCATATCTTCCTCGTTCTGTTTTTCCTTCAAAGAACGTTCTTCAATTTCTAGCAGAATACTGTAAAGAAAACAACATTATCAGCGTGAAGTTGGAACCATATGGGATGAAAAATCAGAAATCCGGAATTCGAAATCAAAAAGTGATTCCCTCAACCACTCCCCTTTTTCCCGAATGGACCATAATAATCGATCTCACAAAATCTGAGAACGAACTGCTGAAGCAGATGAAACCGAAAACAAGATACAATCTCAGGCTGGCGCAGAAAAAAGGCGTTGTCGTGAAAGAAGAAACAACTCAAAAAGGCTTTGAAACCTTTGTTCATCTCTATCTCGACACTTGTAAACGCCAGAACTACTATGGGCATTCTTATGAATATCATAAAGCAATTTTTGAGACATTAAAAAAAAACACCGTACATATTTTCATCGCATACTATCAGAATGTCCCGCTTGCGGCTTACGAGCTCTTCCATTTCAAAGATACTGTCTATTACGCATACGGCGGCTCGTCCAACCTGCACAGAAATGTGATGGCAGCACAGCTTATTATGTGGGAATCTATTCGACATGCAAAACGCTTATCGGCTAAAATATTTGATATGTGGGGCTCACTTCAGCCTAGTTACCCACCAAACCATCCATGGGCAGGATTTACTAGATTCAAGGAAGGTTTTGGAGGAAAATTTATTCAACTCGGAGGAAGTTATGATCTGGTCATCGATCCATTGCTCTATCGACTCTTCACGTCCACGTATACTATTCGGACCGCATACTTGATCGTGAAAGGAAAAATACGAGTTTAGTTTAACTCTCTCTCTCGAACCGCAAATTGCTTGGTGAGAAGAGGAATGGTCACTTTCTTTTTTGGAAATGCGAGTGCCTCTTTCAGTACCTCATCGAGGTGGCTAACAAATACAAAACGTAGGTCTTTGAGGATAAACTGGGGAATATCCTCAAGGTCTTTTTTGTTCTCTTTTGGAAGAATTACTGTCTTAATCTGCGCTCTGTGTGCTGCAATAACCTTTTCCTTGATTCCTCCGATCTCAAGAACTCGACCACGGAGGGTAATCTCACCAGTCATCGCGACATCCCGACGTACCGGAATCTTCGTAAGAGCAGAAACCATTGCTGTGGTTATTGGAATGCCGGCAGAAGGGCCGTCTTTAGGAACAGCACCTTCGGGAACGTGAACATGCACATCAATCTTGCTAAAGAATTCCTTTGTGAGTCCGAAAAGATCCCATCGAGAACGAATATAGGAAAATGCTGCGCGACATGATTCCTTCATGACATCACCGAGGTGGCCCGTCAGAGTAAGATTTCCTTTCCCCGGCATGAGGGCTACCTCGATAAAAAGAATATCGCCTCCTGCTTGTGTCCAGGCAAGTCCTGTCGAGATTCCAACCGTATCTTTTTCCTCAAGCATCTGTGCCTGATATTTATACGGCCCAAGGTATTTATGAAGATCGCCGGAGTTAATAGTTTTTTTTGAAATTTTCTTCTCAACAATCTCTCGCGCAATTTTTCTAAAAAGCCCTGCAATCTGCCGTTCCAACTCACGAACTCCTGCCTCTCTTGTGTATCGACGAATAATTGTTTTCAGTGCGTCATCGGTTACGGAAACCTCGTTTTTCGTCAAACTGTGAGCTTCAAGCTGCTTTGGAATAAGATACTGTTTTGCGATATTAAACTTCTCATCTTCCGTGTATCCTGGAAACTGAATAACCTCAAAACGATCAAGAAGTGCGTCTGGTATAGTATCAAGAATATTTGCGGTAGTAATAAAAAACACATCAGATAGATCAAACGGTACCTCCAGATAATGATCGGAGAATGAATGGTTTTGCTCGGGATCAAGAGCCTCAAGCAGAGCCGCAGAAGGATCTCCTCGATAATCACGACCGATCTTATCAATCTCATCGAGCATAAAAACAGGATTTTTCGTGCCGCCTTGTTTTACCCCTTGAATGATTCGTCCTGGAAGCGCGCCGACATATGTTCGTCTGTGCCCGCGCACCTCTGCTTCATCGCGAATACCGCCAAGCGAAATCTTTACAAATTTTCTTCCAAGAGAGCGAGCTATTGAGCGACCGAGAGATGTTTTCCCAACACCTGGAGGTCCAACAAAACAGAGAATTGTCGGCTGTTGTTGTTTCTTTTTCTCTTTATCCTCAACGGAGCCAGATACCGTACGGTATCTGGCCGACTGGGATTTCTCCTTCTGTCTTTTTAACTCCATTACTGCAAGATACTCGAGAATACGCTCCTTGATTTTTTTCAGCCCATAATGATCATCGTTAAGTATTTTTTCCGCATCTTTAATATTGATGTTGTTTGAGGAAGCAACAGACCAGGGAAGATCAACGAGCCAGTCAAGATAGGTTTTTATATACGAAGCCTCCGGATTAAACTGTGACATCTGAATAAGTCTTTTTAGTTCTTTGATTGCCTTTTCTTCCACGGGTTTTGGCATCTTTGCTCTTTTGATTTTTTCTTGATATTCGTGTAGTTCCTTATCCTCTCCCTTTCCTCCGAGCTCCTCTTCGATGGTTTTCATCTTTTCTCTTAAAAAAGTTTCCTTTATTCCTTTCTCAAATTTTTGGTGCGTTTTTGTTGAGATATTTTGCTCGATCTCCAGAATTCTAATTTCTCTATTAATATACTCAACCTCTTTTGCAAGTCGCCTTTTAAGATGAATCTCCTCCAAAAGATCCTGTCGTTCATGCTCACGAAGCTCAAGAACCATTGCAACCTGATAGGAAAAATCTTGGGGTGAAGCAACATTTAGAATGTTCATAAGAAACATAAAATCGATCGTCTTTCCTAGGTTTATTGCCTTTTTTATCTGTGCAGAAATATATTTGATATTTGCCTGCACCTCCTCATCGCTCACCAGTACGTCCTTTATCTCCTCAACTGCGGCTCTATAAAATGGCTCTTCTTGAACTATTTCCTTTATCTGTACTTTCTGTACTCCTTTCACCAACGCATTAATCTCGCCTTTTTCTCCGTGAACGACGTTTTTTACCGAAGCAAGAATTCCCACACGATAGAGATCGGTTTTTTTAGGATCGTCAAGCGAAGGATTTTTTTGCATGACAAGAACGATCTGTTTATCGGATTTCAGAGCGTCATTAATTGCCGAAACGCTTTTCTGTCGTCCAAAGATTAAGACATTCTCTGTGTTTGGAAAAACAATGCCCTCACGGACCGGAACGAGAGGAAATTTATCCCGCTCAGAAGACCCGATTAAAAATGCCATATCTATTAGCAGTATAATGGTCTATCTGCTAAATGTCAACCCCGATTTACCGTGGTGAATTGATAATCGCTTTAGATTGTTAATATATTCTAACGACATATAATTGTTTAACTTTTTTATCTCAATCGCTTTATTTCGGAAATATACGCTCGCCTTTTTCATTCTCAATAATAATTGCGACAACAGGGCAGACTTTTGCTGCTTCAATAATCGTTTCTTCTGTGTCTTCTTCAGCGGTATCTAAGACGATCGCCTTTGCTTCTTGATCGAGCGTGAATGTTTTTGTAGCAACGGCAACACAGGTCGCTGCACCAATACATAGATCTCGATCGACGTTTACAAGCAGCTTGCCTACCTTGACTGGCCCTGACGGATTTTTTGGATCTTTAGGTTTCATACGAGACTAGGATGGTATGTAACGCTTCTAAGGGTAAGAGCAAGCACTTTATCCTTGTTGGACCAACCTCAATTCCTACCAGCTTCATCATAGCGATTTTGTCGAGGGTTAACAACTCATTCTTTGACTTTCCTTTGACATACTCTGTGAGGATTGATGCAGAGGCAATTGATATTGCACAGCCTTCGCCTAAAAACGCAATTTCTTTAACAGTATTTCCCCGAACAACAATCTGCATTGTAATGGTATCTCCGCACAAAGGATTATTAATGGTTCTCGATTGAGAGGATTTTTTAAGCACACCAAAATTCCTGGGGTTTCGATAATGGTCAAGAATCGCTTCCTGATAGAGTCCGGACATACTCTATTATACCGCTGCTTAGAAGACAAGCATGAGAGAAACAAGAATCACTCCGCTAACCACCATGAAAAGGATTCCGGTATTGCTTCCTGCGGATGGAATTTGGGTCGTTGGTGCTACCGTAGGTGTTGTCGTTGGGGAGACCTGTGCGACAATAATTTCTGTCGGTGTGGGGGTGCTGGTGGGCGCTGCTACTGCCACCTTACTTACTGTAGGAGTTGGTGTCTGAGTTGGAGTTGGAGTATTTGTCGGCGTCGGCGTATTGGTTGGTGTCAGTGTTGCTGTAGGGCTAAGTTGCTCTGTTGGAATTGGCGTATTTGTGGGAGTTATTTCCTCTGTAGGTTGAGTTGTCGGTGTGGGGGTGTTTGGTGCAACACAGGTGTTTGTTGCCTTGTCGGTTGGTCCAGAACCACAGGTATTTACCGGTGTTACAGTACAACTGTAGGTGTGGTTGACCAGCGGAGTAAATGAGACGCTGGTATCGGTGGTTGTTTTTGTTACCACGGTATCTCCGGTCGTCTCATCTTTAACGGTTACGGTATAGGAGGTTGCCCCCTGAGCAGCATCCCACTGACAGATTGCTCCGTTTGCAGGACAGATTGATCCTGACGAGATTTCTTGCGCTCGATTGGGGACATTTGTCGGTTGTTTTTGAGTAACTAAAATCAATCCGACTCCCACGCCGATTGCAAGAATGAGCCCAATAAGGAGAAGAATGAGTGTTCTCCTTTTGTTTTTTTTCTTCTCCTGAACTGGTGGAATTATAACTTCCATATTGGTTTTACTGTCCTTGTGAACAAATCGGGCAGATAATTTTTAGATTATTGACATTTTTCGGCTTTGGACAATTTGACGGAGTCGGGGTTGGAGTTCTGGTTGGGCTAACTGTCCCGGTTGGCCTTGGTGTAGAAGTAGGAGTAGGAGTTTTAGTGGGAACGGGAGTATTTGTTGGAGCCTGACAGACGGCGGTTCTACGATTTCCTTGTGAATGAAATGAAAAATTACATGCAGGTCCTACATCCATCTGCCAGATAACACACTGCTCTGGGGGGAAGAACGGCTTTATATGTCCGTTTCCGTCTGTACCTGCAACAACTTTATCCCAAATCTGTGGATTTGGGTTGCTGTCTGTTAATTTATGAATTTCGGCATAGAAAGCGGTATTTTTTGATGGATCCGAAAGGTTTCTCTGGCACCCTACCTGTAATACCTGGTCCCATTTTGTTATATTACATTTATAAAGGGCGACATAGCAATTGGTCGGTACACTCATATAACCCTTTCCATCTTGCCAGCCGTAATCATCACAGTGTCCCGGAGGCCCGCATCTTGTGAAAAAATCAGTTGCTGCTTTGGAGAGAAAAGAAAATGGTGCATTTAGAGTGTACAATCCTATACCAATCCCTATCGCAAGAACCAAAATCGACAAAAATAAAACGAGATTACTCGCGGATTTTTTTTGTTTTTTTGAGTCGGGGATAGATGAACCTGGCGGCGGTATTTTAAATGACGGGGATAAATTATTTTCGTCCATTCACGTAATTACAATCGTTGCTAAAACTCCTATAATTTCATTGTAGCAACTCTATAGAGGTTGTCAATCTTATTTTTTATGAAATAATCGATACGCTTTTTTTAACGAATGAATGAGAGGATTAATGTCTGTTTTATCATTGTACACAGAAAAACTAATCCGACATGAGGCTGGAATATGCAGCCGCTCATGAAGTGGCATCGTACAATGGTGTCCAGCGCGAACGGAGATATCGTCTTCGTCAATAACTGATGCAAGATCATGTGGGTGAACGCCTCTCAAAGTAAATGCTATGACTCCACCGCGATCATCCACATTTTTTGGTCCATAGACCACGATCTCGTTCTTGAACTCTTCAGCGAGACGCCGCATTGCATAGTCCAGCAGCTCTCGTTCATGTTCTCGGATTTTATCCATTCCGATTCGTTGTAAATACTTGATTGACTCTTGAAGAGCGATCACCTCTGCGATCGCTGGAGTTCCTGCCTCAAACTTCTCCGGCGTTTTTGCAAATGTCGTTTTGTCAATATGGACCTCTTCGATCATCTCCCCGCCATACTGAAAAGGGTACATCTGATCCAACAGTTTCTTCTTGCCCCAAAGAATACCGACGCCGGTCGGACCAAGCATCTTGTGCCCGGAGAAGGCAACGAACTCGCAACCAAGTTCTCGTACGTCGAGTTTCATGTGGGTGACTGCTTGAGCAGCGTCTACAACAACGATAACGTCTGGATTAATTTTTTTTGCTTCTTGAACTATTTGCTTAATCTTGTTTATAGTTCCAAGAACGTTCGAAACATATGTCAGCGCAAAAATTTTAGTTCGCTTAGTAATTACGTTTTGTAAATTAATTTTTAACTTTTTATTTTTCACTTTTAATTGTCCTTCTTCATCAATGTCTATCACCTTAAAATCTGCGCCTATTTCACCGGCTAAAACCTGCCAGGGAACAAAATTCGAGTGATGCTCCATCACTGTTGTAACAATCTCATCTCCTTTTCCAATAATCTCTCTTCCCAAACTGTAGGCGATAAGATTGATCGATTCTGTCGTTCCTCTTGTGAAAATTACTTCCTCGCTTTTGCTCGCGTTTATGAAATTAGAAACCAACGCGCGCGTCTTCTCATATTCTTCTGTTGCCCTCTCGCTGATTTTATAAATTCCCCTTTTGACGTTCGCGCTATATTGGGAGTAATACTCTACCAATTTATCGATGACAGACTGCGGTTTCAAGGTCGTTGCCGCAGAATCAAGATATACGAGACCGGGATGAGTCTTGAAGATTGGAAAGTCTTTTTTGATATTGGTACTATTGAGCATTTTCCAGTTGAAAATTAGGAACGTCTTCTTTTATTTTAGTAAAAATTTCATTGATAAAGCCGTCTAACAATAATTTCTCCGCCTGTTTATTCTCTACTCCTCTTGTCCCTAGATAGTATAACTGCTCCTTGTTCAGTTTTCCCGTCGTTGAACCATGAGTGCAGAACACATCGTTTGCGAGAATTTCCAAAAACGGCCTACTATCTACAAAACATCTATCCGACATAATAATATTTTGGTTTTTCTGATAAGCTTTTGACTTTTGCGCTTTCTTTTCGATCCGAATTAATCCTTCATGAATGAACCTAGATTCATCATAAAATACTCCTTTCACCAGCAGATTTGAGGTTGAACCAGGAGCATTGTGATGTTGGATTGTTTTCAGCTGAAAGTTGTCTTTTCCTTTTCCCACGTACAGACCATAGATCTGGCAATCAATTCCAGATCCATTCAGTTCGATAACGACCTTCCCCGAAAGATTATGCATAAAAAAAACATATTTTCCCTTTTTTGTAAGACGAAAGTTGTTTTTTTTACTTTTTGCTATATCGATGAACTGCATAACGAAGCGTGATATGTCAACCGACTGATCCTGCCATCTCTAAGTTAATCAATCGATTAAGCTCAATCGAATACTCGAGCGGAATCTCTTTGCTGATCGGATCAATAAACCCATTCACCAGCATCCCTTCCGCCTCCACCCGACTAATTCCCCGCGACATCAGATAAAATAATTTCTCTTCACCCAGTTTTTCCACCGTCGCCTCATGCTGCACTTCCACATCATTCTCTTTGATTTTCATATAGGGATACGTGTCGGACCGGGACTTCTCATCGAGAATTAATGCGTCACAAGAGACGAATACCGAGCAATCTTTTGCTTTTGGAAAAACCGTAATAAGACCACGATACGACGTACGGCCTCCATCTTTTGAGATCGATTTAGAGATAATCCTCGAGGATGTCTTTGGAGCAAAATGAAGCATCTTTGCACCCGCATCCTGATGTTGATTCTTTCCTGCAAACGCAATCGAGAGAACCTCACCTCGCGCACCTTCACCAAAAAGATACACGCTTGGATACTTCATCGTCACCTGACTTCCAAGATTACAGTCTACCCACTCCATTATCGCGTTTTTTTCCGCACGGGCTCTTTTTGTCACTAAGTTATATACGTTCTTGCTCCAGTTCTGCACTGTGGTGTAGCGAACTCGTGCATTTTCTTTGACGAAAATCTCCACCACTGCCGAATGAAGAGAATCTGTGGTATAAACCGGGGCGGTGCATCCCTCAACATAGTGGACGTAACTTCCTTCCTCCGCGATGATGAGCGTTCTCTCAAACTGACCGAAACGTTCGGCATTGATTCTGAAGTACGCTTGCAGTGGCAGAGTAACACTTACTCCCTTTGGTATGTAGACGAACGACCCGCCAGACCATACCGCAGAGTTGAGCGCTGCAAATTTATTATCGTATGGGGGAATCAATGTCCCAAAATATTGGCGAACGATCTCCGGATACTTCCGTAAGCCCGTATCCATATCACAGAAAATAACTCCTTGTTTCGTCAGTTCACGATTAATGCTCTCGTATACGACCTCTGACTCGTACTGTGCGGAGACGCCTGCGAGAAACTTCTTCTCTGCCTCCGGCACACCAATCTTATCGTATGTGTCTTTGATCTCTTTTGGTAATGCCTCCCATGAGTCAACCTGCTTTTCGGTAGGTCGAATAAAATAATAAATCTCGTCAAAATTAATTTTTGAGAGGTCTGCTCCCCAATCCGGCATTTTTTTCTCTGTAAAGATGTGATAGGATTTTAGACGAAACTCTCGCATCCACTCCGGCTCCTCCTTCATCTTTGAGATCATCTTAACAACTTCTTCAGACAGTCCCTTCTGTGACTTAAATACATAGTTCTGCGGCATCGCAAAACCGTAGCGATACTCGAAATCTAAGTTTGGAGTTGGTATTTGAGGCATAAAATTTTAATTTCTAATTTTTAGTTAAAGATTTATAACCGGCTTTTTCAATTTTCTCAGCCAATCGATAATCTCCCTTTTTCACCAGTTTCCCATCGACCAGAACTAGCACCTCATCGGGCTTCAAATATTTCAGAATTCTATTATAGTGAGTAATGATGATATAGGTTTTTCCATTCTTATGCTTGTTCAGAAATGTGGCAATTGCTTTCAGCGCGTCAATATCAACACCCGTGTCAATCTCATCAAAGATCATAATATTTTTGTCCAGAACTGCAGCCTGTAACACCTCAAGTTTTTTCTTTTCTCCACCTGATGCGCCGTCGTTGAGCGATCGGGACAATAACTCTTCCGGGATCTTCAGTTCTTTTGCAATCTGCTGGGCTTCTATACGAAGATGAAGGGGATCTTTTTTTCCTGAGAGCGCAAGAAGTAGAAGTTGATAGACGTTAACGCCCGCCAACGACATAGGAGTCTGAAACGACATGAATAATCCTTCTTTTGCACGTTTATCCGCACTCAACGCAACAAGATTCTTTTTTTTAAGAGTGATTTGCGATTTTCCGTTGACTAAATATGTTGGATGACCCATTATCGATAAAGCAAGAGTAGATTTACCCGAGCCGTTTGGACCCATGATCACGTAGACTTTTCCCTTCTGAAACTCAAAAGAAAAGTTATCAATGATCTTCTTCTTCCCCACCAAAACAGAGAGGTTCTTCACACTTAACATAGCCTGTATAATACAGTGTAGTGTATTGAGAAGAAACTGTCAACCTAGGCGGAGGCGAGGAATGCGGTCAAGTTTATCAAAATTTTTCACGAAAATTCCGTGTTTTGCTTTGAAGGAGGCGGCGACACCTATCATTGCGGCATTATCCGTACACAGATACTTCTGCGGAGGGAAAATAACCTCTCCCTTGTGTTTTTTGGCGAGAGAACGCAGTAGTGCTCGTAATCGCTGATTAGAGATAACCCCGCCTCCCACCACCACGCGAGTAACCCCAGTTTCTCTCATCGCCTTTTCCAACTTAGTCAGCAGCGAATCAAAAACTGCCTCTTGGAATGAACTCGCGAGTTCTTTAATATTCTTATTAACCTCACTCTGGCTTTTTTTCTTCAAAAAATAATAGAACGAGGTCTTCAATCCAGAAAACGAAAAATTCAGATCCTTTGACCCAATCATAGGCCGAGGAAATTTATATATATCAACAAAGGAAACCTGGTTCGCCAGTTGCTCAATAACAGGACCTCCCGGATATCCGAGACCAAGCAACTTCGCGGCTTTATCTAAGGCTTCTCCTGCCGCATCATCCACGGTCTCACCAAGAATCTCAAACTCCAGCTCACCCTTCCATAGAACTAGCTCCGTATGCCCGCCCGAAACCAGAAGGACTAAAGAAGGAAACTTCAACTCTCTTTTCGGTTTATCTTTTGAGTTCTGTGCAAAATTCGCATAAATATGTCCTTCCATATGATTCACCGCGATCAACTTCTTGTTATGCTTTCTCGCTAACTCCTTTGCTTTGCTAATCCCAACCTCCAAAGCGATTGCTAAACCAGGGCCGTATGTTACTGCAACGAAATCTATTGAAGTGAGAATCGAAGACGCCAATTTTTTGCGACTTTGGGCCTCGCGAATTGCTCGGGGACGTCTGACGTCCCGAGGCGGCTCCAACGGAGTCAAAAAATTGTGTGTCGAGATTCGAGATCTCAATAAGGCCTCATCGATAACCATATCAATCCGTTCCTCATGGGCTCTTTTCGCGAGTGAAGGAACCACCCCGCCCCACTTTTTATGAATCAAGATCTGCGAATATATCGCATGACTAAGCACACGTCGCCCCTCAACAACCGCCGCCGCTGTCTCATCACACGAAGTCTCAATAGCAAGAATTCTCATTCTGTTGTCTGAATTGTTAACTCTCTCTTTTTCTCATCAATATATCTCATTTTCACATAAACAACTCTAGCTTTCTCATGTAGTATGCCAATAATCCTCCCAGCTTTTTCTCCCCACTCAAAACACAGAATATTTCCCGGCTTCAGATACTTTTCTAACCCGAGATGCTCAAATTCTCCCTCATCCTGCAGATTATAAAGATCCACATGGACCAGTTTTCCGTCTTTCATATCGTATTCGTAATAAACAACAAACGTCGGCGAAATAATATTTGTAATTCCTAATGTCTCGCCGATCCCTTTCACAAAGATTGTTTTCCCAACACCCAGCTCGCCTTGGAGAATAAACACTAACGCCTCTTTTTCTTTTTTACTTTTTACTTTTACCTTCCGGAGGATGTATTGAGCAATTTTCTTTGTCTGAGATGGAGATTTTGAGACAAGCGTTTCCGCGTCTGAAAACACGATATCGCCCCGACGAATGAGTCTCACTTTCGACGTTGTGAGATCGATTATGGTCGATGGTTTGTTCCTCGACAGTTTTCCTGCATCAACAACAAGATCAATCAGTGTCTTCTTTTTTTCTGGAAGGTCTTTAAGTAATGCGTCAACAGAATAATGCGGCGGGTGACCGGATAGGTTTGCCGATGTTGCAGTCACCGGCTTACCAAATTGTTTCACCAAGGACTGAATCCGCTCGTAATCCGGAAGGCGAACTCCCAATGTTCCCTTTTCCGACTCAAGGAGTTTCGAGGTCTTATGTTTGGAATTGAGAATAACAGTAAACGGTCCTGGTAACAATTGCCTCAATCTTTCCTCAATATTCTTATTGATTTGAACAACGTCTTTTAACATCGGAAAGTCCGCAACAAAAACAGAGATCGCCTTACCCGCGGGACGATTTTTGAACTCAATCAGTTTCCTCACCGCCTTCTCATTCGTCGCATCAACTAACAACCCATACACAGTATCCGAAGGAAAAATAACCAAACCCCCCTTTTGTAATGTTGCGCGAACATCATTTAGAACTTTCGAGCTGTTATTAGTGAGTCGTAAAATCTTCACAGTATTAAGCGACATAATAGCTTTGTATAAATAGCAATTTTACCAGAAATCTGCTAAAATGAGCCCATGCCAACAAAGAAAACCCCGTCTGTCGGCGGGCAGGCCAATGGTTCTGCGCGAAAAAATCAGCAATCATCTCAGCGACCTGATTTTAAAAAACTTACCGAGTTCAAGATCAATCTCAACCTCAGAAATCTTTTTATCGGCATCTTTGCCCTTCTTTTTCTCTTCTTCGTTTTCCGCTCCACTTCGTCTGAAATCAGCAAAGCAATTCCAGAAAAAACAATTACTCAGTTGGTGCAGGATATAAAAAATCAAAGAGTGAAAAAGGTTGAGGTCATCGACAACAAAGTACTTGTGTATTACAAAAACGATCAGCTCGCCGTTGCGTATAAAGAATCGACCGAAGGCTTTATTCAGACGCTCAAGAACTCCGGAGTTGATCCGAATAAAGTAAATATCTCGATAAAAGATACACAGGGATCTCTTGGACTCGTTACTTTTTTGAGCAACATCATTCCGACTATTTTGATGGTTGCATTTTTTATCTTTATTTTTCGACAAGCGCGTGGCGCACAGGACTCGGTGTTCTCTTTTGGAAAGGCACGGACAAAGCAGTACTCGAAAGAGATGCCAAAGATCTCTTTCGATGATGTTGCTGGTGTTGACGAGGCAAAACAAGAGCTTGAGGAGGTCGTTGATTTTTTAAAACATCCGGAAAAATACAAAAAACTCGGGGCCAGAACGCCAAAAGGAGTTATTTTGATCGGCCCGTCTGGCTGCGGAAAAACACTTCTTGCAAAAGCTGTTGCTGGTGAGGCCGGCGTCCCGTTCTTCTCTATCGCGGGATCAGAGTTTATGGAGATGTTGGTGGGAATCGGCGCCGCGCGGGTACGAAGCCTTTTCGAGACCACAAAAAAAAGCGCACCGGCAATTATATTCATTGACGAGGTTGACGCGATCGGCCGTGCGCGGTCTGTCGGCGTGATGCCTTCTCATGATGAGCGCGAGCAAA